>OBAI01000087.1_pt1 | contig 113269 bp, 94 predicted proteins | sample 1517461 | NCBI WGS metagenome assembly OBAI01 (sample SAMN04571696, study PRJEB22368) | human gut metagenome | biome: human gut; material: stool | host: Homo sapiens | place: Luxembourg | collected 2012-06-29
TGCAACAATAATGCTGATAGAGCAGCAATATAACGCAAAAGACCTGCCGCAAGATGGATGATCAAATGCGCGCTTTGGTTTGCCTGAAGTCAGCTTTAATCCTCTATTTTGAAAAAAATGAAGCTCATTCAAAAGGGGGGGCGTATACAAAAAATCTAAAAGACTTCCGCCTTCTGGCAATCGCGGCATTTTTTTGAAAAAACACTATAAAAACTACTCCACAACTCTGGGCGTTATATTTTTTTATGCCGGTTATTTGGAGTGTTTAATAACTGCTGTTGAGGGCGTGTGAAGGTGTTCGGATTTTATTTCTCTATACAGCGGATTGCATGGCGCGGTGTAGAACGGATTTTTTACAAGCATTGGCAAACAATAATGCATTGTATAAAAATTTCTTTTCGTTCCGTGGCTGCGGCATAAATATACGCAAAAAAACCAACCGCGAATTTTACGGTTGGTTTAAATTAAAAACGGAGAGGATGAGATTCGAACTCACGGTAGGGGTTTAAATCCCTACACCGGTTTAGCAAACCAGCGCGATCGGCCACTCCGCCACCTCTCCAGTTTTTAATAGAAGTTTAAGACAATCATATTATGGCGCAATCGCAAGAAAAAAATCGTTTTGCATAAACTTTTGACGCAATTTTATTGTAAAAATAACGAAAATATTAGTAGATAAATGCGCAAAGATAATAATCGCATTTTTAACTCATTATAACGGAGGATTCAATTATGGCACAAGGTTCTGCCGGAAATGTAATTGCGGCTTTGGCTAGTTTCTTTATTCCCGGATTGGGGCAATTGGTTCAAGGAAGGCTTGTTGCGGCTGCGGTTTTTTTCATTACCGCCGTACTATTGTACGCGCTTGTTGTGACATGGCCCATTGCGCTTATAATCCATATATGGAGCATAGTAAACGCCGCTCTTTTTAAGTCGAAAGAATAATAGGGTCTGCTTAATGGCGGATATCGATGAAAAAACATCGCGCTTCGAATGCGGATCAGAAGGCTCACTAAACGAAGATTCCGACGGCTGCGGAGCGCGCGGAGACTGCCATGGAGAAAGTTCCTGCGGGGAGTCCAGCGGATCGGGAGTTTGTGAAAATTCCTGCGCAAATGTGAGCGAAGAATCTAGCTTGGCTGTTGTTGCCGAAGGCGGCTGCGGCGCGTGCGAGAATGGTTGCCAACACAAGCCGGAATGTTTCGGCGAAAAGCGCGGCAGCGGAGTGCAGGGATTTTTGCGCTGGGGATGCGGCTGCTTTGTGGTATCCTTGTTTATGGTGCTGGTGTTTCTCTTGTTTGCCGGAAATGTTGTTGTCAGCGTGTCAAAAGACGCCGTATCGGCTGTTGGAAATTTGGGTTCTTGCGCTTTTGATTCTGCAAAAGGCGTGGCTGCTACCGTTGCGGAACGCCTAAGGGCGGATCCCAAAACAACAGTGTATGTCGACCTTAAACTTGTAGGCGCCGAGGGTGTGGACAAGCTCGTGTGCGCCGAGGTTCGCAGGGATGTCGGCAAGGTTGTAAAGTTTGAAGACTTTAAGTTTTTTTCTGCCCTGCTTAAGATACGCGCGGCTGCGGTATTCGAATATTATGTGCCTCTTGAAAAAATGCGCATAGGTTTGTCCATAAATCCCGGCGGTAAATTGGATGTTTGTGTTTTTTTCCCCGCTCCCCGCCTTAGCGTTCCCGTAAAATTTAACATAAACGAGTACGAGGTAAACAAGAGTTTTATTCCAAAGTTAAATGCGGCCGCAAACGAATATATGCGCGTCGATTTCCCGCGCATACTTGAGGAGTACGGGAATCAGGAGGATGTTGTTTCCCATGCCCGCGAAATCGCCCGCAAAAGGCTGGAACAGACCGTGCGCGGGGCAATTTTGCCTCTTATAGGCATATCCGGAAATTCGGGAGAGCGCGTAAGAATAGTTTTTGATTCCGCGGAGCTTGAAAAACCCGCGCAGATTACGCACGAAGTAAACGTCAAAGCGGGCAGCGAAGACTAGCATTTCTTTTCGGATGAAAAAAGCTGTTGTCTTTTGCTTAATCTGCGTTTAATTTACACTTATTTTAATATGGATACTTTTGCGGGAGAGTAAATGCCTGCGAAAAAACTGCGTAATTAATTGTAATCGGATTGAAAGACGAAAAAACAGAGATTGCAAAATCCGGCGGCCTCGACCCTTCCGGCGAAGGCGCCCGGCGCGGGGTGTGCGCCGGCGGGAATATTTCGTATTCAGGCAATTGCGGGGGGGGCAAAGCCTCCGCCGGAGTTGATAGTTGCGCAAAAGTCCGGCGCTCTTGCATGGGAACTGCGCTAGCTATTGCCGGGATTTTTATTTCGCTTTTTTGCATGCTAAATTTTACATGCGGAATTTTTGAAATTCCAGACAACATTCCGGTAATCGGAAATTTGGACGAGGTTTTTTTTACTATGTTGTTTTTGGGATGCCTTTCGTATCTGGGGGTGGAGATGCCATTCTTGGAAAAGCTAGTTCGTTCGCGAAAAATAAAAAAATAAAATTTTATACTTATGAGAAAATACGCTTCAATATTGACACTGTACTCCGCCATAGTTTCGGCGGCTTTTGCTTCCCAGCGCGATGTATCGCTTCTGGAGGACGGTTGGAAATTCCATTTCGGGGACGCTGCGGGCGCGGCCCAGCCTTCTTTTGACGACTCGGCTTGGGAGGACGTGCGCGTTCCGCACGATTGGGCAATCGGAAAGCCGTTTGATATGAATATAGACCGCCAGATGGTGCAGGTCCTCGCCGACGGGGAAAAGGCGCAGAATTTGCGCACTGGGCGCACGGGAGCCCTTCCATGCTTCGGGGTCGGCTGGTATCGGACTGAGCTTCAGATAGACGCCAATCAAGACGGCAAAAAAGTTTATGTTGAGTTTGACGGAGCTATGAGCCGTGCCCAAATTTACCTCAACGGCAAGTATATGGGAGAATGGCCATACGGATACGCGTCGTTTTGCATAGACGTCACTCCGGCGGTGAAATTCGGGCAGAGAAATGTTCTGGCGGTGCGGCTTAACAATCTTGAAAACTCGTCGCGTTGGTATTCTGGAGCGGGTCTTTTTAGAAATGTCAGGATGGTTTTAAAGAATCCTATACATGTGGACTATAACGGCACATTTGTTCAGACCCCGGAAATCGGCGAATCCGAAGCCGTGTGCACGGTCGGCGTAAGCCTGAACAACTTTGCAAAAGGAAATGAAACTGTTGAAGTCTCAACTGAAATTTTAGACGCGGAGGACAAGGTTGCCGGGAGCGCTAAAGACGAGTTGAAATTCGATGGCGAAAGCGCGTGCATAACCCAAAAGATAAAAGTAAAAAACCCCAAGCTGTGGGATTTGGAATCTCCTAATCTCTACCGCGCCGTTACGAAAATTTCCTGCGGCGGCAAAGTTTTGGACTCGTACACTACGCGCTTTGGGTTCCGCACGATTTCCTACCACCGCGACGACGGCTTCAAACTCAACGGCAGACGCGTCCAGTTTAAGGGCGTATGCATGCACCACGATTTGGGCCCCTTGGGAGCCGCGGTAAATGTTAGCGCCACAAAGCGCCAGATACGCATACTTCAGGAAATGGGATGCAACGCAATACGAACCTCGCATAATCCTCCGTCTCCCGAGCTTCTCAACCTCTGCGATGAAATGGGAATGCTTGTAATGGACGAGGCTTTCGACGAATGGAAGTTCGTAAAGTGCCTCAACGGATACAATACCCTATTTGACGAGTGGGCGGAGAAAGACCTTACGGCATTTGTAAAACGCGACCGAAACCATCCGTGCGTGGTTATGTGGAGCATAGGCAACGAAGTCCCCGAACAGCGCGGCGCTGAAGGCGCGCGCCGCGCGAAATGGCTCGCCGACATAGTCCGCTCTTTGGATGCGACACGTCCGGTCACATCCGGAATGAATTGGCACAGCGACGCAATCCGCGACGGTTTTGCCGACGCCCTCGATTTGCAGGGTTTTAACTACAAGCCGTTCGACTACAAAAAATATTACGACCAAAAACCGAACATGATTTTCTATGGAAGCGAAACCGCCTCGACCGTAAGTTCGCGCGGAGAATACATGTTCCCCGTCCGCGAGTGGAACAATCCCTGGTATCACAATACCCAAGTTTCCAGCTACGACATGGAGTGCGCGCCATGGTCGCAGCAGCCGGACAAAGAGTTTGCAGCCCAAGACGACAATCCATTTGTTCTGGGCGAATTTGTGTGGACGGGGTTCGACTATCTTGGAGAGCCTTTCCCCTACCACAAGGACAGCCACGCAAGGAGTTCGTATTTCGGAATAGTCGATTTAGGCGGCCTTAAGAAGGACAGGTTCTATCTCTATCAAAGCAGATGGAGCGACAAACAGAAGGTTCTGCATGTTCTGCCCCATTGGAATTGGGAGGACAGAATCGGGCAGAAAGTTCCCGTGTTCGTCTATACAAACTATCCCAAAGCCGAGCTTTTTGTAAACGGCAAAAGCATGGGCGTTAAGGCAAAATCAAAAGATAGCGTCTTTAGCCGCTATCGTTTAATGTGGAACGACGTTGTTTACCAGCCCGGAGAAATAAAGGTTGTAGCGTACGGCGCAGACGGAAAGCCGGCTGCGGAAAAAACTGTTAAAACCGCAGGCGAGCCCGCACAGATAAAGTTGATTCCAGAAAAGAAAAGAATCCTTTGCGACCGCAACGATTTGGCTTTTGTGGAGCTGCAAATATTGGATAAGGACGGCAACCTATGCCCACGAGCCAACACGATGGTTTTCGTGCGGGTGGAAGGGAACGGCAGGCTTCGCGCGCTTTGCAACGGGGACGCCTCGGACCTTGCTGCGTTTTCGTCAAACTATATGCGCGCATACAACGGAAAGCTAATGATAGTGGCGGACTCGCCATCCGGAGACTCGGGCAATTTCCGCATAACGGCGTCAACCGCGCAATTAAAGAGCGGTTCGGCGGTAATCGAAGTCTACGGCAGGTGAGGTTGGGCTGTTCTTTGACTGCAATGGAGGGGGGGGATCCCTCCATTTTTGCGTCAAACCCAAGCCGCAAGTATTTTTTATGCGCCTTTTGCGGAATTTTCCGGGCGGTTGTCGCGTCGTTTTTTTTCCGCGTGCGGCTCGGAAGACAAGAAGCTTTACGGCGCGGAAAAAATTTTTTTTGCGGATTTTAAGCTGGCTGCGCGCTGAAAAATTCCCGCTTTGAACGCAGGTAAGTTTGTGGATTTCCCAAAAAAAGGTTGCGTTTTCGGCAAATAGAAAAAAGAGTGTTTTTATGGAGGCTAAAGGGATTTTGTCAGTCGGGGATTCGGATGTTTCGGATATGCCGCGGCGCATGCGCACAAAAGTGCTTATGGTCGACGACCAGCCCATTATCGGGGAGGCCATAAGGCATATGCTCGCGGCGGAAGAGGATGTTGATTTCTTCTTTTGCGAAAAACCTACTGAAGCTTTGTCGATGGCGGCAAAGGTGAATCCAACAGTGATTCTTCAAGATTTAGTGATGCCGGATGTTGACGGGCTTACTCTGGTCAAGTTTTTCAGGGCAAATCCCGCCACGCGCGATGTTCCGCTCATAGTATTGTCCTCAAAAGAGGAACCCGACATAAAATATAAGGCGTTTGAGCTTGGAGCCAACGATTATATGGTGAAATTTCCCGACAAGCTTGAGGTCATAGCGCGCTTGCGCTACCACTCCAAGGCATATATAAATTTATGCGAGCGCAACGAGGCAATGGCTAGGCTGCAAAAAAGCCAGGCGGCCCTAAAAAACGAATTGGATGAGGCTGCGCGCTATGTGATGGGACTATTGCCCGGGCGCATGGATACTCCAGCGCTTTCAACAGACTGGATTTTTAAAAGCTCTACCGAGCTTGGCGGAGATTGCTTCGGATACGAATGGCTGGACGAAAAAAACTTCGCAATATATCTTTTGGATGTTTGCGGGCACGGAGTCGGGGCGGCGCTGCTTTCGGTTTCTGTGATGAATGTGCTTCGCTCCAAAAGCTTGGCTGGTGTCGATTTTAAAAACCCCGACGAAGTCCTTTCCGGGCTAAACAGCGCCTTCGACATGGACAAGCAAAACGGAATGTACTTCACATTTTGGTACGGAGTGTTCAACTCCCAAACGCGTGTTCTAGAATACGCCTCTGGCGGTCATCCTCCAGCCATTCTAATAGACTCATCCGGATTAAAAAAACTAAAGACCGGCGGGATGGTCATAGGAGGATTTCAAAATGCGACTTTCAAGAAAGCTAAAATAGATGTGCAAAAAGGCGCAAAGTTTTTTGTTTTTAGCGACGGAGTTTACGAAGTGGAGTACGCCGATGGTAAGGGTATGATGAGCTTTGACGACTTTGCCGAGGAACTTAAGTCTGATTCCGGTTGTCAACGTAAAGTGGAGCAGATGATGCGTTTTTCGCAATCTGCACAGAACAGGGAGCTTTTCGACGACGATTTCTCCCTTTGCGAAGTAATTTTCAGATAATCCGCCATGAAAAAATCCTATCCTGCAAAACTTGAAAATCTCGGCGCGATAGCCGCCGATATTGAAAGTTTCTGCGCCTCGAACGGTTTGGAAGACATGTGCTTTCAAATAAATCTTTGCGTTGAGGAGGTTTTTGCAAATTGCGTTGAGTACGGATATTCCAAGGATTCCTCAAAGAGCGTCGAAATAGAAATTGCCAAGCGGGAAAATTGTGTGGAGATATTCGTGAGGGATACAGCGCCGGCCTTTAATCCGTTGTCGGATGTTGCTCCGCCGGACTTGACTTCCAATATTGAAGACCGCAAAGTGGGCGGCCTCGGGGTTTTCTTCCTGCGCAAAAATATGGACAGACTGTCTTATAGGCGCGTTGGAGGAGTAAACGAACTTATGATGGTGAAGAATATACATCCGAAATGAACCTTTTAGACGTACAAAATCTGCGGATAAAATTTAGCACGCGGCGCGGCGAGACGGAGGCCGTCAAAGGAATTGATTTTCGCATCGGCGAGAATGAATCGGTAGCAATTGTCGGCGAAAGCGGTTCGGGCAAAACCGTGACCGCCATGAGTTTGACGCGCCTTCTTCCTCCGCCTCCGGTTTGCTCCGTAAGCGGAAAAATCCTGTTTGAGAAAGACGATGTGGCAGCTATGGACGAAACTTCGCTGCGCAAAATTCGAGGGCGCAAGATAGCCTACATATTTCAAGAGCCGTCAACTTCTTTGAATCCAGTTTTTACGGTCGGGTATCAAATATCCGAGGCGGTAAGGCTCCATTTCCCTGAAACCGAGGATGTGCGAAAGACGGTTGTCGAGGCTCTTGGGGAGGTCGGCATACGCAATCCGGAACTCAGGTACAAGTCGTATCCGCACGAGTTGTCGGGAGGAATGCAGCAGAGGGTTATGATTGCAATGGCATTGGCGTGCAAGCCAAAGCTTCTAGTCGCCGACGAGCCTACTACAGCTCTTGACGTCACTATCCAGAAACAAATAATCGACCTTTTAAAATTTGTGCGCACTAGCCGCGGGATGTCTTTGCTTCTTATAACGCACAACTTTGGAATAATAAGCGAGCTTTGCGAGCGCGTGCTTGTGATGTTCCGCGGAAAAATCGTAGAACAAGGGCGTTGCGCCGACGTTCTCAACAATCCGCAACATCCCTATACAAAGGCGCTAATAGGTTGCATACCGCGCCTTGGAATGACAAAAAAATTGGAGCCGATAGATTATGGAAAACTCGGTGAAATCTGAATCAAAGCGCGACTTTTCTTCCGCCGAGGAACTTTTGAGAGTCAGCAATCTTACGGTGTCGTATCCGATTGCCGGAGGGCTTTTCGGCGGCTCGAAAAAGCTTTTCAACGCCGTTGACGGTGTAAGCTTCTCAATCCGCCGCGGAGAAATTCTGGGGCTTGTTGGCGAGAGCGGTTCGGGCAAGACGACTACCGGAAGGGCGATAATAAAATTGGCCCCGATATCTGGCGGGAAGATCTTCTACCGCGGAGAAAATATTTCCGACTTGGATGAAAAACGCTTTCTTCCATACAGGAAGAAAATCCAGATGATTTTCCAGGATCCATTCAATTCGCTAAATCCCCGAATGGATATTTTCCGAATAATTTCAGAGCCGCTGGATATACATTTCAAGAAGATGGCCCGCCAGAAAAAGCGCGACAGGGTGGCGGAGCTTTTGGAAACCGTTGGATTGAAAGCCGATTATATGGCGCGCTATCCGCACGAATTCTCCGGAGGCCAGCGCCAGCGCATAGGAATTGCCCGCGCCCTGGCGGTAGAGCCTGACTTTATAATTTGCGACGAACCTGTAAGCGCTCTCGATGTTTCCGTCCAGGCTCAGATAATAAATCTTCTCCAAAATTTGCGCGAAGAAATGAATTTGACTTTTCTTTTTGTCGCACACGATATCGCCGTGGTGGAATACCTGAGCGATAGAATAATGGTAATGACTGGCGGAAAAATAGTCGAGCAGGGAGATTCGCGGGAGGTATGCGCCCATCCAAAACATCCGTACACTCAAAAATTAATAGCTGCCGTGCCAAAGTTCTGACACGCCGGAGGAAATAGAGTTTTTACTTGTGTGTCGTTTCTTTGGGATATGGCGGATAAAATTATAGGGATTTTTAAGAGAGCCGCGGCCGTTTCCGCCGCCGTTTTCCTTTGCGCCGCGTGCGTTTCTTGCGGCGGGCGCGAAACCCCGGCGCGCAAAGCCGCAGAGCGCGGGATACTGCTAATGGGAAACGCCGCGGATCCTGCGTCTTTGGATCCGGCGCTTTCTACTGGGCTTTCGGAGTTTAAAATATTGTCTGGGCTTTTCGAGGGGCTTGTCGGCGCAGATTCCCGCACGCTGCGCCCAATACCTGCGGTGGCGAAAACATGGAAAATCTCCGGGGACGGGAAAAAATACACTTTTTACTTGGATGAATCCGCAAAGTGGTCCGACGGCTCTCAGGTTGTTGCTGGAGATTTCGTCTTTGCATGGAGGAGGGTTGTAAATCCGAGGCTTGGCGCCGAGTACGCCTCGCTTATGTTCCCGATAAAAAACGCGCGCGCAATAAATTCCGGGGAGATATCCGACCTTTCCGCACTCGGCGTAAGAGCCGTGTCCGACCGTGTTTTGGAAGTTGAGCTTGAAGAACCAACACCGTATTTTCTTTCGCTGCTTTACCATAACGTATATTTTCCGGTATCGAAAAAAAATCTGGAGAAATTCAATGCCGCCCAAACTCGCGACTCTCTTTGGACCCGACCCAAAAATATGGTTTGCAACGGAGCTTTTACGCTCGATTACTGGAGCATAAACGAGAAGGTTTCGGTGCGTAAAAATCCCGCATACCGCGACGCAAAAAACATATTTTTAAACGGCGTGGATTATTTGCCAATATCTAATATCAATACAGAAGACCGAGCCTTCAGGGCTGGGCAGCTGCATATAACAGACTCAATCGCTCCGTCGAGAATCGACGCTGTAAAGCGAGGCTCTCCCGAGACCTTGCGCCGCGACGACTGGCTTGGAGTGTACTATTATATGTTTAATACCCGAAAGCCTCCGTTCGACGATGTGCGTGTGCGCCGGGCTTTTGCGATGTCTGTCGATAGGCGGCTGATAATAGACTCTTTTCTCAAGGCCGGGCAAAAGAGCGCGTACAGCTTTGTCCCGGATAACTGCGACGGCTATATTTTAGAAGAATCCCGCAAAATAAAGTTCGATGTCTCCGCAGCCAGGAAGCTTTTGGCCGAGGCTGGTTATCCTGGAGGCAAGGGATTCCCGCGGGTTAGGCTCACCTACAATACTTCAGAACAGCACAAGCCTATAGCCGAAGCCGTGCAGCAAATGTGGAAAAAAAATCTTGGCGTAGAGGTAGAGCTGTACAATCTTTCATGGCCTGCGTATCTTGCAGCAAGGCGGGAAGGCGACTTTGAAATAGCGCGCTCCAGCTGGGTGGGGGACTTTGCAGCGCCGGAGTCATTCCTGCAAAATTTTGAATCCGCAAGCGGCCTGAACCATACGGGATTTTCGGACGCGAGATACGACTCCCTTTTGCGCGCTGCGGCGCTCTCAAAGGAACGCTCCCAGAGGCTTGAAAACTTGGCGAACGCCGAGGCACTGATGCTTGAAAGCGCGCCAATCGTGCCGCTGTATTTCTATGCGCGAGTATATCGAATTTCTCCTATGGTTGAAAACTGGACTTCAAACCTTCTTGATTACCACGACTACAAAGGAGTGAGGCTGAATCCGGAAGCCGAAAAATAGACTTATGCTAAAATATTTCGCAAGCAGAATTTTAGAGGCTGTTCCCGTCTTTTTTATAATAGTGACGGCGGTGTTTTTTATGGTGCGGTTTGTCCCCGGAGGTCCTTTCGACAAAGAGCGCGCGGTTAGCGAGGAAACATTGGCGGCGCTTAATTCTTATTACGGCTTGGACAAGCCTCTCGTGGTCCAGTATTGCGGCTTTTGGAAAAATCTTGCCAACGGAGATTTGGGACCCTCTTTTAAATACGCAGGCTGGAGCGTAAACGAAATTCTGCGCGAAAAGGCTTTGGTTTCTTTGGAGCTTGGCGGTTGCGCGCTTGTTATTGCATTGGCGCTTGGATTGTTCGTCGGATTTGCGGCGGCGGCTTTCCCCCGAGGCAGGGTTGGAGCGGCGCTTTCGGGCATTTCATTGGTGGGAATATGCCTGCCGGCTTTTGTCCTGGGGCCGGTTTTGATTTTAATTTTTTGCCTGAGATTGAAATGTTTTAATGCAATGGGATGGTCCGATTTCCCGTCGGATATCGTTTTGCCGGCATTTACATTGGCTCTTTTCTACGCCGCTTGGATAGCCAGGCTTTCGCGGAGCAGGGCGGTTGAGGAGAAATCTCGCGGATATGTCAGAACTGCGGTTGCCAAAGGATGCGGAAAGGGCAGGGTTTACTTTGTTCACATACTGCGCAATGCCATTCAGCCTGTAATTTCGTACATGGGTCCTGCGGCGGCGGGTTTGCTTTCGGGCTCTTTTGTGGTTGAGACAATCTTTCAGATTCCGGGGCTTGGAAGGTTCTTTATATCGAGCGCTCTCGACAATGACTACACCATGATTATGGGCTGTGTTATGCTTTATTCCGTATTTATAATAGCCTTTAATCTGCTTTCCGATTTTCTGCTTGCGGCGGTCAATCCTAAAATAGCCAAGGAGATGAGGAAATGAGATCTGGTTGGGTATTTGAAGAATCTTCGTCGGATTCCGCGTTTGCGAGGGCTTGGAGAGCGTTGAAGTCAGACAGGCTCGCGCTTGCGTCGCTTGCGTTTGTAATAGCAACAGCAATCCTTTGTTTTGCCGCGGGGATTGTGGCTCCCTACGACTACCAGGTTCAAAATCTCTCAATCGGAGCCACTCCGCCTTCGCTAGACCACTGGTTCGGGACGGATATACACGGGCGGGATTTGCTAAGCAGAATGCTCTACGGAGGGAGGGTTTCGTTTGCCGTAGGGATATTGGCGACGGCAGTGGCTGTCGTCATAGGGACATCCTACGGAATGGTTTCTGGAATGTGCGGAGGGAAAACCGATGCGCTGATGATGAGGATTGTAGATATAATTTATTCTCTTCCGTTTACGATATTTGTGATACTTTTAATGATGGCTTTCGGTCGGAGCTTATGGCTAATATTCGTGGCAATAGGGGCGGTTGAATGGTTGACGATGGCTAGAATTGTCAGGGCTATGACGCTCGACATAAAGTCCAGGCAGTTTGTTGAAGCCGCGGTGGCTTTGGGCGAGAGCCGTTTGGGAATTATGCGCAGGCATATACTGCCGAACGTTTTTGGATCCGTTCTTGTATGCGCGGCGCTTACGGTGCCAAGCGTTATGCTTTTGGAGGCTTTTTTAAGCTTTTTGGGGCTAGGAGTGCAAGCTCCTTTGCCGTCGTGGGGAGGCCTTGTAAAAGACGGTGCGGAATATATGGAAGACGCCCCGTGGATGTTGGTTTTCCCGGCTTTGTTTTTTAGCGCCACTCTTTACGCCTTAAATAGAATAGGGGAAGCCGTATCGGAAAACTTGGGGGATAAATGAAAAAACTTGCCATAGTAGGCGCGGGAGCCGCGGGGGTTTTTTGCGCGGCGGCTCTGAAAAAAAGCCAGAACCTTGATGTAAGAATATACGAGGCTTCGGGAAAGCCCCTGCAAAAGCTTCTGCTTACCGGAGGCGGAAGGTGCAATTTTACAAATTTGAATGTCGATAAAAATATTCCGAGGGAGTTTTATCCGCGCGGGGCTTCCGCCATCAGAAAGTCGCTCTTGAGATTCGGCGCGAGGGCGGCTATAGAATTTTTTGAAAAGCTTGGCGTAAAAAGCAAGGTTGAGTCAGGGGGGAGGGTTTTCCCGGCATCCGACAAAGCGGAGGACGTGGCGGAGGCTCTGACGGCAGCCGCGCTGCGCAATGGCGCTGTTTTTGAATTGGGCTCGCGCGTGAAATCAATTTCTAAAGTCGGAGACAAATTTGAATTGGCTTGCGGGCGTTTTAATGGTGATGATTTTAGTAGTTCCGCCGATGCAGTTATGGTGTGCGTGGGCGGAAACTGGAACGGTTCTTTAAGAAAATCGCTCGAGGCGTTCGGGCATTCATTTGAGTCCGCTGCGCCTTCTCTGTTTTCGATGAAATTAGACGCTTCGGAAACTTCGGATTGGCGCGATTTATCTGGAATATCCGTTCCTTGCGCAAAGCTTTCTGCATGCCTAGCAAACGGAAAGTTTTCGGCCGAGGGCGCTCTTTTGCTTACTCATTTTGGAATTGGAGGTCCGTCTGTTTTAAAGCTGTCAAGTTTTGGGGCGCGCGCGTTTGCGGCGGAAAATTACGCTTTTGAACTGTCTATAAACTTTGCGCCAAACTTGCGCGCAGACATGGATGCCGCCTTTGCGGTTGCGCGTTTGGATTCGCCTAAAAAATCGGTTTTGAATATTCCCATGTTCAATATTCCAAAAGCGCTTTGGGCTTATCTCTGCGGAGTTTCTGGGATTGAGGAAAATTGTACGATGGCGAATTTCCCATTGTCAAAGCAAAAGGTTCTAATAGGGAACATTGTAAACTTTAAAGCCAAAGTTTCCGGCAAGTCTTCGCACAAGGAGGAATTTGTGACATGCGGTGGCTTGAAACTTGATCAAATAGATTTTTCTACTATGCAGAGCAGACTTGTTCCAAATCTTTATTTTGCGGGCGAATGCCTAGATATAGACGGAATAACTGGCGGTTTTAACTTGCAGGCGGCTTGGACTGGGGCAAAAGTGGCGGCAGAAAACATAGAAAAAACTCTGATTTTCTAAAATTTACATCGCAAGTTATTGCAGACCAAATAAATAAAAATTAAAAAAAATACTTGCAAAATTTCAGATGAAATAAGATTATAACACCATAATAAAAATTTCCTCCCCCATCATATATATAAGCGCCCCTTGAGATGTTTTTCCTCCAAGGGGCGCACCTTTTTATCCGGCCGTTGGCAGTTTTCTTTTTTGTATAGCCAATCCGTATTATGTTTAAGACGTTCGGTCTGGTCGGAATGAAGGACAAAAGAATTTTGGCAACGCGAAAGATTGTTGAAAAAGATTTTTTATTAAGCGCATAATTGCACATGCAAAAACCGCCCTGCAAGAGCCGAAACCTGAGCATGTTGAAGCAGCGAAAAAAATCCAAGTTGGACAAATCCATCCAATCTATGCAACCGCAACCTATGCGCCAGGCAGTTTTACTCTAAAATATTAAGCGTATTTAAAACAAAAGCTTAGCCGCAAAAAAATTTGCAGATAGGAATTTTTAGGCGCAATGCTAGTTTTTTCATAGTGCTTTTTCAAAAAATGCCGCGATTGGCAGTAGGCGGAAGTTTTTAGGTTTTTTGTATACGCAAGCCTCCTTTTGAATGAGCTTCGTTTTTTTTCAAAATAGAGGATTAAAGCTGACTTCAGGCAAACCAAAGCGCGCATTTGATCATCCATCTTGCGGCAGGTCTTTTGCGTTATATTGCTGCTCTATCAACATTATTGTTGCAAGCTAAAACTCTCTGCCCCGTCTTATCAAGCTCTATCGGCGCATTGTATCCCAATTGTATTCATCGCGGCAATCTGCGGCTTTTGGCTTTTTTTTCATTTATTTGCCATCTTGCTTTTCCCATTAAATATTTGATTGTGGAATTTTCTTCCTTAAAAAAGCTTTCTAGATCTTTTGCCTCACAGGGCTTTCAGCAGGTATTTCCGCAGGCGGGTATGCGGGCTTGCGGTCCAGTTTTACATCGCATGCGTCTTATTGCAATGTCCCACAAAGTAGCGGCACTGCATAATCAGTATTATGCAATATTGCGGTTATCTAAAAATGTTGGAAAGACTTTTTGTCTTGAAGAACGCGCAATATAGGCTGCATGATTATAGCTCGTAAATAGAGCTCTCGTCTGGTATTACAACGTCTATTCCAAACTCCGACAGGAATTCTTTAAACGGATGTGGATCTTCTGTGTTGTCGGCGAACAACCCGTAATGCATAGGCATGGCCGATGTCGCTCCCAGTTCAAGCACAAGCCTCGCGGCGTCGCGCCACGGCATGTTGCCAAGTTTCCCGTTTATGCAGACAATTGCAAGATTCGGTTTTCTGCCCGATACCGCCAATATTTCCTTGGCGAGAGTTGGCCGGTAGAGAGTGTCAGCAGAAATGTATATGTCGGATTTCCCAGTCGATATAAAAAAACCTATGGCGCACGGCTCTGAATGGTAGGCGCGCACAGCGGTTATTTTTAAGCCGCCGAGGGAAATTGTATCGTTTTCTTTTATCGTGGAGAAAGAAGATACATCAAATCCCAGATTTTCGTGGTGCCTGCAAACGCTTTTTACTCCGATTAGTTTGCAGTCGGGGCGCGCACGCAAAATCTCGGCTATTGTTACAGGATCATAGTGGTCCAAGTGGTCGTGGGAAAAAATCACGGTATCGGGATTGAGTTCGGAAGGGGAGATTGGCGGAGGGGTCATCCTGTAATGTTGGAGCTTTGCCAGATCGTCGCTCAAATACGGGTCTATCGCAATCTTCATTCCCTGGCTTTGTAAAAGAAAGCCCGCCTGAGACAACCATCTAAGCTTCATTTTTTTCTCCCTAGCATCTTATTGCTCGCAATCCCTTTATGATGCTTGCGCGCGACAACTTTTCTACGACCACCTGCGGTCATTGGACCATTCTTTGTCCCATTCAGATGTGTCAGCCCAGGCTTCTGGAAAGTCGGAGTGGAGTTTTTGGGAAATCAAATCTTCGTTGAGCGACTCTATCCCAAGTCCGGGCGCGTTTGGAACATCTATATATCCGTTTTTTATAAGTGGTTTTGGCAATCCCATTACCAGGTCTTCCCACCATGGAACATCAACCGAATGAATTTCCAATGCTGTAAAATTGCGCGTCGCGGCCGCGACATGCACGGCTGCCATGCAGGCTATCGGGCTCTCTGCCATATGGATTGCCATTGCTGCATGGTGTTTTTCGGCCATATCGCCTATGAGTTTTGTCTCCAAAATTCCTCCCGCTGTAAGCACGTCGGGATGAATTACCGCAAGCGCGCCGGATTCGAGAAGGGGTTGGAATCCTTCGCGCAGATAAATATCTTCGCCAGTTGCAATAGGGGTTGTGGTGGAATTTGCTAGGCGAACGTATTGGTCGGTGTATTGCCACGGGACCGGGTCTTCCATCCAGGATAAATTGTATTTCTCAAGCCGCCTTGCTAGCTTTATGCAATCTTCAATAGGAACGTGTCCAACATGGTCTATGGCAAGTGGAACTTCATAGCCTATTTCCGCGCGCACGTCTTTTACGTAGTTTTCAAGAAAGTCCAAGCCCTTTTCCGTGATGTGGATTCCAGTAAACGGATGCGCGGTATTAAATAAATCGTAGGCTTCGCCGCGCATAGCCCGGGGGTCTATCGAACCGTGCGGCGTTGAGAAAACTGTTTTTTTGTATTCGCGCATTTTTTCGAGAAATCCGAGTGGAGCGCAAAGAGTTCCGGGAATGTCTGCAAGAAGTTCTATTCCCAAATCCATTTTTAGGAATGTATAGCCTAAGGCTATTCTTTCTTTGAGGGCTTTCCCCATATCTCTGCCTCCGCCTTCACTGTCGGTATCGCAATATACGCGTATTTTATCGCGGTATTTGCCGCCTAGCATCTGCCATACGGGGACGCCCCACGCTTTCCCCGCCAAATCCCATAGGGCGACTTCTATTCCGCAGACGCCTCCCGCTTGCCGCGAGTCACCGCCAAACTGTTTTATGCGGTTGAAAATCTTCTCCACATTGCATGGATTTTCTCCAAAAATTCGGCTTTTTAGCATTGCCGCGTATGTTCGGCTTGAGGCGTCGCGCACCTCGCCGTATCCCACTATACCTTGGTTTGTAAAGATTTTTATAAGCGTGCAGCGCTTTGGTGCTCCGTCTATGTCGGCAAAGCGCATATCGGTTATTTTTAAAGATGAAGGGTCTACTTTCATATTATTTTGCGTTTTTTGTTCGGGCTTAAGGAATCAAAAATATCCGCCTTTTTGGGTTATGGACTCTATCGTTTCTCCCGAGTTTACCCATGAGAATATTTTCTTTTCGTTTTCTCGTATTTCCTCCGCGCGCACTAGCACGTCCCATGCGATGTCGCGCGGCACGCAGAGAACTCCGTCAATGTCCCCCATTATTATGTCTCCTGGTTTTATGGTCACGCTGCCGAGTTTTATGGGGATTTGGTAGTGGGTTATGAGGCATCTGCCAAGGCTTCCATTAGAAGTGCGGTAGCGGTAAAACAGGGGAAAGTTTTTTTCCAAAATTTGATGGGTGTCGCGTATTCCGCCGTCTATTGCCGCTGCCCTTACTTTCTTTGAGACGGCGGTAGCGGTCATTACGCCGCCCCAAAGCGTAGCTTCCTCGTCTTTGCTTGTGTCCCACACGACAAAGGCGTCTTCATGCATTTCGTCTAGCATTTTTGTCCTAAACGTCATTTCTCCCGTAATCTTTACGTTGGGGGAACTTTTTACCGTAAAGGCTATTCCTGCAACGGTGCGTTCGGGGCGCAGGGGAACGATATCGTGCGGCAGAGCCTGATTTAAGAGGCAGAATTCGCGCATCACGTCGTTTATTGCGCCGGTGTAAAGCTGTTCGTAGCGCGCAAGCAGCTCTTTTACAGGCACGGGAAATTCGGCTGATGAAATTCCCTCGCGCTCTGCTATGAGCTTTTCTAGGTGCATCATTTTTGCTTCTTTCTGAAGCATATTTTCATGTATTTCTTCCGACATATTTTTTTCCTTTAAGCGGTAAGTAGGTTTTGCAAAGTTGAAAATAATATTACCCCGGCAGCCTGAGTCCTCCGTCCACAACTAAATTCGCGCCGGTTATGTATCTTCCAGCATCCGAGCACAGCAGCAGCGCGGCGCCCGCGGCGTCTGAAGGCTCCGCGTAAGTGCGCGCCGGTATACAGTCTGTCACGCGCTTTGCGTATTCTGGATTTGAAAGGGCTTCCTCATTGCGGTCTGTTGCGAATACGCCAGGTGCTAGGTTGTTTACTGTTATTCCGTAAGCGGCGACTTGCCTTGCCACGTTGCGGACGAGGTTCTCCTGCGCCGATTTGCTGGCGGCATAAACCGCCATGTCCGGATGCGGCCTGAACTCTTGCACGCTTCCGATTGTCAGTATTCTTCCCCATCTTTGTTCCTTCATTAGAGGAAAGCATATTTGCATCAATGCAAGGGACGCGTTGAAATTAACCTGCATCTGCTTGAGTGCTTCGGCGGGAGATATTTCAAGCCATTTTGTCCTGTATTGAACTGAGGCGTTTAAAACGAGTATGTCCGGCAGGGGGCATTGCCGTTTTATTTGTTCGGCAATTTTTTCGGGGCTTTCTGCGTCGGATAGGTCGCCGGTTACCGAGAAGCTCGAAGGACTAAGCTTTTTCACCGCCGCCAATGCGCTTTCCAACGGCGCGCTTTGGGAAACGCCGTGAACTGCAACTTGCGCGCCGTATTCGGCGAGCCCCAAAGCTATAGCCCTGCCTATCCCGCGCGCGGATCCTGTGACTAAAGCGCGCCTTCCGCGAAGGTCGAATTTCTTGCCGAGGTTTATATCGTCGTCATATTTCATATTATTATAATTTCAGCGTAAAAGTTTAAATTTGTTCGCGGTCGCGCATAAAAAATATGTTGCGCGCAAAAAGTATTATAAGTCCGCCCGCCAGATAAAACGCCGATAGGGACGCTATGCCTGATGCCATGCCGAATTCGTCGCGCATCCATCCCAGAACCGACGGGGCTGTCGAGCCTATAATAAAAGCGAAACACAGCATAAGCCCGGATGCCGACGCCCTGTACCGAGGGGCAACTACGTCGAAAAGAGACGCGAACAGGTTTGAGTCGTAAACGCCCCTGAATATTCCGAATAAAAACATCGCAAAAAAGCACAGCGCCGCTGAGGATGTTTCCGACATCATATATATAAAAGGCGCTCCAAGCATAAGTCCGGCAATATTTGCCTCGAACCTGACTGTCTTTCTAGTCCGGGCCAATTTGTCTGTTATTCTTCCGCCCGCCATGACTCCCATAAACGCGCCGATGTAGTGCCATATGACAGCATTGAACGCAGCCTGCGCGCCGTCCATTCCGAACTTGTCTTGAAGGAAAGTGGGCATCCACGTTTTGAATCCGCAATCCACGTAAATCATCATTCCGAATCCGAGAGCCAGCATAACGGCGCTGGGTTTGCGGAATACCACAAAGAAAGCGTCCTTAAGCGACGCTTTCTGGGCAGAGGCTTCCGCCGCGCCACTATTTGCTGGCGGTGGAGTGTCGCGCATTGCAAACATAAGGAAAACAGCCCACGCGATTCCGATTCCCCCGAATAAGACAAAAGGAACCCTCCACCCGCTGAATTCTCCGATTGAAGGAATGTCTCCAAAATATCCCGAAACGCAGCTGCATATTACGATTCCGGCATATAAGGCTGTTTGGTGTATTGCAAGTGCTGTCGCGCGCGTGTCCTCGTGGAGCTGCCCAAGTAGCGAGCACGCCGCCGGATAGTAGAAAGCCTGTCCGGCTCCGTTCAGCAGACCGTAAAATATAAGCATGACTCCGATGCCGCTTGCCCATCCGGATATGAAAATTCCCGCGCAAAAAATGAGAAGCCCGAAGACAACCATCCACTTGCGCCGCAGAAAGTCGCTTGCGACTCCAGAGAGCGGCGCGCAAACGCCGTATGTTATAGTAAATACCGTTCCCACAAGGCCCATCTTGACCGAATCCACGTCGAAAGCCGATTGTATCTGGGGAAGAATGGCGTTATAAATTTGGCGCGTTCCTTGGTGCAGAAAAAAAGCAACCCATAGCAATAGCAATAAAAGCCATTTATAATTGTCCGGATTTTTTTTAGATCGCGCGTCGTTCATAAGAGTTTTCTACGGTTTACTATATTGCGGGCGATGGCAAGCGTTCAGAGGTTTGTTGTTTGTTAATCGTTAACTTTTTTTCGGTTTGCGCGCGGCTTCGATACCAAAAGTTTCCTATTCCAATTCGGCTGTACTATTGTTGCGGTCGGCGCGCGCGTAGAGGATTGTGGGGCGTTTAAGATTTCAAAAAGTTTTCTTACGGCAAGCCTTCCTACAAGTTCGTAGTTTTGGTCTATTGCCATCCATTCTCCTGATTCAGAGCGGCGCTCAAGCTGTACGATATCGGTGAAGCCGGAAATTTTCCCGGAAATTTCAGGTTTTTCCAGCCATTCGCTGGTAGTGTTGGATATCGAGAAGATTGCGTCCGGCTTGTGCTTGGAAACCCAGTCGAAAAAAGCTTTCGGGTTTTTGCGAGCTTTTGCGACTTCTAGGAACGGGGGAATCCTTGCGTTTTCGGGCAGCGCGAGCTGAGCGCGCAAAAAACCGCCTATAAATCTCCCTTCTACTACTTCGTCTATATGCTCGTCTATTACTAGGGCGGGGCGCTTGTAGCCGCTTCTTATTATGTTTGTCGTTGCGAAGTGGGCTATTAAAAATTTGTCTGCCGATATGAAATCGAAAACCGGGTTTCGCGTTCGTATGCCTGCAGACACAAACTTGAATTTGGTCCAGATGTTTGAAAAAAACGGCGGCAGCGTTGTGTCGTCGGCGTGTCCCACTATAATCCCTCCCCTTATTCCTCTGGAGTCGAGGATTGTCTCCAGCCTTTGGGCGTTCAGAGATTTTTCGTGCAGCCATATTTCGTACACGGCGTATCCTATCTCGGCCGATTCAGACCGAACTCCGTCGATATACTTTGAAAAAATCGGGTATTTTTTTGGCGCGTCTTTCGACTTGTTCGCGTTTATCAAAACGATTGTTTCCAGAAATTTTTTTTCGCCGCCGTTTTTTATTTGGGACAGTACCGACGAAACTATCGGGTTGGGCTTGTAGCCGAGCTTGTTTGCGAGCGCGCGGATTTTGCGCCTTGTCTTTTCAGAAACTTTTGTGGAACCGGACAGCGCAAATGAAACGGCCGCTTTGGATATGCCAGCGCGTTCGGCTATATCCTTAAGCCGAGCATGTTCGTGTCCTTGTCCGCGCGTTGGAGCCATTTTCTATTTTACATGCACATATGCAAACCTCTCCGCGCCGTTTTTATCCTTCCAAGAGAGCCTGTATTTGCCTTTAAATCCGCGGAATTTTACCGTGCCGTCGGCGCTGGCGTTTTGGGTGAGGACGGTTTTCCATTCTTTGTTTATTAGGTTGTTTAGCGCGTAATAAGCGGGTTTGGGATTCATTCCGCGCGTGAAAAGCCCGGACATGGAAGGTTCTCCGGGCGCGCCGCAGTCGTCGACGACGTTCCACCATGTTATTCCCATCATAGGCTTTATGCTAAACCACTTCCTATACAGGTTTCGCGCAATTATGGCCTGCATCATTCTTCCTTTCTCGGTAGTGTCGGGGGCTGTGATCGTTATTTCGCTGAGGTGTATAGGCTTTCCTACGTTTATTGCGTCCATCGTTTTTTGAACTTGTTGCGGAGTTTGAATTTCCTTGCCTTCCGCAATCGCAAGCGTCTGCTTGGGGTTAAACAAATGCATTTGCGAGCCCACTATGTCCACTTTGCACCCGCGGGATAAAAGATCTTTTATTTCGGATGTGTAGTCTCCGTCGCACTTGTAGTCGTTTATGTTCAACTTTACATTTTGGGGAAATGCGTTCTGGGCGGTTTTGAAAGCCAGGTAAGGATAGTCCCCCGGCATCATTCCGTACCAGCTTTTGCATATGCTGTCCCCTTTTACTATTAGTCCCTTTCCCCAATCTGTGGCGCTTTCATTGACAACGTCCCAGCTATCCACTTTGTCTCCGTAATAGGCGGCTATTTCGTTTATCCGCTTTTGGGTAAGGCGCTTCATCTCAGCCGCTAGATTTGGAAGGTAATTTCCCAAATCCTTTGCGGACATTTCTTTGTATTTTTTTGTGTATTTTTCGCCGTAGCATTTGTTGCCGTGCTTTGGAAACTCGGCAATCAGTGTCTTTAGCTTTTCCGCCTCTTCGCCTTTGGCGCAGCTTTTAAGCATCCAAGTGGGAGTGTGCCACGAGCGGCTTCCCCAGACAAGCGGATGCCCGTGCACTCTTATTCCCTGGCTTTTGCAGTACTCTATGACAGGGTCGGGGGCGGGGCGGCGCCAATGCTCCTCCGTTTTAGGGGATTCCGAATTTTTCCAGTATTTTTCAGAATCCCAAAATTCGCCGGCAAACCTGGGCCTGCCTTGCTGCATTTCAAAGTGTTCCCAGTAAAACGCGACCGTCGCCGAGTTGAACAGGCTGCCGTAAAGCGAGCGGTACTTGGCGTTGAGGGATTCGTCTCCAAGTTGGTTGAAATTAAATATGTGCGCGCCGAATATAAAATCGTGGGAAATTTGCTCTATTTGTACCTGCGTTTTTTCATCGGCGCCGTCGAGCTTTACCGACGCGTCGGCTTTGCGGTTGGCTTCGATGTCGCGGTCTATTTGTTCCTGAACTTGGGGATTCCAAATCTCCCAGTATTTGTCGGACATTACATTGTTCTTGTCTTCCGCGGCGCTGCCGGGTATGAATGGTTCGGCGAAGGCCTTTGCCGCGATAGCTGAAACCGTTAAAAGTGCTTTTAATTTTGTTTTCATTTTTACTCCTCGTATTCCATTGATTTCTTTTTTGCTTATTAAATTAAAGCTTATACCAGGCAGTTTTTCAACGGCAATAAAATTGCAATATAGTTAACAGTTAACTATTGCCGGAAAATCCCAAGCGTCAGGATTTTTTTCTGCTGGGGGTGGGCTATTTGCAGAAATCTTCGGTCAATAAAAACGTCGCCGGGGTTTGGGCGGTAAAAGTAGCGTTTGCCGCGTATGGAATCAAGACAGTTTGCAGGGCTTTAAGGCGCGTGCTTCCCGAAGAAATGCAACCGCGTATTAGCGACAATATTCTGGGTTTTTGCCCGGAGCAGAAGGATACTGTCTCCCCCTTTTCAAGCCTCACGCGCGTTATCTTAAAAGAAGGATGTTCAAGAAGAGTCCTTGAAGTCTCGCCATTTTCGCGCAGCGGCGCCGGCTGGTCGGACAGGGTTGCGTTGATTGATTCCAATGCCTCCTTTAGGTGGAGCTCGCGCTTGTTTCCTTTTAAGTCGACCCTGTCCCAATCGAAGATTCTGTATGTGGAAGGCGAATTTTCTTGGATTTCGAGAACCATATTTCCTGCGCCGAGCGCATGCACTATGCCCGCGCGAATGAAGCAGAAATCTCCCGCATGTGAATCATGCGACGCCACAATATTATCGAAATCGGCGTTGGAAAGTTTTGAAATTATTTCGGATTTAGGTGTCTTTGTTTTTATGCCTGCATAGTAATGCGCCTTTAAGGCGCAGTTTATAAAATACCACGCCTCGTTTTTTTCCTTTCCTCCGAAGCGTTCAGCCGACAGCTTGTCGGGGTGGACTTGAAGCGACAATATTTGCTGGCAATCCAGAATTTTTACGATTACGGGAAATGGTTTTGAAGCGTCCCAATCGCATCCCATGATTTCCGCGGAATTGTGGCGCAATAGATCTCTGAGCGTCATTCCCTCGAATTCTCCGCCGTCAACGGCCGAAGATCCGTCGCGCATATCGTAAAGTTCCCTTGATTCGCCTATGCGGACGCCTATCGGCAGAATTCTGTCGAACTTTTCCTTGAGGGCTCTCCCTCCCCAAATACGCTCGTCATATCTGGGTATGAATTTTATTATTTCCACTTCGCTTTTAACTTTTGGCATGGCGAATATCCCATTGGGTATTCCGCGCGTCAATTTAGAAAAAAAATAACTTTAAGGTATTATGTGTCAATTTATTTTGAGCCGCAAATCCGCTTTTTGGTTGCAAATGGCAATCGCAAAAATCAATATTTGTAAAAACATAATATTATGAACAAAACGGCGCTTATAACGGGAATAACCGGGCAGGATGGTTCGTATCTTGCGGAATTGTTGTTGGAAAAAAACTATACCGTCCACGGCATAATCCGCCGGTCCAGCTCATTCAATACGCAGAGGATAGACCATCTGTATTACGATAAAAAACTTTCTGGGAGGTTTTTTCTGCACTATGGAGACCTTACAGACTCGTCGAACTTGAACCGCATTCTGGATAAGACAACTCCCGATGAAATATACAATCTCGGCGCGCAAAGCCACGTTAAGGTAAGTTTTGAGGTTCCGGAGTATACTGCCGATGTCGATGGAATTGCGACACTGCGCTTTTTGGACGCTATAAAAGAAGTCGGGCTTGTCAGCAAAACGCGATTCTACCAGGCATCCACATCCGAACTATTCGGAAAAGTGCGCGAAACTCCGCAGCGCGAAACCACTCCGTTTTATCCGCGCAGCCCTTACGCGGTCGCCAAGCAGTACGCATACTGGATTGTCGTAAACTACCGCGAAGCCTACAATATCTTCGCCTGCAACGGAATACTTTTCAACCACGAGTCGGAAAGGCGCGGGGAGACCTTTGTGACAAGGAAAATTACACGCGCGGCAGGTAGAATAAAATTGGGCTTGCAAGATAAGCTTATTCTGGGGAATTTAGATTCCAAGCGCGATTGGGGCTACGCTCCGGAATATGTTGAGGGAATGTGGCGCATTTTGCAGGCCGATTCTCCCGACGAATATGTTCTGGCAACCGGGGAGACGCATACTGTAAGGGAGTTTACGGAGCTTGCGTTTGCGCGCCTGGGAATAGACATAGACTGGGAGGGCAAAGACGAATATGAGCGCGGCGTATGCAGAAAAACAGGGAAAGTTGTCGTTGAAGTTTCGCCCCAATACTATCGCCCGACGGAAGTAGATTTGCTTTTGGGAGACGCATCTAAAGCAAAATCAGTTCTCGGATGGGAACCCAAAACTACATTCAGAAAATTGGTTGAAATAATGACCGACGCCGACTTCAAACTTGCCGAGAAGGAGGCGCGCAAATGAAGAAAGGCGATAAAATCTTTGTAGCGGGGGCGCGCGGAATGGTTGGTTCGGCGATAGCCCGCGCCCTGGTGTCCAGCGGGTACGAAAATCTTCTTTTGCCCTCGCATGCCGATTTGGATTTAACGAGCGAGCTTCCAACTGAAAATTTTTTCCGCGAAAATAAGCCGGACGTAGCCGTCATAGCCGCAGCGAAAGTCGGCGGAATTTACGCCAACGCGACGTATCCGGCGGACTTCATCGAAATAAATTTGGCAATAGCCCTTAACACAATTCGCGCGGCTTACCGCTCCGGAGTAAAAAGGCTTCTGTTTTTGGGAAGTACTTGCATATATCCGCGCATGGCTCCCCAGCCTATCCCGGAATCCGCGCTTCTGACTGGGCCTTTGGAGGAAACCAACGAGGCTTACGCAATCGCAAAGATAGCCGGACTGAAACTCTGCCAATATTACAGAAAACAATACGGCGTATGCTATCATAGCGCGATGCCTACAAACTTATACGGCCCAGGCGACAACTATCACGAAAAAAATTCCCATGTTTTGCCTATTTTAATACGGCGCTTCCACGAGGCCGCCAAAAAAAATCTGCCTGAGGTTGAAATTTGGGGGACGGGAAAACCGCTTAGGGAATTTCTGCACGTTGACGATTTGGCTTCCGCATGCGTAATGCTTTTGGAGGCGGAGAATCCTCCGGATTTGGTTAATTTGGGAAGCGGAGAGGAGCTTTCCATAGGGGAATTGGCGGAGATTGTCGCCGAAACCGTAGGTTTTAAGGGGAGGATTGTCCACGACACCTCAAAGCCCGACGGAACTCCGCGCAAGCTCTGCGATACTTCGTATTTGCGTTCGACCGGATGGAAGCCAAAATACGGGATTCGTTCCGGAGTAAAAAATGCTTACGAGTGCTTTTTAAAAGAACTCGCCGAAAATAGAATCAGAATCTAGCTTAAAATATGCGGGAATAATTCGTTTGATTTTTCCCGCAAAAAAGATTGGAGCGTTCTGGCTATTCCTTTTTTAGCTTAACCGCGCTTTGGTAATGCGGCGGATTTTGTTTTTTCTTAATTTAACTGGAAAATATTTCCGTATCTCCAAGATGCGCAAGCTGTTTTAATTGCCGCCTCAGCGCCTATTTTCCGGCTGCGATTCGCAATAGAGCTGGGCATTGCCCCGGGGCGGCCTTAGGATAATTCCTCCGGCAATTGCAGTAAATGGGGCTACCAGCACCAAGCCGAAGGATCCGATTATTGTTTTAACCGCTTCGCTTGCGACATATGGGTTGTTTATAAAATCTGACGGAGGAATTCCTTGTGCGGCAAACATCATCATTAGGGTGAGGTAGCCTCCGGAATAGGCTAGAAGAAGCGTTGTAGCCATTGTACCCACGACGCTTCTGCCTATTGAGATTCCGGATTTAACCAGAGCCTTGCGCGGGATTTGAGGCGAATGTTTTGAAACTTCGTCCATTCCCGCCGCTATGTCCATGCTCAAATCCATTACAGCCCCGGAGGATGAAAGAAAAATTGCGCCTATATAAATATCAGATATGCTTATATCCTCGAATCCCGAATACAGCAAAGCTTGAGAATACGGCATTACCGCTCCGTTTATTTTGAAGATGTCCGTGAAATACCAAGCCATTATACAGCTGGCAAGCACTCCCAAAACTGTTCCCGCAAACGCCGTGGCGCCTTTTCTGTTTATTCCGGCCACTAGAAAGATTATAGCGGCCGAGAGTATGCAAACGCAAGCCAAACAAACTGGAATTGGATCGGCTCCCCTCAGACACATCGGGACCACTATCTTCCATACGACCGCGCAGCAAAACGCCACTGAAAGAACCGCCTTAAATCCGGTCATGCCGGCAAAAGCAACTAAAAGCAGGGCGAATAATCCGCATAGGAAAAGAGTCCATCCGGCGCGGTAGTGGTCCTGGGCGTTTATCGTATCTGTTGACGGATTGGCGTTTGACGGAATTGCGGCGAGAATTGTGTCTCCGGGGGCAAAAATTTTGTCCAATTCCATATTTGCGCGCAAAACGTTGCCGGCTTTAAATATCTCGCCCTTATGAGCGCCGGTTAAAATTTCAACTTCAAGTTTTTGGTCTCCCTGCTTTAGAAGCCCGACGGAAAAAATGTTGGCGTTGTCAACCGACACAACGCGCGCCTTTTCCTTAGTTCCATCGCGGTTTTGTTCTACGGGGTAGATGTCTAAGAAAAACGCCGCCAAAGTTAGAAATGCAAAGACTAACGCCATTATGGCGTCTTTTATAAAGGCGCGTTTTTCGGAATTTTTTTGCATCGGCTATTTTACCGCCTGCTTTAGCATTTTTGCGATGTCAGTATTGTCAATTGTTCCATTGAAGGCTTCGGATTGCGCGCCTGTTGCGGTGGTGCTTACTGGAAGCGCGGTATGGGCGGTTGATGTCCATCCGAGAGCGGCTTTGTTGTCCAAGCAATGGGTAAGGGCAATGGCAAATCCGTCGGCTTTGAATCCCTTTCGCGAAGACGCTTTTTCAAAGGCTTTGCGCAGAGCGTTTTCTTCGTCGCGGGTTAAAACCAACCTGTCGCTTTTGTCCCCCTCGAATTTTAGACCAAGGGTTTGAGTTATATAAGGCTTAAAGTCGTCAAAGGACAATTCGGGCTTTTTTGTCTTCATATCTTTTATCGTTTTTTCTATTTGCTCCCTCGAATTTTTCTGGTGTGAAAGCAGATTTATATACGATTTGTATCCCGTTCCGGCGAATCCGAGAGTAAGGCCGCCGGTTTCGTGGTCTCCGGTGACCACAATCAAGGTGTCTTCAGGATGTTTTTTTGCGAATTCGCAGGCTTTGCGCACACATTTGTCAAGATCTACAACTTCCTTCAAAACCGTAGCTGCGTCGTTGGCATGGCACATCCAGTCTATTTTCCCTCCTTCAACCATTATAAAGAATCCTTTTGGATGGCCTTCCATTAGTTCGATTGCCTTTTCCAGGAAGTCTTTTATGCGCAATCCGCCGTTGTCGTCTATGGCGTACGGCAGGGCTCCTTTTGAGGCGAATGCCATTGTTTTGCCGCTGTCTTCGTCAATTTCTTCAAATTCTTCGGAGTCGTTTAAAACAACCTTGTAGCCTGCGGCCTTTGCCAATTCGTAAACGTCCCCCTTGTACAGCTTCGATTTTTTGTCGTTTGCGTCTTGAACTCCCCCTCCTCCGAAGAAGTCGAAGTTTGATCGTAGCATGTCAAGAGCTATTTCATAGTAATTGCCTCTGCTTGCATTGTGCGCGTAGAATGCCGCCGGGGTCGCATGGTTTATGGTTACGCTGGTAATTATTCCTACTTTCTTGCCAGATTTTTTTGCGGCGTAGGCTACCGACTCCAGCTTGTTTCCCTTTGTGTCTATGCCTATTTTCCCGTTGTCGGTCTTGGTTCCGCATGCGATTGCAGTTCCGCTTGCCGCAGAGTCGGTTATAAAAGAGTCGTTTGAGCGGGTATAGGTAATTGCGTTGTTGGGGAATGCATTTATGGCCAACCCTTCTTCCCCGTTTAGGCGCAAATATTCTTCTGTCATCATTCTTTGCGGGATTGACATGCCGTCGCCTATAAAGAGAAAGACGTATTTGACGGGCTTTAGTTCTTTTTGTCCGGCGGCAAATGCCGAACACGCAATTGATATGGAAGCGCAAAGCGCGAAAATTTTTAGCAGGACAATTTTCATGGTATTTAAAACTTTCACAAAGATAAGGCGGAAAAAAAAACCGTCAAATAATTTTGGAGCATTTTGGTTCCGGCTAAATTTGAGAACTAGACGGTTATAGGCGTTTTTGCCCTATCCCTTTGCGGCAAGTAGGCTTAGTCGAAATGCAAGGCGGCTGAGGGCGGCGTTTGCGCATTGAGCGGCACGCGAGGCTTATAAATGCCGGCGCCGCAATACTCCCGGCGGGAGTCGAACCCGCATCGATGGTACCGGAAACCATAGCTTTATCCATTAAACTACGGGAGCTTTTTAACAACAGAGATTGCAAACGAAAAAGGGAGAATATGCAAGCTGAAAAAAACTGGAAAATTCCGAATTTTATGTTTTAGTATAACGCGAAACAGAATTTGAAAGGTGGGATATGTCTGCAAAAGTATTCGCAATAGCAAACCAGAAAGGCGGAGTCGGAAAAACTACAACCGCCGTTAATTTGTCCGCAGGTTTGGCGAGGCGAAAGTTGCGTACATTGCTGATAGACATGGACCAGCAGGCTAGCGCCACCAGCGCCCTAGGCTATGAAAAGACGCGCGGCGGAAGCCTGTACCAAGTTTTGCACGGCGAGGGAAGCGCGCGCGCAAAACTCATTCAAACTGAGAGAAAAAATCTTTGGCTGATACCTTCGGAAACCGATTTGTCCGCGATAGAAGTCGAGTTGTCCGGAAGTGAAAACTACCTCGTTAGATTGCGCGAGTGCATTGCCGAGATTAAAAATTCCGGCGAATTTGACGCTATAGTTATAGACGCCCCTCCGTCACTGGGGCTTCTTTCAATGAACTCTCTTGCGGCGGCAGACTACTTGATTGTAGCCTTGCAGTGCGAGTATCTTGCAATGGAGGGTTTGGGGCAGATTATGAATGTTGTGGAACAGTTGCGCGAGGCTGGGGTGAGCGATACTCTCGAAATCGGGGGTATAGTAATGACTATGTACGATTCGCGCACGAATCTTTCCAAGCAGGTTTTGGGCGAAGTAAAAAATTATTTGCCCGGGCTCGTTTTCAATACTTTAATTCCGCGCACAGTGCGTTTGGCGGAGGCTCCAAGTTTTGGGAAAACCATTTTTGAGTACGCAAAGTGGAACGAGGGTTCTTTTGCCTACGACAGGCTAGCCAAAGAATTCGACAAGCGGTTTTCTTTGTCGAAAAAATAAAATATGGAGATTCGCAAATATATAATAAAGCGCATATTCAAGCCTTCTGTGACAAGGCGGGCAAAGGCGATGCGGAAGGCTAAAAAGGAGCGTTCGAAGGCCGCTTTAGAGACCAGAAGCGGCGAGATTTCCGCGCTTCAAACGCGGCTTGGGTACGAGTTCAAAGACTTGTCTATACTAAACGAGGCATTAACCCACCCCGGGTCGGTCGGGATTTCGAAGAAGGTAAAATCAAACCAGCGCCTGGAATTTCTGGGAGACGCAATTTTGCAGTCCATAATAACCGATACGGTATTTAAAAAATTTGACGAATACGACGAAGGTTCGCTTACAAAAATAAGAATCGCCCTTACCCAGGGATGTTTCTTAAGCGCGCTTTCTGCCGATCTGACAATACCGCGGTATTTGCTGTTGCCAAAAGGCTCTGAACATTTGCGCGAAATGCCGTCCGCCGCAGAGGATGCGTTTGAGGCCGTTGTCGGGGCTATATATCTAGATTCGGATTTTGAGACCGCCCGCAAGACTGTTTTAAGCTGGTATAAGAGAAAGTTGGACGATATTCCGGATTTGATGCGGCAGCAAAATCCCAAAGGGGCGCTTCAGGAGGCCGCAGCTAAATGTTCGGAGAAAGTTGAATACGTTTTGCTTTCCCAAAGCGGCCCCGACCACCAAAAGGTCTTTGAGGTGGAAGTCCGCATTGGCGGAGTGGCGTTGGCGAGGGCATCCGCATCCTCAAAAAAATCGGCAGAGTCTAAGGCAGCGCGGGCTGCTTTAAAAGAGTACTCAAAGCAGGACCAGGCATCGAAAGATTCTATGCAAAATGATTCGGGGCCTGGGGCTTCGTCGGAAAATACTCCGGCTCAGGCAAGGAAACCCGCGGCAAAGAAAACTGCGGCAAAATCTGAAACAAAGATTGCTGCGCGTTCCAAGTAGAGCGGTTGCCGCATTGTTTCCAACGTTCATATAACGGGCTAAAAATTTTTTATGTTGAGGGCAAAGGCAGGGAAGTCTGATTTTTATCCGTATGTGGCGCAATCGGCGTGGGCTGCATTTTGCGCCCAATTTGCGGCAAGGAAGGCTGCGTCAAACAAAAAGCTTTTTGTTTTAGTGTTTGAATCGTTTTCTGATTGCGAAATTTTCCACCCGCGACTGAAATTTTTCCTTAAGTGGTGGGGGGTGGATTGCGCATGCCGCGTGCTTCCTCCGCTTGCCTTGGACTCCTGTTCCGACGCAAGCGCTTTTGATGCCGTTTGCGAACGCACCGGGACTTTAAACGCCATGGCGGAATCCTGCAAATCTCCCGCCGCGGAGTTTGTTTTGGCGACGCCCGATTCCATTTTTGCTCCCGCTCCCGCGCCCGGGACTGTCGGTAGAATGGAGCTGAAAAAAGGAGACAAAATAAGGCTGGAAGATTTCAGGGACAAGCTTTGTTCGTTTGGGTATTTCAACGAGGTCTTGTGCGAAAGCCCGGGACAATTTTCCGTCCGTGGCGGAGTCGTTGACGTATATCCCATAGCCGCGCGCGCTCCAGTCAGAATCGACTTCTTCGGGGATGAAATCGACGCGATGCGCACGTTTAATCCAGACACCCAGCTGGGCGACGACAGGATTTTGTCCGCGCGCATAGACGCCGTTCCTCCTCAGAGCCTTTCATCCGGAGAAAGGTGCGGATCGGAAAAATTTAGCGCGTTGGATTATCTGCCTAAAAGCGGTGTCCAATGGATGTTTTTTGAGCCTTCTTCTTTGGAGTCCAAATTCCAAGGAGAGTTTTTGTATTCTGAAGACTCAAATTTCGACAAGCCCGGTTTCCAGCGCGTATTTGACCGCCAGGGGAAATTCGGGGATTGCTTTTGCGCTGTGTCGGCGATAGATCTATCAGGAGAATCCTTTTCAAATGCGGTGCGCCGCGAGTTCGACTGCGAGGACATGTCGGCTTATTCTGGGGTTTCATTTGACGATGAAATAGGCGTTGAGCGCTTCAATTCGGAGTCGAAGACGCGTTCAAGTTTTCTTAGGAGGCTTGCCGATTGGAGCGCATCCGGAGCCGATGTTTTTATAGCCGCAGAATCGAAAGGCGACGAAGAGAACGCGCGCAGGATGTTTGCTGCAGAAAATATAAAATGTTCGTTTAAATTTATAAATGGAAATTTTGGGGACGGATTTATAATAAAGAAATTTCCGGCGGACTTTGTCCGGCCCCCGAAAATTGCAAAGAGCGCGCGCTCGGCGGTGTTCGCCAGTTGCCGCGAGGTGTTTGGCAGGCGCGCAAAGCCGTCTTTGGAGCCTAGGAGGCGCATGTTCTCGCACCGCGCGCAGGTTGACCAGCTGTTGGATTTCTCCGAACTCGGGGAAGGCGACTATGTTGTGCATTTTACCCACGGAATTTGCAGGTACCACGGGGTCGTAAAATTGGATTTGGACGGTTCGTCGCAGGAGGTTATGAAGCTTGAATTCGAGGATTCGGCAATGCTGTATTTGCCGCTCCACAAGGCGCATTTGCTCAGCCGGTATATAGGCTTGGACAAGCGCCATCCGAAACTGGCGCGCCTAGATTCCAAATCTTGGATAAAAGTGAAGGCCGCCGCGGAGCTCGCAACTTTAGACTACGCCGCGGAACTTCTTGAAATGCAGTCCAAAAGGGAAATCGCACAGGGGCACGCGTTCCCGCCTGACGGAGACTGGCAGCGCAGCTTTGACGACTCGTTCCCCTATGCGGAAACGCCCGACCAGCTTCGGGCAATAGAGGAGGTTAAGGCCGACATGCAAGCTTCCAGGCCAATGGAGCGCCTATTGTGCGCGGATGTGGGATTCGGTAAGACCGAAGTCGCAATGCGCGCGGCGTTCAAGGCAGCCATGGACGGAAAACAAACTGCGATATTATGTCCGACTACTATTCTCTGCCAACAGCATTTTAGAAATTTCCGCGAAAGGATGTCGGGGTATCCGATTGTAGTGGAAATGCTCTCGCGGTTTCGCACAAAATCGGAGGCGGAAAAAATAAAAAGGCAGCTTGCCGCCGGACAAATAGACATCATAATAGGGACCCACGCCCTTTTGGCTGCGGATGTAAACTTCAAGGATTTGGGATTGCTCGTTATAGACGAAGAACATAGGTTCGGGGTGAAGCACAAAGAGAAGATAAAGCGGATGCGCGAAGGCATAGACGTTCTTTCAATGAGCGCAACCCCCATACCCAGAACGCTGTATTTTGCTATGATGGGCGCCAGAGCCATCAGTTTGATGGAGACGCCTCCAAAGAACAGGTTCCCCGTCGAGACTTTTGTGAGGGAATATTCAGACGAAATAGTCCGCGAGGCCGTATTGCGCGAGACATCCCGCGGAGGCCAGGTTTTTTATCTGCATAACCGCGTAAAAACCATAGACTCTACCGCGGAGAAATTGCGCTCGATGTTCCCGAACCTTCGCATAGGAGTCGGGCACGGGCAGATGACGGAAAACGCGCTTGAGAAACTGATGGCCGATTTCGTCGATGGAAAGTATGATATTCTGGTATGTACTACAATTATTGAATCAGGGTTGGATATTCCAAACTGCAATACGATAATAATAGAGGGTGCAGACAAATTCGGTTTGGCCCAGCTTTACCAGTTGAGGGGAAGGGTTGGAAGGTTTACGCGCAGGGCCTACGCATGGCTTTTGCTGCACCGCCACGCAAATCTCGTCGAAAGCGCGCGAAAGCGCTTGGGCGCCATACGCCAGTACAACAAGCCAGGCGCGGGGTTTAGGATTGCCACCCGCGACCTTCAGCTCCGCGGCTGCGGAAATCTTCTTGGCGCGAAGCAAAGCGGGCATATAGCCGGAGTGGGATTCGATTTATATTGCGCGCTTTTAAAGCGCAGTATCGCTCTTTTGCGCGGCGAAAAGAATTCAGGAATAGTTCGGGCGAACGTCAACTTGGACTTTGTAGCCATGGGAGACATCGAAAAATCCGTCGCGGACGTGTCTCAGGCCGAGAATTATTTCCAAGAGATAAAGCTGCGCGAAATAACAGCAAGGGAGTCGGATAAAATAAAGGCTCTCGTGCCGCGTGGCTACGTTCCGCAGACTCAGTTGAGGGTGGATATATACAGGAAGCTTGCGATGGCGGCTTCAGAGGACGAGGTGGATAAAATAAAGTTCGAAATTGAAGACAGATATGGAAAATGTCCGGTATATGTGGAGTATTTATTTATGCTTGCAAAAATACGCGTTTTGGCAGAGTCTTTGGGCTTTATAGGCGTGGAGACGCAGGGCGACAACCTTAAACTGCAAATTAGGGGCGGCGACCATATCGAGTATTTTAGGATAAACGGGCGTTTCCCGCGTTTAACTAGGCGCAAGGCGGTTGAAAAACTCGCCGAGATCGAAAATTTTCTAAAAACAGTGGTACCTTCAATAAGGAAAACATGAATTTAAAGAAACTATCGTTAACGGTCGCGATGGCGGCTGCAGGGTTGTGCGCTTTGGCGCAAGGATTGTTGCGCAGCGATGTAGGCAGGCAGTCTTTGGGCAACAACGGGATTATCGCAATAGTGGAAGACCGCGTAATAACCCGCGAGGAGGTTATGAGGGAGATAGAGCCATTTATTCCACAACTGCGCGCTTCGGCGCGTTCGGAGTTTGAGTTTAACAAGCGCGTAAACGACTATGTTAACGAAATTGTCCAGTCTATAATCGACCGCGAGCTTATAGTGAAAGAGTTTAAATCCAAGGGAATGAGCATTCCAGAGTCGTACCTTGAAACCCACTTCGACGACTATCTCAACCGGGAATTTAATGGAGACAGGGCCGAATTTTTAAAGTACATACAATCGCAGGGAAAGACGATTAAGACGTTTCGCGCCGAGCAGGAGAAAGACATAATAATAGGCTACATGCAAAATCAAAAGCGCCAGAGCGTCGCCGAAATCAGCCCGCAAAAAATAAAGGACTATTACGAAGCAAACAAGAGCAAGTGGTATTCTGCAGCTAGCGCGAAAATCCGCATGATTACCCTTAAGACTACGATGCACGCGACTTTTGAACAGAACAAAAAGCTGGCGGCCGACATTGAGTCGCGCTTGAAAAAAGGCGAAGATTTTGCGGCTTTGGCGCGCAAATACAGCAAGGACGACTCCTCTGCAAAAGGCGGGGATTGGGGATGGTACAAAAAGGGAGAGCTGAATCCGGCGTTGGACTCCAAGGTCTTCAACATGAAAATAGGCGAGGTGACCGAGCCGATTGAAATAGGCGAAATGATTTTTATCCTGAAAGTCGAAGACAAAAAGGCTGAGGGCGTGCAGAGTATCGATGATGTCCGCGAGCAAATCGAGTGGACGATAGTTGAACAGAACAACAAGCTGACTTACCAGAAATGGCTGGAGTCTCTGCGCAAAAAGGCGTTTATAAAATATTTTAAATAGGATTTTTCGCGCGTTGGGCTATGGATCTTGAAAACTTTAACAAGTGGCCGCATTTTGAAGCCGAGGACTTGGAGGCAGTTTCTGAAGTCTTAAAAAGCGGCAAAATAAACCGCTGGACGGGCGATAAAAATATTCTTTTTGAGGATGCTTTGGGCAGGGCTTCGGCAGCTAAATATGCAATAGCCGTTTCAAACGGAACATCCGCATTGGAGCTTGCTTTGGTAGGTTTGGGAATGCGCCCCGGAGACGAAGTTATAACAACTTGCAGAACTTTTATGGCTTCAGCGAGCTGTGTGGCTGTGCGCGGGGGAATTCCGATTGTGGCTGACGTAGACGCCGACTCTCAAAATATCACCGCCGAAACCATAGAGCCTCTTATCACCCCGAAAACTAAAGGGATAATAGTCGTGCACCTAATGGGATGGCCGTGCGACATGGATCCTATTATGGACTTGGCTAAAAGGCGCGGCTTATGGGTTGTAGAGGATTGCGCGCAGGCGCACGGAGCCGTATATAAAGGCAGGCCTGTAGGTTCTATCGGCGATGTTGGGGCATGGTCTTTCTGCCAGGATAAAATTATTACAACCGGCGGCGAGGGGGGCGCCGTAACCACAAACAACCGCGATGTATATTTGAAAATGTGGTCGTACAAAGACCACGGCAGGGATTACGATCTTGTCTTTAACAAAAAGCATCCCGAAGGCTTCAGATGGTACTTGGAATCGTTTGGAACCAACATGCGAATGACTGAGATGCAGGCGGTTTTAGGAATCCGCGGCTTTAAAAATTTGCCCGAATGGCACGCCCGCAGAACCGCCAACGCGAAAATTCTATCCGAAGCCATTTCCAAAATTCCATGCGCTCGCGTGCCGGTCCGGCCCGGTTCAATTGAGCACGCAAACTATAAGTTCTTTTTCTTTACCCGGCCTGAAGCCTTGAAGTCCGGCTGGAGCGCAGCGCGCGTGATTTCAGAAATTTGCGCGCGCAAAATTCCTGCGTTTAGCGGAACATGCTGGAATATTTCGCAGGAAAACTGCTTTAAAAAAGCTGGGCTTTCCAAGTCGGAAAGTGAGCTTCCAGTTGCGGCTTTGTTGCGCGACACTTCAGTCATGACGCTAATACATCCCACTCTAGGCGACTCAGAAATGGAGTTTGCGGCGGAACAAATTTGCGGTGTTCTTAAAGCGGCTTGCAGATGACGCCAAGCCGGGGTTCAAAGTTATTGACTCTTTTCCGCATTGTTTGATACGCTTCTCGACGGCGCGGGAAATTCTTAAAATATTTGTTTTGCGCGTTTGCATTTTAATAAGCTAATTATGGAAAATTCCAATAAATATACGGTTGTTTGCATGAAGTGGGGGACAAAGTACGGCCCCGAATACGTTAACAGGCTCTATAATACGGCGAAGCGGAATCTTACTTTGCCTTTCAGATTTGTATGCTACACCGACGATTCTAAAAATTTTGAAAGCGGAATTGAAGCTCGGCCCCTGCCGGAAATGGAGATCCCCAACGACAACGAAAGGGGATGGCGCAAGCTGGCACTTTTCAGGAAAGATGTAGGGTTGGAAGGCAGAGTGTTATTTATGGATTTGGACACTGTTATCGTGGCAAATATAGACGACTACTTTACTGTCGACGGGGATTTTATTTTTATTCGCCATTGGAAACCGTCAAAAAAGCAAGGGGTTGGGCAGACTTCGGTTTATCGGTTTGAGGCCGGCGTTTTAGACTTTCTCTATGCAAATTTCATTGCTAATATGCCAAAATACCGCGCCCAATACAGGCATGAGCAGGCTTATGTAAGCGGAGAGCTTGGGAAACTAGGCAAATTAAATTTTTGGCCTTCTGAATGGATGCCAAGCTTTAAGTATAATTGCATGTATCCTTTCCCCCTCAATTTCTTTCTTGAACCGAAGCTTCCGCCAAAGGCTAAAATTATTGTGTTCCATGGCAATCCCACTCCCGACCAGGCTTTGTCGGGAAAAACAAAGGGGTTCTTAAAGGGCATTTTGCGTTATGTGCGCACGCCGAAATGGCTAATAGAGAAATGGCGCTAGAAAAGCGTGCGTTTTCTTGACGGGGATTTCGGAAGTTTTTGTCCGCCTGGCTTGCCGTCAAAAGCCTGCGCGATTGAACAATGCCAAGTCTGTTTTGCGCAGCGCAGAGCGTATCTTTTTGCGCCAGCAGTTTTTTCGGCCTGCGCTTGGGCGCGGATATTTTAGCAATTGTAGGCGCAGGGAGACGCTATTTTTTTTCTGGCAATATTATTACGGGCGGAGGTGCTATATAGGGATGGGTGCGAGTTCCGATTCCGGTGGTTATTTTCATAGAGCGGCCTAAAACAGATTGGCTTGGCAGAAAAAGCGAGGAGTCCCTTAAAAAGACCTCGAAGAACTTGCCTATTTCCACGGAGTGCAGGTTGCTTTTCATTAGTACGGAGATTTTTCGGGTTTTGTCCGAAGATTCCAATATTTTTTCCAAGGCGTTTCTGCCTTCAAAATAATATATGCCCATTGCGCCGTAGATTTTTCCCTCCGCGTTTTCCGCCGAATTAAATATTTCTACGAAAGACGCCAAAGCGGTTTCTTTGTTTGGATAGAACAAGAGGCTTGCCAGCGCGAGAGTCTGCTGCGATATTTCCCCATTGTCGCCGAGTTTTGCCCCGGTGACTAGATTTGTCGATTTTAAAATTTTTACGGCGTCTTTGGGCTGAAGAGACCTGCTTGTCTGCGATAGTGAAACCGAGTTTCTTGAAATCCTCATTTCCGGGCGGTTTTTAAACGACATTCCCCGCGGAGTTATTGCTACGCCTCCAGATCCTGCGGAAGTTGAAAATTGAGCTTCTGCTTTCAAGCACGCCGCAATTATGAGAATTGCGGCAAATGATTTTACGCCCGATTTCATGGCGGCATAATTGTTTAAAAAACGCGTTCAGGCAAGCATATTATAGGATGCAAATTTTTTGCGCGGCGGGCAAAGAGTTTTATCTGGGCCTGGCGCTGAATAATGCGGCAGAGCGCAATTTTGCGCGCTGGATTTTCTCCGAACTTGAATCCCCTAGCAGCGGAACAGACAAGTATTTTCCTCTATAGGAATCTAAACGTGTCTTTTTCGGCGCTATAGTGCGGAACTCCGTCTATTATAGTTTCGCGCAAACGCACGACGGCCGTCCGCCTTGGATGTACTTGCGTGTTTGAATTATGGGTGTGGAATACATACCAAATATTGCCGTCTTTATCGAAAAACACGTCTCCGTGCCCAGATCCGTTTACGCCGGATATTCTTCTGTCGATTATCGGATTGTCTGGCGATTTTTTCCATTCTCCAAGCGGAGTGTCTGCCACGGCGTACCCGACAGCGTAGCGGGGGTTGCGGTAGTCGTTTGCGGAGTAAAACATTACGTATTTGCCGTGCCGCTTTATAACGGTTGGGCCTTCGATGGTTGAAGTATTTTTTGTCTTTTCGACATTTTCCCAATCGGAGTCTGCCTTGATGCACAGCTTAGGGTTTTTTATTTCGCTAAAATTCTCGTCTATTTCGGCCGCGTATATGCGGTTGCCGTTTTTATCGTAAGAGAAATACACGTAAAGCTTGCCGCCGTCTTGAAGAACAAACGAGTCTATTTGTTTAGAGTCGGCGGGAATTTCTCCTATTTTATCCTGCGAGTACGGCCCTATGGGGGATTTTGACTTGGCGAACGCCATTCTGTAAGCGCTGTACCCAAGCCAGTAATTGTCTCCGCGCTTGAATATTTGCGGCGCGACAAATCTTTTGCCCACAAAGGAATTTTTTGTGTCCGGGGCAAGAATCTCGTTTCCTTCGGAGTCTTTGTCCGACCAATTTTTAAGGTCTTTTGAATGGTATATTTTAAAGGGCGCTTTGGCGTCTTCCAAGTCGTTCGTTCCGGTGAGATAATATGTTCCGGAATCGAGAAGTATTGTTGGGTCGGCTAGAAAGATTTCCGCCGTGCAATACGTAGACGCCGCGGCTACCGCAATTGCGCAAAACAGTGTTTTCATTTTTTGATTGGGCGCGGTTATTCGATTATATTGTTTTCGATTATGGGATTGCTTGTGTACTCAAGCCTTACCGGATCCTTGCCGCAGTTCTTAAATAGGCAGTTCTTTACGGCGATTTTACCGTGGATATTTCCCTCGAAAGGAAGCCCTTTTTTGAATTTTGCGGATGCGAATACGGCGACTTCCCCGTTGCGCTTTGACGAGTTTATATTTTCAAAAACGCAGTCTGTTATGAGAATATCGTCCGAGGCCGCAGATTCTCCCCATGTATTTAAATCCGCCTCTATGAGAATAGCCATGGCGACTGTGTCTTTAAACGAGCAGTTCTTGACTACCGCGCCAGTAGTTTGTATTAGAAAACCGCGTGGCCGCACATAGCCGACTCTGCAGTTTTCTATGCGCACTTTTGGCCTGTATTCCTTTACAGACACAGCCATGTCCTTTGCAAGCCATTGGGGGAGTTCATCGCATGTCTTTACTATTATGCGTTTTTTGTCGGGAGAAACAGACACAGACTCAACCTTGGCAAAGTGCGTCGGACGCATGTAGTTTTCCGGGCATGGCAGCTCGAGAGTGTCGCCGGCCTTCGGTGCGCTTGAAATCGATATTCTTTGGTTGCGGTACTTCGCGTAGGACATCTCGAGCATCTTATCTTTAATGCTTTCTATTTGCCAATACATTCCGTGTATGTTTGTGGCGTCGTCGCACATACCTTCAAATTCTGAGTTTATTATCTCGATGCTTCCCCGGCACGAATTAAAGTGGGTTGCATCCGCCGTAAGCGACATCCACAAGCCTTTTCTCGGCTTAACTTTAAATCCGTCCAGGGCGATATTCTCGGAAGAGCTGAAATGTGCGCCCATTCCCGCGCAATCATAAATTCTGATGCCTTTAATAAGTATGTTCTTGGAATCTCCCACAGAGCATGCTCCGCCGGCATATATCTGGTGGCGCAATACAATGGCGTCTCCTACATTTGGATATGGTCCCTTATATTTTATGCGCAGGGTGTCTTCATCGACTTTTTCGGCGGTGTTGTTTTCGCCAAGGCTGACGTTGAACAAGTTGGCGTCGTACCTCTTGTTTTTTGGATCGTACCGGATTACGGCTCGGGCTGCGAGGTCGCTGCCTATTTTGTGCGGAGCTACGGCTTTCATATACAAAGAGTCGCCGGCGACCGCCACAACTTCCCCGCCTGTAAACGGAAGATTTGCTGTCTCCACGGAAAAATTTTTAAGCATGGCGTTTTTTACTTCCCAAAGGCTGAAGAGGCGCCCAACTCTATGGAGCCTGAAATTTGCGCCATTGCCGTCAAGAAGAATGTCGGATTTCTTTGCGAGCTTAAAATAGTCTCCCTTTCCGTCCATTCCGACGTCGTACACGCCTTTCTCGAACACGAACTTGGCGTTTTGTTCCGCGGCGTCAAACATTTTGCGGATGGCTTGGGTGTCGTCTTTCCCGTCGTTTGGAATGGCGCCGAAATCCCGCGCTTTTAGGACGTTTGTAAACATCGCATCGGGATCCGAAAAAACCGATATCTCCAATTCAGAAACAGGCTTTTTGTCTCTGGAATAGCCTGTTGCTGTTCCGGCGGCGAAAATGGCGGCGGGCAAAAATGCCAATGCCGCCGGCAAAATAATGAATTTTCTTAAATTCATAACGGTTGAAAATGTTATTTATAACCTTTGGCTCGGCAAGCATTAAAGCCGGCAATGCGATTTTTTTAAAATTGTGTGGACAGGCTTGCGGGCTTGGAATAAAACAACGCTGATAAATTTTTACCAAATACGTTTTAATTTTTAAATAATAAGAAAATGGCAAAGCAAAAAATTCCCGCGGCGGCTATAAACAAAGACGACAAAGCTTTGGAAACCGCCTTGAGCATGGTAAACAAGCAATTCGGAGAAGGTTCGCTCATAAGGCTGGGCGAGGCTACCAAAATGCAGGTTGAAACAATCAGTACGGGGTCTGTCGCAATAGACTTGGCTCTTGGCGTCGGCGGTCTCCCGCGCGGAAGGATAGTTGAAATTTACGGGCCGGAATCTTCCGGCAAAACCACGCTTTGCCTTTCAATAATAGCAGAGGCGCAGCGCAACGGAGGCAATGCCGTTTTTATAGACGTTGAACATGCTCTCGACCCGCATTACGCTAAAGTTGTGGGTGTCGATCTGGCTAATTTGATGGTTGCCCAGCCTGAGTGCGGAGAAGACGCCCTTAACATAGCCGAAACCTTGATCCGTTCCGGGGCTATAGATGTGGTCGTGGTTGATTCCGTCGCCGCGCTCGTGTCGCGCCAGGAGCTCGACGGGCAGATGGGCGATACGACCGTAGGCTTGCAGGCCCGCATGATGAGCCAGGCAATGCGCAGGCTCACAGCGGCAATCAGCAAGTCTTCATGCCTCTGCATTTTCACAAACCAAATCCGCGAGAAAATCGGCGTAATGTTTGGAAATCCGGAAACCACTCCGGGGGGCCGGGCGCTTAAATTCTTCGCGTCTGTGCGCATAGATATACGCAGAATAGGTCAGATAAAAGACACATCGGGGAAAGTTATAGGAAACCGCACAAAGATAAAGGTTGTCAAAAACAAAGTGGCTCCGCCGTTTACGGAATGCGAGTTCGATATTATGTACAACGAAGGCATTTCCGTCACCGGCAGCCTGATTGATTTGGGAATAGAGCAGAAAATTTTAGAGAAAAAAGGCGCTTGGATTTCCTATAACGGAGAATTGATTGGCCAGGGCAGGGAAGCTGCCAAAGCCTATCTTATGCAGCACAAAGACGTTGCCGAAGCTATCCGCGAGGCCATTACGAACAATGTCACGGTGGTAGGCGGAACGGCAATAGGAGAGTCGGAAACTGTAGAATAGAAGGCTTGCGGGAAGGTTCTTGAATTAAGGCGGCGCGGAGGATATACTTTCGCGCCGCTTTTGCTGTCGCATTTCAATGCGTTTTTTAGAATTTTTGCCGCCGTGGGGGAGCATGCAATCGCCAATTTGTTTTAGAAGTCTACATGCTATAGGCGCACTTGCTAATTAAAAAATAAGGGCAGCCCAAAGACTAGTGCGGCGGGATTTATTTTGGTTTAATTGCAGTGGAGCATGATGGCTTTTTTTTAAGCGGCGCTATTTTCCGAACATCGCCGAAATTATTCTCGCGCGCCCTTGGCGGGCTTTTTCATGGTCTCCTGTTCTTGAGGTCAAAACTACCGCCACAAACCTGTTTTCGGGGTCTACGCACACAGTTTGCCCAGTCCATCCAGAGTGGAGAATAGTTTTATCCGAGAGCCCATCCGGGCGGCTCCACGCAGACATGTCCCAACCGAAGCTGCGCCTTTGCCCGCCTTTGTCAAAACCGGGGGAGAATAACAAGTCGTAATATTCTTTGGGGAAGGTTTTTCTCTCCAATAGATCGTTTAGGAACAACATCAAATCTTCGACGGTTGAAAAGCAGCTTCCGTTGCCTATAGGGAACGGGCAATTAAAGCATACGGGGTCGTTGTGCTGTCCCGGGGGGCGGTTTGGGAACCAGTGCTCTACTTCGTCAGGACCATCCCCTGGTGGATTCCATTGGGTTCGTTTCATCCCAAGAGGTTCCCAAATGCGGCGCCTTGCAAAGGAATCCAAATCTTCGCCGGTGGCGTTGTTTATAATTTTTCCCAGCAGGATAAAATTTGCGCACGAATATTCAAATGCCGACAAACGCGGCCTCACAGGGCGCATGGCGAGGAGTTCCCTGTGGAACACCTTCATATCTTTTGAGTTGTATGGCTTGTTATTGTCAAACCCTCCCGCATGCATGGCCAAATCGCGCACGGTAATGTCGCAATCTTTGCCGAGCGCTGATTCCGGAAGGTATTTTACAAACCGGTCGTCAAGGCTTATTTTTCCGTCGCATGCAAGCAAAGCGCAAAGAGACGCGGTAAAAGTCTTTCCCACAGAGGCTATATCGAATCTCGAATTTACAGTCATTTTTTTCTTTTCTGGATGAACGCGTTGGTTCCCGATCGCCGTAGGAGGGATTCCAGTGGCGGCAAAGACTGCTCCTTGAATTATTCCCGCATCGATTTGCCTTTGCGCCTCTGCTTTTGCGCGCTCGAGCCTTTCAGAATGCACAAGGGATTGTGTATTGGAATCTTTCTCCGCATGAAAGCATGTGGCTCCGGAGTTTCCGGCGCATAGCGCAAGCAGAATACATATCAATAAATTGCGCATGAAAATTGTTTCGGTTAAATGTTGCAGCTTTTTGTAGCCGGTTTATGACACTTACAAGATTGAAGCATGCGTGCCGTCCGCTCTTTAAGGGCAATATTCAATTGCAGTTGAATATGCGTATTTGAGAGAAAAAAAGCAAGATCATTCCATAATATTCCCCAGAGTTGCGGGAAATTAATATTCGGATTATTCGCCCTAGAATTCCGGACTGAGACAGGAGTTATTTTTTTGAATAAAACTTTCCGTAAGCGTCTTCCCAAATCTGGCGGTTTTCTTTTTTAGGGTAAAACACCTTAGGGCTCGCGCTTGCGGCAACCAAGGCTCTGCCTTGACTTAAATCGGATATGTCCCCGGAGGCTTTCATCTGCATAATTGCATTTCCGAACGCGGTGCTTTCTGTTGGGCCCGCGAAAACCGCCTTGTTTGTGGCGTCGGCGGTAAATTGGTTTAAAAAGTCGTCTTTGGAGCCTCCGCCCATGGTATTTATGGAATCGGGTTTTATGCCTGTTATAGATTCTATTGTCTTAAATACATATGCGTATTTTAAGGCAATGCTTTCTTGGATTGCGCGGAAAATTTGTCCTTGGCTTTGCGGAACGGGAATATTTCTGGCTGCGCAATACTTTGCAATTGCCTTCGGCATATTTTCCGGCATTACGAAATCCGGGGCGTCGGGATCTATAATTGTGCGCATGGGCTCCGATTTTGCGGCGGATGATTCCAAAGATTTGTAGTCCATGTCGCATCCCTCTGCTTTCCATATTTCTTTTGACTTCTGAACTAGCCACATGCCCGTGACATTCTTTAGAAATCTGATTGTGTTTTCCGCGCCGACTTCGTTTGTGAAATTTTCCTTGAACGCAGGCTCGCTTGCCATAGGCGCTTTCAGCTCCACTCCGGGCAGCGACCATGTCCCGCTGTTTATGTAGGCGGGATTCGCCGATTGCGACGGGGTCGCCGCGACTGCGGACGCAGTATCGTGGCTTGCAACGGCGACTACTTTTATGTCCCCTAATTCTTCTTTCAATTCCGCGCGGAGACAGCCTATTGCTTCTCCGCACTCCACAAATCCGTTCTTAAATATTTCCGCAGGCGCTCCAATTCTTTCCAAAATTTCAAAATCCCAGTCGCGCTTAAACGGATTGTAAAACTGCGTGGATGAGGCGTTGGTGCGCTCGTTGAATTTTTCGCCCGTCAGCATGTAGGCGAACAAGTCCGGCATCATTAAAAAACTCTTCGCCTTTTGTATATTTTCCCCGTTCAGGATTTCAGCCTCAATTTGGTATATAGTATTGAAAAACAGAAATTGTATTCCGGTCTTGCTATAAATATCCGGTTTGGGAATTTTGGCGAAAACCTTTTCCATCATTCCTGCGGTGCGTGCGTCTCGGTAAATGAAAGGTTTGTTGAGAAGATTGCCGCCAGAATCCAAAAGCCCGTAGTCGACAGCCCAAGAGTCTATTCCAACACTCTCTATCGCATTCCCAAATATTGCGCGCGCCTTTTTTATTCCACCGACAATTTCTCCAAAAATTGCGTCTGTATCCCAATGCAGGGAATTCCCGATTTTTATAGGCGCGCTTGCCCATCTGGAAACCTCCTCAAGCGAGATTTTTACTCCGTCGAAAGCTGCAGCCATAACTCTTCCGCTTCCGGCGCCCAAGTCGACCGCCAAAAATACCTTTTTGCCGTTGGTTTCTTTTGTCATAATATGTAAATTGGATTAAATTTCTTCGACGGTTGTCGCTTAATTCAGTGGGTTATGTTATATGGATTTGCCTTAAGAATTGTTGGAAATTTTGGTTTTCGTTTAGGCATTAGTCAAACATTAAAAATTTTTAGGGGTTTTCAGAGGATGGCGGAAGGTAAAATTTTTAATATAATTTACTTGCCAATTAGCGAAAAAAGTAGCTAAATACGCGACTTTCAACACCGCAAAAAATCTGATGGGATTCCGTCCCATTGCGACAATGCGCACTGGAAGGAGAGGGGGCGTAGCTCAGCGGATAGAGCAGCGGTTTTCTAAACCGTTGGTCGAGGGTTCGAGTCCCCCCGCCCCTGCCATTCCCTTTAAGGGGCCGTAGCTCAGTTGGAAGAGCGCTAGAATCGCACTCTAGAGGTCGTGAGTTCGAACCTCATCGGCTCCACCATTTTAACCCGCCGTAAAAACGGCGGGTTTTTATATTATTTTATGGAAGAAATAAGAAGAATGCTGGCTATGGCTTTCGAAAAGCTTAGTACAATGAAAAATAGCGGCAGACTTAAAGAAACATCTGCTTAGAGGCTGTATCTGGAAATAATGCGCCTGTCTTTATTGGATTTGAGGCAAGCTTTTAGGCGGAGAAAATTTTAGAATAGCCGAGGATGCTTAATTTTGAGCATTATTATTGCCGGCTCTTTTATTGCAGTTATTTGAGGGAGGGGGACGGCGATGTTTTTTGTTCGCATTTTTGCGCAGAGGTTTGGTCGCGGCAATTATAAATTGCGCGTATGGCGAAAACTAGGTACAATTTATCGCGTTAAATATATGTTGCCAAATCGGTGAATATCGCCCAGATTACAAAGCCATGCGCATAATATTGCCTAGCGGCGTTGGCGCTCAACCTGCTTGACAAAATGAACAGTATTATAGAGACACTCTCATTAAAAACGGCAAAACTAAAGCACCTTGCGCTTTTTATATCTTGGATATTTTTCTTGACCGGATGCGAGTCGATGGATGTCAAACCGCTGCCCTATGATGAGAATATTGGCGTTGTAAAGATTTTAGACAATCCAAAGGTTATAGTTGGAGACTTCGTGGATGTTATGGAGGATTGTTTTAGCGCGCGCGGAATAAAAACGCGGGAAGTCGACGAATTCTATACTCCGCGCACTGGCGAATATTGGCTTAAATATACTGCACTCCAATCTTTCGATTTTGTCACGTATTTGTCAGTTGCCGATGTATGGATTTACAAAAACGGCGAACTGATGGCGCATGGGCATTGGCAGTTGGATTGGAAGGGAGGTCTGACATTTTCAAAGTTCGACAGCACGAAGGAAAAGATGGAGCCTTTCTTTGGCGAACTCCTAAAGAATTATAAGAAAAATAAAAAACTTTAATTTTGCCGATAGGCATATTAAAAATTTCCCCAAGAAAACCGCAAAATTCTTTAATTCGCCTTCCTTAAAAGCTTGCTGTGCGCAAGCGGCGCGTTGGCGCGATTTTTTTTACGCGCGGCATATTTTTTGCACATATAGAAGGGAAGTCTGCAAAGTTGTTATCGCTTGATTAATTGCGTATTTTATGTATTTTACCAATAGAGAGAGGAATGTATGGCAGGAATTGTTTTGCGTTTATTGATTTTATCTGCTTGCTTGTGCGCCGCTTCCTTGTACGCAGGCGGCGGGCAAATAAGGGCGTATAATATAGACTACAACTGGGATTCTCCCGACAAATATATAAATTCTTTCGCAGCGCCGGGCAGATGGGCGGATGCAACCCCCAAAGAACTCATGCGCTGGTATGAAGGCATGGGGTGCAACGCGGTGCATTCTTTTGGAGTGTCGTGCAACGGCTACGCATGGTATAAAGGCGGAAAGGTAGTACCGCCGCAGCCGGGGCTGAAGTATGATTTGCTTACTGAAATGGTGAAAATCGGGAAAGAGAAAAACATAAAAGTATTTGCCTATTTTTGTGTTGGAGCCAACACAAAGTGGGGCTTGGAGCATCCGGAATTGTCCTACGGAACGCCATCTTCTCCGCACATACCTTTTACGCTAGAGTATATCAAATATTTGTGCGCGTCAATCAAGGAGACTATTGAAATAGCTAAGCCTCATGGGATAATGTTGGATTGGATATGGACTCCCGCTGGGAATTCGCTAAACGGCGCGCCCAAACCCCTAAAATGGCTGGAATGCGAACGCGAAATGTATTTTGAATTGACCGGGAAGCGTTTTCCTGGAAAAGAAAACATAACCAAGTCGGAAGAGGCGGAGTTTCGCAGGCTTTCCATAGCCAGGCTCTGGAAAGCCGTCTATGAAACTGTAAAAAGAGCGGATTCAGACTGCCTTATATGGATAACAAACGAGAACGTAAATAGTCCGGATGTGGCAGGAAGCAAGATGTTCGCGCAGGCAGATTGGCTTATGAACGAACACGGAGACATTGAAAAGACGCGCGCAATGCGGGCAATGGTAAAACCTGGCGCAAGGCTTATAACGTGCCTTGCCGCCTGGAACGGCAGCGATCCGTTTTCTACTGCTGCGGACGCTTTAAAAAACGGCGTGGGATTGTACGGTTTTGCAAAGCCTTCAGATGGATTTTTAATGAAACCAGTGTCTTATTACTTGGGCTCAGATATCTCTGCGCTCAAAGGAGACGAACTAAACATAGCCGTATTGCCGAGGGTTTTTAACGGAAAAGTTTTAAACCATTAAAAATAGGCGTATTGCCTTTCAAAAAAATGCGCTGCAACTTATTGCGGGAAACATGGAATATTCTTGAACTTCCTTGTTCCGCGATTCCTTATTTTCTATTGGAAAAATATAAGAAGTAGCGCAAATATTTAGGATTTCATTTTATTGATTCGGTCGGGTCTTTTTACGCTCTCCAACATTCTTAATGCCGAAAAATTGCGCAAAATAAAAAGGAAAAATTATGCGCTGTATTGCAGGGTGATAAAATAGAAGCGACAAGTTTCTGCCGCTCTATTTAAACTGCCAATATTTGCGCGCAAATATTGGCAGTTTAATTTCGGATTATTTGTTGTTTTTATTTTTTTTCACGCAAGTCTTTTGACGTCGCAAGAGCGATGTTTCGCCCTCTATCTCCGACCGCGCAATAAAAATGGTATACTATGCCGTTGTGCTTCAAAATCCAGGGTTTGTGGGCATAGGTTTTGTCGAAACTTTCTGAGGGCTCTACAAGGTTTTTCCCTGTCCATTTTGTCCAATTTTTCAAATCGTAGGAACATGCGAATGTGTCAAATGCCGCTGCGCGGCTGCCTTGGTTAGCCCAGCCGGCTCCGAAATAAAACATAACCCATACGTCTCCGATTTTCACAATTTGAGGGTCTCCCGAAAGCCCTTTCCCATTGTCTATAACAGCGTCTTTGCCGTAGCGCTTCCAGTTGAGCATGTCGTCCGAAACCGCGATTCCTATGCGCTCGTAGCCGGATTCGGTTTTTGCGTTGTAGTACATGACAAACCGCGAGCCTAGAGTCATGTTTTTGTCCCAAATTATATTGCTTTTATAGAGGGTTAACTTCTCAAAATGGCGGCTGTCGGCATCTGACGGAGACAATATTGGGCGTGGAATCCGCTCCCATTCATAGGCTTGCGAACAGTCTGCGGCGCATGCCAAGCCTATTGAAAGCGGGTCGGTTTCATACCCTTTTAACGCTCCGCCCAAGTACGACATCCAATATTTGCCTCCAAAATTCTCCAGAGTGTTTGAGCCCCCCCAATTATAATCGAATAGTGCGGCGTATCCGGCGGATTGTTGGCTGTCCCAGTCTGAGTTGTTTTTGCGTTTTAAAATTTCGCCTTTGTATGTCCAGTTCAGCAAGTCGCAACTTTCGGCAATATGGGTGCTGTATCCGGCGCCGTCTTGGATTATATAATACATATACCATTTACCGCCTTTCTGGAAGACGCTCGGCGAATCTGCAAGCATGCCTTGCGGCGCCTCCACAACTACTCCGTATTTGTAGGGAGTTTTTACTTCTTCGTAGATCTCAAGCATTTTTTCTTCGGAGACGCGCTCAGGATGGACTTTTTGAGGAGCGGATGCCGGACTGATAGACGGTTCGGCGGAACAGTGCAGCGCGAAAAACAGCGGCGCAGCAAAAGGTATGAACAAAGCTGCGGCAGCCTCAAAAAATACTCTTTTTGCAATGGCGGGAAATATAAAGCAGCAATATGGTCTCATAGAAATACAGTAAAATTTTCTTCGCACAATAAGAATTCTTATGGAGGTTTCCTGGGTGGTTTATAAGGCTATGGTTCTTGTAAAACACAGGGAAAACGGATTTTTGCTAGTCTGCGATTGTTTCGTCAGGGCGGATAAAGTTGGTCATTATTCTGGGTTCCGCCTGCGGAATTGTGGCTGTTTGTCCTTTTAGCTTTTTTAACATCCATGCGATATTTCTTCCCAGCACCCGCATTGTTTGCAGTCCCTCGCTGTCTTGTGACGCCTCTCCAGGATGCAGCCCGTGCACGCTATTCCAATATTGCGACGATACTACGGGCATATTTGTAATTGTGAAATACTTGTTTAGCCGGTCAAAAACTGCGCTCGCTCCGCCCCTTCGGCATACTGCGACAGCGGCTCCAGGCTTATATTGAAGATGTTCCCTGCACGAGAAAAATAATCTGTCCAACAGCGCGCATAGAGAGCCGTTGGGACCTGCGTAATAAGTTGGAGATCCGATTATAATGGCGTCGGCTTCGATGGATTTTTCTCTCGCTTTGTTGTATAAATCGTCGCCAAATACGCATCTGCCCAGCTCTGCGCACTTATAGCATGCGATGCATCCCTGGACGGCCCTTGTCCCTATCGGTAGGATTTCAGTTTCTACGCCGTTTTCATTCAGGGCTTTTGCCGCTTCCGAGAGCGCTATAAAAGTATTGCCGTTATTTCTTGGGCTGCCGTTTATCAGTAGAGCTTTCATCCTAGAATTTCCTTTCTATATATTTGCGTCGGCAAAACGCTAATATTTCGGACAGGTTTTGCAAAATTAAAATTCAGCCGTGCAAAAATGGGCGTGTCAAAAAAACAAAACATCTATAACGTCTTGGCGTTAAGATTTAACCGAGACTAAATATTGTTGGAGGCATAGCTTATAAATAAAATAATCGCTACAGCCTGGGTCGGCTTCATAAGCGGTACTCGGGACGGGACTTGAACCCGTACGATTTTACTCGGCGGATTTTAAGTCCGCTGCGTCTACCATTCCGCCACCCGAGCCCTCTTAAGATCGTTGAAATTCGCTCTTTTCAGAGTTTTTATCCGTCAGTGAACGTTTTCTCGGTTTATGAATTTTTTTCAAGCCTCAAACGCTCCATGGCATTTTACGGATGTCTCATTAAAAAATTGTAATTTAGAAGAGTATTCAGAAAAACGTTTAAAAGTCAAAGCCATTTTTTTGCCGATATAACAGGAGATGCCGCAACCCGAATTTTAGCCGCTCCGCCAGTTTTATATGCGGATTTACGCTATAGGCTGGCATTATGTTGGCTGGACTAGTTCTGCGCTTTTATTTGGTTGTCCACGCGCTCCCTTTCTTTTATCAGCACTTCCTTGAACGGATTTTGCTCCGACAGTATGCGCTGTTTTTCCTTCTGCTCTTTATGCTCCTGGAGGCGCGACGGGTATTTTTCGGGAGGGAAATATTCTAGGCACCATACCACCATATCTTTCAGCGTTCCGTCGGAAAAATTATTCTGGGTTATTTCCTCCGGGGCAAATCCTCTCCACGCCCATATTTTATCGTCGTTGGGGAGTATCGCTTGGATTTCCAATGTAAGATAGGTCTGCGTAGAGTTAAACATCTGGGAGTTGACGGATATAGGCAAGTTCCCGATGGTGTCTCCATACGGGCGTATAGACTCGCTCCATAATGGGCGGAATATTATTTCTGCATTGCCTTTTTCTGCGACTGGCGCAAAGCCTTTTGTTTTTAAGTAGTCCACAATAAAATTCTTCAGCGATTGGTTTACCGCCTGGGGGTCTCCGAATTTCCTAAAAAACGAATCTCCTCCCGATGAGTTTTCTACATAAAATTTTTTTAGCCCTTCAAAGCTTGCGCCGTCGTTGAGTTCTTGTGTTGTGGAGCATCCGCATAGTAATGCCGACAATGCGCAAGCAAAAGTAGCGATAATATTTTTCATGCCGGACAGAATGTTTTTTTTGAAAGGCGTTTCAAACAAATAATTAAAATAAACCGGCAAATATTGTTGAAATATCTGCGGCATCTTCCAGTATTATAAAAATAATTATGCATGATACACCAATAAGCGTCGATGAAATCTGGACTTTGATTAAAGAGGAAGCCCGCCGCATATCTTTGTCGGAGCCCGCGCTTTCCAATTTGCTGGACGAAACAATTTTATCGCGCGAGGACATCTTCGACTCAATATCTTTGCGCTTGGCGCGCAAGCTGGGACGGCATGCTATGGGGGAAGTGCTGATATATCAAATTTTCCAGGAGGCTTTTGCAAAGGACTCCTCCATGCGCGAAAATGTCGTAAAGGACATTATAGCCATAAAGGAGCGCGATCCCGCTTGCCAGTCTTACATTAATCCCATTTTATACTTTAAAGGTTTTCAATCGATAACCGTGCATAGGGCCGCACATTGGCTCTGGATGAACGGCAGAAAGCATACCGCATATTATTTCCAGAGCTTGTCTAGCGAGATTTTCGGCGTTGATATTCATCCTGCAGCCCGGTTTGGCGGAGGCATATTGCTCGACCACGCTACTTCCTTCGTAGCAGGGGAGACTTCAGTCGTGGAGGATAACGTTTCAATTCTCCACGAAGTCACTTTGGGGGGGACGGGCAACGAAACAGGGGACAGGCATCCAAAGGTAATGTCCGGCGTACTAATAGGCGCTGGCGCAAAGCTGATTGGAAACATAAAAATCGGCAGGGGGGCAAAAATAGGAGCCGGAAGCGTTGTTCTGGATGATGTTCCAGCGCACACCACGGTAGCCGGAGTTCCCGCCCATCCTGTATCTTCGGCGACTGAGGACGAGCCTGCTTTGGAAATGAACCAGAAGCTTTTTCCATCAAAATAAATATTTGAATACTTGCTGCGGTTTATGCGCTTGCCGAAAAATGCGCTGCACAGAGGCTGCGCCGGCGGTTTAGCTTTTAGCGGAATCAATAAAGTTCGCTTGTAAAATCTGAAATTCAAAGATATTTGACATGTGAAGTTTTTTCCCGTAATCCGTACAGACAATAAAGATTCTTTGATTTATGCCTAGAAAACAACAGTTAAAACGCGGTTCCCACGAACGCTACCACGTTCCCAATTTAAAAAGGGCTTTGGAAGTTTTTGAACTTTTGGCGAAAAATCCCGACGGGCTTACAATCCCGGAAATTGTAAAAATTACTCACTATTCTAAAAGCAGCACATTCAGAATAGTTTGCACGCTTGAAGACTGCGGTTATGTGGTAAACGACGCCCGCGTCGTTAGAATGTCAAGAAAACTTGCCGCTCTTGGATATGCGGCTTTCGGAGAGTCCAATATTGTCGAGAAGAGCATGGATGTAATACGAAGTATGCGCGACGACCTTGGCGAAACCGCAATGCTCGGAACCATGCTTGAGGACGAATGCGTTATGATAGAGCAGGCTCCCGGAAGGCATCCTTTTAAGTTCTTGGGGGAAGTAGGGATGAGAATTTGCTTTAACGCGTCGGCTCCCGGAAAGGCGATTCTCGCCTATTTGCCGAAAGACGAGCTTGCCAGAAAGCTCGCAAACATGAAGTTTGTAAAATTCAACGAAAATACAATTACAAATCTTTCCGATTTCAAAAAAGAATTGGAAAAAGTTCGCGCATGCGGATATTCCGTCGATAACGGTGAGGAAATAGAAGGGGTAAACTGCGTAGGTGCGCCTATTTTTGACGCACACGGATATCCAATTGCGTCGATATGGATTACAGGCCCGCAGAACCGTATAGGAAAGCTGGATTTCGAGTCAATTGGAGCAAAGGTGAGAAACTATGCAAATATAATATCGGCTCGTCTTGGATACGGTTTGATATAGATTATTGAAATGCCCAACGGCTTGGCGGATTGGGAAAATTATAGCATGCTCGGTATTTTGCTAAAAAAAAATTTAAGAATTTGCGGCGGCTTACGATAATCAATATACATACAAAATCGTATTAATAGTGTATTAGTGTTGTTGAAGTGTTGCTTATGGCGCGGGTTGTGCCGCAGCCATAAAAAAAGGCGCCGGAGTTTGTTTCCCCTCCGGCGCCGTTTTTTTTATGGATGGTTTTATTATTGAAAATCCTTTGATGTTTTAATCTAATAATTTTACGCAATTGTACGATTTCCATTTTTGTAAAGCCGATTTGAATATCGGCGAAAGCTTACTTGGGGTAGTTGCGGCGAAACTCGTAAAAAAGGTAAAAAATGAAATCTTCAATAAAAAAAATTATCGCGCTTTGCGTTTGCGCTTTTGCGGCAAATTCCGTTTTATCCCAGGAAACCCAGCCGCGCCAGATAGATTTGCCATATGGCAATTTTGGTGTAAATTATTTGTCGGATAATATCGCAAAGGCTCAAAACGGCTTATATGAGAAGACAGGTTTTAACTTCTTCTTCGACTATTACGCAACGCTTCTGTCAAATCCATACGGAGGGGCATCCCAGGCTACAACTTACAATCACATTATGATATACGGCTTGACTGCGGATATGCAGAAAATCCTTGGATGGAAAGGCGCGAAGTTTGTAGTGTCTGGAGCTTACAATGCGGGGGGAAACCTATCCGACAGCATTGGAAATTTTTTTACCGCCTCCGAGGCGAGCGTTGCAACCGGAGCAATGTTTTACGAGATGTATTTGGCTCAAACGGTAAACCTTCCCTGGAACGACACTTTTAAAGTCCGTCTCGGAAGGATGTCTATGGGAGATACGTTTTGTTCTTTGCCGGCTTTTGGATATCTGGTGAGCGGGGGGATAGACGCCAACCCCGAGGCGCTTTTTGCAAACTCCCCGTTTACAGCGTCGACTATAGCAACTTGGGGAATTACGGCGCAATACAACACAATAGAAAATCTTTCTTTTGCAGCAGGATTGTATCAAGTCCCGCCCAATATAAATTCCTCCGGGTGGGACGGCACAAATTTCACAATCAATTCCGACGACGGTTATATGATGCTTTTTCAGGCCACATGGTCTCCGGCGCTATTTGGCAAAGATAGCGGGTTGTCCGGAGTTTATCAGATTGGCGGTTATTTTTACGGCGGATACGAAGTTCAAGAATTTAATTCAGCGGGCTCGCGCGGGAATGCCTACGGATTTTATATACAGGGGCAGCAAACTGTGTGGGTAAATGAGAATAACTCGGATAATTATGTCGCCGTTTGGGCGGGCGCGCAGTATGCGCCGGTTGCGAGCGTGCAGCAAATGACTTGGATGGCGTACGCTGGACTGCAGTTTCAAGGTTTTGTTCCGTACCGCCCAAACGACGGAATTTACGTATCCTGGCTGGGAGGATGGTTTAGCAAAGATTATTCCGACAGCCAGCCGGATGGGGCTTCGTGCGAGAATGTGGTCGAAGTCACTTATGTTGTGCAGTTAAACGAAAACGTCTCAATTCAGCCGGACTTCCAATATATAATGCAGCCTTACGGAAATTCAAATATTGACGACGCAATAGTAATAGGAACGCAGTTGCTGGTTTCATTCTAATTTTCGCGCGGCTCTCAATTGATTCGGCGCAAAACTATCCGGCATTTCTAAGCGCAGGATGGTTTTGCGCTTTTGGCTTTTAAGGGGGGGGATTTTCTTCCTGTTTTGCGTTTTTTTTAAACTATTTTGACTTTATAATGTTATAGTAAAAGCCAGTTTGACAGGGTGGGATTCGGTTTGAAATAATAACTATTATGAAGAAGAAAATATTTGCGCCGCTATTTTTTCTGTCTCTTTCAGCATCGACTTTTGACTTACGGAACAGTACACTAAATCCACGGGAGACCTGACTGATCCAACTATATGGAGTACCGGAACAGCGCCGACTTTCGGCAATACGAGTTATCTAGACAAGAGCGGAGAATACACCATTGGCGGAGATATAAATACCGCAGTTTTTGGGACGAATTGGGGATCCCGCCAGCAGACTGTAAGAATGGTCGATTCCAACGGCTTTGAAATAACGGATCCGGCAAAATTTTATACTTTTACTGTCGATGGAGGTCCTGAAACCGGAACTTTAATACGGTTGCGTTCAAATAGCGGAACCTCTACCGAGGAAAACCGTCTGACATTCTTAAACGGCAATTACGTATTTAAGACCGACTCTAGCGAAATAAAGTTTACCACAGAGGAAAACACGATTTCCGGAGACATCGTTTCGGGGATAGTTAAAGTGGTTGAGTTTGGCGAAAATACAGTTGTTTCCGCAATTAAAAATACTTTTATTAGCGGCAGAAACAAAGAGCTTTATCGGCAGAGCAATTATGTGTTAAACGGAACCTTCAACGCGTTCGACGGGACTTCTTACAAGCAGCTTGCCGTGGCTTATACTTGCGCCGAGGTCGGCGGAAATTTGAATATAGGCAAACTTGCTCTATGGGGAGGTTCGGATTTTAGAATAGCCGCATCCGGTGTTGTCGCGTGCAACAACGATCATGTCTCCGTTGAAGACGGTGCAAAACTTACGGTGGATGGCTCTTTTTCTGGGAATTCAATTGATATACAGGCAAATAGCGGAGGATTCATAGTGTCTTCAACTGGGCGCGTGAACGCTTTGGCGTTTAATAACAGGGCGTCAAATTCAATTGTGGAGCAAGGCGGAATTATCAATGCGGAGGCAGTTTATGCATACGGAGGGCTTTTAACTATAAATGGAACAGTCGCCCAGAGCGTTTCTGAAAATATCAGCCAAAACATTCTTATCGACTCCGCTGCTGCAGTAAAGGTTTCTTCCACCGGCAAACTCTCCGCCAAAGGAGGGTACGGCAATATCCACATAGACGGAGTATTGGATATTTCCGGAGGCAAGAACTCAGTTATTACTTCCGGCAATTGGGGGCTGCGGATTCGCGACGGCGGAAGGCTTATTTTGCGCTCGACTGACGCAATATCAAATTCCGAAACTGGCGAACAGTCTAACTATGTGTTTTGGGCTTACTCCGGAAATACTTTTATAGATATTCTTGCCGACAACTCTTTCAATTCATTTGCTATGGTAAAAAAATCCAATTTAACGGTCACAATAGGCGCGGATGTAAATCTTGTGACAATAAGAAAATTTATATCTCAGCTGGATAGCAATTGCATTGATGGCTTGGCGGATGAAACTGCGAAATTGACCCTTGTCGGATTCAAGGAAAATACGATAAGAGTTTTGGAAGCTCCAGGGGAAGCTGATAAAAATGCCGACGGATTTCTGGCAATTTATGCGGATGGTTGGAAGGACTTTTATATCGATGAAAACGGCTATCTTGCCGCGACGCCAGTTCCGGAACCTGCGGGTTTTGCTGTTATATTAGGCGTGGTTTCGTTATATTGCATGGTTCGCCGTCGCCGCAGCTGAGTTTGGCGAATTGAAGTAGTTCCATCTAAATTGCGCGCTATTTGGGCTTATGGGAGGCGGGTTTAGTGCGGTAAATTTTTTTGCGCGTATAAAATTCCGCGAAAGATCTTAGAGCCTTTCGGCGGTATTTTGTAATATATTGGTTTTTATGCCAAATTTGGTCTCTTATATTGAAATTATTGTTGCCCGTCTTATGGGCAGTTATAGGATTCTTTACGGTATGGAAAAAATATTTGCGATTTTTATTTGCGCGCTGGTTTTATGCGGGTGTTCGGTTGGCGATTCCCGCCCGGATTCACGGCGCAAGGTTGCGGTGCAAACATATTCGTTGCACAAGTACACTTTGGAGGAAGCTCTCGAAATTCTGGCTCCCATGGGAATCGACGGCGTGGAATGCTATCCCGAACAAGTGTTGAGCAAGTCTATGCCGGAAGTCCGAATAACTCCGAAAATGACAAAAGAGCAGCGCAATTATTTAAAATCTCTTTTTAAAAAGCACAATTTGAAAATGGCAAGCTACGGCGTTTGCTTCGGCCATAACGAAAGCGGAATCCGTGAAATTTGCGAGTTCGCAAAGGACTTTGGATGCGGGAGCGTAATAACCGAGGACAGGGAAGACCTGTTTCCATTGTGGGAAAAATACGCGGACAAATACGGTCTTACAGTTTCAATACACCACCACAAAAAAGACAGTAGAAACCGGTACTATGATGCCGACTATATGCGCGAAAAGCTCAATGGATACAAGCATATAAAGGGCAATCCAGACATCGGACATTTGTCGCTTTCTGGAATTGAGCCCATGTATTATTTAAAGGTTCTTTCCGGACGCATTGGTTCGCTGCATTTTAAGGACCAGCCTGAATTTGGCAATCCAAACGGCAGATGCGTTCCATTGGGGGACGGGGTTCTTGGCAATAAATCCATGCTAGAGGAGCTTGATAGGCAAGGGTACAGCGGATATTATGTCGTTGAATATGAAGAGGACGTTCCAAGCCTTATAGAAGATATTGAAAAGTGCGTATTGTTTTTGCGCCAAAATTAAAATAGGCGTTGTCTGGATTGCTCGAAGAATCCAATAATTCTCCTGAATTGCGTTCGAGTGACGGCATGCAAGGAAGTTTTTGCAGTTTTATTTTCCGCCTTATGCTTTATTATAAAACGGGTCGTTTTTTGATGGGCAACTTTAAATACCGTTTTTTTGCAAATCTTGCATGGGAAAATAATCGTTTTTTGGGGGGAGGAAGCTCGCTGATTGGATTCTAGCTGTTGTGTGGAGATTTGCCTTTGCCTATATCGCTAGGCTGCGTTTGTATGTCTGCGGCGCGGCGGATTTTATCAGAGCCATTGATATTGTTGGTTGGTAAATTCCGCCTTGGAGTTGCGAAGATTAATAAGGTAGAATTGGTGGCTTCCTGGTTTGCTTTCGCATAGAGATTTCTGCCATGCTGCGCATTGTTAGATGTTTGCACGCGGATGCGGCTTTTTAGTTCAAAAAAAATCCGCCGTTTTTTGCGGCGGATTTCTATAAATTCCGAGATTATTACTTTTGTATCGGGCGGATTTTTATATTGCGGAAGTCCGTGGCGGCTCCGCCATGTTTGCCCTGCAGACCGACTTTTCCCTTTGTGGGCATATCGCATTTCTTCTGCTTTGTGAGCCACGGCAGAATTACGGTTCCGTCGGGGCCGACTTTGTTGTCAGTCCATTTTGACATATCCATATGCGAGACATGCTTGCCATTGAGCCATGCGTCTATGTTTTGGCCTTCGCATCTTACGCGCATTTTGTGCCATACCCCAAACGGAAGCTTTGTGTCGAATTCAGACGGTACGTGTCCAAAAATAGAGCCGCATGTCCATGTGGGTTTTGAGAAGCTTTCGCAGGAGCTGTCGGCAATTTGAACTTCAACCGAGTTTGGAATCCAGTCTTTTGTGTCGGTGCAGTAGATAACTATGCCGCTATTGCTTTTGGGCTCGATTTTAAACTCAAGCTCAATTTCAAAATTCTCGTAGTCATTTTTCGAGAAAATGATTTCGTCCTTGGTAGCCTTAAAGACACCGTCTTCGGTTACGCTCCAGACTCCCGCAGGATATATCGCGTTGGAGAGGTCTTTGTTAAAGAGGTCTGTCCAACCTTCATTGTCGGATTGACCGCAGTTGCATCCAGATAGTAATGCGACCGAGGTTAATGCAAATAATGTTGATAGTTTTTTCATACGCAAAAAACCAATATTCCGGCGCTTTTTATCGTCAACCATATTTTACCGAACCGGCAAATATCAAAAACATCAAAAGTTCGTTTGCCTGCATTTGAATTTGGTGCTAATATTGCCGCGTATGGACATAGAAAACGCAAGAACATTAGGCGTTGGGTTAATAACGCTTACATCTTTGTTGGGAGCCTATTATTTAGTATTGAGGATAAGGGAATTCCATATGGAAAATCCCGATCCTAAGCTGACCTATGTGACGCACGCCCAACTGGACAAAACGCGCGCTGAAATAATGCGCACGATAGGCGAAAGCCTGCAGGATTTGCGCTCTTTGCGCGCTGAAATACGCGAGGAAACCCGCAGCCTTCAAAAGCAGTACGCGCGCAGCCTGTCGGAAACGCGCGAGTTGATCAGCCGCAACGCCCAAAATATAAGTTCGCTTATAGCCCAGGCCCAAATAGCCAACCAACGCATAGCCGAGCTTTCGGTTAAAACCGACAGGATTGTAATGAAGCTAAAGGAGGGTGAATGAGCGCGGACTTTATCGATGGGAACAAAGCGCTTTTGCTGCGCCGCGCCATATTGCTGCAGCTGGAAGCCGCCAGCCCCGCCAGCCTGCCGCCTGATGCGCTGTCGGCGGGATTGGAAATATACGCTTTGCCTTCCGATCCTAAAACCTTGTCGGCGGCGCTAGACTATCTGCGCCAGAAGGGGCTTGTGGAGCTTTCCCATTCCCGCATATCGTCCGCTCACGTCCGCGCAAAGCTTACTGCGGAGGGAAGGGATTATTTAGAGTCCGGGGGATTTTAATATGGGGGAAAATCTTTCCGAAAAGCCCGATAATCCACCAAAATTAGATTGCAGCGGGGAAAAGCAGCCTAAAATTTCCAGGAAAAAGCGCGCCCCGCGCACTATGAAATCTGGTTGCCCATGCGGAATTTCGGCGGAGGCAGGCGTTCTGTCCGGCTCCAATAAGGGCGGGGAAAACCAGATAGTCGGTTTCGCGGCGGCTCAGGAGGCTGGGGCATCCCCTGCCGAAAAGATGCGCAAAACGCGCAAACAATCCATATTAGAGAAATCTTCAGTTGCGCAAGATTTGAATTCCGAATCTTGTACATCCGATCTTCAAGATTGTTCCGAAGCTTCGGGGCACTTTAAAAAATATCTGTCTAGAATCCGCGCAGCCAAACTTGCTTCGGATAAAATTCTCGGTATCGTCGGAGCCGAGAATACGCCAATAGACACGCCTAGTGCTACCCTGGAATTGCTTTGGGAAATGCTGTTCGATAGGCTTTGCTCATCCCAGAGCCTGGAACCATCCGAGTTTAATACTTTTGCGGGAGTCTTGCAGAAGCTGTCCTCCGCCGGCGCGCAAATAGAAAACGCAAAGTCTCGCCGCGGCGGGCGCGATTTTTCCGAAATGGGGCTTTCTCCTGAGACCTTGGAGAAAATAGAGAGCCAATTAAACCTTATGTAAAATGGACGCGTTTTTTTTGCCATACCAACAAGCCTGGCTGCGGGATAAATCAAGAATAAAACTCATGGAGAAATCCCGCCAAATTGGAATGAGTTGGACTGCTGCGTACGAACTGGTGCGCAGGCATGCGCTTTCCGGGTGCAAGCTTGATTCTTGGGTGAGTTCGCGCGACGAAATGCAGGCTAAGCTTTTTATCGACGACTGTAAAAAATTTGCGTCCATACTAAATGTAGCCTGCGAGGACATATCCGGAAGCGGAATTATTGCAGCCTCGGATTCGCGCACGCTTGAATTTGCAAACGCCACCCGCATATGGTCGCTTTCGTCGAATCCGGATGCCCAGGCGGGAAAGCGCGGCACGCGCGTCTTGGACGAATTCGCCCTTCATCCCGATCCCGCAAGACTCTATTCGGTGGCTTATCCGGGAATAACTTGGGGCGGAAGCCTTGAAATAATTTCTACGCACCGCGGCAGCGAGAACTTTTTCCATAAGCTGGTGGAGGAGGCCAGGTACAACGGCAATCCGAAAAATATCTCCCTGCACAGGGTGACCCTGCAGGACGCCCTTGAACAGGGATTTTTGAAAAAGCTAAAAGAAAGCCTTCCAGAGGAACACGAAGTGTCTTCCATGGACGAAGGCGAGTATTTTGACTACATAAAAAATTCATGCGCGGACACGGAGAGCTTTTTACAGGAATACATGTGCGAACCCGCCGACGACAATGCCGGATTTATCCCGTACGACGCCGTCCAAAAATGCGTATATAAAAACGGTGAAGACTGGAAAAAAATAATAAGCTCAGAAAATCCGTTATACTTGGGTGTTGATGTCGGGCGCAGCCGCGATCTTACAGTTTTCTGGCTAGTGGAGCTTTGCGGCGACGTATTGTACACGCGCGACGTCAAAGTGTTTTGCGGAGTGCCGTTCAGCGAACAGGAGGTTGCGCTTCATTCGTATCTCTCCCTGCCGTCGCTTAGGCGCGCGGCAATTGACCAAAGCGGGCTGGGAAGGCAATTTGCAGAGCGCGCGCAGCAGCGGTATTCCAGCTCGAGGATTGAGGGGGTGTCGTTTACCTCTTCCGCAAAAGAAATGCTGGCATACCCTTTGCGTACGCGTTTCGAGGATTCTGCAATACGCATCCCGGACGATATTGACATCCGGGCCGATATTCGAGCCGTTAGAAAAGAAACTACCGCCGCCGGAGGAATCCGTTTCTGCGCGGAGAGAACTTCCGACGGACATGCAGACAGGTTTTGGGCATTGGCATTGGCAAATTATGCGGCTTCGTCGGGATTTTCATATTCCAGGATGGAACTCGTCGGAAGAAAGGAGAACCGGTTTGTTTGGTAGCGCGCAGCACTTTTTTCAGGAAGATTTTTCATAAGTTAATAATTTACACCTGAACATTCGCTTGGAGATTATACTTCCGATTCCTTTTAAATAAAGAGTTCGCGCCGTATTTTTTTTAAAAAAACTGTTTTTTTATATTGACGACTTGGGGAAATATCCTACTTTGAAATCCAATAAGGACAGCGAGTCGCAACAGAGCCGCATTTTTTTTGGAGATTATATTGGGTGTTGCATCCGTACATTTCCTTTATCGAAGCTGCGGTTTTGTATGAAAGAAGCTCCCTCATTCTACGAATATTTATTGGTAGATTTAATCTAACATAAACAATAAAAAAACAAAGACATGAATAAAGCAGAACTCATTGTAGAAATCCAGAAGCAACTCGGAAAAGACGCTACGAAAGCGTGCGCTGAAAAAGCTCTCAACACGGTTCTCGACGCAATCAAGGCTGGTGTTAAGAAGCACAAGAAATTGCAGCTCATCGGTTTTGGCACTTTCTCCGTTGTTGAACGCAAGGCTCGCACTGGCATCAATCCGCAGACAAAGGAAAAGATCAAGATCAAGGCGTCCAAGGTTGTAAAGTTCAAGCCCGGCGCTGCTTTCAAGGCTTCCAAATAGTTCTTGAATTTTTTCTGGGCAAAAGCTCTGTTATAACAAAACCCGCTTGCACAAAAGCGGGTTTTGTTTTTTATGAAGTTAAAATCCAACTTTTGAAAATATGAAAAAAATAAAGTTCGGCGATTTCGGAGACCTTAAGGGGGCGGAAATTATTGATACGGTAATTGGCGGCGGTGGAAACTTCAGACTGGAGCGCATATTGTCAAAATCTTCAGCGTCTGCAGATGGATTCTGGTACGACCAACCGGAATTTGAGTTTGCGCTTGTTTTAGATGGTTTCGCAGAGCTTGAATCTGAAAGCGGCGGATTAGTGAAACTTGAAAAGTTTGAAGGGGTTGTTATTCCGCCCCATTTTAAGCACCGCGTGGCTAGAACTTCGCCGCGCTGCCTGTGGCTTACAGTATTTGCCGCGGAAATGTTCGCGCTGCAACAATAAGTTTTATATATAAACTATTGTTTTATTGGATAATTTTATCGGGCGAAAAAAGTATTGTGTTTTAACTTTTATGTAATAGATTTCTCCATAATTTTTTATATATGGACGACTCTATAAAGCAAGGTTTCGACCCGAATTCAGAACAGGGCTATATATATACAAAGCTCGATTCCGTCATAAATTGGGTCAGGGCTAATTCAATATGGCCGCAGCCAATGGGGCTTGCATGTTGCGCAATTGAACTCATGGGGGTTGGCGGGTCGCGATTCGACATCGGACGATTTGGCATGGAAGTCATGCGCTTTTCCCCCCGCCAGAGCGATTGCATGATTGTTTCCGGAACTGTAACTTATAAGATGGCGGGCGCGATACGCAGAATTTACGATCAAATGGCGGCTCCGAAATGGGTTGTGGCAATGGGCGCTTGCGCGTCTTCCGGCGGAATGTTCCGCACATATTCGGTGTTGCAGGGAGTTGATAAAATCATACCGGTTGACGTATATGTGAGCGGCTGCCCGACTCGGCCCGAGGCTCTTTTAGACGCGCTGATAAGCCTCCAGAAAAAAATCGGTTCAGAGCGTTCAACAAAGGCGCTTTTCGCGTCGAAATAAAGGTTGAAGATGAATCTAGAAAAACTTGTTTCTGAATTGAATTTTTTAACTCCCAGGCCGTCCAGGGACGGTGTGCCCGCCTTTAATTGCCCTCCCGCGAGTTTGGTTAAGGCCGCAAGAACTTTGCGCGACGGCTATGAATTTCAGGCGTTGTCTGATATTGCTTCAATCGACATGGGCCCTGATGTGGCGGAACGGAGATTCGGGGCGGTATATCACTTTTTCTCGCATACAAAGAAGCGCTACATTCGTTTGGTTTCCATGTGCGAGAGCGCGGAAAATCCCGTGCTGCCGTCGCTGTGTCCCGTTTATAAGGGAGCTGACTGGCTGGAACGGGAGGCGTTCGACCTGATGGGAATAGTATTTGACGGGCATCCCAACTTAAAGCGGATTCTCATGTGGGATGCGTATCCGTGGCATCCTTTGAGAAAGGATTTCCCGCTGGCGGGCAAGGATGCTCCGCTTCCTGAGACTTTTGAAGGCAACGAGAACGTCACAAAAGTGGTTCCCGCGCCGGAAAACGGCGGGCCTTTCCATTCTCCGTCGTGCGGGGCGGAATTTTGCACGGAGCGCGAACCTCGCAGTTTGGATGGACAGTGCGGCGGCGCGGACAATGTATAGGGGGTTTTTCTATGGAAAATAAAGAATTTACATATCCGGAACCCGCAGGGCTTGCGGAAGGCAGAATCGGAGAAAAAATGATTGTCAACCTTGGGCCTTCGCATCCGGCAACGCACGGCGTTTTGCGCTTAAAGCTTGAATTGGACGGAGATTTAATCACCCGTTGCGACCCTATGGTTGGTTATCTCCACCGCGGACAGGAAAAAATGGCGGAAAACCTGACTTACAATCAGTTTATACCGTTTACGGACCGTTTGGACTATTTAGCGCCGATGTGCAACAATATAGCCTACGCGCAGTGCGTCGAAAAGCTTGCGGGCATCGAAGTCACGGAAAGGTGCAAGGCTATACGCGTTATTTGCTGCGAGCTTTCCCGCATGGCGAGCCATCTTATTGGCCTCGCCGCTTACGGAATGGATTCCGGCTCTTGGACGGTTTTCATGTACTGCTATACGCAGCGTGAAAAACTTTGTACGCTATTTGAGCAGCTCACCGGCGCGCGCATGACATCTTCTTACGCACGCATAGGGGGGCTTGCCCGCGATCTTCCCGAAGGGTGGCTTGGGAATGTAAATGAATTCGCCAACCAGTTCCTTCCGGCTTTGGACGAAATAGACTCTCTTATTACGCGAAACAAGATATTTATGGACAGAGCCGTGGGAATAGGCGTAATAACTCCCGAACAGGCTATGCAATGGGGGCTAACCGGGGCGAATCTGCGCGGCAGCGGCGTTGCAACGGACCTCCGCAAGGATGTTCCGTATTTGGGATATGAGAATTACGAGTTCGATGTGGCCATAGGCATGCACGGAGACTGCTACGACCGCTGGCTTGTCCGCATAGAGGAAATGCGGCAAAGCGTGAGAATCGTGCGCCAGGCAATAGAAAAAATGCCAGACGGCCCGGTGAATGTATCCGATAAAATGATTTCCCTCCCTAAGAAAGACAATGTACTGCGCAATATGGAGGACTTGATAAACAATTTTGTCCTTATAACGCAGGGGCCGGATATTCCGGAGGGAGAGGCTTATTTTGAAGCGGATAATCCTAAAGGGGCTCTCGGCTTCTACGTGATGAGCAAGGGCGGCGGCGTACCGTACCGCGTAAAAGTGCGTTCGCCTTCGTTTGTGAGCCTCAGCGCCCTGCAGGAAATTTTGCCCGGACACCATATGAGCGACGCGGCTGTAATATTGGGCTCTCTGGACTTTGTTTTGGGAGAGTGCGACAGATAATATTTTTAGATTGGAATACAGATGGAAATCAATTCAGAATTGGAAGCCAGATGCGACGCCATAATCGCCCAGTATCCTAAGAAAAAATCTGCGGCGATGATGGTAATGCACCTGATTCAGGAAAAGTTTGGATACTTCGACGACGACGCGATTAAATATGTCGCGGGCAAGCTTGGAGTTCAGCCGATTGAAATTTACGGAATGTTGTCGTTTTATCCCATGTATTCCTCCGAGCCTCGCGGAAGAGTGCATATAAAAGTGTGCCGCACGCTATCTTGCGCAATGGCGGGTTCAGTAAAGCTCGGACATGAAATTTCAAAGATTATAAATTGTCCTATCGGGCAGACTCGCGGCATTTACACCCTCGAATTTGTAGAATGCCTTGGCAATTGCGCTAAAGCACCCAACGTGCAGGTAAACGACAAGCTATTCGACGGAGTTCCGCCGGAGGACGCGGAAAAATTTATTGAGAAATTAAAGGAACTCGACGCTTCGGGCGAACTGTCTCCGACACCCACATGGGAAAAACCAGCCGGCAACGGCGATTTCAACTCTCCCGCATACAAAGGCTAAATTATGGCAGCGGTTCAAACTAGAATAATTTACGAACATATAGACTTAGAAGGTTGGAACGCGTCCATCGAGAAATACATGGGCGCCGGAGGGTATGATGTCCTTAAGAGTACCGTAGCGCGCCCGCGCGAAGAGCTTTGCGCCGAGATGGAGAAATCCAAGCTGCGCGGAAGGGGCGGCGCGGGCTTCCCTACCGGCATGAAATGGAAGTTCGTGGATAGAAAGAGCGGGAAACCCGTATATTTGGTTTGCAACGCCGACGAGTCGGAACCGGGAACTTGCAAAGACAGGCTTATAATATATCAAGATCCCCATAAATTGATAGAGGGCATAATGTGCACAGCCTACGCGATTAACGCAAAACAGGCTTTCATTTATATCCGCGGCGAATATACAAACGGATATCGGATTTTGATAAACGCCATTGAGGAGGCTCGTTCAAAGGGGTTTGTCGGCGAAAACATCTGCGGGAGCGGATACGGTTGCGACATTACCGTTTGCCGCGGAGCAGGGTGCTATGTTTGCGGAGAGGAAACCGGGCTTATTTCGTCCTTGGCCGGAGGCAGGGCATATCCGCGCATAAAGCCTCCATATTTTCCTGCCGCGATGGGACTTTACGACTGCCCGACGGTAGTAAACAATGTGGAGACTCTTTGTTGGGTTCCGATTGTGTTTAAAGAAGGCGGGGAAGCCGTATCCAAAATGGGCAGCCCAGCGGATCCGGGAACGCACATTTGGGGCGTGAGCGGTCTTGTGCAAAAGCCCGGGCGCTACGAAATCCTTTCTGGCGCTTGCACTCTTGGAGAGCTTTTGTACGACTTTTGCGGTGGACCTCTGCCGGGACGCAGGCTAAAAGCGGTTATTCCCGGAGGGTCGTCAATGAAGATTTTAAAGTGGGACGAAAAATTCCGCATAAAGCAGCCGGACGGATCTGAAAAGGAAATTCGCGTCGAGGATATACGTTTGGACGCGCAGTCGTTTATGGCGTGCGGAACGGCTATAGGCTCATGCGGCGTAATTGTAATGGACAACACTGTAGATATAGTGGAGGCTCTCGCCAACCTCAACCAATTTTACGCCCATGAAAGCTGCGGGCAATGCACTCCGTGCAGGGAGGGAACTTTATGGATGTCCCGCATTACCCGCCGGATATGCGAGGGATGGGGAAGGCCGGAGGATGTGGATCTTCTCATGAGCGTTGCAGACAATATGTGCGGACGCACAATCTGCGCATTGGGAGAGGGCGCCGCATGGCCGACTCAAAGCAACTTGGGCAAGTTCAAAGACGAATATTGCGAGAAAATACGCCGCCAGCAGACAATGGGCGGCCAGGCCCGCGCCGACAACAACGCATACAGACTTATTTAAAATGGAAAAGCAAACCGTAAACGTGAATATAAACGGCGCAAACTACGATGTTCTCGCCGGGCAGAATGTACTTGAGGCTTGCAGAAGCGTCGGGGTTGAAATTCCGTACTTTTGCTACCATCCAAATCTTCAGGTTGCCGGTTCGTGCAGAATGTGCCTGATTTATACCGGAATGCCCGCGCGCGACCGCGCCACTGGAGAATTGTTGAAGAACGAGGACGGAACGGTAAAAATAGCTTTTGCGCCCAAACCGTCGATCGCCTGCGGCACAAAAGTCGCCGAAGGAATGCATATAATCACAAACAGCAAGGAAGTTGAGAACTGCCGTAAAGCGGTAATTGAATTTCTGCTTTTGAACCATCCGCTGGATTGCCCAATATGCGACAAGGCTGGCGAGTGCAAGCTGCAGGAGTATGCCCATAAGTACGGCAACGCCGAATCCAGATTTGTTGAAAACAAAAATGTGAAGCCCAAGCGCGTTGAGGTTGCCGGCAAGATAATCATGGACTCGGAGCGCTGCATCGAATGTTCGCGCTGCATACGCTTTTGCAGGGAGTTTATCGGCAGGGACATATTTGGGTTTACAAAGCGCGGTTCCAAGACGGAGATATCGGTTTATCCTGGCGGAGACAACGACAGCAATTATTTGCTGAATGTCGTCGACGGCTGCCCTGTTGGGGCTCTTACTGAAAAGGCGTTCAGATTCCAGATGCGCACATGGTTCCTCAAGGCGACAAAAAGCATTTGCGCAGAAAGCAGCGCGGGCGTAAATACCCGCGTATGGTCGCGGGAGGGCAAAATATACCGCATAACGCCGCGCCGCAATCAAGCTGTCAACGAAACTTGGATGAGCGACTCTGGCAGATACATATACAGAAGGTTTGAGCCTAAAAACCGCTTGAGCGTTCCGCGCATAGATTCGTCCCCCTGCGAGCTGCAATACGCCGTTGACAGGTGCATGGAAATTATGAAGCTTGGCAATATAGCGATAGTTGCCAACGCATGGCAGACAGTTGAGGAGCAGTTCGTAATAGCCGAACTTGCAAAGGCGTGCGGAGCAAAGGTGCACATGGTTAGCCATCTAGGCGAGGACGACGGGAAGCTCGTTTCGGCTGATAGGACGCCCAATATGCGCGGGGCTTTTGTGACTGGGCTAATAAAAGAGTATCCAAAGCCAGATTTGCGCGAACTCGCCGAGAGCGTCCGCGCCGGCGAAGTGAAAACGGTCTTGTGCTTCCGCGAGAATATTGCCGAATTGGGATTTGAACCCAAGGATTTCAAATCGGCAAATATAATATATTGCGGGGCGCTGGAAAATTCCACGAGCCAAATCGCAAAGATTTGCATACCTATGCGCGGAGAATTTGAGAAATACGGTATGTGGATAAACAGGCAATTCCGCATCCAGCGTTTTGAAAAAGCTGTAGAGGCCCCCAAGGGCACTATAAGCGACATATCTTTTCTTCTAACCGTATTGCGCGAAATTTCAAGGCAGTCTTTTGCAATGCCTTCGATTATGGAAGTAAGGCGCCGCATGTGCGCGGAGATTCCGGCGCTGAAAGGTTGCGAAAACGTCGGCGACGAAGGCAAATTAATAGACGCTTCGGATTTTGCGGGCATCGATTTCCCCGAAACCGACGCAATGCATTACACAAAGGGAATTCCGCGCGCAGCAGCCCAGGGCGGAGGTTCGGAAACAAAATAGGTTATATTTTATGAATACTTTTTTTCTTAATATATCAAATGCGGCGGTTCTAGCCGATGCGGCGTCTTCTGCGCCAGCGTGTTCCGGAGCTTGCGAATTTGCCGTTGACGTTCTACTCAAAGTGGTGTTCTCCTTGGTGTGCGTGGTTGTTGTTATGAGCTTTGCTGGCTTGAGCGTGGTGGCGGAGCGCAAAGTTTGCGCGTATATTCAAGGCAGATACGGTCCAAACCGCACGGCTATTCCGATAATTGCGGCGATTCCCCTTTTAGGGAATTTTCTCAAGAAAAACGGGCTTATGCAGCTTGTCGCGGACGGGTTGAAATTCCTTTTAAAAGAGGATCCCCTGCCAGCGCACGTCAATAAGTTCTGGTACATGATTGCGCCTGTCATGTCTTTGTCTCCCGTTCTGATTGCCGCATGTGTCATACCGTTCGGCGTGTATTGGACCGACGGAGGGGTTATGGCTCCCCTGGCGGTCGCTAATTTCGACGCATCGCTTCTGTTCGCTTTGGCAATAGGCGCGCTGGGCGTTTACGGAGCAATAATGGCGGGGTGGTCGTCAAACAGCAAATTCCCGTATATGGGCGGAATGAGGGCGTCGGCGCAAGTGATAAGCTACGAGCTGGCTATGGGGCTTTCGGTTTTGTCCGTTGTTTTGATGGTGGGAACTAGGGCGGATGTCGACAGCCCGCTCAGCATGTTTGAGATAGGCAGGGCGCAAGAGGGGCTATGGTTCTGCATAACCCAGCCTGTCGCCGCCCTGATATTTTTGATAGCGCTGTTTGCGGAGACAAACAGGCTTCCGTTTGATATGGCGGAAAGCGAGACAGACCTTGTGAGCGGTTTCCATACGGAGTACGGAAGTTTTAAGTTCGGCCTTTTCTTCGTGGGGGAATACGGGCATATGGTTGTTGGGTCGTCTCTTTTCATAACGCTTTTTTTGGGAGCTTGGAATCCTTTTCCAGGCCTTGTTTGGCCGGAAACTTGGGGGTGGGTCAGCTCGGTGCTTTCGCTCCTGACGTTCCTTGCGAAAATTGCCGCGATGCTTTTCTTCTTTATATGGGTTCGTTGGACTCTTCCGCGGTTCCGCTACGACCAGGTTATGAGAATAGGGTGGAAGGCTATGGTGCCTTTGGCTCTTTTAAACTTTGTTGCCTATCTCATTTTTGTTTCAATTTAAAATCGTCTCTAAAATGGCTATAGTAGTTGAAAGAAAATCTCCGACATTGCTTGAGCGCACCTATCTGCCTCAAATAATTTCCGGACTGTTTATTACGTTTAAAAATATTTTTAAGCCGCGCGTGACATTGCAGTATCCAGACCAGCCTCCCGTACTGCCGAAGGGCTACCGGGGAGCCCCGACTTTAGTGCGGGATTCGGAAGGAAGGGAAAAGTGCGTCTCGTGCCAGCTTTGCGAGTTTGTTTGCCCGTCCAAGGCGATTCGCGTGACTCCCGGGGAGATATCTGCAGATAGCCCTTATGCGTATATAGAAAAAGCGCCCAAGGAGTTTAAAATAGATATGTCGCGGTGCATATTCTGCGGGATGTGCGAGGAGGCTTGCCCTGAAAAGGCAATTGTTTTGCAGGACGAATTTTCAATCAATTCCACGACCCGCGCGGGTTTGGTTCGCAACAAACAGGCCCTCTATGCGGCCGGCGGCGTAATGCCGGACCGAATAAAAAAGTGGAAGAAAGTAAAAGACAACTCCGAGTTCGGGAGGAAACACTAATGGAAGATTTAATTTATTACGCATTTTGCGCTATGGCGATGTTGGGAGCATTGGGCGTGCTTATGGTGCGCGGCTATGTAAATGCGACAATGTCCATGTTGCTGTCTATGCTTGGCGTTGCAGGACTAATGATACTGATGAAGGCTTACTTCTTGGGGATTTTGATGGTTTCTGTCTATGCAGGCGCGGTATTGGTTTTGTTCGTATTTGTTGTAATGTTAATAGGAGACCGCAACGAACAACCTTCGCTTCTTAAGAAGATAGCTCTTTTAGTTTTGTGGGTTCTTGCCGGAGCGGTTGTAGCGTTCTTCCGGCCCGACTTGGCAAAGTACGCTGCGGAGCAGTCTCCCGAGGCCGGAAATGTTCTTTCTTTGGCTAAAAATTACGGGTACAGCCTGTTCACGACGTTTATGCTGCCCGTTCAGGTGGCGGGAGCGCTGTTGCTGGCTGCGATGGTAGGCGTTATGGCGGTTTCAAAATCTCCCTCGCGCAAAATTAAAAATAAAAATACGCTTTGACGGGACTTTTATTATGGAAGATTCTTTGACGAAATTTTTATTCCCGGCTCTGATGCTCTTTGCGACAGGCCTGCTGGGCGCGATGTTCAAACGCAATTTAATAATAATATTCATGTGCGTGGAGCTCATGTTGTGCGGAGCGATGCTGGCGATGCTGGCGTTCGCATCTGAGTACGGAGATATTCGCGGCGGAGTTTTCGCGTTTTTTGTTATGACGATAGCTGCTGCGGAGGTGGCTGTCGGGCTTGCCGTTATAACGCGGCTCTTCGTTGTGGACGGAACTATATCCACAAAGAATATGAATACATTGGGAGACTGATATGATTTCTTTCGAACTTTCTATGGTCCTGTTCATTCCGCTCTTTTGCGCGGCGTTTACAGTGGTGTTTTTGCGCACATCAAAATGGGGAGGCGCGGCGCTCTCGGTAATGTCGGCGGCGTTGTCGCTGGGTGTGTTTTTATCCATCATGCTCTCGGCGGACGGAGGGTCGATATTCAAAAGCTCATGCGAGCTTTTCAGGCTCGGAAATTTTGGGTTGGACTTCGGCTATCTGTTTGACGGGCTTACTAAAAACATGCTGTTTGTCGTTTGTTTTGTCGGGTTCCTGATACACGTGTTCAGCGTTGGCTATATGGACGACGACCAAAGCAAGGGCAGGTTCTTTGCAGGTTTAAGCTTCTTTATGTTCTCGATGACAGGCATAGTGTTGTCTTCAAATCTTGTCATGATGTTTGTATTTTGGGAGCTTGTAGGGTTTAGCTCCTATGCGCTAATAGCGCATTATTCATCGACGGCTGCCGCGCGCGAGGCGTCGAAAAAAGCTTTCATTGTAAACAGGGTCGGAGATTTCGGATTTCTTTTGGGAATAATATTCTGCTGGACTTCGCTTGGAACGACAAGCTTTGTCGAGATGGCGCAGATTTTCCAGACCGACCCCGCAAAAGCTTCGACTGCAATGGGCCTATTGATAACTTGCGGCTTTATAGGCAAGAGCGCCCAATTCCCGTTGCAGGTTTGGCTTGGAGACGCAATGGCTGGGCCGACTCCGGTTTCCGCCCTAATACACGCAGCAACTATGGTCGCCGCCGGCGTCTTTATGATGGCGCGACTTTCTACTATAGGTTTTCTCACTCCCGGGGTCCTTGAATTTGTTTCCGTTATCTGCGCTTTGATGGCTTTCCTCGCGGGACTTTGGGCGTTGGGGCAGAGCGATATAAAAAAGATACTCGCCTATTCTACTCTAGCGCACCTTGGGCTGATGGGCGTTGGAATAGGATTGGGGTACGAGCTTGCAATGTACCATCTGACTACGCACGCATTCTTCAAGGCCACCTTGTTCCTTGTTGCGGGTTCAATAATACATGCGTGCCACCACGAGCAGAATATCTTTAAAATGGGCGGAATGTTCAAGCGTATGCCGATTACATCCGCGGTTGCTCTGGTCGCGACGCTTTCGATTATCGCCATACCGTACTTCTCCGGGTATTACAGCAAGGAGTCTATACTTATAGCCGCTTTTGGCAAGTCGGCGGGAGGGGCTTTTATAGATACTGCAGTCTTCTGGCTTGTAATGGGAGCGGCTTTCTTAACCCCTGTTTATATGGGCAGGCTTTTCTTCAACGTATTCCTAGGCAAGCCCCATTCACAAAAGGCCGAAAATGCCCGCGAAAGTTCAGCATGGATGACTGTTCCCATAGTTATTTTGGCCGTTTACTCTTTCGCCGGAGCTTGGAGCTTCGCATACGACATAATTTGGTTTGACGGCAAAATGGACGGATTGATTCCATCGGCGGCTACAACTTTCGTAGGCGGCACCTTAAAGTCTTCAATGGCAAAACTTGAGGCTATGCCGCACATGCATACTCTCGAGACCGTCGCCCTGATTATGACTGTCATAGGAATACTTTTGTCTTACGCCATTTATGGCGGATCCAGGGGATACGATATTGTAGAGCGCAAATTTCCCCCGCTCTACCGCGCGCTCGAAAAGCACGGCTGGTTTGACGATGTTTACGACTATTATGTGAAAAAAGTACAACAAAGGTTCGCAACATTCCTTGCGACATTTGTAGATTTGTTCCTCATCGAGCTTCTCTGGGTGAGGGGAATCGGAATAGTATGTTCGGTGACCGGCATGGGAATAAGGAAACTCCACGATTGTTCGGCAAACTCGCAAATCAAATGGATGGTTGCGGGGGTATTGCTGCTGATGGTCTTAATATTTGCATAGGAAACGGATTTTATGGAAACTTCATTTTCGATTTTACTAGTCGCAGGGGTTAGCGCCCCGTTCTTGTGTGCGGCGCTAATAGCGCTCTTTTGGCCGTGCATAGGAGAGAAATCCGCGCGGGCGCTTTCAGCGGCGTTTTCGGGCATTTCATTGGCCGCGGCTCTAGTCCTATGGGGAGTATATATGGCAAATTACGGGCTAAATATTGGTTTCGCTTTTGTCACTCCCTCTTTTATGTCGTGGGCGGGAATACCGTCAATGGGTCTGAACGGGGTCTCGATGCCTATTTTTGCGATGGCTGCAATTGTCGGATTTGCCGCAGTTCTTTGGGCTGCTAAAACAGACATCAGAAATCCGAGGCTGTACTTTTTGCTTCTCATGGTAATGCAAGGAGGTTTGATGGGGGCGTTTGCCTCTACGAATCTGTTGTGGATGTACATGTTCCACGAGTTCGCCCTTGTCCCGACATTTATAGCAATGTCGGTTTGGGGAGGGGCAGGAAAGAGGATGGCAGCAATGCAAATGGCTGTTTATCTGACGCTGGGAGCGCTGATATCGCTAATCGGTATAATAGCAATTTATGTGCAGACTAATGCGGCCTCGTTTGGCTTGCAGGACATAGTATTGGCTTTGGCGGCTTTGCCTATGTCCGATTCATGGCAGTCTTGCGTGTTTGCGCTGTTGCTGTTCGGGTTGGGAACGCTAGTTTCGCTCTTCCCTTTCTACACTTGGGCGCCCCGCACATATTCTGCGGCTCCGACTTCGTTTGCAATGCTTCATGCGGGGGTTCTTAAAAAGTTTGGGCTATATGTCTTGATACAGGCGGCAGTTCCGCTTTTGCCGGCGGGATGCGCAAATTGGGCTTACGCCTTGGCGGTGCTGGCTCTATTTAACGTAGTTTATATCGGTTTGGTCACTATGGCACAGAGAGACCTAAAGATGATGGTCTCTTATTCGAGCGTGGCCCATATGGGGCTTTGTTTCTTGGGGATAGCGTCGATGTCGGTTCTTGGCGTTGGCGGCGCGGTTTTGCTTATGTTCGGGCACGGTCTAAGCGTGGCGCTGCTGTTCATGCTGTCAAATGCCGTAGTCAATCGTACCGGAGAATGGAATATGCTGAAGATGGGGGGATTGTATAGGCAAACCCCGGTATTGGCGGGCTTCTTTATCGCGGCAACTCTGGCAAGCCTAGGGTTGCCGGGATTCGCGAACTTCTGGGGCGAGCTTTCAATTCTTATGAGCCTGTGGTCTTTTAATCCCGCAATATGCGCGGTTGCCGCCACCGGAATCATAATTTCGGCAATATACGGGCTGCGAGCCGTTGCGAACATATTTATGGGAGAACCTACAAAAGAGCTTGAGCCGAAATTTTCGGGAATTAAGGACATGACGGTTTCGGAAAAGATTCCGGCGGTAATTTTATTGGCGGCTCTGCTGTTTGTAGGCTTTTATCCCAAATCCATAACACAGCCGTTGGATTCGGATTTATCGGTTGTGCCCGCATATAATCAATCAAAATAAATTTCTATATGGAACTCCAAAATATATCATTTGACTGGAACAGCGTGGCTGCCGAAGCCGTTCTTTTCCTATTCGCGGTTCTTACGATAGTCTTGTCAGCATTTTCCCGGGGGGAAAACAAAGCGGCGCCGGTTTTTGCCATGTGCGGAATTATGGCGGCTTTATTGGTTGAAATTTTTTGTTCGACCGTCGGCTCCGGGGAAACGTATTTCGGGGGAATGCTATCCGGGGCGTCAAGCTTTGGTGTGTTCGTGTTGGTGTGCGCGCTTTTGACCGGATTAATGGGATTTGGATATTTCGCCAAGGGCGGAAAGCGAGGCGGCGAGTTCATGGCGGTTTTGATGGTTTGCACGGCGGCAATGATGCTGTTCGTGAGGGCGAACAACCTTATGTTCGCGTTTATAGCGCTGGAGTGTGCGACGGTATGCTTGTATGTGATGGCTGCATGGAGCAGGGGCTCTGCGGCGAGTTTGGAGGCTGCGGTAAAGTACTTGGTCGCCGGCGGCGTGAGCGGATGCCTTTTCCTTTTGGGCATAGCGTTCGTATACGGTGCCGGATTGGCTACTGCCCGCGAGCTTTTATTCTTTGAAAACTTCACTTCGGGCATGGGAAACGGGCTGTTTATGTCGGGGTTCGTTCTCATTGTCGCTGCGGTATTGTTTAAAATTGCGGCTTTCCCCTTCCAATTTTGGTCGCCCGATGTCTATCAAGGAGCTCCGACTCCGGTTTCCGCTTTCTTTGCGGTCGCGTCCAAGGCCGCAGGCATTGTGTTCCTAGGCAAAATTTTTACTTTTATAGATTTCTCCGGAGGCGGAATGTTCGACATAGCCGACAAAGCCGTCTTTACAATATCGGTAATATCGGCGCTTACGATCATAGTCGGCAATTTGGGCGGAATAACCCAGGTGAATGTGAAGCGCCTAATCGGATTTTCGGGGATAGCCAACGCAGGTTATTTATTGGTTGCCGTTGCAGCCCTAATCAAAACTGGTTTGATTCCGTTTTTCGAGCTGACCCTATATTTTTACCTGGCTGCTTACATGTTTGCCAACTACGGCCTTTTCTTTGTCGTGAACCAATTCCAAGGGGAGGACGACAGCGGGCAGACATTTGCGGACTATCGCGGAATGGTGCGCAAGAGTTCTTTGCTTGAGAGTTCTCTCGTTATAAATCTGGCGTCTTTGGCGGGGATTCCCCCGACGGCCGGATTTTTCGGCAAGCTTCTCATATTAATAATGGCTTGGTACGCGCAGCTGTATTGGCTGATGGCGATCATGATTTTTGGTTCGGTGGTTTCGATATACTACTATTTCGGATGGATGAGGGCTTCGCTTGATTTTGCGGACGGCGGAGAGCGCCCGCTGCGCGAAAATGGTGCGCTAGCTCCCACTCTTTATGCGCTTTCGGCATCCACCCTATTTTTCGGCGTAATAGTATTTTTCGTTGTGGAGCTTTAAAATATATTGATTATTTGGCGTTTGCGTCTAAAACGGAATCTTATTGTCTATGAAAAAAATACTACCTATATTAGCCGTTTCGGCGTTGCTTTGTTCTTGCGAAACCGAAGACAAGGATATTTACAGCCGGCAAATTCAGATCGACAGCAATCCTACGGGAACGACTATTGTTATAGACGGGCTGCGTCTAGGTAAAACTCCTATGAGCGTAGGGGTTGAAACAAACGATTCCGGATGTTTTGTTAGAAAAACCGTAATAACCGCCATCCCTTCCGATTCAGGATTGCATACGCAAGTTGTCACGTTTCCGGCCTTTAGAATGGACGACGGCGGCAAGAGCATTGTTCCTGAAAAAATATTTTTCGACCTCACTAAAAGTCCGGCTGAAGGCGGAGGTGTAAAAATAAACGAAGATTAGAAATTTTCCGCCTGCCTGCGAATACTTCAACAAGCAATAAAACTACAATCTAAAAAAATGTCTCAAAAAGTAAAATACATACTCGACGAAGAATTAATCCCGACTCATTGGTATAACATTGAAGCGGATTTGCCTGTGCATACGCCGCCGCCGGTTGATCCGTCAACTGGAGAATATATGGAGCCGGCAAAGTTGGAGACGATATTTTCACGCGGAGCCATCGAGCAGGAGATTTCACGGGAAAGGTATATTGAAATACCAAAGCCCGTTCGCGAAATTATGAGGCAGTGGCGCCCGTCGCCTCTCTACCGCGCGCGCAGGCTGGAGAAGGCTCTCGGAACTCCCGCAAGGATTTATTACAAATACGAGGGCGTAAGCCCTTCCGGATCCCATAAGACTAACAGCGCGATAGCCCAGGCTTTTGAAGTAAAGCGCAGCGGGGCAAAAAAAGTCACCACAGAAACCGGCGCAGGGCAATGGGGATCGGCCCTTTCACAGGCGTGCAATATTTTCGGTCTGGAATGCAAGGTTTATATGGTAAAGTGCTCTTACGAGCAGAAGCCTTACCGCAAGGCGATGATGGAGCTTTTTGGCGGAACTACGATTCCGTCTCCCAGTCCTTTCACCGAAGCAGGGAGGGCAGTGTTGGCAAAGGATCCATGCTGCCGCGGATCTTTGGGAATAGCAATTTCCGAAGCTGTTGAAGATGCCGAGAAATACGAGGATACAAAATATTGCCTTGGCTCGGTTCTAAACCATGTGCTTCTCCACCAGACGGTAATCGGCCAGGAAGCCATAAAGCAAATGGAGATGGCAAACGATTATCCCGACATAGTTATAGGAGCTTGCGGCGGAGGTTCTAATTTTGCGGGAATAGCGTTCCCGTTTATCGGTGAAATGTTGCGCGGCGGCAGAAAAGTGGATGTGCTCGGCGTGGAGCCGGCGGCTTGCCCGAGCCTTACAAAAGGCAAATACGCTTACGATTTCGGCGATGTGGCAAAGATGACGCCCATGATGAAAATGTACACTTTGGGAAGCTCTTTTATACCTCCGGCGGTTCATGCGGGCGGTTTGCGCTATCATGGAATGGCGCCGCAGGTGAGCAATGTCGCAAAGCAGGGGCTTATGAGGGCCCGCACAGTGCAGCAGTTGGATGTCTTCCGCGACGCCGTGGCTTTCGCGCGATCCGAAGGCATTACGCCGGCTCCGGAATCTTCGCACGCCATATCGGCCGCTATGGACGAGGCCCGCAAATGCAAAGAAACTGGAGAGAGCAAAGCGATTCTCTTTAATTTGTCCGGGCACGGGCATTTGGACATGTCCGCATATATGGAATATTTTTCCGGAAATCTTTCAAACTACGAATATCCTGAGCAGGAGATAGCCATGGCGCTTTCTGGGCTGCCCGTTTGCGGCAAGTAGTTTTGCCAATGAAGCAGGAACGTCCAAATCTGGGAATTTTCCGAACCTTACGGGTGGCTCTCATTCTTTGGGCGTTCTGCTGCGTTCCTTGCGCGTTTTCTTCCGACGCTGCAAAGTCGAAATACGAGTCGTCTGCCGGTAATTACGCGGCGCTTATGGATTACGACATGGCTTCCGCCGCAAAGCCGAACTCCAAGTTCTTTAAAGAAGCCAAGTCTGCGGCCGATTCTGGAGACCCATACGCGCAGTATATAGTCGGGGTATGCTACTATATGGGCGCCGGCGTAGAGAGAGATTGCCAGCAGGCAGCCATGAATTTTTCCAAGTCCGCATTTTCAGGCAACAAGTACGGGCAGCTCGGATTGGGATTTTGCATGATGGAGGGATGCGGGCTTGAGGAAAATCCAAAAGCTGCAGCCGGTTATTTTGAGAAATCTGGATTGGCCTCCGCTAAGAACGCGCTAGGTGTATGCTACTATAAAGGAGCCGGGACTGAGTTTAATCCTAAACTGGCTGTGGAACTTTTTAAAGATGCAGCCTCAAAGGGATGCAATCGCGCAAAGGCGTCTTTAGGAAGGGCGTATATAGAGGGGCTTGGTGTGGAAAAAAACTTAAAAAAGGCGGAGGAATTGCTCGTAGAGGCTGCCAACGCAGGCAACGCAATAGCCCAAAACAATCTTGCCGTATTTTACATGGAGGGAATGTCCGGGCATTCGGACGAATTTACGGCAATAGAATGGTATAAAAAATCCGCGGACGCGGGATATCCCCCTGCGCAGCTTGCAATAGGATTGGCTTATATTCAAGGTACCGGAGTTCCCCGCGCCGATTCGATAAAGGGCGCCCAATGGATTCTGAAAGCCGCCGAAGCCGGAAATATAGAGGCCATGAATAATATAGGAGTCTGCTATTTCAACGGCATAGGCATAGAAAAAAATTACGCTCTTGCAATGCATTGGTATGAGAAGTCGGCTTTGGGAGGATACGCCATAGCGCAAAACAATTTGGGAGACTGCCTCATAAATGGAGTTGGCGGAACCGTCAATTCCGAGGAGGCTGTTCGTTGGTATAGGCGGGCGGCTTTTCAGGGCAATGTCGACGCCCAGAGCAATTTGGGGTATTGCTTTCTGGCTGGAATAGGCACTGGTAAAAGCGCAGCCGACGCGATAAAATGGCTGAAGCGCGCAGCTGAAGCCGGCGATGTTGCCGCGCAAAGCAATTTGGGAACATGCTATGTAAACGGCGAAGGAACTAAGGTTGACTACGCCGAAGGCGTAAAATGGCTTAAGCTTGCCGCAGACAAGGATGATCCGCAGGCTTTGGGAAATCTGGGAGCATGCTACTACAACGGGCTTGGAGTCGATAAGAATACCCTAAAGGGGATTGAGCTTATGCGCAAGGCGGCAAAACTTGGCAACGACGACGCCCGCAAGGCGCTTTTGCGCATACGGCGCCAATAGCCGCTGGGATTAAAGGCGTTTTGCCGGCAGTTTGCTTTATGATTGAATTTGTGAATTTTTTGCGGGCGCATTGGTCGGACGATTTTATCTTTATTGTTCCGAAAAGTTTTTGGGCATTGGGAAGTCTTTCTTGCCGCGTGAATTAATTCTTTGCTGCAAGCGCGCGGATGATGAAGAAAAAAGTTGCCAAAAATTTTTGCCTTTTTTAATTTCCTCCAATGTCATTTGTCGAAAAGTTTGCTCTAACATTTTTATTTCTAATGGCGGCGCCGCTTCTTGCCGCGGCGCCAAAGCCCGCAAAATACGGAAATTTTGAGGTCGATTCTGCTGGGCGCCTTTGCTTTGGTGATGCTGTCTTGGATTTTCAAGTCTGGAATGAGGATTGGAGCCAGGCTGTGGAACGGAAAGCGCTTAAAAATTTTGAAGGCTACCCGCATATAAAAAAAGGATCAGAGTTCCGGTCGTCCGGAGTCCTTTTGGCAAATGGAAAAAAGAAGTTTTCCTATTCGGAAAACTTTAAATTCGCCTCTAAAGATGTATGCTTCCTTTCTGCGCGGCACAACTTGGATATAAAAGGTTTTAGGTATGCCGACTTGACGTTTTCTATACCTTTGGACGAATGCTCCGAGGGAGTCTTCTGGGATGGAAAACTTTTGGCGTTTCCATATTCCGAGACGTCGTTTTCCAGGCGGGCGAAAGTGAAGAATTGCCGCGTAGAATTTGCGTCCGGGGTTCTGACTCTCGAGGGAGATATGGATTTATTCGTGCAGGACAATAGGAGATTTAATTCTTCGACGGTTTCCTTCCGCATATTTTTTCAAAAGACTTCCGAAGGCGAGAGCGGGGTGGATTTAAAAATTACATACCACCCACATAAATCCCGCATTGTCGATTTGAAAAAATTATTTAATTCCAAATTAGATTGCGGCAAGCTGCCGCAAGGCAAGCGCTATTGGGGCAAAATAATTTACGATATTTCTCCTACGGACGGATGTCTTGAGATTCCTGCCGGAGGCGAGGCTGAAATATCGTTCGGCGGTATTTTCGATGGCAACCTTTACCTTTTGAACGCTTTTGCGGGCGATTCTCCTCTGTCCGGAGAAGTTGCGCTTGTTTGCCCGAAGGGAGAAGATTCAGGCGGGCAAGTATCCGTGCTTGCGTCGGACACAAATTCTTTCGGCGGCGAAAACCAGTTTGGGGTTTGGCGCACAAAGCCTTCAGGAGAGCGCGTGCGCAAGCTTTATTCTACAAAGGTAAAATTGGGCGGAAAAAAGGCATCCGGGGTTAAACTCGTCAACAAAACGTCCCAGGCATGGAAGATAGCCGCGGCAACCGTTTCAACAGCAAATTTTACGCCTGCATCTTTATATTGTAATTTTATCTCGGAAGACGAGAAATATGTCCCAATGGATTTCACGGCGGAAGTCGAGAAAGGTTCGGCTTTGGATATGTCGGGGCTTATGGACGCTCCCGCTGGCAAATACGGCTTTGTTCAAACAGACGGAGCTAGATTATTTTTTGAAAATAAAAAGGACGCCGATTTCAGAGTGTTCGGAAACAATTTGTGTTTTGCGGCAAATTATCCCACTCGCGAAAACGCCGAGCGCCTTGCCGACACTTTTGCGCGCATAGGCTATAACAGCGTAAGATTTCATCATTACGACCGCGACCTTGTTGTGCAATCGTCTCCGGACGGACTAGAGTTCAATGCCGAAAATCTTGATAGGCTGGATTATTTGATGGCTAAAATGAAGGAGCGGGGAATTTACATTACTACGGACTTATATGTTTCCCGCGGGATAAAAAAGGGAATTCTAGAACCGGAATTTGAAGCCGCCCTTGAAAAAGCCGGACCAGTCAGCAGTTCAAGCGGGACTCTTAAGGCGATGTTTTTCCTGTCTGAAAAAGCCGAGAAAAATTTTCAGGCTTTTGCCGCGAACTTGCTAAACCACGTTAATCCGTACACAAAACTGGCGTGGAAGGACGATCCGGCATTGTTGTCGCTGAGCTTGGTAAATGAAAATACCATTGAGGCCACTGTCAACGCCGACACGCTTCCGTTGTACAACGCGCGCTTTGAAAAGTGGTTGAAAGAAAAGCCGGAGGAGGTTTCCGGAGGCGACCGCAAGTATTTGTTTAGAAGGTTTCTTCACGAATTATATATGGGCTTTTACAACCGCCAAAAAGCGTTCCTGCGCGGGTTGGGGGTCAAAGCTCTGCTGACAGACCAAAACCATTGGGGCGGTTTGTCGCTGGCGCTTGAGTCAGAGCATTACGATATTGTTGACACGCATTATTACTACGGTCATCCCAGTTTTATAAAGCGCCCTTGGAGCCTTCCGGCAAAACTTGTGAGCAAATCGTCTCTTGGCTCTTTTAACAACGGAGTGGGCAAAGGCGCCCAGACCGTAAAAGACAAGCCGTTTTACATAACGGAATGGAGCCATGTTCTAAATAACGACAACGCGGCGGAAGGCGCATTTTTGATGGGAGCCTACGGCGCTATGCAGGGATGGACGGGTTTGTACAGGTTTACATATTCCCATTCTGAAATAGATTTTAACCAGCGCCCGATAGGATTTTTTGACAGTTCTTCAAATCCGATAGCTACCCTTTCGGACAGGGCCGCCGCCCTGTTCCTTTTGCGCGGCGACGTTAAAAAGTCTAAGGTTGCCATTCCTTACCTTATTGCCCGCGATACTCTTGAGCGCCCAATGAAGGAAAAGAGCTCTCTCTTGCGCGGAAATCCAAACATATTAAATGCTCTTTCAATGTACGCGCGGGTCGAGGGATTGTTCTCAGATAGAATTTATCCGTATAAAAAAGCAGACGGCTCGAAATTCGCGGTGGCTTCGGAGCCTGGATGGATTGAGGCGGCTTCGGAGGACTCGGGAAAGATTGTCCGCGCGTGGGATTTTGACGAATCCCTGCTTCCCGAAACCTTCGGGAAGTCGTGCGATTTAGCCGGAGGGGTGTTCAAGAGTTCAACCGGAGAGCTCGTTGTGGACCAAAAGAAACTCACCCTTAAAATATGCACGCCGCGGAGCGAGGCGTTTATCGCCCCTGAAGGTTCCAGGTTAAAGGGGGGATTTGCGCGGGCAAACTTTAAAAAAGGAAGATCCGCCGTGCTGGTGGCTTCTGTAGAAAAACGCCCGTTAAGATTTTCGGACAGAATCCTGATTTTGCATCTGAGCGGAATCAAGAATACGAATATGAAATTTTCCGATACTGAAATGACAATTCTCGAGGAGTGGGGCTCTTTGCCAATATTGGCGCGCTCCGCAGAAACAGAACTGACTCTGGACGGCGATTTTTCCGGATGGAAGCTTTACGCGCTTTCACCGGGCGGAAAACGGCTCTTTGAAGTCCCGTTTGTTGCCGATACTGAAAACCAAAAAACTTCTATTAGGCTAAAGACTGTCCGGGGAAAGGATGTCATTTTTGCCTACGAATTGGCGAAGCAATAATGCTTGTCAGAGAAGTTCGACCGCGACGGAGTCTGCTAAAAGCTTTCCCGCGCGGGTCAGTTTGATTATAGACGGTTTCTCTCCAGTTTCAATGAGTCCCTCCTCGCGCAAAAGCCTGATTGGCTCTGCGTATTTTTGCCAATCGGCGCGCGGGAATCGGGTCTTCAAAGAATTTATATCTACGCCGTCGCACATTCTCAAACCGAATATTAGCGCGCTTGAAAACATTTCGCCGTCGTCAAGAAAGACGACATCTTCGTATGCGGGTGCCAAATTTTTTATTCCGAGCGCCCATTTCTCAAAATTAGGCGTGTTGCGCCTTCTTAGCCCGCGCCATTGTGAAGCCGCCGCCGCGCCTACTCCCAGCCATTGCGCCATGTTCCATGTCGACAAATTGTGCAGGCAGCGCGCTTCGGGGGCGCGGGCATAGTTTGAAATCTCGTATTGCTGGAACCCTAGTTGCGGCAGGGTATCCATGGCTGCTTCAAAGAAATCCGCTTCTTTCCCGCGCTTGGCGGATTCGGCTTCCGGGGAATTTCCGCCGCAACAAGAAGTTGCGCTGTCAAATTCAAGGCAGTATGCGCTTATATGGTCCACCGGAAGAGCGGCGGCTTTTAAAATGTCGTCCAGCCATTCATCCATGCTTTGGGATTCAGCCCCAAAGATTAAATCTATGGAAAAGTTTTTAAATCCGGTTTCAGCCACGCGTTCTATTGCCTCCATAGTCGCCTTTAGCGTATGCTTTCGCCCGAGAGCCGACAGCGTTTTTTGATTGAAACTTTGGACTCCCATAGATATCCGCGTGACGCCCCATTGTTTCAATATTTTTAATTTTGAGAAACTTGCCGACGTTGGCGCTACTTCAACAGTCCATTCCCGCAGCGGCCTCAATTCCCCCGAAAATATTTCGCACAAGGTCTCCAAGTATTTTTCAGGCAGAACCGACGGAGTGCCGCCGCCCCAAAATAAAGTGTCCGCCTGAGGGAGCTTCCCTCCGTTTTCGTCTGAATGCAGCTTAAGTTCGGAGGCAATTGTTTCGACATATAAACGGAAGTCCTCGCTGTTTGGAGCGCGTTTATAGAATCTGCAGTAGTCGCAATTTTGCGCGCAAAAGGGGACGTGAACATAAATTCCGAAATTCTTGAAAATAGCTTGCATAACGGAAGGTCTTTTTTATAAACATAATGTATTATTTCAACGCAATGAATAAAGCAAAGAAAATCTCGGTATTGTTTTTGGCGGTCGCCTCCGCCGTTCTTGGCGGTTGCTCAAGCCTTACGAATTTGTCTCCGGAGTCTGTTCCGGAAAACGCTTCGCGCATATACACTTTAAGTATGAGCGCGTATATCAACGACGGTTCCCTTGTTAAGGATTCCATTGAACCTTTTATAGTAATAGATGAGCAGGTTATACCCATGAAGGAAGTAAAGGATATGAAGTATGACCGCATCTATGAGTACGATTACGTCATGCCCAAAGGCAGAAAAGACGCAAAGTATTATTTTATGCTCAAATATAAGGTCGACAACACCGTAAAAGGTGTAAGCGAGGAGCGCGTGATAAAAAGCCGCACGGTTTACGAACTTAAGCCGGTTTCCAGATATGTCGTAAATATTCAAAACGAGCGCGGCCCAGTTGGTTCCGAAGTCCCGGTTTTGGGAAGGGGATTTGACAAACTGGATAAAATTACTATTGGAGGAGTCGATGCCGACACGGAGTATCTTTCGCGCTCAACTCTGAACTTTACGGTTCCACCGCTTGAGGCTGGGAAAAATTACGATGTAAACCTCGTAGGGACCAAAGGCGATTTATGGATAGGGCAGTTCCGCGTGGATCCCGCCGAAATGCAGGTTTCTCCGGCGTCAATCACAATGAAGAGTTCCGACGTCACTAATTTGATTTTTAACATAGGCTTTGCAGCGCCAAAGGGAGGCTATCCGATAGATGTGAAAACTAATATTCCCAGTTCCATTATAATGGACGAAGTCGTTGTTCCGGAAGGCCAGACTTCAACTAGCGTGTCGTTGAAAGCGGCGGCAGCAGGCAAGGGAGCTCTCTATATAAACGGAGTCGGGTTTAATGAGAAAGTTGTGCCTGTGGAGGTTATAACAGAAGAAATAAAACTGCCGGAGGAAGTGTCAAAGGAGAATCTTGAAGCTCCTGTCAAATCGAACGCCTCAGAAAAGTCCGATAAATAGCTTTACTTAAAAAGTTCTTTGAAATTTAACGCCGCTTTGAATTAGTTTCACAAGCGGTGTTTTTCTACCCAAACGAGCAAATAAGCAAAACGCGACATATATTATAATTATGAAAAAAACAGAAAAAAAGACCGCGACTAAAAAAAGAGCCGCAAAACAAAAGCCGGAAAAAATGGACGAATCAGTTTCCATTAGTTGCGAGCAGCCCATAGAATGCGTTTTCGCGGATATGTCCGAACGCCTAATGCGCATACAGCGCGACTTGCTTATGCCTGCGTTCATAATGGAGCAGGAGGGAATTCAAAACACCATAACAATGTTTGGGTCCGCCAGAATTAAGCCGGAAGCCGTAGCGCTTGAAAATCTTGAGGCCGCCAAGAAGCGCGCCAACACAAAAGAGGGGAGGGAGAATCTCGAGCGCGCGAAAATGGCTTATGAGATGAGCAAATATTACACTGCTGCCGAAGAGCTGGCGCGCAGAATTCAAGAGTGGAGCAATTGTTTGGAGGTTCCAGGCGACCAGAAATATTATATTATGACCGGAGGCGGCCCGGGCATTATGGAAGCGGCCAATAAGGGCGCGTTTATGGCTGGGGGAAAAACAGTGGGCGCTACAATATTTATTCCCGATGAACAGCGCCGCAACAAGTATGTCGACAAGGGCGTGTGGATGAATTTCCATTACTTCCTAATGCGCAAGTTTTGGCTTCTCTTTTTTGCAAAAGCTTTGGTTGTTTTCCCGGGAGGAACAGGAACTTTCGACGAATTTTTTGAAGTGTTTACCTTGATGAAAACCCGCAAAACCGCTAATTATATTCCTACGGTTTTATTCGGAAGAAAATATTGGGAAAAAGTTGTCGACTTCAATTACATGGTAAAAACCGATGTCATTACAAAGAAGGACTTGGATTTCTTCATATTTGCGGATACTGTCGACGAAGCGTACAACTTTATAACGTCTAGCCTTGAGAAAAATATTTCAAAGAAATAAAAAATTTATTTTTATCTTCATATTTATTTGATTTCTATTATTTTGCTTGATTGTTTTTTTTGAGCCGTTTAAGTTTAAAAAAATTACTTCTATATGAAAACATCTTTTGTTGCTTCTTCAGTGTTCCTTTTTCTCATGGCGAAAGCGGCGTTTTCCGCCGAAGTCGATACTACAAAAGTGGGCGAGCTGACAGACCCCACAATTTGGTCTAGCGGAGCTTTGCCCACATCTACCGAACGCGCTTGGCTTCAGGCAAACGGCCCCTATACCTTAAACCAAGACCTAACCTTGACCAGCGTGGGAACAAATTGGTCGAACCGCGGGGTAACAGTGTAAATGGTTGATTCTGACGGATACAAGATAGAAAATCCCGACGAATACCATACCTTGACAATCGACGGCAACACCACCACGAAAACTCTGATAGAATTGCGTTCAAACAGCGGAGACCAGGCTGTTTCCGACACTTTGTCTTTTGAAAACGGCAATTACGTTTTTAAAATAGACGATGGCGAAATAATATTCAGCACATCCACAAATACAATTCATACCGAAACAAAGGAGGTTTCTGCCATTACAAAAATAGTTGAATTTCAAGCCAACACCAATGTTAGGGTAGAAAACCGCATATTTCTATCCGGCACTAATTCAAGCCTTGTAAACCAAAGCTATTATATTTTTGACGGTATTTTTAATGCCCAGGATTCTGCGGGAAATTATAATCAGATTTCAGCCGGTTATACAAATGTTGAGGTTGGAGGGCTTACGAGCGCCAGCGCCATAACGCTTTGGGGCGACAGCGTTTTCACGATAAAGTCGGGCGGACAGGTGGACGCTCTGACCCACTTTAACCTAATGGAAGCTTCGGCTGTAATAAACGGGACGCTAAATACGCCAAAGGTTATAACGAGCGATAATACCCAGGGATTTACAGTGGGGGCTACTGGCATTCTAAATATATCAAGCTCTTTCGATATACATTCGGACATAAATGTTAATGCCGGGGGCGTTGTAAATTCCAAGGCCGTAAGCGTTAATGCAGGGACGCTTTATCTGGACGGCACTCTCAACCAATCGACAGATGAAACCATAACGCAAAATATTCTTATTGACGCCGGGGCGACTTTGAAAGTCGGTGAAACCGGAAAATTAAGTTTGTCCGGAGGATATAAAAATATAAATGTTTTCGGAACCTTAGATATATCAGGGGCGGAAAACTCTATAAATTTCGGTTCGAACGGCTATGCGGCCATAAGAATCCAAGACGGAGGAACGCTAATTTTGCGCTCTACAAACGCGATTTGTTTAGGAGATTCTTCCGGGCAGTCAAATTTCAATATATGGTCTTACAGCGGACAAACAAGGGTTGAAATATTGGCTAATAACGACATATATGCCCTTGCTTTTGAGACCGGTGCCAACATGACTCTCGTATTGGGGGAAGATGTAGACTTGCTTACAATGCAGAAGATTTCAAACAAAATAGACGCTGCATGCGCCGAGGGGCTGGCGGACGATTCTGTCTCCCTCACAATAGAAGGTTTTCGCGAAAACACCATAAAAATTGCGAGCGTTATCGACGCCGATAAAAATGCCGACGGCTATCTGGATATAATAGCCGACGGATGGAAAGACTTTTATATAGATGAAAACGGCTTTTTGGCCGCGACGGCAGTTCCGGAGCCCGCTTTAATCGGGGCGATTCTTGGGGTTGCGGCCGCCTGTTTTGCATCGAGGCGCAGAAGGTAGAAAATCAGGCAGAAGATATTGATTTGCTTGCAGGCGCGGAATAATATTTCCCGCGCCTTTCGTTTTCCCGCAGGGATAATACGATCCCATAGGCGCATCGCAATTTGTACGGCACCATTGTCAGCCGCGTTTTGCAATTTTTGCGCAATAGTTATATAAATGTTTTTTACCGCAGGATGATTGTTTATATCTATCCCGCTTTGCGTAGATGTTCCATTGCGGGTTGCAATTATCTGTTGCCGTCGAAATAATTTAAAATAAGATTCGCCGCCTTTGCCAAGCAAAACAGGTCTGTTTTTCACGCGCGCAATGCCTGCAAATATTACAAGGTTTTTGTTTGCCGGAATAGGTTGGCGCTTAGGAGGCAGTTCAACCAATTAACTTGCGTATGGCGGACACTTCTATTTTTCTCAATTCCGAAAAATTATTTGGCGGGCCACAGTAAATAAAGTCTAGGTTTCCCGTTAACAATGCCGCAATCTTCTCAGTTTAACTTTGCCGTGTTTTGGCGGTTATTTGGCGCATTGCCTCGTATGCCCCTATTCCAGCCGAAGTCGATAGGTTCAGGGAGCGAAGGTTCGGTGCAAACTGGGGAATTTTTACGCGCCTTGCAGCAAGGTCTGCGTGTATGTATTCAGGGCATCCACAGTCTTCTGCTCCAAACAACAATCCGTCTCCGTATGCAAATTCAGCGTCCCAGTGCGGCGAGGTTGCCTTTGTGGTAAAGAGCCAAATCCTGTCCAATTTTGGGGCTAAGGGAGAGGCCTTGAACGATTCCCAATCTTTGTGGTGTACGACATCAAGTTCATACCAATAATCCATCCCGCTGCGTTTGAGCTTGGAATCGGTGATTATAAATCCAAGCGGATGTATTAAGTGCAGGCGGGCGCCTATTATTGAGCACATTCTGCCTATGTTTCCCGTATTTTGCGGGATTTTAGGGTTGTGCAAGATTATGTGGATTGGAGGGTTTTGTTCTTTCATCTGAACTTTCCATCCTACCTGCGCGCAGATATTGCCCGGCGAGCTTCGCGCAAAGCTTCGTTTCTTTTTATATCCTCGCGCTTATCGTAGAGCTTCTTGCCTTTGCATATGGCGATTAGGACTTTTGCCAGGCTCTTTTTTAAATATATTTTTAATGGTATTATTGCCGCGCCGCCCGAATCCGTTGCGGATTTTAGTTTTAAAATTTCCTTCTTGTGGAGCAGAAGCTTGCGCGGGCGCGTGGGCTTGTGGTTGTTTATGTTGCCAAAGTCGTATTCTGTTATGTGCGACTGGTACATAAAGGCCTCGCCGTTTTCTACGCGCACAAAAGCGTCGTTTATCTGCGCCCTTGCGGCTCTTAGGCTTTTTATTTCCGTGCCAGTGAGAACTATTCCAGCTTCGAAAGTTTCGCCCACAAAATAGTCCCGACTCGCCTTTCTGTTGCGAATCTCCAATATGCGCGGGGCTGAATCTTTCTTTGCCATATTCTTGTGCAGTTAAAAAAACCGCGTGGAACTCATTCGGTCGCCGCGCGGTTCTAATTGTAGTTTGCAGTGCTTTTGAGAACCCTAAATTTTCTTAAAGATCTTCCGCCTTTGAAGGATTGTAGAGCTCGTATTGTATGTTGCCCTTGATTATTTCAAGGAGCGCTATGTCTTCAAGGGAAAGTTTCTCCAAGGATTCAACAGTCGGCTTGCTGCCGTATTTAAGCTGTTTCACGCGGCGCGAAACAACATTTATGAGAATGTTGGGATCCTGAATTACCTTTTGTGCCTGTCTTAAATAATCTTCTCTCAAGGTGTCCTCCTTAAAATTTTGAAACCTTAAAGCTACATACTTATTTTATGAAAGCAACATTTTTTTTGAAGCCGTTTATTATGCGAAAAAAAAGAATTGCGCGCAGGACATGGGAAGATACCTTTGCAGGTATGATTTATGAATGCAAAATTTGCGGTTATCGGTACGACGAATCAAACGAATCCGTAAAATTCGCCAATCTCCCCGACGATTGGACGTGTCCGGTTTGCGGCGTAGGCAAGGATATGTTTTTTAAAACAGACGGTCCGGAAGATAATCTTTTGCGCGATGAGAAGTCCAATGCGGATGATTCCGAATCCGCCACCGCTGCGGATATACTTGTCCAGACAATGGCCAACTGGGGCGTGCGTTGGGTGTTTGGAATGGTTGGGCATTCAAATCTTGGAATGGCAGAGGCTATACGCAAGTCCGTTGAAAAAGGCCAGATGCAATATGTAGGCATCCGCCATGAGGGCGCGGCGTCTTTTGCTTGCTCCGCCTATGGGAAGCTTACCGGGAGGCCTGCCGCATGCATATCTATAGCCGGCCCTGGCGCTACAAATCTAATTACGGGCCTTGCCGACGCCCACCTAGACCATTCTCCCGTAATAGCCCTTACCGGACAGATCCCGAGTGAGGATATGGGCCTTTACGCCTTTCAGGAAATAGATCTGATGTCTGTATTTGGGGCTGTAAGCGGCAGCCGCCAGATCCTGCAAAGCGGCTCAAATTTCGGAGAGCTAATGGGGGCTGCTTGCAGAAGCGCAATTTTAAACTCCGATGTTTCGCAGATAGTGCTTCCTGACGATACGCAACTCGTTCAAGCTGCAGGGAAAGCCGCAACAAAGCCCGAGGGCGCCGTTTTCCATGCGCGGGCGATTCCTTCCGAAACTGAAGTTTCGTCGGCCGCAGAGGCTTTAAATATGGCGCGCAAGCCGGTGATAATAATGGGGAATGGCTGCGTAGGGGCAGTAGAATGGGTTTTGGAACTCGCTGAAAAGTTGAATTGCCCTATTATGACAACTTATCGGGCAAAGGGTTTTGTCGCTGATTCTTATCCATTGGCATGCGGGGTTGTGGGTAGGAGCGGGACTCCGGTATCGGCAAAATTCATGTCGGAAAGCGACCTCATTATAGGGTTGGGAATGGGATTCAGCAGGCATTCCGAGATCTCAAAAGGCAAGAAAATCCTCCAGATAGACAAAGATCCGCGGGCGATAGGAAGATTGAGAAGGGTTGACATAGGGGTTGTAGGAGACATTGCGGCGTCTCTTGAAAAAATAATAGGGAGAATATCCAGCCGCAGGTCTTCAAATATACGCTCCGAGATTGCAGCAGAATGGGCGCTTTGGCGCTCGGAGAAATTGCGCAGGGCTGCAAAAAGCTCCAAAGGCTCTATTTCCCAGGCCGCATTGTGCGCGGCTTTGTCGAGATATATAGACGCCACTGCAATCGTAAGCTTGGATGTGGGAAATGTTGCATACGCCTTCGGCAGGTACTTTGAGTGCAAAAATCAACGCATGCTGCTTTCCTGGTATCTGGGGTCTATTGGCGTGGGGCTTCCGGCTGCGATGGGCGCTTGGTGCGCAACGCGCGAGCCAGGTCAATACGAAGGGCGCCAGGTTGTCGCTGTTGTCGGGGACGGCGGACTTGGGCAGTATCTTGCCGAGTGGACTACCGTGGTGAAAAACAATATGAACATAAAATGCGTGGTTTTCAATAATTCTGAACTCGCAAAGATTTCCCTGGAGCAGCAGAAGGCAAAAATGGGCGTCTGGCAGACGGGTTTGCTGAATCCCGATTTTAGCGGATTTTCAAAGCTCTGCGGAGGAAAGGGCATTAGAATAGAGGACCCGGAAAGACTGGACGAAGACCTTTCAAAAGCGCTTAGAGCCGATGGTCCGGCTATAATTGAAATTATGACAAATCCGGAGATTTAAATGCTTCCTGATATGAAAAATTTGATTTTTGCGGTGCTTGCCGCGCTTGCGGCTTTTTTGTGTTCGTGTTCCGGAGTGGCGGAACCAAACGGCGAAGGCAATAGGGAGGCTTCATATAATATGGGAGTTTTTCTGCCTTTGAGCGGTTCAAACGCCGAAGCCGCAAGCGAAGTATTAAACGGCATGAGAATTGCGGAGAGCCATGTCAATTCTCAAGGGGGGCTCAACGGCGTAAGGCTGTCGCTAAAAGTTGCCGACACATCGAATCCCGACTATGAATTTTCCTCTGCTTTCAATTCAATGGCTTCCGACGGCGTAAAAGTATTTAATATAGGCTTTGGGAATGAAACCGTGTTTTTGTGCAGAACCCTCGCCGGAGAAGAAAACATATTTGTAAATTATTTGAGCTCTTACGCCCCGGTAACTTTAGACTCTAAAAATTCGACGCGCATATTTATAAGCGCCGCCCAGCAGGGCGATGTAATGGCGTCGGCGGTTGACCGTTCGGACGGGGCTGAAAAACAATTGGTTTTGATGAATGTCGATAATTTGGTGGGGAAATCAAACGGAGACTATTTAGGGTTCGTGTTGAATGTCGGAAAAACCAAGCTCTACAAAGACGTTTACGGAGAGGGGGAAACGCGCTTTGGAGTGTTCGGAGAGCAGATTATGCGCCTTTGGGCGCAGTATGTATTTTATGTGGGGTACGGCAAAGAATTGTCTCCGTTTTTATTGCATCTGGGCAAATCCGGATTTAAGGGCGAAGTCGTTGCGGACTGCGGCTTTTATTATGAGCCAAAACCGGAAGTTCCTTCGGGAATAAAGCTGGTGAGAGTCGAGACGCTTTTTCAGCGCGGGGAAATCAAAACGCCGGTATCTCTAAACTTTAGGCGCGACTATAAAGCTGCATATGGAAGGGAGCCTACCTGGATGGCTGCATATGGCTACGACAGCGTAATGTTGCTTTCCAAAGCCGCAGTAGAGGCCAAGTTTGACCCAAAAAAAATGCGCGCTTTTTTTGCGGATAAAACTTACGACGCCGCAATTGGAAAAATATCCTTCGATTCTTCCGGAGATTCCGTTTCCGAGTTGACGTTGGCTGAACAAAAGTAGGAAATGTTGTTCCGTTGGCGCAAGTCATCCGCAAGGCAGATAAGGCGCAACGCTTTTTTCGTCCCGCTGCTTCCGTATCTCATGTCGGGGATTCTTGCGTTTGCGGCGTGCGCGCGCTTTGAAAATCTGCGTTTTGCGGGAGGAATGTTTCTCCTTCTGGGCGCCTTTCTTTTCATTTGCGGATTGACGTTGAACTTCTTGGCTTGTCCGGACGGAATTGAGCCGGCGGAGGTTCCGGGAAAGACTTTCAGGCGCCTTACGTTTTGCGGATGGGCCCAAAAAAACCTATTGTGCGTGTGCGGGGTGTTCTTCATATGCGCGTGGTATTTCTTTTTAAGGGTTCCTCCGAATCCATATCCTGACTTTACGCCCAGAGAGATAAAAGTTTCTGCCGTATTGGACGACGTGTCGCACGGGGCTAAAAATTCCGTTTACGGAACCGCCACGATAGTGGTAGCTCCAGAATGCTTGGAAAATTTAAAAGGCTGTAAAATATGGTACAGCATATGGCAGAACTCCGGCGCGCTTCCGGAGCGTTTGGTGGCGTCGCAGACGGTTTCTTTAGACGGGGTTATGAAGGATGCCCGCACCGGTCCTTTAAAATCGCGCGGCAGAAGCTACGGGAAGTCGGCTTCGTTTGAAAGGTATCTGGCTTCGCGGTTTATTTATTTCAAAATGAGCTGCGACGCATCCGGAGTTGAAATTATCAAGCCGGCAAATTATCGGGAAATATTTTACGACTGGTTAAACGGCTATATGCGCCGCAGCCTGGCTGCGGATATCTTCGGCGTTGACAAAGAGTCGTCGGATACTTATGCGGCAATGCTTCTCGGGGACAAGAGCAAGCTCACCAAAGAGCAAAAGCAAAGTTTTTCCGATACCGGCACAATGCATGTGTTCGCCATAAGCGGATTGCATATAGGGTTTGCGGCAGCTTTAATTTATGCGCTTTTGCGCTCGGCAAACGTCTATTGGAAATTCCAGCCGCTTGTGGCTCTGCCTGTCCTGTATATGTATGTCTGCGCATGCGGCGGCAGGCCTTCGGCTATGAGGGCGTTTGCAATGATAGCCGTGTTTTGGATTGCAATGGTTTCTGGCAGGGGAATAAAATCGTTCGGAGCGTTGGCGATAGCAGCGGCGGCGGCTTTGGCAATCAACCCGGCCGACTTGTTCGACGCTGGGTTTGTGCTCTCGTACGCAATTGTTGCTTCAATATTTCTATACGGTATTCCATTGTACCAGTTCTTTGAGGCGGGATACAACCGCAGGTTTTTCTCTTTTGAGCCTACGCGGTTCCAGATATTCTGCAAACGCGCCTTCTCTTTTGCCGCCGGCGGGTTTTGCATATCGCTTGGGGCGGCTTTTGCTGCGGCGCCGCTTAGCGCGCATTACTTCTCGTATGTGTCTACAATGTCGTGGCTGTATTCTCCGGTCTTCGTATTTGGGGCCGGGATAGTGGTAGGCCTGGGGTTTGCAGGTTTTCTTCTCCCTAATTTTTTGGCTGCGTTTTTAAACTGGGTTGCCTGTTCGATTGTGGGATGGATGTCGGCGTTTGCCGTGTGGGGCGCTAAAAATTACGCGACTGCGGTGAAGGTATCCGTTCCCGGAATGGGAGCTGCGGCGCTTTCTTTGGCTGCGTATCTGGTCTTGTCGGGACTTATGGACAACCGCAATCCGCTATTGCGTTTCGTGTTGCCGCCGTCTTTGTCTTTGGCAATTCTCTCTGCTGCGTCTATATTTCAAAATGGTTAAAGGTATGGGAAAAAATAAAAAAACGTTTTCTGGTTTCGCACGCGGATTCAAATTTGAACCTTCTGCCGAAAGATATTTGCGCGCGGCAATAAATGGCGGTTCCCGCGTTGGAGTGGCATGTTCAGGCGGAGCAGATTCGGTTTTTTTGCTGTTTTGGATATTGTCCTTTTGCGGCGCGAAGAATTTAAAAAATATTAAGGTTTTGCATTTTAACCATAAGGCGCGCGCAAATGCCGAAAAAGACGAGGAATTTGTGCGGAAGCTTTGTTCGGATTTGGGCGTTGAATTTGTCCATGGAAAGGCCGAAAGCGTTCCGGAGAAGCTCTCTGAGGACGAATTCAGAAAAATGCGCATGCGCTTCTTTATCGAGTCCAGCTGCAACCTAAGGCTTTCCTGCATAGCCCAAGGTCACCATTGCGGGGATGTCGCGGAAACCATTGTCATGAGGTTGGCGCGCGGGGCAGGCTTGGACGGCCTTTGTGCGCCCAAAGCAGTTTCAAACCTGGGCGGAGCTGTCTTTGTGCGCCCAATGCTGGCAATAAAAAAATCCGAGATTATAGAGGCTCTAAAAAAGGATGAAATTGCGTGGCGGGAAGACGAGTCCAACGCCGAACCGAAATTTTTCCGCAATAAAATACGCAATATTTTAATCCCACAAATCCGGGAAATTTCTCCGGGAGATTTTGAGAAATCGGCATTGCGCTCCCATAATCTTCTGTCCGAGGACGCCGATTTTATAAATTCCTGCCTTGAACGCGAGCTGGACTCCGCAAATCCCGGCTGGAAAGCGGGAAGCCCTATGCGGCTTACGGAAACCGTGCTTAAATATCCGGCTCTTCTTAGGCGTGCAGTTATGCGCTTCCTGGCGGCGGAGGGAGTTTTGGACGAATTGAGGTCTGGCGCGGCGGATGCCATATTGGAACGGATTTTGAATAAAGGCTCGACTTTTAAAAGCAGCGCTGGAAGCGGCATATTCTTTTGCTTTGATGCTTCGTCAAAATCCATTTCTTTGGAGCGCATGGTGGAGGATTTCGAAATCTCCCTTAAAATAGGCAAAAATACTCTGCCGGGGGGAGTTTTGAGCGTAAAAAAAATCCGGATTTCCCCAGCGCGTCTCGACGCCTTGAAAAGCGGGGATAACGACGATTCCAAATGCGCGTATATTGATATTTCCGCAGTCGGAAATTTGGCGGACGGCTCTCTCTTTGCCAGAAATAAACGCGACGGAGACTCTTATATTCCGCTGGGCTCAAAGTCGGAAAAACGCCTAAAAGATATTTTTATTGCAAAAAAGATTCCTTCCGCGAAACGAAATTCAATACCGCTTGTCTGTAATAAACGCGGACGGATTCTCTGGGGAGTCGGTCTGCCTCCTTGCGACGACTTTAAATTGTCAAATTCCGCCGTCGCAATAGAATTGACCTACGCGCCCTTTCAGTGTTAAATGGCGAATTAAAAATTTTTCAGATGGATAAAAAGAACAACTCCTTAGGTAAAATTCCGAACAAGCCTTATCTTGTTTGGGTTATGATTTTTTGCGCGATAATATTTTTGGTAATGCTTCCGCGCGGTGGAGCGTCGAAAGTTCAAAACTTCGATGTCCGCAAACTTATGTCGGCGGCAAACAACGACGAACTCGTCGAAATATCCATGACCAACGACCCCAACGGTGGAAAAGATTGGTATTCAATAGTGGGGAAAGTAAAAAATCCTCTTTTCGGCAGGGAAAACGCTCCTTCGGATACTCCGCGCACGCTCGATTTTAAATTTGAGGGAAGGGTCACCGACGACATGTATAAACAGCTTTCGGCCCCAAGCTCCCCTTGGGCTGTAAAGGAAAACCCCGCCGGGTCGTTCTGGAGCAACATTATAACCACTATTCTTCCGGTTTTGTTAATACTTGGGGTTATTTACTTTATGCTCACGCGCCAAATGAAGGCTTCCGGAAGAATGGGAATGAACTACGGCAAAAGCCCAGCACGGCTAATGTCGCCGGATAAAAATAAGGTCACTTTTGCCGACGTCGCGGGATGCGAGGAGTCGAAAGAGGAGGTTAGGGAGATTGTCGAATTTTTGAAGAATCCGCAAAAATTCAGGGAAATCGGAGCTCGCATTCCCAAAGGAATATTGATGGTTGGCCCGCCCGGAACGGGAAAAACTTTGCTGGCAAGGGCGGTTGCCGGAGAAGCCGATGTCCCATTTTATACAATTAGCGGTTCGGATTTTGTCGAACTATTTGTGGGAGTTGGCGCGGCCCGCGTGCGCGATATGTTCGAGCAGGCCCGGAAAACCGCCCCGTGCCTCGTGTTCATAGACGAAATAGACGCGGTGGGCAGGCAGCGCGGCGCGGGTCTCGGCGGCGGAAACGACGAGCGCGAACAGACGCTGAATTCGCTTCTCGTTGAAATGGACGGCTTTGACGCGCAAACAGGCATAATTATAATCGCCGCGACAAACCGTCCCGACGTTCTCGACAGCGCGCTCCTGCGCCCCGGAAGATTTGACAGGCAGGTTGTAATCGATTTGCCCGATATAAACGGCAGGGAGGCCATATTGAAAGTCCATGCAAAGAAAATAAAACTTGCCGATGATGTTGATTTGCGGAAAGTCGCCCAGCTTACCGCGGGATGTTCCGGGGCCGATTTGGCAAATATGCTCAACGAGGGCGCGATAATAGCGGCACGCAAAAACGAGAAAATCGTAACTATGTCTGATTTGTTTGAGGCTCGGGACAAGGTGTTTTTTGGACGCGAGCACCGCCGGGTTATGGACAGCGAAGAGCGCAGCCTGACTGCGTACCACGAGGCTGGGCATGCTCTCGTCCAAGCATTGATTGACGACGGCAAACTGCCTGTCCACAAGGTCACCATAATTCCGCGCGGACAGAGTTTGGGCTCAACAATGTTTATGCCCACAAAAGACATAACAACCCAGACTCGCGGCAAAATGCTCAACCAAATTTGCGCCTCGCTCGGAGGGCGCGTTGCTGAGGAAATTGTGTTTTCCGACATAACAAATGGGGCTTCCGGTGATATTAAATCGGCTACGGCCATTGCCCGCAAAATGGTTTGCGATTGGGGAATGAGCGAGTTGGGACCGGTGGCGCTTGGCAACAACCAAGAGCATATTTTCCTCGGAAAGGAATTTGCCCGCGACCAAAATTTTAGCGAGCGCACCGCCGAGCTTATCGACGCGCAGATAAAGAAAATTATCGATAGCCAACTGGACAGGGCGCGCGATATTTTGAATTCAAACCGCGACAAATTGGATATGATTGCCAACGAACTTCTGCTGCGCGAAACGATCGAAGGGGAGGACGTTTATAAAATAGTGCGCGGGGAATTTACTCCCACGACAAAGGAGGATATAGAACGCGCCGCCGCTGAAAAAGCCGCTTCTGCGCTTGCGGCCGAGAAGGAAAAAAATGGCGGAGTATCTTCCTCTCCAGAATCGCCGTCGCCGCAAACTGCTTAGAGCTTTTTTATGGCGGCATAGCCTTTTTTAGCGCAATGGCTTAATTTTATTAAAATAGTTTTGGGAATTTGGGAAAGAATTTCTTCCCTTTTGCGCCGCCGAGGCATTGACTCCGTCGGCGCTTTTGCGGTGCAATAACATATTATTTTGCTCTATCGGTCTTGTGGAAGTTTTTGCGCATTTTCCTCTGCGAACGCCGTCGTTTTTAGAAACGAATATTTGCGAAATTGCAGGAGTTTAAGGCAGTTTTTCGAATCCATTGCGGGGTTGGGAATCTTGTACAAGGGTAGTCGATTAAATATGGAGCTTGTATTGCAAAAAAAATGAAGACTCGGAAAGTTTTAAGCAAAAACGCGCGGTAAGATCCAAAAAAAACTCTTCTTCCAACTTTAAAAGGCGGATAAAATAAATCCGCGAACCAATGTAATATTCACAAGCTGTTTGCGAAAGCCGCCTATTGCGCGCATTATTTATGCATATGCCGGAAAATAAGATGGAGGGCGCAAATGCGCACCGCAAAATGGAATATAATCATATTTAAGTTTTGTTCAGCGACAGTCGGTATGCGAAATTTCCATTTTGAAAATAAATGCCTATTTCTTTTCGAGGAAATGGAAGATTTTTCGGCTAAATAAAAAAAAGTTTGATTTTATCGATCCTATTCTTAACTTCAATTAATTGTAAATGAATATAGCCGAATGAAACCGCATAGTCGGCCATTTTAACTTCCTTATAGCTTATGGACTGGTTGAACAATTTATTTTTTGGAACGGGAATAGCGCATTGCATATTCGTGTTCTCTATAGTCATAACAGTGGGAGTAATTCTTGGAAGAATAAAAATTGCCGGCGTGAATCTCGGAATAACTTGGGTCTTGTTTGTAGGAATTATAGCAAGCCACTTTGGAATGAGAATAGAAGGGGCATCGCTGGACTTTCTGAAAGAATTTGGGCTTGTGCTGTTTGTCTATTCAATCGGACTGCAGGTTGGCCCAAGCTTTTTTTCTTCATTTAAAAAAGCGGGGCTCAGAATGAACAGCGTTGCTATGACTGTCGTGTTTGCGGGAGTTGCGCTGACTTTGCTCATACATTATTTTTCCGGAATCCCAATGCCTACTATGGTCGGGATTATGTCAGGAGCGGTCACAAATACTCCAGGGCTAGGCGCCGCGCAACAGGCCTATTCGGATATAAAAGCTGCGGGAGAACCCACAATTGCTTTGGGATATGCGGTTGCGTACCCACTCGGAGTTATAGGCGTCATCGCGTCTTTTATTTTACTAAAATTGGTTTTTAGGATCAATTTCAAAGGCGAGTTGGACGGAATAAAAAAACGCGAAGGGCTTAAAGCCGGGGCTCATAGAATGACGCTGCAGGTTGAAAATCCGTCTTTGTACGGCAGGAAGATAGAGGACGTTCTGGCTCTAGCCGACCAAAGGTATTTTGTTATTTCAAGAGTTTGCCGCTCAGGCGGAAAAATCGAAATAGCCTGCGCAGATACGATACTGGAAAAGGGAGACAAAGTGCTGGTCGTATGCGACAATAAAGATGTGCAGTTCGTAAATGCGTTTATAGGAAACAGGATTGAAATGGAGTGGCAAAAGCTCGACAGCGAGCTTGAGGCGCGCCGCATAATGATTACCAATCCGGAAATAAACGGCAAAACCCTCGGAAAATTGGGATTGTACGGCGGCTTTTCATTTAACATAACGCGTGTAAACCGCGCTGGAATAGATTTGGTTGCGCACGCAAATCTGGAGCTTCAAATGGGAGACCGGGTGACGGCTGTCGGCACTGGAAGCGCAATAAAAAATGTTGAAAAGATTTTAGGCAACTCAATGCTCCGCCTGCGCCAGCCAAATCTTATTCCGATTTTTCTGGGTATATTTTTTGGCGTTCTAGTCGGCAGCATTCCTTTTGCAATTCCGGGAATTCCGCAGCCAATCAAGCTGGGGCTTGCCGGAGGCCCTTTAATTGTCTCGATTCTAATAAGCAGATTCGGGCCTAAATTTAAGTTGGTGACATATACCACAGTCAGCGCAAACCTTATGGTTAGGGAAATAGGAATTGCACTTTTCCTCGCTGGAGTAGGTTTGGGCGCTGGACAGGACTTTGTGTCGACTGTCATAGACGGCGGCGGCTACAAATGGATAGGATACGGCGCGGTGATTACGGTTGTTCCCGTAATTGTCGCGGCATTACTGGGAAGGTTGGTTTTTAAGTTTGATTATTTCACCCTCATAGGCATTCTTTCCGGGAGCACCACAAATCCGCCGGCTTTGGCTTATTCAAACGCCACAGCAAACAACGATATGCCCGCTGTGGGATATGCAACTGTTTATCCTCTGACAATGTTTATGAGGGTTCTGAGTGCGCAGTTGCTGGTGATTTTCTTTGTCTAAATGGAATTTGCCGCTTTAGACAAAGGTTAAAACTCCCGATAAAAAAATGCCTTAATTTAAATCTTGAGCGCGGTTGCCTATTGTGATTTTTTTTCAGCATGCAAAACGATATAGACATTGCAGACAGCGGAGGGTTTTGGTTGCGCGACCTGTCCGTTATTTTCATCCTTTTTGGAATTCTCTATTTGGGGTTAAGTTTTACGCGCCCGCTGGCGAGCCCTGACGAAGGCAGATATGTGGAAATCCCGCGCGAGATGGTCGCAACCGGAGATTGGGTCACCCCAAGGTTGAACGGGATGCCGTATTTTTACAAGCCTCCCATGTTTTATTGGATGCAGGCGGCGGTTATAAAAAATGCGGGCATAAGCAGGGTATCGGCGCGCGCAGCAAATTCGTTGATGGCCGTACTTGGAATATGCGCAACATATTGTGCGGCGCGCGCGCTTTATGGCAGGAAAGCCGGCATAGCGTCGGCCGCTGTTCTGGGAACGTCGCTTTTATATTATGCCTTAGGGCAGATTGTGACGTTGGATATGACCGTATCGGTTTTTATGTCGGCGGCGTTATTCTGTTTTATCGTTGCTATAAAACGCAGCGGAATATGGCGCGGCGCGCTTATTTTGGGCTTCTTTTTAGCCTGCGCTTTTGCAGTCCTTTCAAAGGGGCTAATAGGCGCGCTTATACCAGGTGCGGTCGTTTTCCTCTACGCCGTTTCAGTAGGGCCGGTATCATTCTTAAAATCTCTTAAACCTTCAGATGCCGCATGGGGCGCGCTGGGGATAGCCCTATTCTTTGCAGTTGTCGCGCCTTGGCACATCTTGGCAGCCATGGCAAATCCGGCGTTTGAGAACGCAGAAGGCATGTTGTCCAAGAAATGGGACGGACAGGGGTTCTTCTGGTATTACTTTATACACGAACATATTTTAAGGTATGTAGATGCAGACACTAGCATGCGAAACCAGCCGTTTTGGTTCTTTTTCGTGTTTGCGCCCATAGGACTCATACCGTGGCTTTTTGTTTTGCCGCAGTCATTGTGCGCCGCGATGAAAGGCGGGTGGAAGAATCTGCGCGGAAACAATTCCCCTATGCTGTTTTTCGGAGTGTGGGTATTGTTTGTAATTCTATTTTTCTCGTTTTCAAAATCCAAACTTGTCCCGTATATAATTCCAATTTATCCGGCTTTGGCTGTTGTTGTCGGAGTATGGCTGGCGAAGGTATGGGAAAATCCTAAGGCTTTTAAATTGAAAGTCTCGGCTTGGCTTTTTATAGTCGGAGGGTATTTATTAAGCGCGTCTCCGGTGGTGATATATTTTATTCAACTGCGCAAGGGAAAGCTGGTGGATCCTGGAGAGGCGGCAGTTGTAATGGCATGTTTCGGCGTCTGCATGTTTATAGCCGCGACTTTTGCGTTGGCGGGATTTCTAAAGAATGGGGTGTGCCGTTCAACAATGGCGCTTGTGTATGCGGCGATTATCGTTTTGTTTATATTCTTTAATCCAATGGGCGTTTACCTTCAAAGGCCCAGTGCCGAACCTTTGGCTGCTGAAATAATAAAACAGAGAAAAGACGGAGACGTTGTTGTGATTGCATTCGACTACGGCAAATTTCAAGATTTGCCGGTGTGGCTCAACGAACTTACATATAATCTTGGGAAACCTCCGGAGGAACAAAAGTTTGGCTACATGCGCGAGGAAAACGCGCACGACAAAAGGTTCCTTTCCGACGATGAAGAAATAAGGAATTTTGTTGAAAACCGCAAAGGCGCTATATTTATAGCGGTTTCCGAGGGCAGTTTGGAGGATTTTTACGAGTGCAATCTGCCGGCTAAGAAAATAGCCGAGAACGGAATACTAAAACTCTTTAAAATAGACGCAAAAAAACGGCAGTAAAATGGCAAAAAAAGAGACAAAGCGCGAAAACATATGGCTGAATATAGGCTTCAATATAGTTGCTCCTAGTCTGCTCCTCATAAAGGGGCGAAGCATTGCCGAATCCGCCGGGTATGTGCATGAGTCGTTGGACGCGTATATTTTTGTGGCGGCTTTGGCATTTCCCATAATTTATGGAGTGTGCGATTTAATATCTCGCGGGAAATGGAATATTTTTTCCGCAATAGGGATACTCAGCGTGTTTTTAACCGGCGGAATAGGCTTAATGAAACTTTCAAGAGAATGGATGATTGTAAAAGAGACTTGCGTTCCGCTAGTCCTTGGTGCTGCCGTATTGCTTACCGCTGCTACGAAAAAGCCGCTTGCAAAAGTTCTCCTTATGAACGAGGCGGTTTTGGATGTCGGAAAAATAGATTCCGCTTTGGATGCAAACGGGACAAGGGGGGATTTTGAAAAATCCCTTAAAACGGCAACCTACATCTTGGCGGCGTCTTTCCTTTTAAGCGGCGTTTTAAATTTTGCCCTCGCCTCCTACCTCTTTAAAAGCCCGGCTGGAACCGCGGAATTTAACGCGGAAGTCGGGCGCATGACAGCATTGTCGTTCCCGGTTATAGTCTTGCCAACGATGGCCGTACTTATCTTTGCGATGTTTAAGCTTTTTTCATCGATAACCCGCTGCACGGGATTGTCGCTTGAAGACGTAATGGCGGAAAAAAAATGAGGGCGGCCCTGAGTTTGGTTTTATTTTTAGGGTTTTTGGGGAGCGCAGACGCGTATATTGTCAAGGATGCGCGGGGAACGGAGTTCGAGTTCTCGGAACCTCCTAGGGTAGCGACGGTAATGCCTGCTGTGACCGAGTCAGTCTTTGCTTTGGGAGCTGGAGATTTGCTTTTAGCCGATTCGGTGTTTTGCTCATATCCTGAGGAGGCAAAAACTAAGCCTAAGGTAGGGAGCTTCTTGAACCCGGATTACGAAAAAATCGCTGAATTAAAGCCGGATGTTTTTATACTGCCGACGTTGTCGGACGACCGCATAGAGTCGCGCCTAAAAAAACTCGGCATAAAGTGTTTTTTTTTAAATTCCGAAGGGCTGGAAAATATATCTAAGGATATTATTCTTTTGGGAGATTTATTGCGGCGCAGGCAAGAGGCCGCCCGCATCACAAGAAATATAGAATCCGCCACGGTAAAAACGCAGGATGGCAGGCGGGCGATGTTTATGTTTGGGAACATGGCCGCGGGCAAAGGATCTTTTATTGGCGGAATTATGGAAGTGTGCGGATTAAAAAACTGTTGCGATTCAATCGGTAAGCCGTGGCCGGTTCCGTCTAGGGAGTTTATAATTGCGGCGAATCCGCAAATCGTATTTGTTGAATACGCTTCGGAATCCGACAAGCTGTATCTTGAGGCGTTTTATAAGTCCGATCCTGTATGGAGTTCTACTGATGCAGTGAAAAACGATGCTGTATGCTTTATGCCGCGCAATATCGTGACAATACCGTCCTACCGCATAATGGAAACGATTTCCCTAATGCGGGATTTCTGCAAGAAAACAAAATAAACTCTTATATTGCGGCCAGTAAAAATAGGCAAATTGCTATATAAGCTGCCCCACCGAAAATTAGCCCTAATAATATATGCGCAGAATAAAAAAGGAATGGATTTATTCTTATATGTCACACGGGTAGAGATAATTTCTTGACTTATTTATCGTATTAGGTACCATTATATTATGAAAAATTTATTTTCATTTGTTGCATTGATGTCTTTGGCGGATTTGTCGGCGGTTGCTTTCCAGGAAATGGATTACCGCTATGTCTCTGCCAGCGGGACAACGTCTTGGAGTACTGCAGCGTGGGAAATATATGTAGGGCCAAACGGGTCTGAAAAAGTTGATTATGAGACTGCTGGAATATCTAAGTATCCAAATTCCAATAAGGTAGGGCTCAATTTAAATTGGAATTTAAAGCAGCTTGATGTTGACGGGGAATATACCGTGGGCAGAATCTTTTCAAATCCATCCGTCGGCGTAACGCAAAACTCCGATAGCATGGTGAATTTGTTGGGGACTGCGGCTGGCGGCAGCGACGGCGTAATTAATATAGATACAGGCTATATCTATTCCCAATATGGTTCCAACGGTTCGGGCACTGACACGGATTCAATGCGGTGGGCTATATACTTAAGTATAGGCAATGAGCATTCTCAATCCAAATGGGACTACAATCCGGAATCTAAAGTGACTTTTAACGGGGGCACAATAAACATAGGCAATTCCTCGGATTCTTCTATGACTTCCGGCATAAGATTGGCGGGCACAGGAAGCCCTGCGGCTGATTCAACTCTCACTGAACCTCTTAAAAAAACAGTAACATTTACAGAAACAAACACGATAAATAGTTCGACTAACCTAATGTTTCAAGGAGCTACTGCAGAGACTATTTTGGGAGAGGCGAATTCTTGCGCAAATGTGACATTCAACTTGGATGGCACAATATATGTCCGAGAAAATACCGGGTCTGACGACAGCCCTATATACACGTACAAAAATCTAACTTTTAAATCCGACTCTACTCCGACTCCCTTTACCGCCCATTATAATATTGGCGGTGTAATAGAAGCCGGAAGTTGGACTATAGATACAAACCAGCAAATAAACCTCACCAGCACGGCATACATAATGTTAAACGGCGGGGAGTTGAGAATGAGCAACTGGGGCGTATCAAGGGATCTTGAGTTTAATATGGCGGCAGGTTCAGTCTTATCGGCAAAAAATATTTGGATAGGCGATCGGACGAAATTAAATATATCCGGGTCGGTGACGACTACCGACGGAACGCTTTATATTTATCAAAATTCTCAGTCTTTGGATTCAACCAGATTGGTTGTAAACCAGGGTGCTACTTTTGACCTAAAAGATAGTTTGAATATTGCGCAAGCTACCGTGGAAGTTGCCGCTGGCGTAGCGGCAGAATCTCTTATAATAAGGAGCGGGTCTATAAGGTTGGATAATAACCATGCAACCTTAATATTGCGTTCGTCTAATACATTCAAAAAGACAGACAACGGTTCCCAGTCTGAAATGATGATAAGCATGCAGCGCGGCAACGGTTATCTAGAGTTGTATGCAAACCAGGATTTTCATCATTTTAACTTTGAAAATACTACAATTGCGAGCCATACTAGCGGCATAGATTATATGACGTTAAACCTCTATATTGACAGTTCCGTAGATTTGATAAAATTATCTTCTTTGGCTGATGGAACGCTGGGCGCTGTTGATGAAACAACATATCTGAAGAAAAATATGGTAATAGACGGGTTTAGGGAATATCTAATCCACTTGGATAATATAAATCCGGATGATGATTTGAGTCTGGTTTCTTCGAAAGACGGCGATTGGATCGATTTCAAATACATAGAAGACACTGTTAACGGCGGCTATTGGCTTTCTGCAACAAATGTAGTTCCGGAGCCCGCAATGTTTGCGGCTTTATTGGGAGCGTTGGCAGTTTTCTTGGCTGTTGGCAAGCGCGGCCGCAAATAAAAAAATTTTTTAAGCTTGACGGGTTCCGATAAAATGGAACCCGTTTTTTTTATATCGGTTTATTATTTTTTTGTCTGTATTTTATTTTCTTCATAGCGTTTCATATATGGCAGTTCGTTTTTTGAGAATGTGTTAGTTGTTGGCAATATTTGTCTTCAGATATGGCACAGTGTCTTGTTTTCAAAATAACTTTAAAGAGCGCAAAAAAAGCTTGAAGAATACTGCGAAACAGGTTTATTGTTTAAGTATGAAATCACTTAAATATTTATTTACTCTGTTGTTGTTTTTTGCGGTTGTGCCGCTTTTTGCCCAGCAGGACAAGGCGGATCCCGTTTCTGTTGTAGATGTAAAATTTAAAAAGATTCAGGCCAATGAAATTCAGTGTTCCGAAGGGCAGTGGACTCGCATAGAAGTTATGCTGCTGATAAACGGAAATCCCGATGAAAACGCCAATAATCAGCAATGGGTTAGAAACATTGACGTTGGGCTTACATTGGTTTACAAGGACGAAAAAGCCAAAGATAAAAAATCTCTCGACAATCTTCTGGTAATGAAATCCAAAGCCCGCTTGTTTGCCGGAAAGGTTAACGCCAAAGTTCCCGTTGTTTTTTATGTTCCGTCGGAAGCTTACTTTGTATACCGTTTGGCGCAGGACGCCTTTGCATGGAGCATAGACCTCACGGTTAACGGTTCGCCGATAAAGCTTTCAAAGAACAACTACAAGAAGCTTCTTTCCAAAGAAATATCGTCTTCGAACAATGTTGTGAAAGTTCTTGAAAACTACAACAAGCTTGTGAGCAAGGCTGCCAGCGCCAACGAAGGCGTTCTTCTCCCGCTGCCGGATTGTCCGTTCAATGTTCAATGGTACGAATATTTCAAAAATACCAACCAGAAGATTCCAACATACATAAAGGATTCTTCAAAATAATATAGCGATTTATTGTCTTGGGAGGGATTGCGTCGCGCATCTCCCAAGATATTTTATGTTTCTATGCTTAAAATGCAGAAAATGCTTTACTAGACTTAACAATTAGTATTAATTGCTTGCGATATACCATTTTTGTTTCCCCAAAACACTTTTACAATGAGTTCAAAAAATAAGCTTATAATAAACTGCGGAGCATCCCACGTAAGTGTGGCTGAGTTCGGCACAGCATCTGGTCGCCTCGTATTGGAAAGTTTTCAGATGCAGGAGCTGAATTACGATTATTCCGTTCAGGAAAACTGGCTCAACGCACTGACCTTCGCATTAAAGACAATGAAAGTTTCAGGAAAGGCCACAATAATTGCGCCTTCAATGCTTTTGTTGACTAAGACAATAAAGATTCCGCATGTAGAGCCCGATCGCAGGGCGGAGGTGATCGCTTTTGAAGCGGAGAAAAATATTCCGTATCCGATTGCCGATGTCGCCTGGGACTACCAGATTATTTCCGATGACGGCGTTGAAACTGAAATATTCTTGACTTCGATGAAGTCTTCCGCCGCCGACGAATTTTGCGCCGCATTGACTTCGGTTGGGGTTATACCGACATCAATAGAGGCGTCATCGATACTAGACTATAACACATGGAAATACTGCGGTTTGGAGAATGACGTTATAATTCTCAACGTTGGCGCAAAGTTTTCGAATATGCTAATAGCGCGCGACGACGGAGTTTTTGTCCGCAGCATTCCCGTTGGTGGCAATGCCTTGACGCAGCACATTGCGGATTCCATCGGTCGCAACTTTGAGACTTCAGAGGAACTCAAACTTAGATTTTTCTCCACATCGGAGCATTCGGGGAATTCTGGGGCGGAGCATTTTACTTCAGCGGCAAAGAGCGTCATGCAGCGCATTGGCATTGAACTTAAGCGTTCAATTCTAAATTACCGCCGCACAGGTAGGGTTGCCACACCCAAAAAGATATATTTAACCGGCCGCGCTTCGCTCCTAAGCGGTTTTGCGGAGTACCTCGCCGAAGACCAAAAAATGAGCGTCGAGTATCTCGATGCCTTGGCAAATGTTTCCGTTAGCCCGAAGGTAAACCAGGCTTTGCTTACAAGTTGTTCTTCGCAAGTCAGCGAGCTTGTCGGCGAGGCTGTTCGCATGTTGATGCCAGACGCCATGGGGGTAAACCTTCTGCCGCGGCATATTGTTGAAGAAACTGAATTCGCGCGCAAGCGTCCGCTTATGCTCTTGAGCGCTGCAATTTTGGCTTTAGCGGTAGTGCCTCCGTTCATGTATTTGTCCAAAGCTCTTTCTAGCGACAAAGATTTTTCTGAGGCATTCATAAAGGCGACTCCGGAGTTGGAGGCGCGCTATGCTAAGCTCCAAGAAAACGAAAAGATAGCCAAGTCTTATACCGAGAAAATTGCGGGTTTGGAAGGGTTGGCAAAATCTAAATCTAATTGGATAAATTTGTTTATAGATTTGGAAGCTCGCCTGATGGAGCAGAAGGATGTTTGGTTGGACAATCTGAGGGTTGTTCGCACGGGCGAAGGCAAGAATCAGAAGTACAATTTGGAGCTTACCGGAAGATTGTTGATTAGGGAATTTAATCCGGACGATCCCACTGCTTACGATCCCACAAAGGCAGTTGAGCGAATAAACAAACTTTTGGCTTCGTTTACAAGTTCGTCTTTTATTAAGAAATTTGAAAATGTGAGGACCGACCCTTCGACGCCGAGAATCCTAAAGTTCGACTTTACTTTGGTCGTGAACCCCGATAAGCCAATATAATTTTATAACGGGAGCGCTTTTAATGAAATACTTTAAAAAATATCCTATCTTCTTTTTGCTTACAATAGCACTATGTGCGGTTTTTGTCGGCGGAGCTGCGTATGACGTTTATCAGAACATGCAGAAATCTGCTGCTGACAAGAAATTAAACAAGGCTATGTCTGATTATCGAAATGCCTTGAGCGAAGATCCCACGCAGGCGGCGATTGACGCTTCAGGAGCCAACATAGAAAAGCTAAAGGATTACTTAAACACTCTTGAAAAAAGTTTGACGACTGCGGCCACCGATATTTTCAAGCCTCTTTCGGGGAAAGAAGGATACCAGTTGGTCGAGCAGTTGCGCGGCATGGTGAATACATGGCGCAGAGATGCCAAAAACTTGGATATTGCAGTTAGCGACGACATGGACTTTGGCTTCAAGAAATATGTTGCGCCAAATGCCGAGCCTCCGAAAGCTGAAGCGGTTGAAGCTATCTGGAAGCAGGCCTGCGTGCTGGATTACATAAATAAAAAGCTTTTTGCGTGTAAATCCGAAAAGTCTCCTATGGCAATTATTTCAGTTCAGAGAGAGATTTTGCCGGAGGAGGCCGTAAAGGAAGTCAAGAAGCGCGTTTCAAGATTTGTCCGCGCAAAGAAAGACGATATAAAAGGCGACAACTTTAAAATAGAAGAATCTATAACCGCGCGCAAACCAGGCAGTTTGGACACGTTGGCTTACAGGTTCATATTTACGGGCCATACGGATGTCTTGCGCAGATTTTTGAATCAATTGAAAAATTTTGACGCAATGTTAGTTGTCAGGAGCATAGGCGTAAGGCCTGCTGACATAGTCGCTTTGGAGACCGAGATGGCTTCAGATTCGGCCAGTCAAGATGGAGGGGCTTTTAGCGCTTTATTTGGCGACGGAGGCGAAGCCAACACCGACGCGCAGGCGCAAGACCAGCAGCAGGCCCAGGGGGGAGACGCTACGGTCACCGCCGAAAATAGAACTCCCGTGGTCACCGACAACATATCCGAATTTACCGTGGTAATTGAATATGTCGAGGTCGTAAAAGATTCCCCGAAGCAGGAGAAAAAAGACGAACCGGACGTAGGGAAAACAACTAACAAGAAATAATTGTTTGAATTATGAAATATTACGATAAAGTATTTTTTGTTGTTTCCATACTTGTATTGGGAGCGTCTTGCGGATATTACTTTACCAAGAAGCCTGAATTGCTTCGCACGCAAGAGCGCGTGGAGGATTTGCTTCAGCAGAAAGCCGAGGGCGTTCAATGGAAAGAGATAGTAGTTCCGCAGTTTAAGGCGGAGTCTATAGAGTGGCCGGAGATAGTGGCCCAAGACGAAGAGGGCAGATGGTTCTTTCAGGTTTTTACTCCACCGCAAATATGGGTAGACAAGGATGGGAAGTTTATAACCGAGTCTCCGTATATAAAGGAGGTTGCGCGCCAGGCGTTCGCTCTGAAATACGGAGGTGTTTCTAATGAGCCTTATCCGATAAAGTACGCCGGATTTTTTGGCACAAAAGAAGCTCCGATAGTTCAGTTTGTGAATACCACAAACAAGATGGGATTTATAGGCAAATTGAATGAGGAAATAATCGTTCCGGAACCCAGTACCGGCAAGCCTATAAACACCGGGTTAACGCTAAAGTCGTTCGATAAAAAGCGCATAAAGAATCCGGACAATACAATTTCAGACATAGTTACGCTGTCGTTGTTCGACAAGAAGCTAGGCAAGACGATTGTAATACAATCGGACAAGCCGACGGTATTGGAGGATCAACGCAGGGTATCTTTTGTCCTGCCCGACGGAAGCCAATGGCACGTTAAAAAAGCTGGCGAGTCAAAGGAAATCGGCGGTGCGCGCTACGAGGTTAAGTCGATTGATTTCGACAAAAACTTCGCAGTCGTTGAAATGATACCCTCCAACAAGGACGTGGAACCGCAGAAGATGAAATTGTCTCCTGAAGGCATCGTTCCTGCTGACAAGTAAAAAAAATGAAAATAAAGCTTTAATTTTCAAAAAAAACAGTTACAAATATTCTCCAACAAATTACAAATACAGCGATAATTCAATTATGAAAAAATACAGAATCCAGAAACGGGCCGCTACTGCCGCGGCACTCTTGGCATGTGTTTCATTCGCAAGCCTTGCGTACGCGCAGCAAGACAAGACGCAAGAAAAAATCCGCTTGATGGTTACAGCCGTACAAGCTCGTGATGCTGGCGATTTGAATTCTTCAAAACAGGCTTTGGAAGAGCTGTTGAAGATTGCCCCCAACGATGAAGGTGTCCAACGTTTGTTGGCGGACGTAAACAAAGACATTGAGCGCAAGCAGAAAGGCGAAGCTCCGGTTCTGGCAAATGCATCCGCCGCGAAGAAAGTCGCTGCCGCGAAAGGCGCAACTGAAGGTGCAGTGGAAGAAGTTGTTGAGGGCGAAGAGGTAGTTTCCGTATCACCTGTCGATGCTGCAGTTTCAGAAGGAGTTCGCAAACAACAGCTTTCAATTATCGCAGCTTACGATCTCATTGACGAAGCCTACAATTTGATGGATGAAGGCAAATGGGACGAAGCCACAAAGAAACTGAATTTCGCAAATGAGAAAATAGTTTCTGAAGAATATTCGCCGATGTCCGACGAAGTACGCGGCGAAATAAAGCGTGCAAAAGCCACAATGGCAAAGGAACGCGCCAAGATTGCCATGTCGGAAGACAACGTTGCCGATGCGGTTGCCTTTGCAAATGAGTACGCTGCTGCAGAAGAAGACGTAAATAAAGGGAAAAGCTTTGTAGAAATCGTTGAAAAATTCGAAGACGATCCTTACAACCATACGATAGCAGACGCAAATCCTGATTATGCATTGCGCCAGGAAAAAGTATCGGTGCTATTGGAGAAAGGTCGCAGGCAGTATTTGTATGGAGATTATCAAGGCGCACGTTCGACATTCCGCCAGATAGAAACTTTGGATGCCGATAACATACAAGCCAAAGCTTATCAGCGCTTGATATCTGAAAAGCTCGAAGACAGCGGCCGCTTGACGTACTTGGCGACGCGCGAAGCAATGATGGATGAAGTCAATAAGATGTGGCAGCGCCCGCAAGTTTATACAGGCAATAATGTCGGTACAATTGGGCAGAAAACTGATTCCGTAGTTGAAGTAAAATTGCGCGATATTATAATTCCCAATGTGAACTTCCCGGATCCCGGAGTTCCGCTCGCGCACGCAATCAATACATTGTCGGCTCTTTCAGTAGATTACGATAAGTCCACTGACGGCAAAAAAGGTGTGAATATAGTTCTGTTCGATGCGGGCGAGGCAAAGAATGTAGTTTTGGCTCTGCGCGATCTTTCGCTCGGCCAAATTCTCGACTGGGTGACACAGCAAGCCGGATACCAGTATGACATTGAAAAAGACACAATCGTAGTCCGCAAAGCCAATGAAGCAGCAAATGCCTCGATGGATACAATGGACTTCCCGATTACAGGCGCAACAGTTACGCGTATGATAGGCTTCAAAGCAGCCGGCGGCGGTGCCGATAGCAGCGACCCATTCGGCGGCGGCGGCGGCGGCGGCGGCGGCGAAAACAAAGAGGAACCAATCAAGCAATTCCTCATAAAGGCCGGCGTTGAATTTGGACCGGGAGCAAGCTTGGCGTTTGACGGAACAAAATTGTGGGTGACAAACTCTCGCCGTAATCTCGATAAAGTTCGCAACATACTTTTGCGCTATAACGAGATAAAACAGGTTGAAATCGAAGCAAAATTTATGGAAGTCAACCAGGGCGCCCTTAAAGAATTGGGCTTCAACTGGAACGTCTATAATATGGACGCTGATGGAAAATCCAAGAATGTTCTGTTTGCAACAAACAATCGTACTCTTGGTCAAACAACATCCGACATCCAGGCAGGGTCTCAGCCGATTACTATTTTGCAGCCCGCAGACCAGGTTCAGCCCGGAGCTGAAAATCCGTACACTGTACCGCAGGTAATCCCCGGACTGCCTTCTACAATCAATTTGGGCTCGAGCGCTATTAATGCTACAAATACGCTCTTGGGCGTAATTAACGGATACAATGTAGATTTAGTTGTTTCCGCTCTCGAACAAAAGCAAGGTTCTGATTTGCTCTGCGCCCCGAAGGTCACTGTTATTTCTGGTGTTACTGCCACAATTACAGTATCGCAACAGATGCGCTATCCGGAAACTTGGGGTGATGTTCAGTCAAACGTCGGTACTTCATCTTCAACTGGAAACGGCAGTTCGGCGGGTGTCACTATTACCCCCGGTACTCCTCAGGACTTCACGACAACAGACGTTGGCGTAGTGATGACTGTCACTCCGAACGTTGAAGAAGACGGTTCAATCAACCTCGTTCTAAATCCGAAGGTGACCGAATTTGAAGGCTTTATGGAATACGGCGGCGTCGCGGTTGCTCTCTCTGCTGGCACAATCGTTACCGTTCCGTCTGGATTTATACAGCCCGTGTTCTCAGTTCGCGAAGTTAATACTACGGTTACCGTATTTGACGGCGCGACGGTTGTCATGGGCGGTTTGGTTCGCGAAGAAGTTCGCAGTGTGAACGACCAGGTTCCGATTCTTGGAGATATTCCGCTTATCGGGCGTCTCTTTAAATCAAAGGGTGAATCTCGCCAAAAGAAGAATCTGTTGATATTCGTCACAGCTAACAGAATCTCTCCCGGAGGCAGTGTTGGCCGCGAACAGTTCCAAGAAATGCGTCCTGGCAGCGTATTCCAGAACCCTGTTATCATATCCCCTGGCGGAGCGGTACAGCGTGTTCTTGAGGACGATGCAGCTCCTGCGACAAAGTAAAATTTTAATAACAAATACGCAAAAGGCGCCTATTTATGGCGCCTTTTTTGTTGTAGGAATTATTTAAATAATGAATAAGTCTTGCCTCTTATTTGACTATTTAAAAGTTCTATTGGGAGTGGACATATAATTGCAAGTTTCAAAAGCATGCGCAAATGGGCGATATTTTTTTGCAGGCAATGATAATTGCAAAGGCAAAAAAAGGCGTCTATTTGAAAGCT
>OBAI01000097.1_pt1 | contig 108406 bp, 93 predicted proteins | sample 1517461 | NCBI WGS metagenome assembly OBAI01 (sample SAMN04571696, study PRJEB22368) | human gut metagenome | biome: human gut; material: stool | host: Homo sapiens | place: Luxembourg | collected 2012-06-29
ATAATAGTAATATATATTATACTATTATTCCTGATAAAAATTACTTTGTTAATAAAGGTAATTTAAAACTTGATTATAATAAATTACAAGATATGATGAAAAATAATTTAACAAATCTTAATTATATAAATATATTTGATAAGTTAACACTTGATAATTATTATAAGACTGACACTCATTGGAAACAAGAAGATTTATTTAATGTCGCAAATACTATTGCTAATCAAATGAATTTTGATATAAATAATAACAATGTTGAGAATACAGTTACTACTTTTAATGGTAGCTATGCAGGTAGACTGTCAGTAACTAAAGATATTGATACTATAAAAACAATATCTAATCCATCTATTGATAACAGTAGTGTGTATAATTATGAAACTAAAAAATATACAAAAATATATGATTATGACAAACTAAAATCATTAGATAAATATGATATATATTTATCAGGAGCATCTTCTATTATAGATATTGTTAATCCTACTTCAAATAGTAATAAAGAATTAATTGTTTTTCGTGATTCTTACGGTAGTAGTTTAATTCCTCTATTGATAGATGGTTATAAGAAGATTACTGTTATTGATATTAGATATGTTTCTTCAAGAATTTTGAATAATTATATAAAATTTAATGATCAGGATGTTCTTTTTATGTATAGTATATTAACTATAAATAATAGTTTTTCTATGAGATAAGGAATCTAATTAATTAGATTCCTTTTTTATTTTGTTAACTAATGAATAAATAAACAATCAAAGATGGGAAAAGCTATTTAACAGATACTTTAGATACAAAAGGAGTTTTAAGACTTATTGAATCAGTTCCTAGTCCAAAAGCAGAGCCTTTTAGATTATGGTTAGCAAATCTTGGTAGTTAAAGAATAGATGAAGTATTTGATCCTGAAATTGCAATAAATCGTGCAGTAAATTATTATCGTAATAAAGGTTATACAGATGAATGGATTAAGGCTAGATTAACAGGAATTGTAGATAGATTTAAACTTACGGATATTTGGAAGGAAGGTGGCATAACCAAACCAATGGAATATGCAATGCTAACCAACGAAATCTACAAAGGTTGGTCTGGAATGAAAGCTAGTGAATATAAAGAGTTAAAATGTCTTCGAAAAGAGTCCTTAAGAGATAATATGACGGATATAGAAGTTGCTCTTACAAACATAGGAGAGATTGCAACAAGAGACATAGCAAGGGGAGAACACCCATAAGGATTAAAAGAAAATTTAAATGTAGCAAAAAGAGGTGGAGGAGTAGCAAAAGAAGCTAGAGATTTATATGAAAAGGAAACAAAAAAATTTGCAATTTCTAAAGACAATGCACTGAATTATCAATATGCTGATGAACAACCCAAATAGAGAGTAATGACTATGGTGAATTATAAAGTTGGCTCTTATATAAGACTTTCTAGAGATGAAAGCTATAGTAATTCTGGTAGTATAGATAATCAAATAAAAATGACTGATTTTTATTGCGAAGAAAATAAATTAGAAGTAATTATGAAATATGATATAGAAATAATGAAAAATTAAAGTTAATAATATCGAAGGAGGAACTTATGAAAGTGGTAACAATATGTGGTAGTATGAAATTTAAAGATAAAATGATGGAAGTTGCTAGAGATTTAGAAATTAAAAATAAATATGTAGTTATTCAATGTGTTTATAGTAATGATAAATTTAATGAAGAAGAACAAGTTTTATTAGCAGATTTGCATTTGTTACAACATAATGTTATGAGTCATAATTTGTCTTATGTGATATAATATTTATGCGAGGTGAATTTATGAATGGAAAAATAAAAATTGGTTTAATATCAGATATACATGAAGATATTGATGCTTTGGATAGATATTTAGAATATGTAGAAAAAAATAATATCGATATTGGTATATGTTTAGGAGATAGTGTATCTACATATTGTGATGATGATACAAATTATTTTTGGAAAAAGTCTTTACAAATTTCTAAACCAATTTATTATACTATTGGAAATCATGATGTCGGGATTGATAATTATAAAAGTATCGATTCTTTACAACTTTTTAATATATATATTTATCCAATGTTGGAAAATAAGTATCTAGATGAAAAAAATTTTAATAATAAGAGTTGTTATTATTATAAAGATTTTGATGATTTTAAAATAAGACTTATAAGCATCTTTGAATATGAAGCAACAAGAAATTGTGATAAAACAATTGGTTTTGAACATAGAAGGTATATTTCTAGTGAGCAATTAAAGTGGTTTGCTTCTACTTTAGATAATACACCAGATGATTATCAAGTTATTGTTTTAATGCATCAAATTCCAGATTTAGCTCCAATTTATAGAAATTGTAGTTTTTGTGCTGATGTTACTAAAACAAATTTAAAAGAAGATTTGAGTGATGGGTATGGCTATTTGCAACTTAGTATTTTAGGCAATCCAATTGGTGATATTATAAATGCATTTCAGCATAGTTTAAAAATAGAAAAAGAGTATAGCGTCAAAGATGAATATAAAAAGTATTTAAAAAATCCAAGAATTAATTATGATTTTTCTAAAAGAGATAATGGTAAATTAATATGTATTTTAACTGGACATTTACATTGTTCATTTATTACAAATTCGAAAGATTATCATGATCAATTAACAATTACAGTTCCATCAGCAACTACTAAGTCATTTGAAAGACAAAATGATGATATAAAATCATTATCAAATAGTGATAATAATTTTTATGTTTTAACAATAGATACTATAAAAAAAGTTGCTTCTATTCAAAAAATAGGAAATACAAAATTAAATGATGGTAAAATAAGAAATGAAATATATTTAAACTATTGATAAATAAAGGAAGTGATAATATGAACGAAAATAAAACTAATATCAATTGGTTGATATTGATTTAGTCTAGCCATTCACGAAACTCCTACAAAATAAAGGAAAAATAAGTGTTTAGTAATTACATTTTTTAATAAATAATTTAAAAAATGATTAAAAACAGATAAAAAATAGGCAAAAATAGCATAGTATTTGATACTTGATATTGACGGTTAACCATTTATAAAAAGAGGTGTAAATATGGGATATATAATGAACTTAAGAAAATATGTTGGACATGAGCCTTTAATAGGATTAGGTGCAACAACAATGGTATTTAATGATAAAAATGAAATACTTTTAAATTTAAGAAGTGATACAAATACTTGGGGTATACCAGGTGGTTCTATGGAACTACATGAGACTATCGAAGAAACTGCAGTTAGAGAATTAAAAGAAGAAGCAGGAATAAGTGCTGATAAGCTTGAATTAGTTTCTGTATTATCTGGTGATGAGTATTACTTTGAATATCCTAATGGAGATAAAATGTGTACAGTAATAGTATTGTTTAAAGTAATTAATTATACTGGTGAAATAAAAGTGTCTGATAATGAAAGTAAACAATTAAAATTCTTTAGTCTAAATGAGTTACCTAATATGGAATCTAGAGCACAAGCAATAATTGATAAGATAAAAAGTGGTAAAATAAAACTATAAAAAAGGAGTTGATCCAAATGAATAATGAAAAAGATATTGCCAAAACGAATATCAACTGGTATATACCACCTTATGGAAAATCCTATAAAAACCCTTATAAATAAAGAAAAATATATTTAATGCTTTTTACATTTTATCGCTTCTTTTTAGAAAAAAATATTAAAAAGTTGAGGTAATGGGGACATAAGGAAAACTTTAATATAATTAATAGAAATGGAGGTAGCAATGAAGATAATTGAAAATAAATATTCTAACAATACTTTTGAAAATATAAAACATATTGATGATTATGGAAATGAATATTGGTATGCACGTGAATTACAAAAAGTATTGGAATACAAGGATTGGAGAAATTTTCAAAAAGTAATAGATAAAGCAGTTTTATCAGCAAATAATAGTGTTTCAAATGAAGAAGATTGGGTTGTTGAAGTCAACAAGCCAATAAAAACTGGTAAAGGTAAAGAAGAATTTATTAAAGACTATAAACTTTCAAGATATATATGTTATTTAATAGTGCAAAATGCTGATCCAAGCAAAGAAGTTGTTGCTTTAGGGCAAACCTATTTTGCTATACAAACAAGAAAACAAGAAATAACAGAACAGGTATATGATTCATTATCAGATGATGAAAAAAGATTTTATCAAAGAAAGTTAACAAAGCAAGGTAATTATACTTTGCAAAGAGTTGCTTCTGCAGCAGGCGTTAAAAATATGGCTGAGTTTCATAATGCAGGGTATAAAGGTTTATATAACGGAGAAACAGCTGATGATATTTTTAAAAGAAAAAAATTACGATATAGAGAAGATATTTTAGATAATATGAATGAAGATGAATTAGTTGCTAATTTATTTAGAATAAATCAAACGAAGCAAAAACTTTTAAAAGATAATGTACTAGGTGAGAAAGAAGCAAAAGATGTACATTATGAGGTAGGGAAAAAAGTTAGAAAGGCAATTGCAGATATTGGTGGAATGATGCCGGAGGAAATGCCAACACCTAAAAAGAGTTTAAAAGAACTTGAAAGAGAAAGGAAAAAATTAGAAATAAAGGAGCAAAAGAAACTTGATGAAATAAAATAGTAATTTGTTGAAATGGAGAATTTATGAAAAAGAAAATATTAATTATTGTGACAAATTTTTTAATAATATTAATAATTGTTGTTTTATATGCGTTATATCGTTTTAATTATATTCCGCATAAAAAATATACTAATGAAGATTTTAATATTAAGACTTATATAAGTAAAACTGATAAAGATAATGATGGTATAGATGATCAAACTGATATAATAAATAATGTAAGGGATTATATAAAAACAAATCCTAAATATAAAAGTAAATATTATGCTACGGGTTATCCAAATGATGAATATGGTGTATGTACAGATGTTGTTGCATTTGGATTAAAAGGCGCAGGTTATGATTTAATGAATTTAGTAAATGAACATATAAAAACAAATAGAAATTTATATGATATTGATGTTATAGATAAAAATATTGATTTTAGAAGAGTACAAAATTTAAAAGTATATTTAGACAATAATGCAATTGCTTTAACAAATGATATTAATAAAATAAAGGAATGGCAAGGTGGAGATATTGTTGTATTTAAAAATCATATTGGTATAGTATCTGATAAGAGGAATAAAAAAGGTGTTCCTTTTATAATTCATCATGCTAATCCTTATCAAAGATATTATGAGGAAGATATTTTAGAATATCGTAATAATATTATAGGTCATTATAGAATTAGTTAATTAAATTATAAGTTGTAAAAAGGAAGTGATAAATATGGATATGTATCAAAAAAGAAAAATTAGGGCGGAAAAGAAAAAAGATGATAGTAAAAAAAGCTTACCATCAGTCGGAATTAACTGGTATCCAGGACATATGGCTAAGACCAAAAGAGAAATAGGTGATTTATTACCTTTAATAGATATAGTATATGAACTTGTAGATGCTAGAGTACCAATGTCTTCTAGAATAGATGATATCGATCAAATAACTAAAGGAAAACCAAAAATAATTATTATGACTAAAGCAGATTTGTGTGATTTAAATGAAACTCTAAAATTTAAAGAAAAAATAGAAAATGATGGTTCTAAAGTAATTCTTGTTGATTTAAAGAATAATGATGATTATAAAAAGGTTTTTGATGCAACGAAAACTTTGGCACGTGAAATTAATGAAAAAAGAGTTAATAAAGGTTTAAAAGAAAAAGAAATCAAAGCCTTAGTAGTAGGTGTTCCAAATGTTGGAAAATCAACATTTATAAATAAACTTGCTGGTAAAAAAGTAGCTAATGTTGGTAATATACCGGGGGTTACCAAGAATCTTGTTTGGCTTAAAACTAAGGAAAATATTTTACTTTTAGATACACCAGGTATTTTGTGGCCTAAGTTTGAAAGTGCGGAAGTTGCTTTAAATCTTGCAAGTATAAGTGCAATTAAAAATGAAGTCTTGCCAATAGATGAAGTTGCCATACATATTCTAAATAAGCTTGATAAGTATTATAATAATATATTAAAAAATAGATATGGTGTAGATCATGTTGATGAAGATTTATGTGTTACATATGATGCTATAGGTAAAAAAATTGGTGCTAGAATAAGTGGTGGCGAAATTGATTATGATCGAGTTAGCACATTTATAGTAAACGATATGAAACAAGATGTAATTAAAGGTGTTACATTTGATAGATTAGAGGATTAGTTATATGGAAGAAGTAGATTTACTTGCATTTGAAAAAGAATTATATAAAGAAGGTATAACTTTAATTGCTGGAGTTGATGAAGTAGGGCGTGGACCTCTTTGTGGACCAGTTGTTGCATGTGCTTGTATATTGCCAAAAAATTATTCTTTAGAAGGCCTTAATGATTCTAAAAAGTTAAGTGAGAAAAAAAGAGATAAACTTTATGAAATACTTATTAAAGATACTATTTATGGAATAGGTATAGTATCTCCTCAAAGAATAGATGAAATAAATATATTAGAAGCTAGTAAAGAAGCAATGAAAATAGCTTTATCTAATTTAAGTAAAAAGCCTGAACATGTTTTAATTGATGCTGTTAAACTTGATATTGATATTCCATCGACTTCTATTATTAAGGGAGATGCGAAAAGTTTAAGCATAGCAGCTGCTAGTGTTATTGCTAAAGTAACAAGAGATAGAATGATGTATGACCTTGACAAAATTTATCCTGAGTATGGTTATGCATCACATAAAGGTTATCCAACAAAAAAACATATTGAAGCTGTAAAAAAATATGGTGTTAAAGATTTTTATAGATTTACATTTTCTCCAATAAGTGAAATAATAAAAGAGTATAAGAATTAAAAGAGGTGTTTATATGAAAAAAGTTTTAACTAATAGAGTCGTTTTAAATACATTTATAATGACCCTTTTTATTTTTTCACTTGAGATGATTATAAGAAATTTTACGGGGTCTAAATTGTTTGATTTTGGTACTATACGTATTTTGCTTGCATCATTTATATGTGGTTTAGGAATAAGTTTTATAACTCATTTCTTTAAAAAACTACCTGCTAGAATAATTCATATAGTTTTTGTTTTAGCAATTGGTTTATATGAATTTATTGAATTTGGATTGTTTAACTTCATTGGATTTTTCATGGGAGTTGGGAATACTGAACAAGGAACTAAAGTAATAGGTTATATTTTAGACTTTTTAAAATCTTTAAAAATAGAATATTATTTTATACTTTTACCAACTATATTATTTGTTTTATATTATATCTTTATCGATAGAAAGATAATGAAAAATAAAACAAGAAATGAAAACCTTACAATGGTTCAAAAAATATATATTGAAGTAGTAACCGTAATAGTTCTGTTTATTAGTTCATTTGGATATTATGAAATACTAAAAAATAATGTAGGTATGAATGAACTTCAAACGGATTCGGTTTATTCTTTATGGCTATATCCTGAAAATTCTAATTTAGCTGTAGATAATTATGGAGTATTAACTTATGGATTCTGTGATATAAAAAGTATTGTTTTAAAAATAGATGCGGATAAAGTTATAAATATAGAAAACAAAAAAGAAGATAAAAAAGAAGAAAAACATGATAAAGTTGTTACTGACATGACTCGTACAATTGATGATACAGCATGGAAGATGGTAATTGATACAACTACTGATGAAACCTATAAAACATTAAATAACTATTTTATAAATAGGCGTATTACTGATAAAAATGAAATGACTGGTAAATTTGAAGGAAAGAATTTAATTGTTATTTTACTTGAATCAGTAAATGAAATAGCGATTCTTAATAAAGAAGATTTTCCAACTTTATCAAAAATGTATAATGAAGGAATATCTTTTAGAAATAACTATACACCAAGAAATAACTGTTCAACTGGTAATAACGAATTTACTGCTTTAACAAGCTTATTTACGATAAATAATACATGTACAGCTAATACATATGCATCTAATAAATATTTTACGGCTGCATTTAATATATTTAATAATAAAGGTTATTATACAAGTTCTTATCATGATTATACTCAAAAATACTATAGAAGAGGTAAAATACATGTTAATCTAGGTAGTCAAAAATTCTATGGCGTTACTGACTTAGGAATGACTTATGAAGAACCTTATGAAGAATGGCCAAGCGATGTAGATATGTTTAAAAGTGCTCAAAAATATTACATGAATAAAGATAAATTTATGTCATACTTTGCAACTGTTACAACGCATCAACCATATTTTCAATCATCTAAGATGGGTGATAAATATATGAATGATGAAAAATTCAGTGGATATTCAACTTCTTTAAGAAGATATTTGTCAAAGATGAAAACTTTAGATGAAGCATTAAGTGAACTATTAAGTGAACTTGAAAGTGAAGGTAAACTTGAAGATACTGTTATTGCTATGTTTGGTGATCATTTTCCTTATGGATTAACAGATTCAGAAATTAATGAATACTTAAGTAAAAATGCTGATTATACAATTTCAAGAAATTCAAATAAAAACAAAAACGTTGACAGAACACCTATGTTAATTTATAATGCTGGAATGGAAAGCATTGTTGTAAATGATTATACATCTCCACTTGATTTGCTTCCAACACTCCTTAATTTATTTAATATGGATTATGATCCTAGACTTTATTTAGGAACTGATATATTTAGTAAAGATCATGCTTCACGAGTAGCTTTTGCTGATGGTTCATGGACTGATGAATATGGATACTATAGTGCTCCAAATTCAAAAATAACATATAAAGATGGAGCAACTAAAACATATACTAATGCTGAAATAGCTGCAATAAATGCAGATATTCGTGAAAGACAAAGAATGAGTACTTCAGCAATAAAATCCAACTATTTTAACTATTTAGGAACAGAACTTGAAAAAGCAAAAAATAAATTAAGTAGTAATTAAATTTAATTATGAAAGAGAGGACATCTATGAATTTAGTAATAGTTGAGTCTCCAGCAAAGACTCATACAATATCTGGATATTTAGGAAAAAATTATAAAGTAGTATCAAGTAAAGGACATATAAGAGATTTAGCTACTTCTGGTAAATTTGGTCTTGGCGTTGATGTAGAAGGCGATTTTACACCAACATATAAAGAAATACCTGGTAAAAAGAAAGATATTGCATCTTTAAAAAAAGATGCAAAAAATTCTGATATGGTATATCTTGCAACTGACCCAGACCGTGAAGGAGAAGCTATTTCTTTTCATCTTTATGAAGTACTTGGTTTAAATAAAGATAATTATGAAAGAGTTGTTTTTAATGAAATAACTGAAGGCGCTGTAAAAGAAGCTTTTAAGCATCCAAGAAAAATTGATGATTCATTAGTTAGAAGTCAAGAAACAAGACGAATATTAGACCGTATCATTGGATTTAGATTATCAAAACTTATGCAATCTAAAACAGGTGGTAAAAGTGCTGGTCGTGTACAATCAGTTGCTTTAAAACTAATTGTTGATCGTGAAAGAGAAATACTTGCATTTGTTCCTGAAGAATATTGGAATGTTATAGCTAAATTTGAAGATTTTGATGCTAATTTAGAAAAATATAAGGGCAAAAAACTTGAAATTCATAATGAAGATGAAGTTAAAGATATTTTGTCTAAATTAGGTGAAGATTTTAAAATAGCAAGTGTAGAAAAGAAAGAAAAAACAAAAAAAGGCTTTCTTCCATTTACAACTTCTACTTTACAACAAGCATGTATTAATAAATTTAATTTTAATTCAAGTAAAACAATGCGTATTGCTCAAAAACTTTATGAAGGTGTAGATTTAGGAAGTGAGACTCTAGGTTTAATAACATATATGCGTACCGATTCAACAAGACTTTCTCCAGTATTTATAAATGATACTTTTAAATATATTGAAGAAAACTTTGGTAAAAAATATGTCGGTGTTGTTAAAAAGGGCAAGAAGACGGAAAATGTACAAGATGCTCACGAAGCAATAAGACCTACAAGTATTAAAAGAACACCTGAAAGTGTTAAAGAATATTTAACTAAAGATGAATATAAAGTATATTCAATAATATATGCTCGTGCTCTTGCATCTTTAATGAGTGATGCTAAAACACTTGCAACAACAGCTATTCTTGATAATAACGGTTATGAATTTAAAGTAACAGGTTCTATTTTAACTTTTGATGGTTACTTAAAAGTATATAAAGAATTTTCAAAAACAGATGATGTTATATTACCAGATTTTGATAAGTTTAATGGAGTAGTATCTACAAAAGATATTGAAACTGAACAAAAATTTACTAAACCGGTTTCAAGATATACGGAAGCAACATTAATTCAAGAAATGGAAGAATTAGGTATCGGAAGACCTTCAACGTATGCTAAAACAATGGAAACATTGAAGATGCGTGATTATGTTAAAATTGAAGATAAAAAGTTTGTTCCAACCGAAATAGGTATTGAAACAACCGATAAACTACAAGAATATTTTTCAAATATTATTAATGTTGAATATACAGCTAATATGGAAACTGACTTAGACTTAATTGCTGAAGAAAATAAAGATAACATAAAAATTTTAAAAGATTTTTATAATGAATTTGAGCCTTTAGTAGAAAGTGCATTTACTAAAATGGAAAAAGCATCTCCAAAAGAAACTGGTGAAACTTGTCCGAACTGCAATTCACCTTTAGTTGTACGTAAAGGTAAATTTGGTGAATTTGTTGCATGTAGTAACTATCCAGAATGTAAATACATAAAAAAAGAAGAAAAAGTTAAAACGGTTATATGCAAATGTCCAAAATGTGATGGAGATATTGTAGAAAAGAAAACAAGAAGAGGTAAGATTTTTTATGGATGTGATAAATATCCAAAATGTGATGTAGCTCTTTGGGATAAACCAACTGGTGATACTTGTCCTGAGTGTGGTTCTTTACTAGTTGAGAAAAAAGATGAAATAAAATGTTCAAGTTGTAATTATGAAAAATAAAAGCTATTCTATTGACAATAAGGGCTATTTTATTTATAATTAAAGTACATTTTTATAGAAAAGACCCGAGTTTATAATTAAGTATTTAAGAGAAGGCTAGTTGGTGAAAATGCCAAATACGTATTATAATCATAACACTTTTCAATATATAAAAACGCATTTCTTGCGATAAAAGAAGAAGAGAGTACCTATGTAAAGTAAGGTGGCACCGCGGATTATTCCGTCCTTACGTTATGTAGGTTTTTTTATGTTAAGGAGGATTTTATGATAACAAAACAAAAAGGAACATATGATATATATGGAGATAATGCTAAAAAACGTGCTTATGTAAACGAAATACTCGCAACACTTTCAGAAAAATATGGTTATGGTTATATTGAAACACCAGTATTTGAAGCTAGTGAACTTTTCCATAGAGGTGTTGGAGAAACTACAGATATGGTTCAAAAAGAAACTTATGATTTTAAAGATCGAGGAGATAGAAATTTAACTTTAAGACCAGAAGGAACTGCATCTATTGTAAGATGGTTTATTGAAAATAAGATGTATGGAAATATGACTGATCCAGTGAAAGTTTTCTATAATGCTAAGATGTACAGATATGAACGTCCTCAAAGTGGAAGAAATAGAGAATTTACTCAATGGGGATTTGAATGCTTTGGTTCAGATGATGTTATAAGTGATGCTGAAGTTATTTCTCTTGCTTATAATGCTTATCGTTTACTTGGCCTTGATAATGTCTGTGTTCGTCTTAATACTTTAGGTGATGATGAATCGAGAAATAATTATCGAGAAGCTTTAGTAAGTTATTTCTGTCCTCATATTGATTCATTATGTGAAGACTGTAAAAATAGACTTGAAAAAAATCCATTAAGAATACTTGATTGTAAAGTTGATGCGGAAAATGAAATAATGGCATCAGCTCCAAAGATATTAGATTATTTAAATGAAGAAAGTAAAAAACGATTTGATTCATTATGCGAATTACTTGATCTTATGGATATAAATTATGAGGTTGATCAAAAACTAGTTCGTGGACTTGATTATTATAATCACACAGTGTTTGAAATAACTTTAAATAACTCTTATGCCTTAGGAGGCGGAGGAAGATACAATTCGTTAGTTGAAACTTTAGGTGGACCAAGTGTTCCAGGATTAGGTTTTGCCATGGGATATGATAGAACTATTCTTGCTATGGAAGAAGAAGGTATAAAGATTCCAATTAATGATTCGATTGATGTATATCTTCTATACGTAACTAATACTGAAAAAGAAACAGCTTGTTATTTAGCTCAAGATTTACGTTTAAATGGATTTGTAGTTGAAACTGACATGATGAATAAATCTTTAAAAGCTCAATTTAAAAGTGTTGATAGATTTAATAGTAAATACTTTATTGTATTAAATGATGAAGATTTAGCTAAGAATATGGTACGAGTAAAAGACAATAAAACAAAAGAAGAAAAAGAAGTAGAAATTAATGATTTAATTGATTACTTAGATATGAATATGTAAGGAGAAAAAATATGAATAAATATAGAACACATTTATTAAAAGATATAAATGAAACTTTAGCTGGACAAGATGTTGTTGTTTCTGGTTGGGTTGAAAATATTCGTGATCATGGTGGAGTTTTATTTTTAGACCTAAGAGATGAAACTTCAACTTTACAAACTGTATCAAATGATGATGATATGTTTAAAGGTATTGCTAAAGAATCAGTTGTAAAATTAACTGGAAAAATACGTAGAAGAGAAGAAGGAACAGAAAATGATAGAATCTCAACTGGAAATGTTGAAATGGTTGTTGATTCATTAGAAATGCTTGGTAGCTGTGTTCATGAACTTCCTTTTGAAATCATGACAAGTAAACAAACAAAAGATGATGTAAGACTTAAATATAGATATCTTGATATGCGTAATGAGGCAGTTAAAAAGAATATGGTTTTAAGAAGTGATATTTTACATTTCTTAAGAAACAAAATGTATGATTTAGGATTTACAGAAGTACAAACTCCAATTCTTACAGCATCATCACCAGAAGGAGCAAGAGACTTCGTTGTGCCATCTCGTTTATTTAAAGGAAAATTTTATGCTCTTCCACAAGCTCCTCAAATATATAAAGAGTTACTCATGGTTGGTGGTATGGGTAAATATTTCCAAATAGCGCCTTGTTTTAGAGATGAAGATGCTAGAGCTGATAGAACTTTAGAGTTTTACCAATTAGATATGGAAATGTCTTTTGTTGAAGAAGATGAAGTACTAGAAGTTGGAGAAAGCATTTTCTATGATACATTTACAAAATTCTCTAATAAAGAAGTATCTAAACCTCCATTTAGACGTATTGCCTATAGGGACGCGATGGAAATGTATGGATCTGATAAACCAGATTTAAGAAATCCATTAATTATTAAAGATGCAAGTGTTGTTTTAAAAGATACAACTTTTGGACCATTTAAAAAATCAACTATTAAAGTAATAGTGTGTGATGGAATAGGTGAGAACTCAAACTCTTGGTTTAATGAAATCGTTGATTATGCATCAAGTATTGGAATGCCTGGTATAGGTTATATAACACTTATGAGTGATGGCTCATTAAAAGGACCAATTGATAAATTCTTAAGTGATGAAGAAAGAAAGAACCTAATTCATGAATTTGATATGAAAGAAAACTCAGTAATGTTCTTTATAGCAAATAGAAATAAACTTCATGCACAAAAATTTGCTGGTCTTATAAGAAATGAACTTGGAAGAAAAATGAATTTAATTGATAATAATAAACTAGAATTATGTATCATTAATGACTTCCCAATGTTTGAATTTGATGAACAAACTAAGAAGTGGGAATTCTGTCATAATCCATTTAGTTTACCTCATGGAGGAATTAAAGATTATGAAGAAAAAGATCCAGGAGAAATACTTGCATATCAATTTGACTTTGTATGTAATGGTAATGAAATGGCTTCTGGAGCAATTAGAAATCATGATTTAGATAGTTTAGCTAAAGGATTTGAAATAGTTGGATATAGTCGTGAAGAAGTTGAAAATAGATTTAAATCAATATTTACAGCATTTAAATATGGATGTCCTCCACATGGTGGTATGGCTCCTGGTATCGATAGATTAATAATGCTTATCCAAGATGAACCAAATTTAAGAGAAGTACAAGCATTCCCAACAAGTGCAAGTGGAGCAGATTTAATGATGGGTTCCCCTGCAACACTTATGCCTATACAACTTAAAGAACTTGGAATAAAAGTGGTTGAGGAGGATAAAAATGAGTAGTGGTTTTACACCTGAAAAGGTAGAAAAACTTGCCGATCTATTAATGATTGGTTTAAGTGAAGAAGAAAAAGACATGGTATTTAAAGAATTTGCAGTAATTGATGCAAATATCAATAAAATAAATGAAATACCTAATATAAAAGATGTTCTTCCAATGACTCATGCTTTAGATAATTTTGAATATGTTCTAAGAGATGATGAAGTTGAAGAATCAATTGATATAAAAGACTTACTTGCTAACTGTGATGACACAGATGGTGATGAAGTAAGTGTACCAAAGGTGGTGGGATAATGGATAAAGATATTAAAACATTACATGAAGAATTAGAGTCTGGTAAAATTACAAGCGAAGAACTTGTTAAAGAAGCTATTAAAGACTCTTATATTGCAAAAGATGAATATAATGCAGTAGTTACTGTTGTAGATAATGCTTCTTCTAAAGAAGTTACTAAAGAACTTTTATCAGGAATACCTTTTGCTTGTAAAGATAACTATTCAACTGCTGGTGTTTTATCAACTGGTTCAAGTAATACTTTAAAAGATTATGTTCCATTTTTTACCGCAACTGCTATAAAAAACTTAGAGAGTAAAGGAGCAGTTTTAGTAAATAAAACAGCAATGGATGAATTTGGTATGGGTGGTACTGGAACAACAGCTCATACTGGAAATATTTTAAATCCATGGGATAAAACACGTATGTGTGCTGGTTCTTCTTCTGGATCAGCTGCTATAGTTGCTGCTGGACTTATTCCTTATGCAACGGGATCAGATACAGGAGACTCTATTCGTAAACCTGCTGCTTACTGTGGTATTGTTGGATATAAACCAACATATGGAATGATTTCAAGATATGGTTTGTTTGCTTTTGCTTCTTCTTTAGATACATGTGGGGCTTTAACAAGAAATGTTGAAGACGCTGCAATTGTAGTAGATGGTCTGAAAGGAATCGACAAGTATGATATGACTACTTGGGATTCAAGTGATATTCATCTATATGATAATTTAAATAAAGATATTAAAGGTAAAAAACTTTTCTATTTAGAAGATATATGTGATATTAACTCATATACTCATAAAACTCCAGAGTTAACTCGTCATTTAAGTATTTTCCATGAAACTCTTGATAAATTAAGAAGCCTTGGAGCTATAGTAGAAGGTGTAAAAATTGATAGAACTTTACTTAATGCAATATCTTCTACATACGTAGTTTTATCTTGTGCTGAAGCTACAAGCAACATGTCTAACTTAACTGGATTCATTTTCGGCCCAAGAGGAGAAGGTAATACTTATCAAGAACAAATGAAAGATCACAGAACTAAAGGATTTTCTCCTTTAATAAAGAGAAGATTTATAATTGGTTCTTATGTTTTACAATCTGAAAACCAAGATAGATACTTTAAAAATGCTCAAAGAGTTAGAAGACTTATTGTAGATAAATTTAAAGAATTATTTGCAAGTTATGATGCATTTATTATGCCAGTTGGCTCAGGTGTTGCTAAGAAATTTGAAAGTGATAAAGATGTTTTAGATGAAAGTGAACTAGATGTACTTGAAGAACATTTACAAATTGGAAACTTTGGAGGTTTCCCATCTATAACTATTCCAGATGGATTAATCGATGGCCTTCCAGTAGGAGTAAACATTACAGGAAATTGTTATGATGATCAAAATGTTTTAAATATTGCTTACGCCTTAGAAAGCGCGATGGAATATAAAAATATGACTGCAAAGGAGGTTAAGTAATGAGTAAATATTATGTAACTATCGGTCTTGAAATGCACTGTGAAATATCTGAAACTAAATCAAAAGTATTTTCAAGCGCTAAAAATGGATATTCAGAAATGCCAAATACAAATATAAGACCAATTGATATGGGTTTTCCTGGAACTTTACCAGTTTTAAATAAAGAAGCTGTTAGAATGTCTTTGATGATGAGTGAAATTTTAAATTGCCGTCAACCAGAATATATGTATTTTGAAAGAAAGAACTATTATTATCCTGATATGCCAAAAAACTTTCAAATAACTCAAAATCCACCAGAGGATTGTGCTGGTATGAATGGTTATATCGATATCATTAGACCAGATGGAACTAGTTTTAGAGTTGGAATTGATAATATTCATTTAGAAGAAGATGCAGCAAGCATGAATCACTTATATGATACTTCAACTATTGATTATAACCGTGCTGGTGTTCCACTTCTTGAACTTGTAACGGAACCTTGCCTACATTCAGCCGATGATGCGGTATATTTCCTTGAATATGTTCGTGCAATATATCAATATTGTGGAATAAGTGAAGCTGATTCTAAAAAAGGTCAAATAAGATGTGATGTCAACGTATCTATAAGTGATGATGAGAAAACTTTGGGAACTAAAGTAGAAGTCAAAAATGTTAACTCGTTTGGTGGAGTTCATGATGCAATTGTTTATGAGATTGAAAGACAAAGTGAACTTAAAGATGCAGGACGTTATGACGAAGTTGAACAAGAAACAAGAAGATATGATGAAGAATCGGGAACTACTAAACATATGCGTAGCAAAGTTGATGCTATCGATTATAAATATTTTGTTGAACCAAATATTCCTAAATTTAAGATATCTAAGGAATGGTTAGAGGAAATAAGAAAAAGTATTCCTGAACTACCTTATGAAAGAAAAGCAAAATATATTGAAAAATATGGATTATCTGATTATGATGCTGGTATTTTAATAAAGGATATCGATGTTGCTTCATATTTTGAAGAGTGTTTATCCCTTGATCTTGATCCAAAAGTATGTGCAAACTGGATTACAGGTAATATACTTGGTTATGTTTATAAACATGATATAACTATCAAAGAACTATTTTTAAATCCTAAACGTTTAAGTGTAATCTTAAAGAATATGAGTAATGGAAAAATATCATCTAAACAAGCTAAAGAATTATTCTTCTTAACTCTTGAAAGATGTGAAGAGCCTGAAGCAATTATGAAAGAAGAGGGCATGGAACAAATAAGTGATGATGGAGCCTTAACTTCAATTGTAAGCGAAGTTTTAAATGAAAATAATAGTCAAATAGAAGAATATAAGAATGGTAAAACAAATATGTTTGATTACTTTGTTGGTCAAGTTATGAAGAAAACTCGTGGTCAAGCAAACCCAGTTAAAGTAAAAGAAATCTTAACTGATGAATTAAGCAAGAGATAATCTTGCTTTTTTTGATGTTTGCTTTATGGGTCTTATTGTGCTAAAATAGGTTTACTTTTTAGAAATGGGGATAATTATGAAAGAAAATATATGTTTTTATGAAGAAGATGAAAGTTTAAAAAATTGTGTTTTTTTTGAATTTCTTTGTAAAATAGGATTTGAATTTAATAATAAATTTTTTGATGAAGATGCTTTCTTTAAGGCTAAAAAAGCAATTATTTATAAAGAATTATTGGCTTGGCCAAAAAACTCAAAAAAACGTATAAACAATTTATTAATAGCGTCCATTTTTGGCAAGATTGATTCAAAAGAGTTTAATGAAGAGAAAAATAGAGTAATTGAATATATTGAATCTACTCGAAAATGTATGGAATATTTTGAAAAAGAGGCTGATAAGATTTTTGATCTTGATGAAGAAATTGCAATTAAAGATACATTTATAGAATGTAATGATATGTCTTTGACGTTGCAATCGGTTAATCACTTCTATGTAATATCATCGGTTCCTAATAGAGGATTTAATAGAGCTTATCTTGAGTTAGTTAAAGAATATAACAAATTTAGAAAAGGGTTTAATGTGGAAATTGATAACATTTATCCATCACCATTGGGTGAAAGAAATATTTCTAGATTACGTGAATTAATAGCTAGTTTAAAACCTATGCATGATAAAATAGTAGAATTTGCAAATATATATGATAATTATTTGTTTGCCAAAGAAGAAAGCTATGTTGAAACAGATGCTTCTTTTGAATCTTTGATGAATATGGAACGAAGCACTGGTATAACTGAGAGTGATTTAAACGAAGTATTTTGTAATTTGATTAGATATTCAAATTATCTTAATCCAAATTTAAAAATCGAAGCTCAAAAAGAATTAAGAAAAGCTAGATTCTTAGAATTAGGAGATACTAAAGCTGAACTTATTACTTTTTCTATTTTATCAATGCTTGTTGCTGCAACTTTAAATTATGAAAAAGAAAATGTTCAAGTGCTTATATCTAGTATAATTGCAAGTCCGATAATAACTTATATTCTTGGAAGTGGTTTGATTAGTAAAATAAACTCAATTGTTGATAAGAAATATATTATGGGTAAGACCTTGGAAGACGAAATAGATAAAGCATCTTCTATTCGAATTGGAGAAAACTGGGTTAATGAAAGTATTAGAGGTTTAAAACTACTTGACAAATAATTGTTTGGTATTTATAATTGAATTCACCTAGTGAAAGTAGTTGATTATATGAAAAATAATTGTAAAATTTTAAACTTTAGTGATCGCTTGTAGATAGGAACAAAGCGGTCTTTTTTATTAGAAAGTTGGGTGGTTTTTTTGAAATTTGAAGAGTTAATAATTAAATTGGATTATTTAAGTGAAGAAGATTTGATTTTGATCAAAAAATCTTATGATATGGCATCCGTAGCTCATAGTCATCAACTTCGTGATTCGGGTGAACCTTTTATTACTCATCCATTAGCTGTTGCATCCATTCTTGCTGATTGGAAGGCTGATAGAAACACGATATGTGCTGCGATTTTACATGATATTGTTGAAGATACAAATATTACTTTGAAAGAAATTGAAAACCTATTTGGGGAAAATGTTGCTAGTTTAGTTGATGGAGTTACCAAACTTACTTCTATGAATTTTTCTAGTAAATTGGAAAATAAAAACGCTAATATGAGGAAGATAATAACGTCTTTTAGAAAAGATGTCAGAATTATTTTAATAAAACTTGCTGATAGATTACATAACATGAGAACTTTAGAATATAAAGACCCTAAAAAAAGAAAAATAAAAGCATTAGAAACCATGGATTTATATGTGCCTTTGGCTTATTTTATTGGAGCATATAATGTAAAAAGTGAATTAGAAGATAAATCATTTAAATTTTTAATGCCAGAGATTTATCAAGATACTTTTATTTTAAGAAAAAACGTTCTTACTAATGCTGATTTAGCTATTGAAGAAATGTCTCATGAAATAAGGACGATGCTTATAGATAATGGTATTTCTAATGATATAAAACTTCATATAAAAAATATTTATGGAGTTCATAAACGAATACTAGAAAAAGAGGATAAGAATAATATTCATGATTTAATAAGTTTTCAGGTAATTGTTAATGAAGTGATGGATTGTTATTTATCTTTAGGTTATATTCATCATTTATATCGTCCAATCTGTGAGGAATTTAAAGATTATATAAGTTCTCCTAAAACAAATATGTATTCTTCTTTAAATACAACTGTTTTTGGACTTGATTCAACTATTATGCAAAGCCATATAAGAACAAGAAAAATGCATTTAATAGATACTTTAGGAATAGGCGCTTATTGGCAATTAAAAGGAAAAGGTTCTGAAGAGATGATGCAAGTTGATATTCAGAATAAGTACCAGTTTTATAAATCTCTTACTGAAATAGATGAAGCATACTTTAATAATCAGGAATTTATTGATCAAGTTAATCGTGAACTTTTAGGAAAGAAGATATATGTATATGATTCAAAAGGAAATAGTATTGAATTACCAGTTGGCTCTACGATTATAGATTTTATGTATAAAACGTGTCCAGATAATGCTCAAAATGTTAAAGAAGCAAGTGTTAATGAAAATGTTGTTCCATATGATTATGTATTAAATAATTCTGATCGTGTTAATTTAATTCTTAATAAGAATGTAACTTATTTAGATTCATCTTGGCTTGAAAATGCACATATTACGCTTGCTAAAAGAAAAATATTAGAAACATTAAATAATAAATGATATATAATGGATTTTGTGATAGAATAGTAATAGAATATGAGGGATTATATGAAAAGAGTTTTATTACTATTATTAGTAGTACCAAGTTTTGTTTTTGCATCTTCTTTAGACTGTGAGAATGGAAATTATAAATTAAATGATGAATTTAAGTGTGTTTTAAAAAGTTCAATTGATAAGACATATGAATCAATTATGGGTACAGTCAAAGTTCCTGAACATATAACTTGTGATTTAGTTAGTTATGATTCAGGATTAATTGAAATTAGCAAATATGAAAATAATAAGTTTAATTTAAAAGGTACGTCTTTAAGTGAAAACTACATAACTTTAAAATGTAAGATAACTAAGGATGTAACTACGTTAACTAAAGAAAAACTAGAAATTGATGATTTTACATATGATGGTATTACTGAAATAGTTAGAAGTAATGACATTAATATAATTTCTACTTCTGTCAGTAAGCCCAAAAACACTAGTAAAAATTCTTTATTAATTAATGATGTAAGTGATGAAAAAATTGAATTTGTTTTTTCCAAATATATAACTGACTATAACATAGAAGTCTTAAATGATGTTGATAGTTTTAATCCAGTAGTAACACTTGCGTCATCTACATCAACTTATGAAATAAGTAACACGAATCTTAATGTTGGAGAAAATGTTATAGATATTTTTGTTACAGATGGAAATGGAGATAAAAATACTTATACTTTTAATATTAAAAGATTAGATGTTGGAGAAACAAAATACGTAAAAGAAAGTGATTCTACTGCTAAGAATATTGAAGTTATTGGCCAAAAATTCACTTATAATGTTAAGAAAAAATCTTATACTTTAGAAATTTCAGGAAATGTAACTAAACTTGATATCAATGTTACACCAAATTATGATAAAGCAACAGTAAACATATCGGGTAATAATAATTTAAAAAACAAAAGTAGAATAGTGATAAAAGTCACAAGTGAAGATGGAACAAGTGATACTAAATATTATATAACTATAAATAAGAAATTTGATATAGTTGAGAATAAAGACTTAATAATAACGATTATTGTTGGTGTTTTAGTAGTATCTTTAATTATAGCTATACTAATTACTAATAACAAAAAGAATAAGAAAGAAACAACTGTGGTTCAAAAATAAACAAAAAAAGTTATGCAATTTATTTTGCATATTTTTTATGCATAAAGGCTAATATTTAGTTAATTTTATTGAATAAGGAACTGCTGATTGCACATGTAGAAGTACACTGAGATTACTTAAAAATCAAAATTTTTTTTATTTGTTAAACGATAATGTTGCGGTTTAGTACATATATTTTGGATGATTTGATATAAAGTTAAAAGCGTTCATTGATAGATTTTGTGATCTTTTCTAATATAGCTATATCTCATTTTGTTTTATGTTGTACTTGAGTTTTTTTATTTTCTTAAGTTGTATATCAAAATAATTAATAAATTTTTAATACAAATCAATTATAAATAAGTCATATAGTTATGCTTTTTGATTTTTAGAATGAGTGGATTCAAATTACTTTTTAAAAGTTTCTTTATAATCATTTAAAATTTTGTTAACAATTAGTATAATATTCATTGGTAAAAACTTGCTTTCTATTTTTTTAGACAATTAAATTATAAAGCAATTTTTAGGTTTTTGCTTTTTTTATTAATTTTAAGGGCAAAACTCTTGAGATCTCCACACTTTGGAAACACTATCTTTTTATATAGTTTATTTGACAGTAATACTTAATTATGCTAGAATATCAAGCAAGTTAAGTGAAGAGGGGTTATATATGGAATTAAAAAAGACTTTTTTAGAAACAGGTAATATACCTACTTACGATTTAGAAGCCGAAGTATTGAAAATGAAACAAAACTATAAAAATAAACCATCGTATCGAGTTGTCAAATCTAGAAATGGCAAAAAGACTTTGGAAGCTTTGAAAAAAATTCATAGTCAACATAATAATTCTTGGTATTTTGAATTAAAAAAAATTTATAAAGATTTTCCAGATACTGTTGCTTTATTTTATAGGGGTAATAAGATTAGTGCAGCAAAAATGTTTTCTAAAGCAGAAATGTTTGCTAAATCATTGCAAAAAATGGGCGTTAGACCACACGATAAAATAGCTGCTTGTTTATCCAACACTCCCGAATTTGTGGAATTATTGATTGCTGTGAGTATTTGTGGGGCTAAAATAAATTTATTTGGAGATCATTATGATAAATCATTTGTTTCCGAAATTTTGAATGAATGTTCTGATAATGTGTTTTTTGCCACGGATGATGTTTATGAGAATATAAAGAATCAAGTTGATTGTAGAAATTTTAAAAATAAAGTAATTTTTTCTTTAGCTGATTCATTAAAAAATCCAGAATTATGTGATGAATATGAACCTGAATTAGATAAATATTATCATTTTGAAAATAAGGTCCCTGATTTTCTAAACACGGATTCTTCCATAATGTCTGTTGATGAGTTTGAGAAATACGGAGAAAATTATGAGGACTATTATGAGTATCAAGGTACATTGGATGATGAATTTCTAACTACTTATACAAGTGGATCCACGAAAATTGGGTATCCAAAGCCTATGGTTCATACTAATCGTAGTTTAATTGTAAGTGGTATATTTCATTCTCCAGAATTGACTGGTAATCCGGAAATTAATGGCCTTAGAGGTTTGGCACACATTCATTGTGATTCTAATACTAATGTTATAACTTGTATATCAGATAATTTGATGCAAAAGTGGACAGTTGCGTTAGAACCTGTTTATGGACCTGAAACTTTTCTTGATGTATTATTTATTAATAAACCAAATTATTGCAATGCTACAACAAGCCATATTCTTGTTGCCGCAAAGCAATATTTACTATATAAAAAACACTTTGATAGAAAATTACCTTGGTTGATTGGACTATTTGCTGTTGGCGAAGGTGTTAGCAAAGGGGAAGAAAAATTTATTAATCGCTTCCTTAAAAAAGCCAAAGCTGGAAGTGGTGTTAAATTTAATGGTTTATCGGTTCCTTTTGTAACCTTGTCAATTGGCGGAGGCGATACTGAGCATGGCGGAATTTGGTATACCTTATGGAAGGGATTATTTGAAAAAATTTATTCACCATTTTTGAAAAATGGTGAACTTGGTTTAAAACCTGTTCCATATGTTCATACCACTGCTTTAAAAAACGTAGATGGAAAATGGATAGAATGTGATTATGATGAAGTTGGATTATTAGTATCTAATTCTGAAACTACTTACAAACGTTATGAAAATCTTCCGGAAAAAACTTTAGATACAATTGTTACAGAATCAAATGGAAGAGATTGGGTTTCTAACAATGTATCTGGATATATTGATAAGCTAGGGACTATACATGTTAAAGACCGTTATGGAGATTGTATCAAGGTTACTGATAGACTTTCTATTGAAAATTATGCTATAAGAGATATAGTCCTTGAAGATTTTAAAAATGTGATGACATGTGTTGTAACTTCTATCGAAGTAGATGGAAAGAATTGCCCTGTTATTAATATTGAAATACAACCGTATGCTAAAGAAAATATGCTAACAATTATCACAAATCTTAGAGAAAGATTATTGAACAATTTACCGTTTGATGCTGCGTCAAATTGCTTGGTGCGAATATTTGATGAATATAGTAATAATCATTTTCCTTTAACTGGAAGCGGAAAGAGAAGTGCGGCGTTATTGGAAAATATGTCTTTAGATAATACATTTAGATTATTTCCTAAAGATTTTCCATATTATACATTAAAAAAGCATAATTGAAAAAGATCTTAATAAAAATATCACTTACTTTTGTGGTATTTTTTTTATTTGTATGTTAAAATTATGTAGAATAGTGGTGATTTAGTATATGGGATATGTTTTTATAATGAATTTTATTTATATTATTATGATTATGCTAATCTATTTTTCTAAAAAAAGGGTTGATAATTTAGATAATAAAATTTATTCGACTATTTTAGTTTTAAATTCCGTGGGTGTTGTTGTTGACATTTTACAATTTATTTTGATTAAAAACAGTGCTCCGACAAATGTAATTTTATTTGTAAATAAATTGTTCTTAATTTATGTAATTACGTGGACAGCAGTTTACAATTATTATGTTATAAGCATTAGGAGAAATGATGAAAAAATAATTAGAAGCAATATTGTGAAGCTTCTATTGTTAACGTACGTTATTTTTGTTGTGATTGTAATTGCTTTGCCTGTGTCATATCGACTTAATGATGATGGAACAATGTACTCTACGGGTTTAGCTGTTAAGTTCGCATATGGTGCAGTTAGTTATTATATCCTTATTATGTTTGTAAGTATGATAATTAATTTAACACATGACCACAAGAATTCTGAAAAATATAAACCGGTATTATCATTTTTGGTTTTGGGTTCTATCAGTGGATTATTACAAATGATGAATCCTATTCTTTTATTAACTTCTCCAGTGGAAACTTTTGTAACTATTTTAACGTACTTTTTTATTGAAAACCCTGATATAAAGATGCTTAATGAAGTAACTGCTGCAAAAGATGCTGCTGATAAAGCTAATCGTGCTAAATCTGATTTCTTAAGCAGTATGTCTCATGAAATACGTACTCCATTAAATGCAATTGTTGGTTTTTCTGAATGTATAAAGAATGCGGATAGTTTAGAAGAAGCAAAAGAAAATGCAGCTGATATAGTAACCGCTTCAGAATCTTTACTTGAAATAGTTAATGGTATACTTGATATATCTAAGATTGAATCAGGTAAGTTAGAGCTTGTTCAAAGTGATTATGATATATATAAGATACTTGATGAAGTTGTTAAACTTATAAAAGCTCGTTTAGGAGATAAACCTCTTAATTTTGAGGTAAATATTGCTCCCGATATTCCGCATGTATTATATGGAGATCATTTCAATATAAAAAAGATTTTGATTAATTTCTTAACCAATGCAGTTAAATATACTGATGAAGGATATGTAAAATTTGATGTTAAATGTGTTATTGTAAACAATAATGTTTGTAGACTTATTATGAGTGTTAAGGATTCTGGTAGAGGTATTAAAAAAGAAAATATTGATAAATTGTTTACTAAGTTTCAAAGACTTGATGAGGATAAAAATACAACTATTGAAGGAACTGGACTTGGCCTTGCAATTACAAAACAATTAGTTGAAATGATGCATGGTAAGATCGTCGTTAATTCAATTTATGGAGAGGGTTCAGAGTTTACTGTTGCAATCGATCAAAGAATAAGCAACCATAAACTTGAAACTCAAGAGGATATAAGTGATGATGTAATTGATCTTACTGGAAGAAAAATACTTGTAGTTGATGATAATAAACTTAATTTAAAGGTTGCAGTTAAACTTCTTCAACCATATAAATGTGTTGTAGAAACTTGTGAAAGTGGATTTGGATGCATTGATAAAATTACAAGTGGTAACAAATATGATATTATTTTACTTGATGATATGATGCCTAAGATGCGTGGTTCTGAAACATTAACTAGATTAAAAGCTGATCCTAAATTTAATATTCCGGTTGTAGCTTTAACGGCAAACGCGATTCAAGGAATGAGAGAACAATATATGCTTTTAGGTTTTGATGATTATCTTGCTAAACCAATTGACAAGAAAGAACTAAACAGAATTTTAAATAAATATGTTTTAAAAAACGCTTTAGTTGAAGGAAATGATAAACCTACAAAAACTATGGAAGAAAAACCAACAATAAGCGAAAGTCCGATGGAAGAAAATATTAATTTTCAAGATTATACAGGAAAGAAAATTTTAATAGTTGACGATAATAAACTTAATGTTAAAGTTGCAACTAAAATAATGAATCCATATCACTTTGAAATAGATTCTGCTTATTCTGGTCTTGAGTGTTTAAACAAAGTTAAAAACACCAAGTATGACATTATATTTATGGATTATATGATGCCTAATATGGATGGAATTGAAACATTTAGACAATTACATGAAGATCCATCTTTTAAAACTCCGGTAATATCTTTGACAGCTGATGCTGTGGTTGGTGCAAAAGACAAATTCATAAATGCAGGGTTTAATGGATATGTTTCTAAGCCAATTGATAAAAAAATGTTAGATGATGCTATAAATAAGGCTTTAAAAGATAGATAAAACGTATTATAATAATGAACAATTTAATATTGTTCATTTTTTGTGGGGGTAATTTATATGGAAATGTGGAAAAATAAAATAAAAAGAAGATCCAATGTTGAAGTAGAAAAATTTGAGGATTGTACAAAAGTGTCTATTGGTGAAGATACAGATAAATCCAAATTAAAAAAAATAGTTGATGGCCATTTACTTGACAAACTTGATTCTACACTTAATCATGGGGAATACTATTACTATAAATTTGAAGATGGATCTGCTTTATATGTTTTATTAAACAATATAACAAAAATGTTTTTTAATAAAAATGGTGAGGTGTCTTCGTTGACAATTAATGATGCAAGTGCTTACTATATTTTTTCTTATGAAGGAAAATATGTTGATTCTTATTCTCCAAAAGAGGATAGAGAAGATGCTTATCCTCAATTGCTTAAGTTTATTTTAGAATATGGTAATGTAGTTGGTAGTATATTTTTAGATGAACTACCATATCATGCTATAACATCCAGAATATATATTCCTAGTGTTTTTATTAAAGTTATTGAGGAAGATGGTATCGCTTTGGCTAGAATAAACCGTCCTGTTTGGTATGGTGAATCTTTTTCATACTTTATAATTGATCAAAAAATAAATGCAATAGTTGGTAGAATTTCTATGAATTTAAACGAGAAAGGTGAGGATAATTTTGAATATTCTGGTAATGTATCTTATGAAGTTTATTTAGGGTATAGACATAAAGGATATGCAACAAAAGCTTTATGTTTATTAAAAGAATATACTGAATATTTAGACGATAGCTATAATAAAGATTTGTATATATCTACTGTTGTAAATAATGTATATAGTCAACAAACTGCTTTAAAAAGTGGTGCAATACTTTATATGGACACGGATGTTCCAAAAGGGGACGCTCTTCGCTTTATAGAAAAAGTTGATCATGTTTTGATTTATAAATTATAGATTATAATGTATACTAATAATGGTGATGATATGGATTTAAAAAGAAAATATGCACATCTATTATTAGATTGTTTGAATTTAAAAAAAGGAGATTACTTATTTGTAAGTATTCCAACTTCGGCATTATATTTTAAAAAGCTAATAATTGAAGAAGCAGAAGCATATGGATTAAAAGATATTTATTTTGATGAAGTGGATAGTTATAAAAAGCATGATTTACTAAAAAACTTAGATCAAGAAAATATTAATAAGCATCCTTATTTTGATGCATCTATTTATAATAAATATGCAAAACTTGATGCAGGGTTCTTATTTATTAGGAGTATGATACCTAAGCTTATGGATGATGTTGATCCTGTGAAAATTAAAGCTACAACTGAACATACTCTTGAAACTCAAAAATATTTTAGGGATCTTTATAATTCTTCTAAGTTACGTTGGAATATCTCATGTATACCAAATGAAGAATGGGCGAAATCTTTAAATATGAGTGAAGATGAACTTTGGAACTATATTCTTAAAATATGTATGGTTGATGATAAATCAAATCCATATGAAAAATGGAATGAATATCTTGAAGAACTAGAAAAAACTACTAATATTTTAAATGATTATAATTTTGAATATTTGGAATACAAAAATGATGCAGGAACAGATTTAAAAATATATTTGCCTGAAAGACATTTGTGGAGTAGTGGAAAAAGTCCAAATGGAGATATATGTAATATGCCAACTTTAGAGGCTTTTACTAGCCCTTTATATAATAAAACTGAAGGAAAAGTTGTAGCTACTAAACCTCTTTTATTCAATAATGTTTTAATAGATGATTTTTATTTGGAATTTAAAGAAGGTAAAGTGGTTTCTTACGATGCGCGTGTTGGATTTGATACTTTAAAAACGATTATAGAAACTGATGAATATTCTTGTTATTTAGGGGAATGTGCTTTGGTGTCTTTTGATTCGGTAATAAATAAGACAAATATTATATTTAATGAAACTTTATATGATGAAAATGCGTCATGTCATATTGCTTTAGGTAGAGGTTTTAATGAGTGTTTAAGAGTAGAAGTAAAAGACGATAAGGAACAATTAAAAAGAGGTGTTAATATATCTAAAACTCATGTTGATTTTATGATTGGTTCTAGAGATTTATCGGTTGTTGGAGTTACTCATGATGGAAATGAAATAAAAGTAATAGAAAATGGTAATATAATACTCAAATAACTTGATTTTTAAGCATATAATTGGTAAAAGTAGTTGAAAAATACTACTTTTTTTGGTATATTAACTATGGTTTAAAAGCCAAATAAGCACATGTATTGTTTGTATTATCTAGTGGCCAAGAGTTGGTAATGCATAGATGCATGGAAGTAATAACGAAAAGGAGAGTGTAATTATGGCTGTTGTTTCTATGAATAATTTATTAGAAGCAGGTGTTCACTTTGGACATCAAACTAAAAGATGGAATCCTAAAATGAAGGAATACATCTTTACATCAAGAGATGATATTTATATAATCGATCTTGAAAAAACTGTAGCATGTATGGAAAAGGCATATGCTAAAATTAAAGAAATCGCTGAAAATGGAGGAAGTTTCTTGTTTGTTGGAACTAAAAAACAAGCAGTAGAAGCATCTATTGAAGAAGCTACTCGTTCTGAATCTTTCTATGTAACTGAAAGATGGTTAGGTGGAACATTAACTAACTTCAGAACTATTAGAAGAAGAATTAAAAGATTAGAAGAAATCGAAAATATGGAAAGTAATGGTATGTTTGATGCATTACCTAAAAAAGAAGTTATTGGTCTTAAAAAAGAATATGATAAACTAAATAAAGTTTTATGTGGTATTCGTAATATGGACAAACTTCCAAATGCTTTAATTATTGTTGATCCTAAAAAAGAAATTAATGCAATTAGAGAAGCAAGAAAATTGAATATTCCAGTATTTGGTTTAGTAGATACTAACTGTGATCCAGATGATGTTGATTATGTTATTCCTGGTAATGATGATGCAGTTAGAAGTGTTAAAGTTGTTTTAGGTGCTTTAACTAATGCAATATGTGAAGCTAAAGGACTTGAAATAGTTGATTATGTAACTGAAGATGAAACAAATAAAACAACTGACAAGAAAGAAAAAAATCATAAAGAAGAAGTTGAAGTAAAAAAGGAATCAGCAAGCGAATTAGATGATAAAACTGTTACTGAACTTAGAAATATGGCTAAAGAAGCTGGCATTAAAGGTTACTCTACAATGAAAAAAGATGAACTTATTGATGCATTAAATTAATTATGAGTAATGAAGATATAAATAAACTTTGTTTTATAAAACTTGAAGAAATGATTCAGGCTTATAAGCTTGAATTTCTTCAAGATAAAATTGATAATCCGTTGAGACTTCAAACTTTCTATCCATTCATAAATAAAGTTAATTATTATGAGTGTGTAGAAAAGGTTATTAAAGATGCTGTAAAAAGATATTATGGAATTTACATTGATGATATCTTTGAAAGTGAATATAATTTTTCTTATTTAAGCGATCTGTGTTTCTTTGTTAAAGGAATACTTGGATCTTTAGGAAATCTTGAAATAATATGGTTTATTGAGCCTGATGTTAAGGGTATAATTATTGATAAACGTGATGATGGAACTATAGATAAGATAACTACTGGAGAAGATGTGAATTATCAAGTTGTATTCAAAGCTTTGATGTTTGAATTAAAACAAGAGTGTTATCGCATGGAAGGTTATAATTTGGATGATCAAGGTTTGAAAAAAATAAAAATAAATAAAGAGGAGAATAAAAATGATTAGTGCTAAAGATGTTAATGAATTAAGAACTAAAACTGGTGCAGGAATGATGGACTGCAAAAAAGCTTTAACTGAATGCAATGGAGATATGGAAGCAGCTACTGATTGGTTAAGAGAAAAAGGTATTGCTAAGGCTGCTAAAAAGGCTGATAGAATTGCTGCTGAAGGCCTTGCTAATGTATTTGTAGATGGCAATAAAGCTGTTATCCTAGAAGTAAATTGTGAAACAGACTTTGTTACTAAAAATGCTGAATTTGTTGAAATGATTGAAAATATTGGTTCATCTATTTTAGCAAGTGATGCGACTACTATGGAAGAATTTAATAATTTAAAAGTAGGAGATCAAACAATTTCTGAGTATATAGTTGCTAAAACTTCTAAAATTGGAGAAAAACTTTCATTTAGAAGAGCAGAAGTTGTAACTAAAACTGATGCTGAAAATTTTGGTACTTACTTACATATGGGAGGAAAAATTGCTGTTTTAGTTGTAGTTGAAGGAGCAACTGAAGAAGTTGCTAAAGATGTTGCAATGCAAGCTGCAGCTATGAGACCTTCATATTTAAGAAAAGAAGATGTACCAGCAGAAGTTATTGAAAGAGAAAAAGAAATCTTAAAAGAACAAGCAATTAACGAAGGAAAACCTGCTGATATTGCTGAAAAGATGGTTGTTGGACGTATTCAAAAATACTACAAAGAAAATTGTTTAATTCATCAAGCATTTGTTAAAAATGGTGATGTTGATGTAGAAACTTATGTTAAAAATAATGGTGGAGTAGTTAAATCTATGATACGTTATGAAGTAGGCGAAGGAATGGAAAAAAGAAGCGAAAACTTTGCTGAAGAAGTTGCTAAACAAATCAATGGATAGGAGTCGAAAGACTTCTTTTTTTATGTATATTACAATATAAAAGAGGAAGAATTATTCTTCCTCTAAATTAATATCATTTAATAATGAATCAATTGTTGCATCATCTATAAGATCATCAAAATAGGCATCTTTTAGAATATCATTGTTGTCTTCTTCTTTTATTATATTATCTTTTTTATCTTCTGTATTTATAATATTTAAATCATTGTCGAAGTTTAAATCATCTTCTGATATGTAAATATTTTTATCTTTTTCGTCATTGATTAGTGTTTTAACGTCTTCCAATTTATCAAAGTCATCGTTATTAGTGTTTAAATCGCTTTCTAAGATGTCTTTTTTATTTACTAGATTATTTATATCAATAATATTTAAATCGTCTATATCAATGTCTTTTTGCGTTAAAGTAATTTTTTCTGGTTCGTGATTTAATTCAGGTAATTCGATGTCATCAGTTACATCTATATCATCAGATTCCATAATATAGTCAGAACTTTCGTTTAGCTCATTAATTATATCTTTTATAAGCTTATTATTATTTTTGTAAAGTAAACTGTCATCTTCAATTAAAGATAGATAAATTAGATAGTTGTCAATTTCATTTTGATCTGCTAGTTTTGAAACATCTATTTGTTTTAATAGAACATTTAAGCGATCGTTATATAGTTTTTTAGAAATATCATATTTTTCATCATCAAGTTTTTCTAATTCTTCATATGTGCTTAATTTTATAACTTTCTCTGGTTCTTCTTTACTAGGAAGAACAATAGGTATATTATTTGTATCATCTTTTACTATAGGTAAGTTTTTACTTTCTTCAGTCTCTGTATTAGTGATGTTTTCTTCAACTGGAGCATTTTCTATTACTGGTTCTTCTTGCGCAATCGTTTCTTGTTCAATTGGTGTTTCTTTTTTAACTTCAATTTGCTTATTTTCTTCAACACTTGGTGTAAGTTCTTTACTTAACATATTTAAGCTTTTTAATACGTCTTCAGTTATATTTATATTGATAGGTTGATTTGAATTTAACGTTGTTGGATTACTTACTATTTGACTCGCATTTATTTGATCATCTAAACCAAGTTGAGTATCATTTCCTAAATCGTCATCTAAATCGATAAGTTTTAGTATTTCATTAAATGAAGTTTTTCCTTCTAATACTTTTTCAAGTCCATCTTGAAGCATTGTCTCGGTTCCATCTTTTCCATAAACAAGGTTTCTTAAATATGGTTTACTAGCCCCTTTAACAATTGCGTCCTTTATTTCTTGGTTTAGAAGCAGTACTTCGTGAATTGCAATTCTTCCACGATAGCCATGATTACATTCACTACAGCCAACTGGTTCATATATTTCTTTAACGTCAATATTTAATGCACGTTTAAAGATTTCTTTTTCGTAGTCTGTAGCAGGTCGTTTGGTTTTACATTTTTCGCATAATCTTCTTGCTAGCTTTTGAGATACGATTCCTGATAGGGAAGAACCTAGTAAATATCTTTCTACAGACATATCTGTTAAACGTTCAATCGTATTTAAAGAATTGTTTGTATGTATAGTTGATAGAACAAGATGTCCAGTGATACTAGCCCTTACGGCAATTCTTGCTGTTTCGTCATCACGAATTTCTCCAATCATTATAACATCTGGGTCTTGACGAAGTATACTTCTTAAAACGTTTGCAAATGTTAATCCAATTTCTGCTTGAGCTTGAACTTGGTTAATTCCAGGAATGCTCATTTCTATTGGATCTTCTACAGTTATAAGGTTTGTACCTTCAACGTTTAGTTTTTGTAGCATAGAATAAACGGTTGTTGATTTACCTGTTCCTGTTGCACCTGTTACAAGAATTATACCGTTTGGAAGAGCAAGCATCTTTTTTACTTTTTCAAGGTTTTGCTTGTTGAAATCTAATGCTTCAATTCCGGCAGCACTCATAGAGTAGTCCATGATACGTAAAACGATTTTTTCTCCTAAATTGGTTGGTAAACTTGATACACGAATATCAATAGTTTTTCCATCTATTTCACTTCTAATAGCTCCATCTTGAGGAACTCTTGATTCTGTAATATTCATTCCAGATATGATTTTTATACGAGTTATCATATTCTTTTTTACATATAGGGGAACGATAGAGTAGTCGTTTAAGACTCCATCTACTCTTAATCTAATTTTTATACCACCATCAAAAGGATCAAAGTGAATATCACTTGCGCCTTTTGCAATGGCGTCTAGTATTATTGAATTTACTATATCAGTTATCGGAACATTGTTATAATCGAACGTTACCATACCATCTAGCATTTCTTTGTTGTCCATTTGATGTTCTGATGCGGATATAATATTGCTTTGCTCACCAATGTAGTTTCCGTTTTCATCGATTAAAGACGGATCAATTGGATTACCAAATTCGTCAACATATTCAGTTACACCTTTATAATTTCCGTTTTCATCTATTAAAGAAGGATCAAGTTCGTTACCAAATTCATCAACATATTTAGTTACTGAATTATCGTCGACTATTTCGCCTTTTAAATCCTTATTGTTCATACTATCAACCCTATCTTATTTTATTCCATAATAATTATACAATAGGCAAACATTTATAGTCAAGAAAAAAACCGATATAATCGGTTAATTACAAGTGTTTTTCAAATTAATTGTTTTTGTTTTTTGTAAGCCATTATATTTAGCTGTAAATATAATTGAATAGTTAACTCCACTTGCTAGAGTAGAACAATCTATTTCAGCTCCGTCTTCTTTTTTACAAACATAACTGATTGTTGAATTATCAGTAACATCAGTTCCATTTTCTGTTACTTTTACTTTATTTTTAGGATTAGCACCAAGAGAATTAAAGTTTTCTAATGTTGAACAACTAGAACCTTTATATTCAATGTTTAAACCATTTGTACTTGCGCCTTCAGTAACATTAATAGTTAAACCGGTTGATTGATTATTCTTAAATTTTTGATATGAAGATTTTACTATAAACGATACTTTTGATGAAGTATTAATATTTGTTGTAAATGTTGTATTTGTTGTAAATCCTAAGTCAGTAGTAATACCATTTGCAACCATGTATACTTGATATCCAAAACTTCCAAAAGTGTTGTTGTTGTAAGCTATACGTTGTTGTAAGTATTTTTCTGCCCATACCTTGTAAGCCGTTGAATTTGTAAAGTATTCTCTTAAGTATGTTTCGTTGATGGCATTAGGTGTAGTTGCTGCATTCCAAGTTAGTGTAACAACACCATTATTATTTGTAAATTTTAAATTACTTGGATCACTTAGGGTATCAAACCTATTAGATACTGTAGTAGGTACAGTGCCTTTTTTGAAGTATTCAACGCTTCTAAGTTCTTTTGGAGTAGCAGGGCTTGCAAGTTCAAGTGGGTCAGTTCCAAGTTCTATTTCGGCTTCTACTATTCCATTAGGACGATTAAATCTAGAATTTTTTTTCATTATTCTTGTAACTAAAAATTTTGTTATTTCTCTTCTGGCTTTTCCACCTTCAGTACCTTTCAAGTAATATTCTTTTGTTCTTTGAGGATATCCATACCATGTTGCAATGGCATAATCAGGAGAGTAAGCAATTTCCCATGAGTCACCAATGATACCTTTAAATTCTTTTTTTAAAGCCGAATCAACTGTTGATGTACCAGTTTTGGCAGCTATATCAGTACCACTTACAGAACCTGCACCAATTATGTTGCTTGTTACCGCGTGTTTTAAAATCATATTTATCATATAAGCTGTTTCTTCACTCATAGCTGTAATTTTTTTAGGAGTAACTTTTATAGTATCGCCAGTTTCAGTGTATTCAATTTTTGTTACAGAATATGGTTCAATATAAGTTCCACCTCTTGCAAATGTTGCGTAGGCAGCTGCTGCTTCCAATGGAGTGACACCATCGAAACCTCCGATTGAACATGTTTCTAGAATTGTTCCACTTGATGTTTCTGGTTTCCAACCTAAATTGCTTGCAAATTCAAGTTTTTGTTCGTTAGTTGTTTGTTGGAAAGTATATAGAGCAGGGATGTTTCTTGATTGAGCTAATGCGTTTTTAATAGTCATAACACCTTTATGTTGATTATCGAAGTTCTTTATTTGACCACCACCGGTGTATGTATAATCATCGTCTATTATTGTTTGACCAGTTGACCAATTCAAGTATTCAATTGCAGGACCATAATCCATTATTGGTTTAGCAGTTGAACCTGGATGATGTCTTGTACTAGTTGCGTAGTTTAAACTTCTTTCAGTTTTTTTGTTTCTACCTGCACCAACTGCCACAATAGAACCGTCTTCTACAGAAACAACAGCAATACCAGCTTGAGCAACATCATTTGGCCATTTGTAACCATTTTTGTTTGTTCCAGCATATAATTCATTAATTACATCTTGCTTTGCAGGATCTAAAGTCGTCCAAATCTTCATTGAAGTACTGTAAGGATCATCTCCGGTAGGATTAGCCTTTGTTTTAGTTCTTTCGATAACTTCTTCAACAACAGTATCAATAAATCCAACATATTTGTTTAGACTGCTTCCTTTTCCTACAAGTAAACTCTCAACTGGAACGGATTTAGCAGTATCTCTTTCTTCTTCAGTAATGTATCCATGTCTACACATCAAATTTAAAACTGTATTACGTCTTGCTTCTGCATTTTTAGGATTAACGTAAGGGTTATAAGCACTTGGTGCTTGGAATAGACCAGCAATCATAGCAGCTTCTCCTAGATTAAGTTCAGATACGTCTTTACCAAAATATGTTTTGCTTGCTTGTTCAACACCATAAGTTCCAGAACCAAGGTTTGGAATGTTTACATAAAATTCCATTATTTCTTCTTTAGTATATCTTTTTTCAAATACAAATACTGACAAATATATATCAGTAAATTTTCTAATAATACCACCAATACCATGACTAGTTGTATCTGTTGCTGCATTCTTAGAAACTTGCATTGTTAGGGTAGAACCACCACCTGCATCACTTCTACCTAAAAGTTGTCCGAAAACAGCTTTTGAGAATCTTGCGATGTCAATACCATTATGTTGGAAGAATCTTGAATCTTCAGTTGCAACTATTGCATCAACCAACACTTGAGGAAGTTGTTCATAACTAACTTTTTCACGATTCTCCAAACCAAGTCTTTTAAATTCATTTCCGTTTACGTCATATAAAACGGTTGAATTACTTTTATATAATCTTTTTTCAGATACCTCTGGAGCAGTTATGATTATATAAACACAGAAGATAATTCCTAAGGAGAATAATGCAACTAAACCAAGCATTATTATTATTAAAACTTTATCTTTTAAAGTTCCATATTTTAACTTTTTCTTAAATTTTTTCATATCGTCACTAATCACCATTTTCCTATTTTTAAAGAATACTTTAACTTTATCAATTCCTTTATATTCTTTATAGCTTAATAAATGCAATTCTTCATCTTTAGTAGTTCTTTTTTTGATAGCTTTTTTCTTCTTTTTCTTTTTGCACATATTACGTTTATATTTTATCAAATATTTCTTTATCTTAGCAATACGTTTTAGTATTTTGTTCTTTTTTGTATTCTTCTTTTTACGTTTCTTTTTCACTTGCTTTACAGTCTTCTTTTCCATAATTTTACTCCTTAAAATATATGTTATCCAACACTTCAATATAATCAATTCTAGGTCTTATTTTTTTATTTATAATGTATCCTTTTTCTTCAATATAACTTAGTGGAATACTCTTTCTTTTATTGGTATCAATAAACTCGAGAATATCACGACCATCAAGGTAATAGAAAAGTCCATTCATCGCGATTATTAGGAAAGTAATTCCTCCATGAGAAATAATACGCTTCATATGTAAAAGTTGGTGTGGATGTATATTATTTATAGGAAAAGAGGTGTGATTATTTGTTTCTTTAGCATCAAAATCAATGTATTTTCCTTTGTAAATACCGTTATAATCTAGTGTAGAAGGAGTTCTAAAGTATGCTTTGGTTATTATTCTTTCTTTTGTACCATATTTTACCTCAGAAATAGTAATTGGAGTTGGTTTTTTATATACTATAGCGATATCCTCTTCTAAATAATATTCGTTACTTTCATTAACTAGGCTTTCTAAGTCCATACCACGATTAGCATAGTTGATATTTTTTTTAAATTCAATTTTTTTATTTCCGCCTGGATAGTTCATAGCTTCACCTTTAAATATTATATAATATATTCCAATATTTGCAAATTAAAAAATATTTGATATAATTGTTTCAATGAATGTTTTGGTGATGATGCGATGAAAATAGAAAGTTCAAATTTGGAGACGATTGCTGTAAGGAAAAGCCAATATCCGACTGATGAATTGGATGAATTTTTATTATGTGGGAGAAGTAATGTTGGAAAAAGTAGTTTTATAAATACTGTATTAGGTAGAAAAAATTATGCTCATACCTCTGGTAAACCAGGTAAAACTCAAACTTTGAATTTTTATTTATTAAATAATAGATTTTATTTAGTTGACGTTCCTGGATATGGCTATGCTGAAGTATCTAAAGAAAAACAACGTAAATTTGGACTTATGATTGAAGAGTATATAAAAGAAAGAAAAAACTTAAAATGTGTTTTTCTTCTAGTTGATTTCCGTCATAAAGCTCAAGAAAATGACATATTAATGTATAATTATTTAAAATATTACAATATTCCTTGTGTAGTTGTAGCAACTAAATATGACAAGATAAAAGCAAGTCAAAAAGATAAATGTGAAAAATCATTAAAGGAATCTTTAAAATTGGTTGAAGGGGATAAATTAGTGTTATTCTCAAGTGTTACTAAAAAAGGAAGAGAAGAAATATATCATATTTTAGATTCATTTATAAATTCACAAGAATAGTTCTTGTGTTTTTTTTGGTTTTAATATATTATTATTATAGGTGATGATATGAAAAATAAGGGATTTACTTTGGTTGAACTACTTGCGGTTATTGTTATAATTGGTCTTATACTTGCAATAACGGTACCAAATGCTTTTAAGATTAGTAGTAAAGTTAAGACTAAAGCTTATGAAACAAAAATAGAACAAATCGAGTCTGGTGCAGGTGCAACTTATGGAAACAATAATTTAGGAGTTGTTAGAACGAGTGCTGGTAGATGTGCTTTTAAAGTGGATGCTGATGATAATTTGGTTCAAGCATATTATGCAGCGAATGGAGTTATAAATGATGCAGGTTCTTTAGAAAAGTATCCATGTATAAAAATGACTATTCAAGATTTAGTTGAGGCTGGGTCACTAGAATATGATAGTAAAAAAATGTGTGACACTTATAATTGTCCAACAGATACTCAAACTAGAGCATATTATGAGAATATTATTTCGAATCCGGTTGATGATTATATAATTAACACTTGTAATGTGTACATATATTATAAGAATAATCGTGCATATGCGACTTTTGATAAAGTAACTTGTGATCAAAAAAGAGATACACCAGATAATGGACATGAATATAAAAGATTATCTAAAAAGATAACATCTACAACTAAAAAATAGAAACTTGAGAAATTTTTGATTATATGGTACCATAAGTACCATATTTTATCTTATTAAAGGAGGAAAAAGAATGAGAAAAACGGTATGTTTGGTTGGTAGACCTAATACAGGTAAATCGACACTTTTTAATAGACTTATAAATGAAAAAAAAGCAATTATTGCAGATACACCGGGGGTAACTAGGGATAGAATTTATGGAATAGTTAATTATAAAACAAAATCTTTTAGTTTGATTGATACTGGTGGTATTGATTTAACAGATGAAGTTTTTAATGACAACATAAAGATGCAAGCTGAACTTGCTATGGATGAAGCAGATGTTATTGTATTTGTTGTAGATGGAAGAGAAAGTATAACTCAAAATGACCTTGCTGTAAGAGATATGCTCTTAAGAACAAATAAAAAAGTAATTGTTGCTTTAAATAAGATGGATGATAAAAAACATGATGACAACATATATGAATATTATGAGTTAGGTTTTGAAAATATTGTATGTATTTCAGCAGAGCATAAAAGAAACATAAGCGAGCTTTTAGATATGATTACAGAGGATTTCAATGATTATTCCACTGAAGAGGATGAAGAGGTTTTAAAATTTGCGGTAATTGGAAGACCTAATGTTGGAAAAAGCAGTTTAGTAAACGCTATATTAGGTGAAGAAAGACAAATTGTATCTGATGTTGCAGGTACTACTCGTGATTCAGCAGATTCAAGATTTACATATGATCATCAAGATTACTTGGTTATCGATACAGCTGGAATGCGAAAAAAAGGAAAAGTTTATGAAAGTATTGAAAAGTATTCGATTATTCGTAGTTTAAAAGCTATAGAAAGATGTGATGTTGCTGTTATTGTAATTGATGCTGAAAGTGGAATAATTGAACATGATAAACACATTGTTTCTTATGCTCTACAAGCAGGTAAAGCTATATGTTTAGTTGTTAATAAATGGGATACAATTAAGGATAAAGATTCCGAATTAAAAGAGTGGAAAAAGCGTCTTGATAATGAATTCCAATTCATTCCTTATGCTAACGTAGTATTTTTATCTGCTAAAACTAAGGCGAGAATTCATACTCTTATGCCAGCAATACTAAAATGTTATGAATCCTATACTAAAGAAATAAAAACTAGTGTGTTAAATGATGTAATTAGAGATGCGGTTAGTTTACATGAACCTCCTTCATATAAAGGAAAGAGATTAAAAATATATTTTGTCAATCAAACTGATTCTAAACCTCCTAAATTTGTATTTCATGTTAATAGTAAATCCTTAGTGCATTTTTCTTATGAAAGATATCTAGAAAACAAGATAAGAGAATCATTTGACTTAGATGGCAGTCCAATAATTCTTCAATTTAAAAACCGAGGTGAGGAGTAGTGAAAGATAAAATCATTATTGGTGTCCTAAGTGGAATAATTGTAGGATTTTTAATAGCTATAGCAACCATGGCCCTTCTTAATAATAAAAAGGAAAGTTTTGATATTGGAGAAGCAATAAAACGTGAAAATGATTATGTTGTTATAAAAGGAAATAACACCACTACAAAAGTAGAAGACTCAAATATTAATGTTGGCGATATTGTGAAATGTGAAAATAATACTACAACAATAATTAAGACAACTTCTTTAGTAACTACTAAAGTATCTGAAACAGAAATTATAAATGCTTTAGCGTCAGAATATGATTCAGTTTCTAAGAAAGTTGGCTCGGTTGACTTTAAGGAAAGTGCTAAAAACTTATTTATTAAAATAGTTGATTTTATATTTTATGGAACCGAAATAAATGGAGTGCATTTTAATGATTTAACTATGAAAAGTAAAATGGCTGTTATCAAGTATGCTCTTTTACTTGATAGTAAAATAAATTCTTATTTTCCTGATTATAAACAAGAATTAGGAGAAAAATATAATTTGGTTAAAGATAAATTAATAAGTGAATATATGAACTCTTTAACATATGTTTGTTCTAAAAATAAAAATGAATGTGAAACAGTTAAACATGAATTTAATGATTTAAAAGGTAAAATTTCTATTACATGGTCTAATTTAAAAGATGCATTTAAAAATGGTGCAGATAAAACAAAAACATCTTTAGAAGAATGGTATAAAATATTTAAAAATAACTAATGAATATAGATGGCGATAATTTAGAGATTGTAGTAGAAAGAAAAAAAATTAAAAATATATATTTTAGAATAAATGAGAATAACGAAATATATGTTACTTGTCCTAAATATGTAACTGACCGAGAAATTATTAAACTTCTTAATAACAATCATGATTCTTTAGTAAGAATGTATAAAAAAGTTAAGAAAAGAACTACTGAAAAAGAAAATGTTTTATATTTAGGTGAAAAAATTGATTGTGTTTATCATAATAGGATTATCTTTGATAATGATAGAATTTTTGCTCCATCTATTAAAAAAGCTAATGAATATCTTGAGAAGAAATGTTTAGATGTATTTCAAAAAAGAATGGATTTATATACTCCTCAATTTGATAACTTACCAGAGTTTAGGTTGCGTGTAAGAAAAATGAAAACTAGATGGGGAGTATGCAATCGAAAAAGTATGACAGTTACGTTAAATACTGAATTAATACATAAGAAACCTTATTTGATTGATTATGTTATAGTTCATGAACTTTCTCATTTTGAGCATATGGATCATTCAAAAGCTTTTTGGAAATGTGTTGAAATGCATTATCCAAGATATAAGGAAGCTAGAAAAGAATTAAAAAGTTAGGATGAATAGAAATGATTGAATCGGTAAATAATGAAAAGATAAAAAGATATTCAAAATTAAACGAAAAAAAATATCGTGATAAAGAAAATATGTTTATTGTAGAAGGTGAGCATCTAGTTGAAGAAGCTTTAGAAAAAGGTATTGTAATTGATATATTTTCTTTAGAAGAAAAAGAAAATTCTACTCGAGTTAGTATTGAAGTTATGAAAAAGCTTAGCAATCTTTCTAATCCTCCTAAAATACTTGCTGTTGCTAAAAAAATTGAGGAAAGAAAAATTAATGGCAATGTTTTAGTTTTAGATGATATTCAAGATCCTGGAAATCTTGGAACGATTATAAGAAGTGCAGTTTCTTTTGGAATAGATACAATTGTTGCAAGTAAGAATACGGTTGATGTATATAATTCAAAAGTTATACGTGCAACAGAAGGAATGCTTTTTAAAATCAATTATTTAAAAAGAGATTTGGTTGAATTTATTAAAGCGAATAAAGATACTTTAACATTTATCACAACAGATGTTAGAACTGGAAAAGATATTAAAGATATAGAAATACCAGGAAATTATGCTTTGATTATGGGAAATGAGGGAAATGGAGTAAGTGATGCTGTAAGTGAACTTGTTCCAAATAAAGTTAATATAAAAATAAGTGAGAAGTGTGAATCGTTAAATGTTTCTATTGCAACTTCAATACTCCTTTATGAGCTTTATACAAGATTAGACTAGGTCTAATTTTTTTTTACAATAATTTATACGATTTTTTTCAAATTGACTTGAAAATCGAGGAGGGGGTATTATAAAATAAAAATAGAAAGATAGATGATGCAAAGTGAAGAAAACGACAATACTTATAATAGTAGTTTTATTTATGGTAATAGGATATGCAGCATATAATACAACAATAAATATATATGGAAATGGAAAGTTAGCAGAAAACCTAAGTGATTTTAAAGTATATCTATCTAATTTAAAAGTAAACGGAAAAGAAGTAAGTGGAATAAATAATACAAAAGATGAATTTACAATAAATGATATAAATGGAGATATAAGTGTAGATATAGTAAATGATTCAACAGAATATGATACAAAAGCTTATTTAGATTGTGATGTAGATAACACCTGGGATTTTGATTATACTGGAGGTGAACAAACTTTTACTGCACCAATTACTGGAACATATAAATTAGAGGTTTGGGGAGCTCAAGGTGGATCGGGTTCTTTTAATAATTATTCAAATGATAAAGCTGGTTATGGCGGATATTCACTTGGATTAATTTCTATCAATTCGTCTTCAAAAATATATATAAATGTTGGCGGGGCTGGTGGCGTTGTAAATAGCATAAATGGAAGTGCTGGTGGTTACAATGGTGGTGGAAATGGAGAAGCTACCTGTGAAGGTTTTAAATACCCTGGAGGAGGAGGCGGCGGAGGTGCAACACATATTTCTGGTACATCAGGAATTCTTCCAACTCTATCTAATAAAATTGATAATATCATGATCGTCGCAGGTGGAGGCGGAGGTGCTGGATTATATAATGGTGGTTACAATCAAGGTGGAGGATATGCGGGTTCTGGTGGTGGATTTGTTGGCGGGGACGCAACTACTACTAACCTTAGGCCTATCATCGGTGGAACACAAACAACTGGTTATAGTTTTGGTCTAGGAGAAACTTCCACTGCATGTCACTATGCAGTCGATGGCAACTGGGGTAATGGCGGCGGAGGTGGAGGCTTCTATGGCGGTTTTGCTTCAAGTTATACAACTGGTACTTATACCAATGGCGGTGGTGCCGGAGGTTCGGGCTATATAGGTAATCCGCTTCTAACAGAGAAAAGTATGTATTGTTACAATTGTACTGAGTCAAATGAAATATCAATCAAAACAGTATCAACCACATGCGTAAATTCAAATCCAACAGAAAATTGTGCTAAGTTAGGAAATGGATATGCACGTATTACCTTAATATCATCTCCTACAAGTATAACAACAGATAAAGTAACTATTTCTGCTCAAGAAAGTACTAGCCAAAATCTAAAAAATGTAACTGGTAAAACATTAACTTGTAAACTAAAGGTTAATAAGATATCAAGAACGGAAAAGAAAGAATACACAGGACCAACAGAATGGACATTTGATTATACAGGAGGAGAACAAACATTTACTGCACCAATCACAGGAACATATAAGTTAGAGGCTTGGGGAGCCCAAGGTGGTAGTGGTATAAATACTAATCAAGGAAGTACAAATTATGTTAGAAATGGCGGCTTTGGCGGATATTCTAGTGGAGAAATTAGTATTTTAAAAAACAGCGTCCTTTATATAAATATTGGTGGTCAAGGAGAAGATGGAACCTCTACTCAAGATATAGGAGTAAAGTTTTCTGGAGGATATAACGGTGGAGGTAATGGCTTATATTATTCTGGAGGTGGAGGAGCAACTCACATTGCTACTAAATCTGGAATACTATCATCTCTACATAATTCTGTTAATTACATTTTGATTGTTTCCGGTGGAGGTGGAGGAACGTCTGCTCATTATTTAGGAGGTGGCTACTGCATTGGTGGCTCTGGTGGCGGAATTCAAGGTCAAGCCGGCTATAATGGTGATAGCACTACCTATTTAGAAAATGGTAGTTCTCAAACAAATGGATTTTCCTTTGGAAAAGGAGAAGATTCACAAAATCCTTCGAGTGGATGCGCTACTGCTGGCGGCGGAGGTGGTTTTTATGGCGGGAAGTCTCCAACTAATTTCTCAACTTCGTGGAATTCCTGCTCCGGTGGAGGATCTGGATACATAGGTAATACTTTATTAAGCAAAAAAGGCATGTATTGTTATAATTGTACTGAATCAAGTGAAATATCAACAAAGACTATTTCAACTACATGTACAAGTGCAACACCAACAGTAAACTGTTCAAAACAAGGTAATGGATACGCACGTATTACTTTAATATCGTATTAGTTAAGTATATAAATTTTTATATACTTTTTTTATAGAAATTTATATTATAATTTGGTACAATTTATATGGTGATAATATTGAAAGATTTATCTTTTTTAAAATCAGAAAAAATTGCTCATCGAGGAATTTTTGATAATAAAAGAATATATGAAAATACAATAAGCGCATATGATCGAGCTTTAAAATATAAATACATAATACATATTGATGCTTTAATGTTAAAAGATGAAACTATTATATGTTTTCATGATTTAGACGCTAAAAGACTTTTACATGTTGAAGAAAATATTGAAAATATGACATATGATGAATTAATGTATATTGCTAAATATCAAATTCCAACTTTAGAAGAGGCTTTAAATGTAATAAATGGTAAAGTTCCTATAATTATTGAAATTAGAAATAAAAAGAGACATCATTTATTTGAGCAAAAATTAAGTGATATTTTAGATAATTATGGTGGTTTATTTGCTATTCAATCTTTTTATTTAAGTGTCTTAAAATGGTTTTATAAAAATAAAAAGGATTATGTTACAGGGTATTTAGTTTGTAAAAAGAATAGTAGGAAAGATCATTTCTTTAAAAAGTATGATTATTTAAATATCAATATTTTACTCTATAGTGATGCTAGAATTAAAAGAATTCGTGGTAGCAAAATTGTTATTGGTTATAAAATATTAAATAAAAAAGAATATGAAACAACAAAGATGTTATACGATAACCTAGAGTTTGATAATATACTTGAAATAGATAAGTATGAGTAATATAATATTTTAATATGAGTTAGGGGAATATTTATGTATATTGGAAAATATGTTAATACTCATGGTATTAAAGGTGAAATAAAGATACAAAGTGATATTGATCATAAAGATGCTGTTTTTAAAATTGGTAATGAAATCAGTATTGCTTCTAAGGCTTTTAAAATAAAAACATATCGTGTTCATAAGGGTTATGATATGGTGACTTTTGATGGAATAAATAATATCAATGATATTCTTCCTTTAAAAGGTAATAAAGTATTTATAGATAGAAACTTATTACCTAAAGATATAATTTTTTATGATGATTTAATCAATAAAACTCTAATTTTAGATGATAAAATATTTGGTAAAGTTGTTGATTATTCAAATACTAAAAACCCTTTATTAATATGTATCCATGATGAAAAAACATTTTATATTCCTATGAATGGTAATTTTATAAAAGAAATAAAAGATGATATATTTTTAGAAGAATCGGCAAAGGAGTTGATATTATGAAGATAAGTATATTAACTCTTTTTCCGGAAATGTTTGATAATTTTAAAACATCATCCATCATAAAAAGAGCGATTGATAAATCTTTAGTGGATATTGAGATAATTAATATAAGAGATTTTTCTAAACTAAATAATAAACAAGTTGATGATACTCCTTATGGTGGAGGTTCTGGAATGGTTATGCGCGTAGATATCGTAGTTGATGCTATAAATTCAGTTAAAACTGATGAATCAATTGTAATATTAATGAGCCCAGCTGGAACTACATTTAACCAAAAAATCTCCTATGATTTAAGTAAAAAGAAACATTTAATTTTTATATGTGGACATTACGAAGGCATAGATGAGAGAATTTTAAACTATGTTGATATGGAACTTTCAATTGGTGATTTTATATTAACTGGTGGAGAAATACCAACTATGGCCATGAGTGATGCAATCATTAGACTTATTCCAGGAGTTATAAAGGATGAATCCAGCAGTAATGAATCATTTAATAACAGTCTGCTTGATTATCCGGTATATACTCGTCCAAGCGTGTATGATGGGCATGAAGTACCTGAAGTATTGATGAATGGAAATCATGCGTTGATTGACAATTGGAGAAAAGAAGCAGCACTTAAAAAAACACAAGAACGTAGACCAGACTTGTTAAATAAGTAAGGAGGGACCTGAAAATGGTATCATTTGTTGTATCTAAAAAGAAAATAAAAGGGACAATAGACTATTTTGAATATGATTCTGATGGTTTTAAATATTATCCTAAGTTTAAATCATTTATTAGTGATAACGGAGTTGATATTCGTTATAAGTATTTAATTGACATTTTACTTTTTGAATTTGATAAAGATTTTGATAAGATGACAAAAAGTATCTATAAATATGTAACAAGTGAAGATGACGACGATGATACAGTTTCTATGCTATTGAATGAAGTTGCACGATTAAAAAGTATTGTTGAACTTGAATATAAGAAGCATGTAACTTTAGAAAAATATAAAGAATATCTAAATAAATTATATTATTTGGATACAGAATTAAAGAGAAAAAAAGCTATTTTAAGATATAATGAAGAACTTGATTATGAGATGAATAGAGGAAGAAGTCTTTAGGCTCCTTTCTTTTATTTAACTTGATTTTGAAAGTTATATAATATATAATATTTAAAGTAAATGAAAGGAAGAATACTATGAAGAATGTTAAAGTAGTAAAAATCACTGTTGAAGGTGAAGATTGGGAAAAATGCATAGATAAAGCATTCTCAAAAAAGAAAAAAGATATAAAAGTAGATGGATTTAGAAAAGGCGCAGTTTCTAAAGAAGTTTATATTAAAAAAGTAGGAATAGAATCCCTTTTTATGGATGCATGTGATATTGCAGTTAATGAAAGATATGAAAGTGCTTTAAAAGAAGCTGATATTGAACTTGCTTGTGAACCAAGTGTAAATGTTGTATCTGTTGATAAAGATAAATGTGAAATTGAATTTACATTTATATCTAAACCAGAAGTTACTCTAGGAGCTTATACTAAACTTGGTGTTAAACGAGAAGAGGTTAAAGTAGAAAAAGAAGAAATTGAACATGAAATCGATCATATAAAAGAACATATGGCTGAAGTCGTTATTAAAGAAAATGGTACTGTTGAAGAAGGAAATACAGCTGTAATTGACTTTGAAGGATTTGTTGATGGCAAGAAACTTGAAGGAGGAACTGGAGCTAATTATCCACTAGAAATTGGTTCAAATACATTTATTCCAGGATTTGAAAGTGGACTTATTGGTGCTAGTATTGGAGAAACTCGTGAATTAAATTTAAAATTCCCAGAAAACTACACTGAAGAACTTAAAAACAAGGATGTATTATTTAAAGTTACAGTAAGAGAGATTAAAGAAAGAGTTATGCCTGAAATGAATAAAGACTTCTTTGAAGATCTAGGAATTGAAGGCGTTGATTCTAAAGAAACTTTAGAAAGTCATGTTAAAAAAGAACTTGAAGATAGAAAAAATCATGAAGCTGATGACAAATATATTGATGAACTATTACATATCGCAACTGATAATATGAAAGTAGAAATCAATAATGAAATAATTGATTCTGAAGTAGAAAGAATGATTCAACAATATAGACAAGAATTAAGCATGCAAGGTGTTAGTCTAGAGCAATATTTATCTATGACAGGTACTAAACTTGAAGATATGAAATCTATGATGAAACCTCAAGCTATAGCTAGAATTAAGACTAGATATTTACTTGAAGCAATTGTTGATGAAAAGAAAATTGAAGTCGAAGAAGAAGCTGTTGAAAAAGAAATTAAAGATGCTTGTGAAAAGTATGGTATTGAAAGAGATGAATTCTTAAAATACGTTGGTGGAGAAGACGGAATCAGATACGATTTGAAAATGCGTAAAGCAATTGATATCATTAAAGAGGGTTAATCCTCTTTTTTTTATAAATAATTTAGACTTCTTAATTTACTACTATTTAGATATACAACACATAAAATGCTTACAATTTCAGATATTATTAATGGATAAATACCAATACTTAAAAGACAAGTAACAATCATAATTATAGTTTTAAAAATGGAACTTATAAGAGTTACTTTCATGGTGTATGCTGAATAATTTAGACCTTGTAAAGTGCTAACTAAAGGGCCTTCTAAATAGAAAATTGGGAAAAATATTGAAAGTAAATGAATGTAGTCATAACCTTTATTCGTGTTATATACAAGACTTAACACAAAATTTCCTTTGAAAAACACAAATGCACAAAATAAAGCTCCGATTAAAAATGAAATAATCATACTTTGTCTTAATCTTCTTTTAATATATATTTTATCGTTATAATGTTTTGAGACTTCAGGTATTAATGTTGTATTAAGTGCAAGAGTAAAAAATGACGGCATAGTTAGTATCGGAATAACATATGCATTATATATGGCATATTCACTTTCGATGAAATTTGAAGAATAACCCACGAATAAGAGCATATTCGTTAATATTATTGGTTCTAAAAAGTAACAGATATTACCAATTAATCTTGAAGAAACTGATGGTATAGAGATGCTAAATACATCATATGCAATATGCTTATCTGGTAAAACATCTGACATGGTAAAATGAGCGTTTTTGGGAGCAAAGAAAAGATATACAATAATCTGTACAAGTTCACATATAGCAGATATTATTATGTAACCAGTAACGGCATGAGTGGTTGAAATATTCATAAGGTAAGGGACTATTAAAAGAAGTAGAATTAGTCTTGTAAGTTGTTCAAATATACTAGATATGGCATTCGGTAACATGTTTTGCTTTCCAAAATAGTAACCTTTTATTATTCCGGAAATGGTTGTAAAGGGAATGACAAATGAAATTGATATTAAAGGATAATATAAATTAGGATTTTTTAATAAATTATTAGCTAAAAATGGAGAAAAAGCGAATATTATTCCAATTATAACTATGTTAAATAAAAGAGAAATTGGGATCACTGATGCAAAAATACGTATTCCTCGATAATTATTTCTAGCCATAATAACACTTATAGCATAAGGAAGACCCAGTTGAGTTATGGCAATAATAAGTGAATAACTTGGCATAATTAAAGAATATAAATTGATCCCGTCTTTAATAATTCTTGTAAATATTATTTTTATAAAAAAACCTAAAAGTTTTGTAGCAAGGGTACCAACAAGTAGAATAACTGTTGATTTGATGAATGTATTTTTCATAACATCCTCCTTTAAATTTAAACCAAAATATTATATAATAATATATGAAAAAATATTCTTAATTATTAAAGGAGAAAATATGGAAAAGAAAATTAATACTCAAAGGGATTTATATAATAAAGTGTTACCAGCTTTGAAAACAAAAAGACATGAACTCATTTCGGCTGGTATAAAAATAGTTAAAGAAGAAGATATTTGGAATTATAATAAAAATAAAAAATGGAAGAATGCGACATCTTTAACTTTAGCGGGTATAGTTGATGATATTTTAAATACTGATAATCAAGAATATGAAAATTATGTAGTACAAAAAATAAATAATTTGCAAGGTGAATAAATATGGAAGAATTATACGAAGAACTTTTAAAAAAATGTGAAGAAAACGGTTATAGTGAAGAAGAAATCGAAAACATTAAACGCGCTTATGAATTTGCTTATAAGTGTCATAAGGGTAAAATGCGTAAAAATAATGAGGAGTTTATTACACATCCTTTAAATGTTGCTTTGATATGTGCTTCTTTAAATGTTGATTCAACAACTATAATTTCTGCACTTGTTCATGAAACGATAGATAATGGACCATCTTCATTGGAAGAAATAGAAAGTCTATTTGGAGAAGAAGTTATGCATATTGTTTCATCCTTAATGAAAGTTAATAGATTAAAACTTACTGATGAATCAGAATCTACTTCTCTTTATTTAAGAAAAGTACTTGTTGCTCTATCAGAGGATGTGCGAGTTTTAATAATTAAACTTGCTGGTCGTGTTCATAATATGCGTACGATTTATCCATTTTCAAAGGAAAAGCAAAGACTTAAAGCAATAGAAACTCAAAATGTACTTATTCCAATTGCTCATAGATTAGGAATAAATCAATTAAAAACAGAACTTGAGGATATATGTTTTAGAGTTTTAAAAAATGAAGATTATAAAAGTGTTGAAGAATCTTTACCAGCTAGTCGTGAAAAGTTAAATGAGATATTAGAGGAAACAAAAGAAACTATTATTGAAGAGTTAAAACAAAACAATATAAGTTTTGAGATAAAGGGTAGGGTAAAGAGTAATTCTTCAATATATAACAAATTATCTAAGGGTAAAAAGATGAGTGAAATATATGATATCATTGGACTTAGAATTATTTGTGAGGAAGAAAGTGAATGTTATTTAATTATTGGTTTAATTCATTCACTTTATAGACCAATTCCCAAACGTTTTAAAGATTATATTTCGATGCCAAAGGGAAACTCTTATCAATCATTGCATACCGGTGTTTTTGGTCCAGAAGGATTTCCTGTAGAAGTTCAAGTTAGAACAAAAGAAATGAATGAAATTGCAGAACATGGTGTGGCATCTCACTGGTCATATAAAGAACATTCTAAACAAATTCAAAATGTTATGGAACAAAAACTACAAATGTTTAGAAATATAATCGAAGCTAACTCAAATGATATAACTGATGATGATACTTTTGCTCAAAACATGAGTGAACTTTTAAGCACTTCAATATATGTTTATACTCCAAAAGGAGATGTTGTTGAACTTCCTGAGGGCTCTTGTCCAGTCGATTTTGCTTATAGAATTCATTCAAGAGTCGGAGATACAACGATTGGAGCAATTGTAAATGATACAATCGTACCATTAGATTACCATCTTCAAGATAATGATATAGTCAAGATCATGACAAATGCTCAAAGTGAACCAAATAAAGATTGGTTAAATTTTGTAAAAACAACTCAAGCTAAAGCTAAAATTAAAGCTTTCTTCTCTAAAAAAGATCGTGAGGAATATATTGAACGTGGTAGAAACTTACTAGAAAAAGAATTAAAAAGACAACATATCATGGTATCATCAGCGTTGGATGATGAACATATAAATAAACTTGTAAGTGATTTAAAAGTCACTAATTTTGATGAGGTATTATTAAATATTGGAGCTTTAAGATATACACCAAGTTATATTGTAGATTTAATGTACAATGATAAAAAGAATGTTCAAGATGTTCTTTTGGATAAGGTAATGAATTCCAGCACACTTCCTAAGGTAAATCACAAAAATGATATCGTGGTTTCAGGATGTGATGATATTCTTGTTAATCTTGCAAGTTGTTGTAAACCAGTATTTGGCGATGAAATTATAGGATATATCACTAAAGGACAAGGAATAACTGTTCATAAAAAGGATTGCGTAAATGTTAAAGATCTAAATGAAAGATTGATTGATGTTTATTGGAATGAAAATAGAAATGACGAAAACAAATATTATATTTCAAAGATAACCATATATACCAATGGAGTTCAAAATAATATACTTGATATCGTAACTAAATCCACGGTTAGAGGGATAAATATTAATAGTATAAATGAAGTTAATAAAGGTGGAAAAGTTTGCTATGATTTAATTTTAAAAGTAAAAAACAAAGCTGATCTTGATAACTTTATAGAAGATTTAAGAACTTTAAAATTTGTTACAAGCATAAGCAGGTATTAATATGAAGTTAGTTGTGATGCGTAGCAAAAAATCTAGTGTGACAGTTGAAAATGAAACAATTGGGAAAATTGAACATGGACTTATGATACTTGTTGGAATAAGTGTTGATGACACCTTAGAAGATGTTCAAAAATTAGCTGGTAAAGTTTTAAATTTACGAATTTTTGATGATGAAACTGGAGTTATGAATAAGTCAATCTTGGATGTTGGTGGAAGTGTTCTTTCAATTTCTCAGTTCACTTTACTTGCTGAAACTAAAAAAGGAAATCGACCAAGCTATATAAAAGCGATGAAAGGTGAACAAGCTATAGTTTTATATAATGAATTCAATAGAATTTTAAGTGAGCGTGTTCCAGTAGAAACTGGTAAGTTTGGTGCTGATATGCAAGTATCAATCTTAAATGATGGTCCAATAACAATCATAATGGATAGTAAAGGTGACAAATAGTCACTTTTTTTCTTTGATTTATGCTATAATAAGTTTGGATGTGATAATATGAGTAATAAACTTAAAGGATTTTGTTTGATAATTTTGGCAATAGGGGTATTTGTTATGACAGTCATTTTTAATAACAATGACAATAAGATAGCCACTGAACTTTACAATAATTATGAAAATGTTTCATCAACGGAAGTGAAAGAAGAAAATAATGGCAAATTGGTTGCTACAAATGGTGAGATTATACTTCTTCAAGAAGAGCTAACCGATGAAGATTTTAATGTATCTGTTTCTTCTGCTGCTTTAAAAAGAAAAGTTGAAGTATTTGTTTGGACAGAAGAACAAACAACTGAAAACGGACAAACTTCGTATACTTATAGAAAAAAATGGTCAGATGAATTAATAGACTCTTCAAAATTTAGATTTCAAGATAGATATATAAATCCAAAGAAAATATCTTATGAATCAAAAACAATTTATAATAATCAAGTTAAACTTGGGGCATTTACTTTAGGTGAAAATGAACTTAAACAATTAAGTGTTAAAACAAAGCTTACTCCTAATGTAAATAAAAAGAAACTTCCTAAAGGATTTAGCATTGTAGGAGATTATATAACTGATGCTAAAAATATTGAATCTCCAGAAGTTGGAAATATAAGAGTATCTTATACATATAATGTTGATTCGAGTTTAAGCGTACTTGCAAAACAAAATGGTACATCTTTTGATTACTATAAAACAAAAAATGAAAAACAAGTAGATGTTTTACTAAGCGGTATAAAAAATGGTGAAGAGATTATTAAGTATTTTGAAAATAATAACTATACTAGAAATAATATTTTAGTCATAATTGCTTTAGTCTTAACGACTTTAGGAATAATTAAATTAATGAAAAAAGAATAGAATTAACTATTCTTTTTTAAATTGGAAGCCATTGCTCCTAAAGAAGAGGATATAATAATAAGTAAATAAAAGATAATCATATATAATGATAAACCAGTTTTAAATATTAAAGATAGTAAGAAGAAAACAACTGAATATAAAGTTCCACAAAGAAGACCTTTTGTGTAACCTCTTTCTGTTGATATATCAGCTATCATATAACCATATATGAAAAATATCGCGATAGTTAGTAATAAATATAATAAAGGAAATATACTTACATTAAATAGATTGATTAAAGAAAATATAATTGTAAGCACCAATATTGAAACTAGAGGAACCAAACTTATTTTTAAATATCTTTTCAAAATTATCACCTAGTTAAATATATTATTTAATTTTTTAATTATTACAATTTAATAACTTCGTTTGCTGTATGTGAGTAACTTCTAAGAAGTGGTCCAGCACCCAGTTTTATTCCTCCAAAGTAACGAACCACACATATGAAGACGTTATTTAAATTGTTTCTTTCAATGATGTTATATATTGGAAGACCAGCTGTGTTGCTTGGTTCTTTATCATCACTTTTTTTTGCTGTATTTTCAAATTTGTAGGCATATGGAATATGTCTTGCTTTTTTATGTTCAATTTTTAAACTATTTAGGATTTCTTGAACATCTTCAATTGAGTCCAATTCATAATAATATCCAATAAATTTAGATTTTTTTATTTCATAAGTATAAGTGTTTAATAGTTTCAAAACAATCACCTAATTTATAATAACATAAATGAGTAATTATTTGCTATAATAAGAATAAGTTTGGAAGTGATTTAATGCAAAATGAAAAAATTCATGAAAAACTAAAACTTGTGCCACATTTACCAGGTAGCTATCAAATGAAGGATAAAAATGGGATAATAATATATGTTGGTAAGGCAAAAGATTTAAAAAATAGATTATCTTCATACTTTAATGGTCGAGTTACAGGCAAAACTAAAAAGTTAGTTTCAGAGATTGATACTTTTGAATATATTGTTACAACAAGCGAATTGGAGTCATTTATTCTAGAAATAAATTTAATAAAAAAATATGATCCCAAATATAATATTTTACTTAAAGATGATAAAAGTTATCCATACATTGAATATAAAAGGAAACCTTATCCAACAGTTAAAGTTGTTAGATATCTTAACGTAAAAAAGAGAGAAAATAAACATTTATTTGGACCTTATGTAAATGCATCAGCTGCTAGAAAAATGGTAAACTTAATAAATAGACTGTATCCTTTAAAAAAATGCTTAAATGGAAGAGATTTGTGTTTATATTATCACATTCATGAATGTTTAGGTTACTGTGTTAAAAAGATTGATGAAGAAACAATTGATAATATGGAAAAACAAATTCTTGGTTTTCTAAATGGAAATGATTCAATTATTATTGATAAACTGATGGAACAAATAACTCTTGCTAGTGAAAATATGAATTATGAACTTGCTTTAGAACTTAAACAAGATCTTGAATATATAAAAGTAATACAAGAAAAACAAAGAGTAGAAATAAGTGATAGATCAAGTATGGATTTTATCAATTACTATTTTGAATCAGGTTTTATTTCAATTGAAATTTTCTTTATAAGAGCTGGAAAATTGGTCGGTGGAAGAAATAAAATAATACCAGTTGTAAGTGACGATGCAATAAGTGATTTAGAGTCTTCAATTGCTGTTTTCTATACTAAAAATGAAGTACCTAAAACAATTATTGTTAATAAGGATATGAATACTGAAATTTTATCTGATGCTATTGGAACAAAAGTAATAACAGTTGAAAAAGGCGATAAAAAGACTTTACTTGATATGGCATATAACAATGCAAAAATCAATTTGAAAAACAATTTTCAAACAATTCAAAATAAAATTGAACGTACAAGTGGCGCTAATGAAGAATTAGAAAAACTTTTAGGTATGAAAATTAATAGAATTGATTCTTTTGATAACTCAAACTTGTTTGGTACATTTGCAGTATCGGGAATGGTTGTTTTTAAAGATGGGCTTCCTTCTAAAAAGGATTATCGTAAATATAAAGTAAGTGTAGATAAAAATGATGATTATAATACAATGAAAGAGGTTACTTATAGGAGATATTACCGCGCTTTAGTAGAACATGGGGAAATGCCTGATCTAATATTAGTTGATGGTGGAATAAACCAAATTCATGCCGTAAAAGACACGATTGACTCTTTACATTTGAATATAAAAGTTTGTGGTCTTGTAAAAAATGATAAACATAGAACTAATGAACTTTTAGATGGAGATACTTTGGAATCCTATAAAATTGATTATACATCAAATTTATTTCATTATTTAACACGTATTCAAGATGAAGTTCATAGATTTACAATCAATTACCACAGAGAACTTAGAAGTAAAGGCTCGATTAAGAGCTTGCTTGATAATGTTGAAGGTATTGGAGATGTAAGAAAAAAGGAACTTATGAAAAAGTATGGTTCTGTTAAAAAAATTAATGAAGCAAGTATTGAAGAATTGGACGAAATATTACCTCATAAAGTAAGTGAGTATTTAAAAAACTATTTGAATTCATTTTATAGTAAAGATGAAGAACAATAAAAATTTCTTGAACCATATGTTTATTTATTATAAAATTATTATAGGTGAGGAATATGAGTAAAGATTTATATAAAAGTAGAAGAATGTATCAAAATCCAATAGTTTTAATTATAGCAGTTGTCTGTGCAATGATTTTAGCTATATTCATTATAGATATAGTTTCTAAAAAGGTTTCAATTGCTAAAATAGATAATGATACTAAAACTGTTTTAAAAGATATCATGGAAGTTGAATCAGAAAAGAGAAAAGAAGTAGCTGAAGAAAAACTAAAAAAACTTGGAAATAATTCTCCAAGTATAAATATTATTGAAAATGGTGATGTACTTGTTTTAATCAATAATTCTTCTTACTTTACAATTGTTGGAGAATTGTTTAAGAAACCTAAGTATTATACAGCGTCATTTAAAGCCTCTTACAACGATTATCATGAAATAGTAGTGGAAAAGTATGATGATGGTCTAAACGACTCTAAAAACGATGATATAATAATAAAATAAGATATTCGTGTGAATATCTTTTTATATACTTAAAAAGCGTCTATATTTGCTTATTAAATTATTTAGAAATACATAGTTTTCATTGCTGAAATTATTCTTATATGGTGCTAAATCAAAACTATTGGGATTCTTTAATACTTGTTTATAGTTACTTTTTATAAATGAATATACAAAATCTATTTCTTTATCAGTTGTTTTAAGATGATTTTTGTTGGCGAACTTAATAATATCCTCTTTTCTTAAATTGATAATAAAATTTTCTATAATATTATTCAAAACATTTCCTCCTCGTTATATTTTATGTTTTTATGGTTAATATATTAATATGAAAAGTAAAATATATTTAATTAAAATTTTAATTGTTGTTATTAATATAGTTGTTGTTTGGAGATTATATGATATTTGTATTGTCAATCATGAAAAATATGAGTATCTTTCTTCAATAACAAATGAAAAAATAATTGAATCTAATACTACTTTAAGAGGTAGAATTTTAGATTGTAAAGGTAATGTTTTAGTGGATAATAAAGGTATAAAAGTTTTATATTATACTAAAATACCTGAAATAAAACTAAGTGAAGAAATTAAAATTGCTGAAAGTCTTGCTAAAGTAATTGATTTAAATGATTTTAGAGTTACGGATTTACAAATGAATGAATATGTTTATAAAAAATATAAAACGGATATCGATAAAAGAATTAATAAAGAAAAATTAAAAAAGTATAATGAAAGAAAATTAAATGAAAACGATTATTTAAATTATAAATATAGTTTAATAACAAATGAAGAAAAAACAAGTATTTCTAATTTAGAGGTATATATCTATAATCTTATGAATAGTGGATATAGTTACCAAGATAAAGTTATTAAAAAGAATCTTACCGACGAAGAATTTACTATGATAAATGAGATGAATTTAAGTGGAATACGTGTAGATATTGATTATGTTAGAATATATAAATATGATACGTCTTTAAATCAAATTTTTGGTTCTATTGGGCCAATCACTAAAGAAAATAAGGCCAAATATCTAAATAATGGATATAAACTTAATTCAATTGTGGGAGTTTCTTTTTTAGAGAAAACTTATGAAAAATATTTGAAAGGAAGTGCACGTAAATACAAAATAAAAAGTGACAATACATTAGAAGTTGTTGATGAAGGAAAGAAGGGAAATGATTTAGTTTTAACTATCGATATTGATAAACAAATTAAAATTGATGAGGCTTTAAAAGAGGAAATAATTAATGCTAAAAAGTCTTGTAATACTAAGTATTATAATGGGTCTAATATCGTCGTGAGTGATCCAACTAATGGACATATTATTGCTATGTCAAGCTATGAATATAATAATGGTGCTTTGAATTATAATACAATAGGAATATTAAAAAATTCATATACAGTTGGTTCTGTTGTCAAAGCTGCAAGTATGAGTACACTTTATAAATATAATGCCATACCTGGAGATAGGGTGAGGGATGCATGTGTTAAGCTTTTCAGTCAAAATGAAAAGTGTTCATGGAAAAGTTTAGGCATAATCAATGATATTGATGCACTAGCTTTTTCTTCTAACTATTATCAATTTTTAGGGGCGATAAAATTATCCGGAATGGAATATAAATACAATATGAAATTTAATCCTACTAGAGATGATTTTAATAAGTATCGTGATTATTTTAAAACTTTAGGATTGGGTAGTAAGACAATGATAGATATCGATGGAGAAGATGTCGGAATACTTGGCAGTATGATAAGCGGTGATTTACTTTTAAATTTAACAATTGGTCAATACGATACTTATACAACATTGATGCTAAATAATTATGTTGCAACTATAGCAAATGGAAAATGCCGCTATAAACTAAAAATTGCTGATAGTATTGTTGATGAGTCTTCTAATAAACGAGTTATCAATAAGGATGAGATACTTAATGACTATGAAATAAGTGATGAAAACTATTTAAGAATTAAAACTGGTTTAAGAAAAGTTGTTACAAACGGAACAGCTGCTTACTATATGGATAAAAAATACAATGCAAGTGGAAAAACAGGAACAAGTGAAACGTTTTATGGTGGAGCAAACACTTATACAAAATCATTTATAGCATACTTTCCAAGTGATGATCCAAAATATGCTCTAACTATTATTTCACCTAATATTTCTTATAAAAATAGTACAAGTAATTATAAATATCCTATAAATAGTAAACTATCTAGGAAAATTGCTAATATTTTGTTTGAAAATTAACTATATATATGCTAAAATACTTATAGTTTACAAGTGAGGAGGCTAGATTTTTTATGGCAAAGGGAAAAACAGATGCTAGAACACCAATTGGATTAAAATGTACTAAATGTGGTTATATGATTAGACATACTGAAAAAAACACAAAAAATACTACTGAGAAATTAGAATTAAATAAATATTGTCCAAAATGTAAATCAGTACAAGTATTTAAAGAAGCAAAAATTGGTAAATAGAGGGATAATACATGAGTTATATTTACCATGGAACTATGCAAGATGTAATAGATTATGCTGAACTGATTAAACTTCAAGCTGGTTATTATTCTAAACCACAAAAAGTTGTTTGCTCACGTAAATCAAAATACAGCGTTGCTAAAAAATCAAATAGAAAAGTTTTAAGAAGAAAAATATATTAAAAGGAGGATTTTCATGAACATTAACATTAACGATATTAAAAACGGAATGACAATTATTATTGATGGAAAATTATGTTTAATTGAAGAATTCCAACACGTTAAACCTGGTAAGGGTTCAGCATTCATGAAGATGAAATTAAGAAACCTAAGAACTGGAGCTTTAGTTGAAGATACTTATAATACTAATATTAAGATTGAAAGAGCTAGAGTAGATAGACTTCCTATGCAATATTTGTATTCAATGGGTGATAATTATGTTTTTATGAATAATGAAACTTATGAGCAATTAGAAATCCCTGCTGAAAAGTTAAAAGATCAAATTAAATTCTTAAAAGAAGGTCTTGAAATAACTATTACGATGTATGAAGGTGAAATTCTTGGAATTACTTTACCCGAAAAAATCGAATTTGAAATAGTTGAAACTAGTGAAGCAGTAAAAGGAAATACAACAAATAATGCTCAAAAAGATGCTAAAATAGAAACAGGATATGTTGTTAAAGTTCCATTATTTATTAATCAAGGAGAAAAGATACTTATCTCAACTGCTGATGGTAAGTATGCTGGAAGAGCTTAGTAATGGCTCTTTTTTTATGAAATAGTTGCTAAAGTATGTGTAAAGTATTGACACATTATTAAAAATTTTGTTATGATTGATATGTAAAATAGAGAAGGGACTTGACGTAATGAAAGAGTTAAATAGATTATTAAGTGAGTTGGGTATATCAAAAGTTAGACTAGCAAAATATCTTGGAGTTTCAAGACAAATGGTCTATAATTATTTAGAATTTGAAAGTTTAAATAAATGGCCAAAAGAGAAAAAGATTTTATTATTAAAATTATTGGATATTGAAGATGGTGATGATGACACTATTGCAAAAATCAAGGTTAATACAGAATATTTGCTTGCAGTAGAGGATAGACTTAATGATGGAGTAAAAGAAAATCATGATAATGAGTTTTTAGATCTTAAAGGACTAAAAAAGGAAGAACAAGCTTTAGTAAGTGATATTACATTCTTGATTAAGGAAAAATTAACTGATGATAATCATGAGGAAAATTTCTACGCTTTACAATACGTATATCATATGTTACAAAGTATGGATAATATACCAGAAATTAAATATTTATTGGCTTATCTATCTAAATCTACTGGTTTTACATCACCTAATGTATTTAAATTTAATGAGGATAAACAATTTATATTTGAAGGTATAATTCATTCTGCATTCTCTTTATATAACAGTGGGGGAGCTAGCAAGACAAAAGTTATAGAATCTCGTAATAGATTCATTGAAGATCTTGAAGAGAAAAAAGAAGAAGTTCTTACACGTACTCAACAATTAAACACTGTTAGAGTTCAAGCTTTAAGAGAACTTGGATATAATGCAATTAATCCAGATAATGCTGCTGAAGTTTTTGAAAAAATTGCAGAGATTCAATCAAGAAAAGTATAAACCTACTTTTCTTTTTATTTTGCTCTACTTCCCCTACCTTACCTACTTTGATTTGAATAGAGGAGAGTGATTTTTATTGTTTATTTGTTAGTATGAATTACATATAGAGAAGTACTAAGAATATAAAAATAGAAGGTGTTATTAATGATATTTTTCATAATATAAATAATAATAAAATATATTTATATTAGCAAGGTTAATAACTAACAATCTTTTATTTAAAAATATACAAGTTAACATAATATATATTATATGAAGTTGCATATTCTTTGAATTATTCTTTATAGTTATCCATATTTAATTATTAATTCTAATTTATATATCTATTACTTATATGGTTCCATTACAAAAAAAACTATATAGTTAAATTCTATATAGTATATTTTTTGTTTGTAATTTAAACTAAAAACGTTTTAAATTATTTTTCACATAGTATTTTTTCTGTAATATCATATTCATTATCATATTTGCAAACACTATAATCATCATCATAAGATTTACAATCATATGCATAAGAACATTTGTTATCAAGATCCTCATTGATGTAATAATCGATTTCTTCAACTACTCCATTTATAAAATATATTATAATAGGGAAGAGTAAAATAAAAATTACTAAGAATACCATTTTAAGCGCTGATATTACAATACCTGCTATAGCAAGTCCACTACCACCCTCCTCTACTCTTTTTGCTTGAATTAAGCCTATAATTGATAACACTAATCCTGCAATACTTGAAACAAATGATAATACAAATCCTACTATACAAATGCTATTAGTTCTCTTTTTTTCCATAACTTCACGTCCTTTTACTGTTCTTGATATTTATTAAATTCTTTTACATATACTTTATCATCTATTGATATGCAAATCTCTCGAAGATATTATATAGCAAATTCATGATAAAAGTCTAGTGCTATATACCAATTATAATCGAGATAACTATATAAACTAAGGACAACAAAATTCCGTAGATAAAATATCTGTGTTTATCAAATTTTAATGATTCTTTATATATTGAATTTATGCTTAAAGTAATCATTATACCGGCAGTAAATATAAGTATAATAGCAATCATTATATCGTTAATATACTTGTATAGAAATATATATGCAAGTATTGCTCCTAAGGGTTCAGCTAAACATGATAAAAAAGTAGAAGAAAACGCTTTTTTAAATGATTTTGTTCCTAAATAGATTGGTAAAGCTATGCATATTCCTTCTGGTATATTATGAAACATAATTGCTAAGCTTAATTTAATTCCAATTTTTAAGTTTGTCACACCTGATAAAAACGTAACAATTCCCTCTGGAAAATTGTGAACCATCAAAGCTATTAATGATAATATTCCTAGTTTTAAAAGACTCTTCTCCCCTTCCATCTTTTTATCTAAAATATTTATTATTAAATATCCTGCTAAGAATGAAGTAATAATTATAGTTAAAGCTTTTAAAATAGAAAAATTATTCAAGGTGGTAATAATTGAATTAGGTAAAAGATCAATTACTGATATTAAAATCATTACAGTGCCTGAAAATGCTAAAACAAGGCTTATATTTGATTTTTTACCAATGTTAGGTATAAATACTAGCAAAGAACCCAAAAGTGTTCCAAATGATGCTAAAAATGATAATAAAATAGGTATTAATATTTTCATAATATATATTTATTAATATTGATATAAATTTATTCTTAAAATATAGTTTTTTTTTATTATAATAAAAAATATATTGTACATAATAATTGTAGGAGGTAAGATTTTATGAAAACTAAAAAGACAAATAGAACTTCTAAAAGTAAAAGATCTAATAAATGTCATAGAGATTCTGAAACTTCAGCAGAATAACAAAAAAAAACGTTGATGATTAATTCAACGTTTTTTTTATATTTTTTTCATCATTCATGTTTTTTGTATTATTAAGCAAACCATCTATTTTGTTTGGATTTATAGTTAGTCTAGTATCTATTTCGTTTTTTAAACATAAAACGGCTTCAACCAAGTTTTTACACAATTCTTCAGTGCTCATATTTAGAAATGATGCTTCTTCATCCAAACTATATTCACCACTATAATTTACATCAAATTCTGTTAAAAGAAAATATTCACATTTTTTAGGTAAATGAGTATTTATAATTAAATCTCGAGTTATAATATTTGCTTTCTTTAAAGATTTCAAGTAACTCTCTACACTTTCTTTTATTTCTTCAAAAGATTTGATATTATCAGTGTCTTCCTCAAGAATATTTGTTCCTTCAAGGCAATTTGCTTTTGTTTCTATTTTAGTTTGAATACATTCCTTTATTTTTTCTCCGCTTTGTATGCTTTTCTTAAATGTGATTATTGCTGTTGTAGTAAAATAACCGTATGCAGTTTTATCACTTCTTAGTATAGTGCTTTTTATATTGAATATGTGTTTTCCGTTTTCCTCTGTTACATCTATATACTTATCAAAGTGTTTTTGGCCACCTTTTTTTAAATTACTATATAAACTTTCTAAATCTTCTTCGGTAAATCCACGATCTTTATAGTAATCATTTAGTGTTTTATAATTGCTAATAGATATACATTGCGACTTTTTCATTGCTTTATCGTTTTCTGAACTTTCTTTTATTTCCTCTTTGGATTGAGTTTTTTCAACTATTTTTTGTTTTAATTTATCTTTGTTTATTCTTTCTTCTTTTATTAGTTTTCCTATACCTTCATTTTCGTCTTTAGTTAATTTATAAATTTCTTCATTCTCTTCACTAGTAAGATGTGAATTATATATTTCATTAAAGTTTTTATCAAACTTTTGCTTTATTAGGTCTTGTTCATCTAACCTTAAACTTCGATATGCTTCTATAAATTCGTTAACAGTATACCCTTTTTCCTCATAAAATTTTATCAAATTGAAACTTTTAATCGGTATAGTATTTTGTTTTTCTTTTGCTTCTTCTTTTACAATTTGTTTAGTTGGTACTTCACTTTTCTTAAGTCTTTCAATGACACTGTCGGGTCCAGAAATGATGTTTAAAATAATTTCAGCATCTTCTTTTGATACGGGAATTAATGGAGATCTAACTTTGTCATATTTTTGGCCATAATACTTATGTAACACTATTCTAATTCTCGTTTCATAGGTTGAAAGCATTTGAACTATAGCTTCTTTGCGATACCCAAATTTTTCTAAATGCGTTATTAATGACTTTGGTATGTTTATTTTCTTTTGAACTATTTTGTTCGTATCATCTTTATTAGTTTTTATAATGGTTTCAAATTCATGTAATCCAAACACTAGTTTTTGATATATATCGTCTGTTGGAATGTTAAATAATGATGTAATAATTGAAAATCTTTCTTTTTTTCTATTTATTCCAAATGCAGAAGTGAAAATATCGCGATATTGTGGGGAAACCTTATTGATTGCGCTTTCCAATTCTTGTGGTGTTAAATCATAAGTTAAACAAAGTTTTCTTGACATCAAAGTTGCGTTGTTGTTGAAAAAACCAATTAAATTTTTATTTTTTGCTTTTAATTTTTCCACACATAATACATCCATTTTTACTAATAGTTCTGCAAGATTATATTTATAAATATCGCTTCTTTTAATCGCTCCTTTTACATTTATTCCATCAAAATCTTTTCCATACTTTTTCTTCATTATGTCATAGACATAATCTTCTTCATATTTTATTAATGTTTTAAAAGTTTCTTCATCTGTATTAAAATCAATCCAAGCTTTTTCCATGATTCACCTCTATGATATCTATACTTTATTTATTTTTTTCTTTTGGTTGTTTTTATCTTTTGTATATATTTCAAATGCTTTGTCGAATAATGATTTATATAATAATAACTCAGTTATTCCATCAAATGAGTGATTTGTTAATAAACCAGATAATAAGATATAGTAGTTAATACATTTACCAGCAAATTTTTGACAAATACTGGCTTTTACTATTTTATAATCTGTTGTACTCTTTTTTATCTTCATTTTTGTATCATTCAACATTGAATAGTATATATTATCAGCATTTACAATGTTTGATTTTTCGCTTTTATAGTGAATAAGAAGTGTTATAAAATAATCCAAATAATGACGTATTTCAACTAGTTTTTCTTTATTTAAGCGATAACTTGCTTTTAATTCAAATGTATCAATATCAAAATATGAAGTTAGATCAAAGTCTTTTCCATATTTATTGATAATATGTAAAAATTCAATAAATTCTGTTTCTGTATATCCAAGTGATAAAAAGAAATTCTTTAAGTTAGAAATGTTATTAACATAAGTACAATCGATTATTAAGTTGGTAAACACCTCTATCGCATCGTCAGTTGTACTGTTTTTTTGTCGTGCTAAAGATATTATTTTATCAATTGTTGGCTCGTCTAAGTCATTGATTATAGTTAATGATGCAACAGGACTACAACCTAAGTCTATAAGCACATTTCTTACGGATTGGTATTTTTCTTTCTTGTTCATATCAATAAGTTCATTATAGTTAAGTGCTAAATATATAATTTTATCAAATAAAGATGTTAATTCTTCTTCGTTAATTATAACGTTATCGCGTAAATAGGCTTGACTTGTATAATATTTATTTAGTGTACTTTTTTCTTCTGAATTTAATAATAAAACAGCCTTCTTAACATAATTTGCAGGTATTCCACGTATTCCTAGATGAACATAGTAATTTGTATAAACATTTTCAGTAACCGAACTATCATATTGAGGAAGGATACTATCATTTAAAATGTTTTCCGCAAAGGCATTATCTGGATTTATTAATGAAGTCGTTGCTGATTTTTGGATTCCTATATTTTGACTATATGTTTCTTTTAGTATAAGGTTAGAGTCATAAAATTTTGAAATCATATCAAGTGATTCTATAGAAAATTGTTTGAAAGCTTTTTCAACTATTTCTCTTTCATATCCTAACTTTTGATAAAAACGATATATATCTATTATCATTCCTGAAGAAGAACAATTTAAAAGATTGTAACTTGCTATTTTGTCTTTAATATTTTTTTGAATACCTTTATTTGGATTAAATAATAAATTATATATTGAATTAGCCTCACCACTTCTAACTATTTTACCAAATATAAATTTTTTAGGAACTTTCAATGTATAATCTGAATAAAAATAGGTATTAATTATTTCTTTATGTATTGTAGATAATTCTTCTAAAACTTCTGATACTATTTTCTTTGAATATCCCATACTAATATAATAGTCTTTTAAATTAAATTCATTAATTGGGCCATAATATTTTGGTATTTTTATTGACTTTATTCTTTCTTCTATAATGTACATAACGTTTTTATCCTTAGAAATGAACACTGTTTTTAGGTTTTGGATATCTTCCTGCAACAATTTTACCTCAGTGTTTTTTTCTTTGTTGAAACATTTACCATATAGTTTTTTTAAGGTACTTTTTACGTCATCGCTATATTCTTCTATTGCTAACTCTATATCATCATGATAATATCCTTTTTTTTCAAAATAATCAAAGAAAAAGTTTGGTAAAACAAAAACATTTTTCTTAGGTTTCTCTTCAACGTTTTTTTTGACTGAATTTAAATATAAAAAACGCATGTTAGTTCTAACTAGTCTGTTTAAATCGTCGTAGTTAATATTTAATGCATCAAGCACTTCATCAACATTTAAATTTTCACCAGTCAAGTTAAATAATAGTTCAATAGCTCGTCTTGATTTTTGCGGTATTATATTTAAATTAGTTACCATTGATAATGAATCTATATTATAAGCAAATTTTATACGTTCTATAATATTATTCTCACTTAAAAAAGTTTCAAACTCTTCTTTTGAACCTAGTTTATGTAAACATAAAACATCTATAGTTACTATCTCTTGAATGATTGGAAAAATTTGTTTTTCATAATCAGAAAGAGTTATTTTTTTATTTCTAGTGAAGAAATTAGAAAATTGATTTTCTAATTGAATCTTTACTAAATCAGTTTCACATTCATATATTTTTTTTAATTCTTCATCAGTTGCATTAAATATTTTATTTATTTTTTTTATTCTTTCCATAATTTTTACTACCCCGCCTTTGGTTTGTTATTATAGCATACTTTTAATCCCTTGGAAAGTATTTCTTATATTCATTATGTAACGCTTCTTTAGTTAGATGCGTATATATTTGTGTTGTTGAAATGTCAGAGTGACCAAGAAGTTCTTGTATAACTCTTAAGTCTGCTCCATTTTCTAGTAAATGGGTTGCGAAGGTATGTCTAAGAGTATGTGGGCCGATTGTTTTTTTAATATTTTTTAATGCAGCATAATTTTTAATCATCTTAAATATTCCTTGTCTTGTTAACATACGACCATGATTGTTTAAAAAAATATAGTTGTTTATCTCATTTTTTACAAGTTCAGGTCGGTAATTATCAATATATTCTTTTAAATATCTTATTGCATAGTCATTTACTGGAACAATTCTTTCTTTTGAACCTTTTCCCATAACCCTTATAATACATTCGTCATAGTCGATATTTTTAAACTCTAGAGATATAACTTCACTTATTCTTAAGCCAGTTGCATACATGAGTTCGAGAATAGCTTTGTTTCTTGAAGAAAAAGCGTCAGTTACTTCAATATCTAAAAGTTTATTCACTTCATCAATTGTTAAATATGTTGGTAAATGAATACCTAATTTAGGAGATTTTATTCCATCTGTTGGATTATTAGAAATACGTACTTGTTTTAAAAAATATGAATAAAACGTTTTTAAACTAGAAATGTTATGGCTTACAGTAGTTGGAGCTAAATCACTTAATGTTTGAATATATTTTTCTATATCTTTAGAAGTTATTTTAAGTAAATCTTTGTTTTTATAGTATTCTTCAAATTTGTTTAAATCATTTTCGTATGAATTAATCGTGTTTTTTGAGTAGTTTGCTTCCACCTCTAGGTATGATAAAAAGTCACTTATATAGATGTTATTCATATGTTTCACCATACTTATGATATCAAATTTTTGAAAAATTTACAAAATAGATAAAGGCTTATGTTATAATTGTTTATGGTGATATATATGGAACTTCTTGCTAATACTTTAAGACCAAGTTGTTTAGACGATGTTGTTGGTCAAAGACATTTGGTTGGAGAGAATAAGATAATAAGAAACTTGGTTAATAATAAACATATATTTTCTATGATACTTTATGGTCCTCCAGGAACAGGTAAAACAACGCTTGCATACGCGATTGTTAATGAGCTTGGGGTTAAATATCGTATGCTTAATGCTGTTATTAATAATAAAAGTGATTTTGATGTTGCTATTGAAGAAGCAAAAATGTATGGTTCTCTTGTTTTAATTGTTGATGAAATTCATCGAATGAATAAGGATAAACAGGATATACTTCTTCCTTATTTGGAAAATGGTCTTATTACTTTAATTGGTCTTACAACATCAAATCCTTACTTTAAAATAAATCCTGCTATACGTAGTCGTGTTCAAATTTTTGAACTTAAACCTGTTAGTAAAGAAGATATTGTAATTTGTTTAAAAAGAGCTTGTAAAAAATTAGATAAGATAAATGTAAATGATGAAGCACTTAAATATATCGCTTCTTTATCTAATGGAGATGTTCGAGCATCCCTTAGTTTGTTAGAGGTTGCTTACTATTCTACTAAAGATGGTAATATTACAATTGATTTAATTCAAAATATTAACCCTAAAGTTATTTTGGATGGAGATCAAGATGGAGATGCCCATTATGATTTAATAAGTGCATTACAAAAAAGTATTCGTGGAAGTGATGTTGATGCAGCTCTTTACTATTTAGGAAGGTTAATCGTAATTGGTGATTTAGATATAATATATAGAAGATTGAGTGTTATAGCTTATGAGGATATTGGACTTGCAAATCCTGGTATTGGACCTAAAGTTATGGCTGCAATAGAAGCGGCTAATCTTGTCGGTTTACCGGAGGCACGAATTCCTTTAGGAACTATAGTTACGGAAATGGCTCTATCACCAAAATCTAATTCAGCACATGTGGCTTTAGATTCTGCGATAAATGATATATCTAATGGCATAAATGGTAGAGTTCCAGCATGGCTTAAAACTAACTCTAAGGATTATAAATATCCACATGATTATAAAAATTCATGGGTGGATCAACAATACTTACCAACTGAAATAAAAAATAAAAAGTATTTTGTACCTAAAAATAATAAATATGAAATGAATTTAGTTAATATACATAAGGAGATGAAAAAATGAATATAGCAATAATTGGAACAGGAGTTTATGGTATTGCCATGGCTACAGCTCTTGCTCAAAATAAAAATAATAGTATAAAAATGTGGTCCGAAAGTGATGAATCATTAAACAGAATAGAAAAATCAAGAAAAAATTTTAAAGACTTGGGTGGAATAAAGTTACCTGATAAACTTGTATTCTCTACTTCTTATGAAGAAGTTATGAAAGATGCTGATTTAGTTTTTATAATGGTTGCAGCAAAATATGTTTCAAGTGTATGCGAAAATATGAAAAAATATATTACTAAGAATATGCACTTTGTTATTGGTTCTAAAGGGATTGAACAAAAGACATGTTTGTTTATCGATGAAATATTTCAAAAAAATATACGCACGAATAAACTTGCTGTAATATCCGGACCATCTTTTGCAATTGATATAGGTTTTTTAGAACCTATTGGTTTATCTTTAGCTACTAAAAATAAAAGCACTTTAAAATTGGTCCATGAAGCATATGAACACACTAATATAAAGCTAAGAGATACAACTGATATAGTTGGTATTGAAATATGTGGGTCTATAAAAAATGTTATCGCGATTGCTGCTGGAATATTGGACGGTCTAGGTTATAAAGAGTCCACTAGAAGTTTCCTTATTACTGAATCCTTACATGATATTAAGGAACTTATCAATAATCTTGGAGGAAATAAAAAAACTATTCTATCATTTGCTGGTGTTGGAGATTTATTATTAACAGCTACAAGTGAAAAATCGCGTAATTATACTTATGGCGTTTTACTTGGCAAGAATGATATGAAAGAAGCTTTGAATTATATAAATGAAACCACTGTAGAAGGTTATTATACTCTTAATAGTATATATGCCCTACTTCATAAGAAAAAAGTTAAAATGCCTGTAATTGATATTATTTATGATATTGTAATAAATGGTAATGATCCTAAAATTTTGGTAGATTTTCTTATGAAAAAATAAAAACGTTGAATTTAACTCAACGTTTTTTTATTCTCTTTTTTTTCAGCTAATGCTGCAGTATCAGTAAAATGATTCATTTTGCTAATTACATTTTCTTTTACAAGTTTAATCGCATCCACTAAAATTTTACATAGTTCCATACTATCCATATTGAAATGTTTGGCTTCCTCGTCTAAACTCATAGAACCATCTTTGTTTATAACAAATTCATTTAAAAGAAAGTATTCATATCTTTTAGGAAGATTAAGATTTAAAATTAAATCTTTTGTGATTATATGACTTGATTTTATTTCGGATAAATACTCATGAATATACTCTTTTATGTTATCAAATGAAGGTCCTTCAGCTATAACTAAATTATTTTGTATTTCTTGTTTTGTTTGTTTCTTTTTGTGTTTCAAATAAATTAGTAGATTACTAGTAAAATACGCATATGCTGGTAAATCGTGCCTGTACTTAAGCGTGCTTTTTATTTCAAATATATATTTTTCTTCATTGACTTTTGTTATTGTTGTAAATTCTTCAAAATACTTTTTGCCTTGATTTGCTGATTTATACGCATTTGTTAACTCTTCATCAGTAATACCATATTTTTTATAATAGTCATTTAAAGTTTTACAATAATCAAGTTTTCCTTTATTACTTTTACTATTTTCTTTCTCTATTTCTTTTTTTACAAAATTTGTTATAGTATTATTCAATTTTAAGCCATCTACACCCTTGCCACTTCTAATTCTATGTATACATATTGATTCTGGAATATCTTGCATAAGATAATGAAAATCTTTCTTATTTAAGTTCGCTATAGATTTTTTAAAAGTAAATATATGTTTATTTTCAGCTTCTTCAACAATATTCATCGTTTTATAAAAGTAATCATGGCGAAATGGTATAGATGCTAAAGATAAATATAAATCTTCCATGTCTTCATCATCAAAACCTAACGATTTATAATAATCATTTAAAGTTTTATAATCATTAATGATTTCCATTCTGCTTGTCTTTGGAGAATGAAAATCAATATATCTTTTAATGTTTTCTGTTAGATTAAGATTTTCTATTGATTTATTATTTTTAACTCTGCATCTATATAATTTTACAAGTATAGTTTTATTATAATATTTGTAATTTCTTTTATCATTTGTATCTATTCTTCTAACGAATGTAAAAATATGTTTCTTATCTTTTGTTTCAGTAACATTTATAGTTTCAGAAAATATATCTTTTTCTCTTTTAATTAAGTTTTTATAGACTTCTTCTAAATCTTCATCATCAAATCCTATTGCTTTGATAAAACCGTTAAGTGTTTTATATTTTTTTATTGATATTGTAGGTGTTGTTTTAACTCTTTCACCAGATTTTTTTATAGAAGGAGGCAATTTTATATTATCTACACCTTTGCCCTTTTTAATTCGAAACTTACATAATGATATTGGAATGTCTTTTGTTAAATAATCATGGTCTTTTTGACATAGATCAGCGGCTGGTTTTGTAAAAATAAACATATGTTTTTCATCTTCAATTATATTAAAAAGTCTATAAAAGCAATCGTGCCGTATTGGATTTTCGTCTAAAGATGAATATAAATTTTCCATGTCTTCATCATCAAATCCTAAAGCGTTATAATAGCCATTTAAATGTATATAATTTTCTATTTTAGGAGTATTGTTACCTCTTATAGAATTAGTTCTTAAATGATTTTTAACGTTCTTGGATACTTCAATATTATCAACTGATTTGTTATTCCTTAATCTACCTCTATATAAACGTATAATAACACTTTGAGTATAGTATTGATAATTTAGTTGGTCATGATTTTGAGTTATTCTTTTTGTAAAAGTGAATGTATGTTTCTTTTCTGCATCTTCCGTAACAATAATACATTTATTAAATCTTTCCTTTTCTTTTGCTGATAGTTCGTTGTACATATTTTCTAGGTCTTCATCATCAAATCCTAGTGATTTACAGTATTCATTAAACGTATCAAAATTCTTTATTCCTTTTTCATTGTTTGGCTTATTTTCAGTTAAATCTTTAGATGGAGAAAAATTAACGCCTTTTTTTTCAACAGAATCAAATGTATTACTTTTTTGAGGAAGTGTGATGTCTTTTGACTTAGTTGGTGTTTTTTTCACTTTTATAGGTTGAATAACTTCTTCATTTTTCTTCTCTAAAATTTCTTTTTCTGCCTCTTGTGGTTGTTCTGCTATTTTAATTATTTTAGGCATAGTTTTATAATCATTAACGATTTCCATACTGCTTGTCTTTGGAGAATGAAGCTCAATATATCTTTTAACGTTTTCTGTTAGATTAAGATTATCTATTGATTTATTATTTTTAACTCTGCATCTATATAATTTCACAAGTATCGTTTTATTATAATATTTGTAACTTTTTTCAACATTTTTATCTATTCTTCTAATGAATGTAAAAATATGTTTTTTATCTTCTGTTTCAGTAACATTTATAGTTTCAGAAAAAATATCTTTTTCTCTTTCAGTTAAGCTATTGTAGACTTCTTCTAAATCTTCGTCATCAAAACCTATTGCCTTAATGAAATCATTAAGTGTTTTATATTTTTTTATTGATATTGTAGGTGTTGTTTTAGCTCTTTCCCCAGCTCTTTTTATAGAAGGTTGCAATTTTATATCTTCAATACTCCTACCGGTTTTTAGCCTATACTTACATAATGATATTGGAATATCTTTTGTTAAATAATCCTGATCTTTTTGACATAAATCTGCGGCTGGTGTTTTAAATATAAACATATGTTTTTCTTTTTCGGTTATATTAAAAAGTCTATAAAAGCGATCGTGACGTGTTGGATTTTCTTTTAAAGATGAATATAATATTTCCATGTCTTCATCATCAAATCCTAGTGATTTACAATATTCATTAAAAGTATCAAAATTCTTTATTCCTTTTTCATTGTTTGGCTTATTTTCAGTTAAATCTTTAGATGGAGAAAAATTAACGCCTTTTTTTTCAACAGAATCAAATGTATTACTTTTTTGAGGAAGTGTGATGTCTTTTGACTTAGTTGGTGTTTTCTTAACTTTTATAGGTTGAATAACTTCTTCATTTTTCTTTTCTAAAATTTCTTTTTCTGCCTCTTGTGGTTGTTCTACTATTTTAATGATTTTAGGCATAGTTTTATTTGTCATTTCAGCTAAAATTTTACCTATTCCGCTGTTTTCACTTCTAGTAAGATCAAATATCATTGCATTTTCTTTATAGGATAGTTTGGCATCTTTTATTTCATTAAATTCCTTGTCATATTTCTTCTTTATTAAAGCACATTCTTTTTCACTTAAAGAACGATATGCATTTAAAAATTCTAATGCAGAGTATCCTTTATTTTTATAGAATTTTATTAAATTGAATGCTTGTTCTTTTTTTGGTCTGTTATTTCTTTTAATTTCTTCAATTGCTTGTAATTTCTTTTCTTGCAGTTTTTTTATTTGAACATCTATGTTATTATCTCCAATTAAAACAGAATTAATGATTTTTTCATCACCTTCAGCAACGGGAATTAGCAGAGATTTTGCTGAAGAATAATTAAATCCATAATATTTTTGTAAAGTGTATTTTGTTTTATCATCATAAAGATTCAAAGCCTCGATTAATTCAGATCTTGGATATCCTCTTTTTTCAAGATCTAACATCAACATAGTAGGTATTTTGTTTGTAACTTTTTTGACACTTTTCATTATATTAACTTCACTTTTCAGACGTCTAATAGTTAGTAATAAGTTTTTATATATATCGTCAGTAGACACTTCGAATAACTTTTCTATATCTTTAAAGTTCATTTTTCTTCGATTTATACCATAAGAATATATAAAAACTTTTCTTTGCTCCTCTGGTAATCTAATAATTATGTTTTCTAACTTATCTATTTTAAGGTCATAGGCAGTACATATCTTCCTTTGCATTAAACCTTCTTCTTTTTTAAAAAAGGAATCTACGTTAATGTGTTTGTTTTTTAAATTTTTTATACATAGTACATCTATTTCGATTAAAAGAGATGCTAAAGCAAATATTTCGTTTTCCTTTTTTGTGAGTTTAACTTCATTTTTGTTATCATAATTTATTCCATATTTCTTTTGCACTATAATTTTTACAAAGTCTTCTTCGTATTTCATTATTAATTTAAAAGTTTCTTCGTCTGTTTTAAAATTTGTCCACACATTTTCCATAATCTACCTCATCACGTTTTTAGTTATATTATACTCTTGAATATGTTTTTTGAAAAGCATTTTCCTTTTTAATTCAACATAAAAAGATAACTGTTTTAGTTATCTTTAAGATTATTTGTTTTTAATTATGTCATTAAATATAAATGACACACATAAAAGACCGGCAACGCTTGGAACTAAATTGGCTGTTCCTAACATATTTATTTGTTTTGGAACTTCTGTTGAAGATACCACATATATTTTTTTATTGATATGAGCTTTTCTTACTTTATTTCTTAATAATCTTGCAATTGGATCGTTGTTGGTTTTATCTAAAGTTGTAATTTCTAATTTTGTAGGGTCTGTTTTTTTTGCTGTTCCCATAGAAGATATTAGCTTATATGAATAATGTAAACTATTTTCCATTAAAGCAAATTTTACGTCTAATGTATCACAGGCATCTATTATGTAATCAAAGTTTTGATTTAAAAGTTTTCTTAGCTTTTCTTTATTTAGCTTTTCATTAATCGCTTGAATATTGATGTTTGGATTTATTAATAAAGCTCTTTTTTTTGCTTCATCTACTTTATACTTTCCAATGTTAGTTGAATCAGTTATTAGTTGTCTATTCAAGTTGGATAAATCGATGGTATCAAAATCAACTATAGTTATATCATAGAATCCATTTCTTATAAGTGCTTCTAAGGCGTAACTTCCTACTCCGCCTACTCCAATAAGTAAAATTTTTTTTCTTTCAATTTCTTTTAGTTTTTCTTCACCAATAAGACCAATTAGTCTTTCAAACATAATATCACCTTTCTTGCAAATAAAAAGCCTAAGAAAAGCCAGTGTGATAAAAGCCCGCTCTCACGAGGTGGGCATCACATGACTCGAATTAGGATCCCTAGTCAATGACTAGGTCTTCAACACAACAAGCCAATTAGATTCCCAATAATCACAATTAGTCGGTTTTATGTAATAGCCTTCCTTAGGTAATTTAACTATATCATATATCTAGTACTTAGTAAATATTATTTACATATATTTACATGCTTGTGTTAGCAATTTACCCATTTTATTTTCCAGTCTTTCATTTATTTCATCGACTATTTCAACGGTTTCTTGATCAAGTTTAAAGTATTCATCTATGGTAATGTAAATATCTTCACTTTCATGAAGCATATAGTATGTGATCATATATTCTAACAATAAAATGCTTATTTCATATGGTAAATATGCAGATAAAGTCATTATTTTTTGATGTACTCCATTTTGATAGAAAACAGCCATTCTAGGGACGTTTTTATTGCCATTTCTAGTTATAGTAAAACCATTTTCTCTTATAATATCAAATATACCTCCTATATTGTTTTTACAAGCCAAACTAATTTTTTCGATAATTTCTTCTTTTTCCATAATTTTCTCACCTTTGCTGTATTATAATAAATTCAAAAGAAAAAAGCAATATTTTATTGCTTTTGAACGGGTTTCCAACGGAATAATACATCACAGTTAGAAGAATATGGTGCTGGATTTGGCATATCCATTTTCACAATTACAGGTATTTTAAATGCTGAACCAAAGGCCACCATAGTACCACTTTGCAAACTTGTAAGTTTTTCAATAATATCTCCACTTATATTTGGAAGCATTTTATTTATGTATTCTAAGTCTCTAGGATGAGTCATTTTTAAAATACAGAAATTACTTGTTTGGGCAATAACAGTTTCTGATATTTCAACTGGACGTTGACTTACTAAATCAAGCATAACTCCGTATTTTCTTCCTTCTTTAGCTATACGTTCAAAGATATTATATCCTAAAAGAAAGTGATCATTATCGTTAACTACATATCTATGAGCTTCTTCTATAAATAAATGAAATGGAATAGCAGCACGTACTCTTCTCTTCTTAGCAAAATCAAAAATCATTTTGGAAAATATTTTTACAATAGTTTTAGCTAAGTTATCATCAACATCTTCAAGGTTTATATTGATTATTTGACTACGTCTATTATTATGTATTATTAAGGATGAAATATAGTTGTCTATTGTTATATATTCTTTAAATGAGAAAAACTTTCTATTAGATGAGTTATTCAATGAATGTAATCTAACTTGCATAATAACAGCATTGTCTTGCATAATTCTATTTCCTAAGAAACCATCTCCGATTAATGTAAATGATAAGGCTCTTTCAAGATCATCTAAAGTGTAAAAAGCATCTGTTGGCACATCTATTTTACTTTCTAATTCGTCATCTATAAATTTAAGTAAATATTCATTTATAAGTACTGATTCTCCAAACTCACCATTACGGTCGATTCCAAAACATTCACTGAATTTACGTGTATAACCAATTCCTTGAATATCGGTATTAACATTAAACTCTGGAGTTGAACAATCGTTTATTATTGTAAATATATCATTTTTTTTACCTGCAGCATTTTGATTTGAAAATAACACTGACATTATAGCTTTCGCTATTAAATGATTTTTTAGTTTCTTTGTTTCTTCATCATCTTTAGAAAATAATTTTGCAAGTTTTAACATTCGTTCTACTATTGTGTATTGATGATGATTATCTGCTTGTAAAAGTAAACAAATGTCATCAATGGTTAGTAAAAATACAGGAATATTTAATTGAACATCATCCGAATCTATTGGGTTTGATGTTATAAATTTATATTGATAATTTGGATTTATTTGATTTAGAACTTTGAAAGCATTTTTATATTCACCATAAGCATCAAATATAAATAAATTAGCGTTGTATGATAAAAATTGTTTGTTTAAGAAGATATTTTGGACAATTCTTGCAACTGAACAACTTTTACCAGAACCAGTATTACCAAATATAGCAGCATGGTTTGAAAAGAACTGATTAATGTCAATGTAGACATTTTTTTCGGGATAAATTGCCGAATGACCAAGATATAAACTTTTTTCGTCATCTTTTCCAAGTATAATATTTAATTCATCATCATTTATAACTCGCACCCTACTATCAAGTGTAGGTTTTTTTATAGTACCAGCAATGAAACGATTTTCAACAAATTGACCGAGCAAGTCGATGTGAACAGTTTCAGTATCAACTTTCTTAACTTCACCTAATAACTTATCTTTGTCATTTTCAAAAACAACATGCAAATTCATTAAATTTGGTACAACCATGTTACTTTTATTGATATCTACAACGGCTGTAATATCATCTATATATCGTATTTTTCCAAACATTTATAACCAACCTCTTATTCTATTATCAATTATATCATAAAATTTATTCAATTCCATCATTTACTTCAATAAATGAAAAGTCTGACTCATTAAACTCAATATTTGGGTTATTTGTATAAATAGTAAATAAAACATCATCTTTTTCGACGTCTTCACCTACATATTTATTAAGCATAATTCCGACTGTGTAATCAATTTCATCATCTAAAGTTTTTTTTGAAGCTCCCAGTTTGGCAGCAAGTTCACCTGCTCCATAAGCGTCTATTTTAGTAATTATTCCGCTTTTTTTAGAATGAACCTTTATTTTGTTATCAGCTACATGAACATTTCTTAGACTTCCTCCTTGAGCATGAACGAATTCATAAAATTTATTTAAAGCACGTTTAGATTCAATTGCATATTTTGCTTGTTTATATCCTTCTTCTAAACCAGAAGAGAAAGTCATATCATATAAATTAGCAACGATTTCGATACAAGCGTCATATAAAGGACATTTTTTTCCATTTAAAACATTCATTGCTTCACATATTTCTAATGAATTTCCGATTGCATATGAAAGAGGTGCGCTCATATCTCCAATAATTGTTCTGACGTTTCTATTATATGCTTCACCGATTTCAACTAAATACTTACTTAATTTTTCAGCGTCTTCACGAGTTTTCATTAAAGCTCCACTTCCAACTTTAACATCAATTAAAATATTTTTTGCACCTAAAGCTAATTTTTTTGACATGATGCTTGATGCAATTAAAGGAATTGATTCAGTTGTTCCAGTAACATCTCTAAGAGCATATATAACTTTGTCAAGCGGTGTTAAATTTCTTGTTTGAGAAACAACTGCAAAACCAGTTTCTTCAACTTGTTTTATAAATTCTTCTTCTGATAAAGCAACATTAAAACCAGGAATGCTTTCAAGTTTATCAATCGTTCCACCAGTTATTCCTAATCCTCTTCCACTCATCTTGGCCATTTTCATGCCTAATGATGCACACATTGGGCCAATTATTATAGTAGTAGTGTCTCCTATTCCTCCAGTTGAATGCTTATCGACTAAATTTCCTATCTTTTCACCCAAGTGAAGCTCATCTCCACTTTTTAAGAATATATCTGTCAAAGCAAGAGTCTCAGTAAAATTCATACCATTGATCACTATTGCCATTAAAAGAGCACTCATTTGATAATCAGGTATTTCCTTGTTTAAGTATCCATTAAATGCAAATGAAAGTTCATCATAACTTAAACTTAAACCATTTTTCTTTCTTGTTATAATATCTAAAATATTCATCGTATCACCTACTATAAAAAGTATAACACAAAAAAACACTTTATTAAAAGTGCTTTTTACCACATATCAGTAGTTATTCCGTCCCCGTTTGGATAGATATCACTCATTTCAATCACATACGTTAAATTTGGTTTGTTAACAATCCCTTTATATCATTCATATGTATATACTTTTAATTTTGGTGATAGAGATTCGGCTGTATAAATTGTTCCTATAATTTTCTTTACTTCTCTTTTTGTTATTATTAACTCGCGACTACTAGTCTTTTTCTTATCGAATGGAAAAATCAAAATTATATTTAAAATTATGCTTATAATAATAAATATTATAATCCTTCTTTTTTGCATATATTAAACTCACCTATCATAATGATTATACAAGATATTTTTCTATATATAATAAAAGAAATATTAACAATTTAATATTTCTTTCTTAAAACTTTTTGAAGATGAGACTCTAATTCGTAAAGCTCATTTAAATGTGTTTTATGAAAATCTTTATATGTGTCCACAGCTTCGATGCAGCCATAATTTCTTCTTGCTAGTTTTATCTCTTTATCAAACAATGATTCCGGATAGTCATAATTTTCACTTATTTTTTGGATGCCAAATTCATCACATATATGATTATTTTGTTTTATATAAGGCATAAAACATATATCACGTTCATCTCTTAGTAATTTAGAAAATCCGCAATCTTGTGGTAAAAACAAATCACGAGTAGCTTGAGTATAAATTTCACCATTATAGGCATCAAGCATAAGTGTTGCTCCATTAAAGTTTGCACGTGATATAAGATGATTTCCTTCTCTGATACTGCCTAAAGAAGTAATTTTTTTCATATGTTCATTTCTTATATTTGTTGCAGAAACAGCTTTGACAACTTTTTCACGCATACCACTTGAAAGTTTAAATGAACTTAATACTTCCATAATTTTCATTATTTGTTCTTTTTGCTCTTTACTTTCCAATATATTAAAGAAACCTAAACATACATCACTTTCATATCCCATCATATAATAAATTTTTTGTAATAACATAGAAATATGACGGCATACACCATGACCATTTAAGAAAAGTTTGTGTTTTACTAAGATTTCTAAACTTTTAGACGAGTTATTTGAAAGGCAATCATTCCATTCGTTTTTGTTATATGAAAAACAGCCGTTTTGACACATCAAATTCACAATAACCCAAATATCTAGTATATCAGTAGCGTCCAATTGTTTTAGGGTATCAATAGTATGAAATAATAAAGCGTTATAAACGTTTTCTAATTCGCGATTACATTTTTGTATGTCTGCTTTCTTACTGCTGGTTACGCGATATATATTTTTTTGAAATGGATTCTTTAAATTCATATAACCAATCTCCCATTTAAATATAGAGTATTATATGAAAATAATCTATAGTTGTCCAGCAGAAAAAACAAAAAGCAGCATTATTTTTTGCTACTTTTCTTCTTATCCTCTTTTAATAAATCTCTTATTTCTTTTAGAAGTTTTACTTCATCACTTTCAACTTTTTTTACTTCTTTTACTTCTTCTTTTTTGCCAAAATCTTTTAGTTTGTTAAAGAATTTAACAATTAAGAATACTACAAACGCCATAATAATAAAATTAATGACATCTGTTAGAAAAGCTCCATATCTTAAATGAAGATTCCATATATTTAAAGTAAATTGATTGAAATTAACTTCTGAAAAACATCCTAATATTGGAGATATGATATTATCGGTTAAACTTTTAACAAGTCCTTGAAAGGCAGAACCAATAAGAACACCAACTGCTAAATCAAGTACACTTCCCTTTAGAATAAATGATTTGAATTCGTTTACAAACTTACTTTCTTTTTCAGTTAGTTTTTTTATATTTTTTTTAGCAGCTTCACGAGTTTCTTCTTTCATTAGTTTTCCTCGCTTTCAAGAATGGCTTTGATTCTTCTAATTCCTTGGCTTGATGCCTCCTCTTTTTTGATTACAAAATGGCCAAGTTCACCAGTATGTTTTACATGTGGACCGCCACATAGTTCTTTTGATACATCTCCTATTGAATAAACAGTTACAATATCTGGGTATTTTTCGATAAACATACACTCAGCACCTGAAGCAACAGCATCATTTTTACTCATACTTTCCACAGTTACTGGTAAATCCTCTTTAATCCATTTATTTACGATATCTTCAGCACGTTTTTTTTCTTCATCTGTTAATTTGTGATCACAGTTAAAATCAAAACGCATTCTTTCAACAGTTATGTTTGAACCTCTTTGATGAGTGTCATTTCCTAGAACTAATTTTAAAGCAGCATTAAGTAAGTGTGTTGCAGTGTGATAACGTGTTTCAATCTCAGAGTTTCCAGCAAGTCCACCTTTAAACTTAGCTGTAGAACCAGCTCTTGATAGCTCTTGATGTGCTTTAAAACATTCGTTATATCCAACAACATCAACTTCGATTCCACGTTCACTTGCAAGTTCAATTGTTAACTCAAGTGGGAAACCATATGTATCAAATAAATGGAACGCGGTTTCTCCATCGATAGATTTAGATCCGTTGCTTACTTTTTTATCGAATTCCTTTAAGCCTTTTTCTAGAGTTTTAGCAAATTTTTGTTTTTCATTTTTTAAAACGTCTAGAACAACTTCTTTATTTTCAACTAATTCATCATAATATTTAGCATATTTATCGATAATCTTTGAAGCGATTAGTTCTTCCCAATTAGAATTAATATCAATATTTAGGTTTCTTGCATGTCTTATTGCTCTTCTTATTAGTCTTCTTAAAATGTAACCTTGATCTGTATTGCTTGGTTTAATTCCTGCAGGGTCAGCAGCAATAAATACTGAAGAACGAATGTGATCAGCAATTATACGCATTGATTTTTCATTTCCTTTATAAGGAAGATTAGAAATACTTTCAATAAGCTCGATAATATCACTCCAAATAGAAGATTCATAGTTATCAAGTTTTCCTTCAAGAATAGATGTAACTCTTTCTACACCCATTCCAGTATCAACGTTTTTCTTAGGAAGTTCAGTAATTGAACCGTCTTCGTGTTTTTCATATTGCATGAAAACATTGTTCCAAATCTCTACCCAACGTTCATCCTCTGGGTCAAAAACTTCAGGAATTTCATCATCACTTCTAAAGTAGAAAATTTCAGTATCTCCACCACATGGTCCAGTTTCTCCAGCAATCCAGAAATTATCATCTACAGTTTTGGCAATTCTTTCTGGTTTTATTCCAAGACTGCACCATTTATTATAACTAACTTCATCAAAAGGTATTAAATCAGATCCAGCAAATACAGTTACAGCTAGTCTTTCTACTGGTATGTTTAAAACTTTTGTTAAAAATTCAAAACTCCAAGAAATGGCTTCATCCTTGAAATAATCTCCTAAACTCCAGTTCCCTAGCATTTCAAAAAATGTATGATGATATGTATCTCCGATGTTTTCAAGGTCGTTTGTTCTTATACATTTTTGATAATCACATAAGCGTGTTCCATAAGGATGAGGTTCTCCTAATAGATATGGAATAAGCGGTTGCATTCCAGCTGTATTAAATAAAACAGATGGATCATTTTCAGGTACAACAGGAGCACTTGGAATTTGCTTGTGTCCTTTGCTTACAAAAAAATCAATATATAAATCTTTTAAATTCATTACTTCTCGCACTCTTTTCTATTTATAATCATGTCAACAACTTCTAAAGCGGTTAAATTTGTAGAATCAATCACTAGAGCATCAGGGACAATTATAAGTTTTCCTTCTTCTCTAGTATCATCAGAATGATCTCTAAACTTAATGTTATCTCTGACTTCCTCAACGGTAATGTTTTTACCCGCTTTAATGTATTCATCATATCTTCTTTTAACTCTTGTTTCAAAGGAAGCTGTTAGATACACTTTTACGTCCGCATCGGGAAAAACCGCTGAAGTTGTGTCTCTTCCGTCGATTATTATATCATAAAACTTGCGAATACCACGAATTTTTTTATTGACAATATGTCTTACTTCATAAACCTCACAAACACGTATAACTAAAGTGTCTATCTCTTTAGTTTTAAGTTTATCACTTACATCTTCACCATTTGCAAACATTCTATTGTTTTTATATTCAAAATCAATGCTACTTGCGAGCTTAATAATGGCATCATCACTTTCAAAATCGATGTTTTCTTTTAAACCAATATATGCGATACTTCTATAAAACTTTCCAGAGTCAACTCTTAGATATCCAAGTTTTTTAGCAAGTAAATCAGCTACAGTTCCTTTTCCACTTGCTGAATAGCCGTCTATCGCGATAACTTTATGCATAACAATCACCTACAATAATTTTACTATATTTGTAAATTAAAAAAAAGACTTATAAGTCTTATATTTTAATATTTCTATCTAAAAATTCTTTGCTTCTTATATAAAGGCCAGTATATCTATCATAGTAAACAGATAAAAATTTGTTTATAGAGTCTATTACATAATCTTTAATCTTTAGTTCTTTTATAGAATCTATTTCTACTAAATAATACATTCTAAGCATTTTTCTAACTCGTTCATCATAAATGATTTCGTTGGTATAACAATTTTTACAAATATAGCCACCAACATCCGGATCAATTGTTACAATTTCTCTTGTGCTTCCACATTTCGCACATCCATTAAGGTTTATTCCAACTCCCAAATAATCAAGAAGTTTTATCTCTAAAATATTCATAACGACCGTTTCATTTATTCCTTCATCAATCTTCTTTAAAGCACTTACATATAACGAAAAAACTGTAGGATCGGCATTTTGCTTCATCACTTGATTTACTAAATCAGTAATATATGTTGCATGTGAAATTTTATTTAAATCATTTTTGATATTATTAAAATTATCAATAACACTGCCTTCTTTTAAAGTGGATAATTTAGATTCATTATAATAGATAACATATTCACCTAAAGTCAGTTTATTAGAAATAACTCTTAAAGGGCTGTTGATACGTTTACATCCTTTTGAAACAACCCCTATAACTCCTTCTTCACATAAAATATTTAGTACCTTAGAGGAATCTTTATAAGATACTTCGCTTACAACTATTCCTCTTATTTTTTTTAACATACTACATCACTTTCTTAAATTTTAAATAATCTTCAATCTTACCAGTTTTTTTAAATTTCTCCCAATTTTTATCGTAAGCCATCATATTCACCTCTCTACTTATATATTGAGGTAAATTTTGTCTTTTTATTCACTATAGCTCATCAAAACCTAATTCTACTAAATATTTTTCTTTATTTCTCCAGTTTTTAACTGTTTTTACAAATAATTCTAGATAAACACTTTTGCCTAACATTTTTTCAATATCAGCACGAGCTTCACTTCCAATTGTTTTAAGCATACTTCCTTGTTTACCAATAATTATTTTCTTTAGCGAGTCTCTTGAAACAACGATATCAACGTTGATATACACTGAATCAGTTTTTTCGTTATAATTAGTTAAAACACAAGTAACTGAGTGAGGAACTTCTTCATTAGTTAAATTAAGAATTTTTTCGCGAACAAGCTCAGATATCATAAAATATTTATCATTATTGGTGATAACATCGTCCTCATAGTATTTGATATCATCTTTTAAATATTTTTTAGTTAATTTAATTAGTCTATCAACATTATCATTGTTTTTAGCACTTATTGGTATTATATCAGCAAAATCAAATAGATCTTTATAATCGTTTATGGCATTAATTATACCTTCTTTAGTGAGTCTATCGATTTTATTAAGGACTAATATTACAGGTACATTTGTGTGCTTTAAAGCTTCCATTATAAATTTATCTCCTGTACCAAGTCCACTTGATGCATCCACCACAAAATAAATTGCATCAATATCATCCATAGATTCATATGATTGCTTATTTAAGTGTTTGCCTAACTTATCTTGAGCTTTATGAATACCTGGAGTATCAACAAAAACGATTTGAGTATCATCATCATGATATACTCCTTGAATTGTATTTCTAGTTGTTCCTGCTACATTAGAAACTATCGCTATATGTTCATCTATTATTGTATTTATTAAAGTGCTTTTACCTGTATTTGGTCTTCCTATAATACTTACAAAACCACTTTTCATCTATACCACCTACTCAACTATATTTAAATCATTTAATATTTCATCTTGGAGTCCAAATTGAATTTTTTCTTCTTCTTTGCTTCTTGTGTGATCATAACCAAGCAAATGTAAAAGTCCATGAACACTTAAAAAAGAAAGTTCTCTTTTTTCTGAATGGCCATATTCAACAGCTTGACTTCGCATTTTGGGAATAGAAATAAATACATCTCCTAAATTACGTATTTCACATTCAATAAAATCATTATCCTCTAAAGCAAAACTTAAAACATCAGTTGTTCTATCGATTCCACGATATTCTAAATTCATCTCATGCATTTTTTCATCATCTATAAAAATAATAGAAAAACAAGCATTGTTAATATTTAATTTTTTTAAAGTATGATTTAGTACTTCATTTAAATAACTATAATCACTTTTATATCCAAATTCATCAATTATATCAAAACTATTCATCAAAAATTCACCACCACTAAAACTATTAAAAACATTACTAATATAAAAAGAATAAACGAAAGAAAGGCAACTAATAAATTTAGAGTATCATTATTGCATCTTTTCTTTATTCCGTTGTATATCCAAAATATAACAAATCCAATTATACCACCAATTACATTTAAAATGATATCATCAATATCAAAACTTCTTCCAATATGCATTTGTATTACTTCTATTGAAAGAGATGTCATAAATACGATGAATGTTGATATGAAAATATTAAGCTTATTTGTTTTATCATGAATCATATCAGTAATTAAAAATCCAAATGGTAAAAATAATAATATATTACCAACAACATTTCTATAAAAAAGAACACTTGTTAATTTATAACGCATAATCTCTTTAAACGGAATAAAGTTATTGGAGTAACTTTCAAAATCAGTTGTAGTAACCAGTCTAAAAAGTAAAAAACAATAAACAATATATATTAGCATTTTTAACTCTTTTAAGACATTTATTTTTTCTTTTGTCATTATGACACAGACTGTTCGGTAAAGAATCATCACTAGAGAAAAAAGAACTATCATTGGTAAAGTACTGCCGATTATTCCATAAAGTTTAGTTGGTATCATTTATATCACTTTCCTCAAAGTATTCACGTTTTGAAATATTTTCTAAAACACTTACAAATACCTCTAATTCTATTTTACTATCAAATTCACTTTCTTTCAAAACTTTTTGATCAAGAATTTGACTATTGGAGGAGGTTTTTTTTAAAATTTCTGTTTTTATTGATTCTTTGGCATTATTTATAGCTTCATCATGGGTATATTTTTTTGTTTCTTCTTTAGTTTCATATTCTCTTATAATTTTAAATGAACCAAGTTTTAATAATACTTTCTCTTGATAACTTTTATAATGTTTTTTATAAAAATAGTTATCATTATATTTAAAATTAATACGTTTTTTCTTAGTTTTAGTAACATTTTTATATTTAAGTGGATAACTTACGTTTACTTTATACCAAACTTCAGCAAGAACTTCTCCGCTTGCACAGACGTTTTTCTTAATTTCTTCATCTTTTTTAATAGTTCCGCTTATTAATATATCACCTTTATTTACAACTTTATCTCTTTCTACTATGTTTTCTCCATTGAAAGTTATTACTTTCTTTATAACTCCCGATTTAGATGCAACAATATTACAGAATCCGTCATCTTTGGTTTCATTTTTGATGATCCTTTCTTCAAAAGAAACAATATACTTCATTCCGCTTCGATATATGCTTAGCCATTCTAAAGTATCATTGTTTTCTCTAACGATAGAATCACTTATTTTATTTAATTTATCAACACTTAAAGCTATGGTGTATGGTTTTATATTCTTTTCTTCAAGTATTTTTTGAATTTCATTTCTTAAATTTTTGTTTTCATGCTTAATATCAACTGAAACTATTACATTACTTATTAGATATAAAGAAACAATAATAAAAACTAAAATAAAATAATCAAATTTATATTTTACAAAATGTTTCTTTAAGCCACTTTTGCCATAATGTTTAAGAACTTCAATATCAGAAAAGTAACACTTTTTAACTAATTCATTTAAATCATCAGTTTCTATTTTACAAGTTATATAATCTTTATAATATTTTATATCATATAAGTTAAGTTGCATTTTTAAACACTTTTTAATAAATAACTTGATATTATTTTTAACTTTTATTAATATCATATTTTATCTATGCTTTCTATACACCCATTTACAACTAATTCATGACCAACAGTTTTTGATAATACAAAGTGTTTTCCTTTTATTTTATAAATAGATTCATTTATATTAACGAGAATATCATTTTCTGTTAAAGATAAAATGTTATTATAGTTTTTAATATAAATACCATCATTAAACAAAACTACATAGTATTTTTCATCTTTAAAATATGAACGTATTATATCAAACATAAATATCACCAATAAATAATATGAAAGCACAAGAAAAAATAACACTTTTGTGTTATTTACTCAAGCCAGATTTGATTAACTACAGCCGTACTGCTGGTTGTATCATTCGTTGATTGTCTTTGGCATAAAGAAATATAAACAGACTCTTTTATCTTGGAAATATCAACTGAAAAAATGCCATTATAGCCTATCGGGATTCTTTCAAGCAAAGTACTATTTGTATCAAAATAAGAACCATTATCAGTTAATGGACTAGTACGGATAGTTATAAAATGATGTCTGTTTGTTCCATTTGTTTTAAGATTGAAGTTTAATGTTTTAAAATTTGTTAAATCAACTTTTTTGGTAGTAATTATATATGCATTAGAATATGGCCTTGAAGGATTTGTAATTGTAATTGAGTTTTCACCAACAGTGCAAGATCCGTTATTTTCGAAAGCTCCGCATGTGACATCTGTAAAATTTGTATCTTTTATACCTCTATCATAAATATATTGCTTTGCATATTTTACTTCAGTTCTTGATATTTTGTTAACTTTCAATTTGCAAGTTATTGATTTGCCAGAAATGCTTTCCATGTTTTGACTAACACTTTCTTGTGCAGTAATTGTTACTTTATCTGTTGCTATATTGTTTACTGACAATAATAATGTAATTAAAGCATATCCATTACCTGTTTTAGCACATTTGGCGGTTAATGAAGGTGATACACATGTTGTACTTATTGTCTTTGCTGCTTCCTCACTTGATTCGGTGCAATTATAACAATACATTGCTTTATTTTTAAGAAGAGAATTTCCAATATATCCAGATCCTCCGCCTCCGCCCCGATAATCTGTTTTAGCGGTTCCGCCATAAAAACCTCCTCCACCAGCAAAATTTCCATTTGTTTGTCCTTGCCCAAAAGCATAACCAGTGGTTTGTGTTCCGCCAAGTCCTCCGGTGTTTACGTTTATTGTGCCTTCTGAAGTCCCATCGTTACCTTTAAATCCTCCTCCAGAACCACCATAACCATAATATAATCCATATGACGCTAAAAAATAACCTGATGGACCGCCTCCACCGGATACAATTAAAATATCATCTTTCTTATTTTCAAGAGTTGAAAGAAGTCCACTAGTTTTGGCGATATGAGTTGCACCACCGCCACCGCCACTATAAACTAATACGTTTCCTACTGCTGCAGTTCCTCCTCCATTATAGCCACCAGCCGCAGTTTGAGCTGGATCTAAATTATTTTCTCCTTGTCCACCAACGTTTATATATAAATAATCGCTTGCTTTTAAATCTATTTCCCCTACAGAATATCCACCATAGCCCGATAAGATATCTGATGATTTGGCATATCCACCTTGGGCTCCCCATGTCTCTAACTTATAAGTACCAGTTGTTGGAACTGTAAATGTTTGTTCTCCTCCTGTGTAATCGTAAGTCCATATCTTATTTGTTTCTTCTTTTTCTAATTCACATTCTAAATAACTTTCTGTATCATACTCTGTTGAATCATTTATTACATCTACACTTACATCTCCATTAACATCATTTATTGTAAATTCATCTTTTGTATTATTTATTCCACTTACTTCTTTGCCATTTACTTTTAGATTAGATAGATATACTTTAAAATCACTTAGGTTTTCTGCTAACTTTCCATTTCCATATATATTTATTGTTGTATTATATGCTGCATATCCTATTACCATAAATAAAACTACTATTATAAGTATTGTCGTTTTCTTCATTTTGCATCATCTATCTTTCTATTTTTATTTTAGAATACCCTATCTAGGTTTTCAAGTCAATTTGAAAAAAATACGCAATTTATGTAAAATTTGTAGTGCTATATCTATTATATTGTTGCAGAATATATATTCTATTTTTGGTGTGTATAGATAGTTCTTTTATATATTGCTTTTTTATTTTTAAATACATAAAATTAATTTTTTATTATATATTTTCTTGTTTCTATTATTACAGCAACTAAAAAAGGAAACTAAGTGTTTCCTCGAGCAATAATCAATTATTAGTGATCAATATCAGCATTAAAATAATTTCCCATAGTAATTCTACCTTTCTATTAATATTATACTACAAATGTAAATATAGATTCAATTAGTCTTTTATTAATTTAAGTAAATTTTTTTAATACCTTTAATTGGATAAATTATTAATGAAGAAATCGTTTATATTTTTCATAAAATCATCAATAGTTGAATATTTGTTTCTATGTTCTTCATATACTTTCAATAGTTTAACTAAATTCTCCATATAGGCAAATCCGGCATTAACTTCTTCATCGATTAAATCTTTTTCATAATCTTTACCAAACATTATTGAAATAATTCTTATAGTCAATGCTCTTACAGTATATTCATTAAACATTGCAAAGTCATTTCCATAACCTAAAAATGGAATTCCACCATTAAAATAATGCGACTCAAAGTTAAATAAGTTATATTTAATTGTTAATGGATTAATAATTCCGTGTAAAAATTCATGTACACATATAGGAATATTTTGTTTTGAATCTTCTTTGTAAAAGTAATGATTATCTTTACAGCTACTTTTTACTCTAAAACAATAGTGGACTTCATCATCTAAATAAATAGAATATCCACCACCAGTTTCGCATGGTATAAAATCAATATAATATTTTTTTGATGATACAATATTTCCGCAGTATTTTTCTAAATGAGTTATAACATCATATTTTTCGTAATCTTTCTTTATAGATTCAATCCAATATTTATATTCATCAATATGCTCATTATAAAATTGTATAAATTTTTTAGAATAATAAAATTCTTTTAAACTTTTATTAAATTGTTTTGTTTCTTCGTTAATAAAAATATTATTTGTATAACTTTTGAACTCAAAATTATCATCTAAACATAAAGCATATTCAAAGGCGTTTTGATAATGAAAATTATGTTTATCCTTTAAGTAATTGAAATCATTAATCAAATTACTATTTTTTAAATAAGCAAAACTATTTTCTATTTCTTTAAAATAGGCATTATTTCCATCATGAAAATTAAACAACCTTTTAAATTGATCTTTTTCTTTTTCGTTGCTTAGAATCATTAAAATAGAAAATAATTGTATTTTAGGATTAACTTCTATTTTGATGCTATTAACATTTTCAAATATATTATTCATTATTTAACCACCTCTAATTCTCTATCTATGACCATCTGATTTATATGAATTAATTAGGCCCAGCATATTTTCTTTGCTAAAAACTCCAAAACTATAATTATTTAGTGCTTTTCTATAAGTTATATAACCATCTGGTAATGATAGATTATTATAATTATAATCAGTAAATATTCTGCCATCCATTGGATCTACCAAGCACCACTTATTATCTAAAAATACTTCAATAAATGTGTAAGTTGTCTTTTGATCTACACTTGCGGCATAAACACATATGGTTGGAATTCTTTTTTCTCTCAGTAGAGAACTTTCAACTAAAGCAACTTCATTCTCTCCAAAAAATATTTTTGAGTTTAATATATCATCTACAGTTCTTGAAAATTCATCTAGTTTATCGTTTCCTGAAAAAACAAAATTTTTTAAATATTCATTACATACATATTTTATAATTGCAGCACCATTTACATTAACATCTAAAGGCAAATAAATATTTTTTGGATTTAACTCACTTTGTTTAGTGTTTATTAAAAATGAATTAATATCAGTTCTATCCAAATTGCAAATTTGTTCTATTGTTATAAAATTTGGTGCAATTCCTTCGGTATATGATCTCAGTGATTTTTTGATATCTATTGAGAATCGATAATTTAACGTTCCTAAATGTGCTCTATTATCAATAAATGAATTTTCAAGAATTCCATAGTTGTTTTGAATAATCTTAAATGAACCTGTATTTCTTGCGTTGCATGTTAAAAATGCTTTTGTTAAACCAAGGCGAAGACACTCTTCTAAAACTAAATGTAAACACTTAGTACCATAACCTTTTCTTCTATAGCTAGGAGATATAACGTAACTAATGTTTCCTCCATATTTTAACCAAAACTCATCAACATCAATGTTTGTTTTTATTATTGGCATTCCAATTGGTATATCATCAAGCATTAAAAAATATGGAAAGAAATGTACTTTAGTAGAATCAGAACGAGATGTTTCCATTTTTTGCAACCAATCAACAAAGTTATCCTTAGTTATGCTAGGTTTTAATTGATGACTTAAAATATCTTCATTATATTTTTCCAATAAATAAAGATCATTTTTATTTATTTCTTTCAAATATAGTTTTCCCACTTAAAATCACTCTTCTTTTTAATATCTATAAAGTACTAAGGTCTTTTCTTTTCCATATCTTGATGAATCTTCTCTTGATTTTTTATCAATATAGTTTTCAAATTTTTCTGAATTAAAATCAAGAATATTTTTGATAAATTCTTCTTCATGTAAAAATTCAGAGAAGCCATCACTATAAACAATTATTGAGTCATTTTTACTTAATGGAACTTCACCAGATTTAATAAACTCTATAGCTGTTTTTTCTCCAGTTAATGCACCAAAAGATACACATTTGCCATCAACTATATTGTTTGGATTATTTCTCCACTCACTTCTAACTATTTTACGACATTCTGGTAAATACCATGGAGGAAGATTGGTCTTGCTTTTGTAAGGATCACTGTTAACTTTTTTATCATCGATTGTTTTAAATTTAATGTTCCCATTATCGTCATATACAATAACACCACAATCGCATATATATGCGTATTTTAAAATATTTTCTTGAAATTCTATGCAAGCAGCAACGGACCCGTAATAATCGTTTTCAAGGTAGTCACATTCTTTAATATACTTATCATTTAGTTTTTTTACTGCATCATTACAAGATGTAAGTCTTTCTTTTAAAGAACCACTTACAGACGGAAATTTTGCACATATTTCTTTTGCTGCTAATTCGGCGCCACTTGGTCTAGGATATTTTCTTACAGCCTCTTGTTCACTGACTACAGAAAAGTCTGGTAAACCAATCGGATCTCTTGTAATTCCATCTGCAACAATTGCACACAATTCATCCGCATAAAACTGATCTTCTATAGGAAAATCAAGTCCAATTGTTTTGATATTTTCAAAGGTATTTTTATATATTAACATAGTTCCTCCTATTCGCTTCTTAAAGCTTCTACTGGATCTTTTTTAGATGCTGATTTTGCTGGTATAAGTCCTCCGATTAAAGCTAATATAATCGATAAAGCATTTAATATACCAATTTCCTTTGTTCTTTCATAAACAAAAATGTAAGTTATTACTCCTATCATAATACTTGATACAACAAGAGAAATAGAAACAAACGCTATCAATTTACCATTAATAATAACATGAGTGTTCCTTTTTTAGTATATATTCCTTCTATCTTATTCTTATTTCATAATACCACATTTGCAATAAAAAAACACCAATTTTGGTGTTTTTAATGTAAGAAATATATAGAACAATAATCATTATTTATAATTCCATATCCATTTTGAAAGTATAGGCAATATGTATATGTAATTTTATTTGTTCGGTAATTATAGTCATATGTTGTTTTTTCTTCTATTAAAGTTTCATCTTTATTTAATTTCTTTTTTTCTTGAATTATATTATTTTTAAATTTTTTAACTTTATTTATTATTACTGATTCATCTAGGTTTTCATTAATAAAAGAATAATATACTTTTTCAACTTTTTTATCATTTACTGAAAATGTGATTGCTTTATTAGTGCTAATATATCCATTTATATAATATACAAATCTTACTAATCCATAATCATTAGATATTTTATTAATTTGAACCTTCCATTTATTGTTGATTTCAATATTAAAGTTATTTTGTATGTAATCCAGAAATATTTTTAAATTATCATAATATTTTTCTTTGTCATAAAAGTGATAATCTATTTCTTCTTTTAAATCAAACTTCATATCAGTGATTTTATTTTCTAAAACAATTGCTTCAGTGTCTTTATAATCTAACGCTTTTGTATCATCATGGTTAAGTTTAAGTACTATTTTTTTACTATTAGTATTTTCTTGATTTCCTTTTAAAACTTTATAATTTGTAAATAAAATAAGTGTTGTTAAAAGTAATATAATAATTATGTAATATATTTTTTTCATAACTTTCTCCTTATAAATAATGTTTTTTATTCGCTTCTTAGAGCTTCTACTGGATCTTTTTTAGATGCTGATTTTGCTGGTATAAGTCCTCCGATTAAAGTTAATATAATCGATAAAGCAACTAATATAAGAGCATGATTTATATTTAACGCTGCTGAAAGTGGAATATTACCTGTGAAATGATGAATGACAGAGTTTATTATTGGAATAAATGCATAAGATATACCTATTCCAAAAAGACCTGATAAAAGCCCAATAATAAATGTTTCAGCATTGAATATTGAAGATATATTTCCTTTAGATGCTCCAATTGCTCTTAATATACCAATTTCCTTTGTTCTTTCATAAACAGAAATATAAGTTATTACTCCTATCATGATGCTTGATACAACAAGAGAAATAGAAACAAACGCTATCAATACATAACTTACTGCATTAACAATAGTTTTTACTGAAGACATAAGAATACCTGTTGTATCTGAATAATTTATTTTCTTATCTTCATCACTTTTTTTGTTATATTCATCTATAAATGATAAGAAATGTTCTTTGCCATCAAAACTATTGAAGTAAAAAGATATGTATGTTGGTTCTTCTTTGTCTTGATAGCCTAGCTTTATTAAATTTGTTTTTTGAGTTGTTTCGGTTTTACTCATCATGGCACTTACAACACGAGTAAGTTCGTCTTCACTGAAATTAAGTGTAAAAGCAGATGCGATTTTGCTTGCATCAATATTAAATGAGGATGCAAAGCTGTTAGCTAAATCACTTGTTAGATTTCCAACTTTAGTTAGTACTTCACTTTTAACTTTAGCTTCGGTCATGAGATTTGCAAATTTTTCTTCAGTTTCATTGATTAATGCACTTTCAAGATAAGAAGATATAACCGTATTTTTTAAATCATCTATTATTAATACTTCTCCATTAAATGTTTGTCCTACTCTGTTTAAATATACTTTATATGCATTTAAGTACGCATTCAATAAACCTTTTATTAAAACACTATAAGAGTTTTTTAAAGTATCTACTGGTATTAAATATGTTTTTTCCATATTCTTCAGCTTTGATGTAACATCATCTTTATTAAAGTAATTATTTACTAGTTCATCTATCTTATCTTCTTGAAAATCTACGCTTAAAACGTCATTCATAAATGTTTTTAAATTACTTTCAAATAAAGTTTTTGCTGGAGTTGTATCAATACTTATAGAACTTTCTATTTCACTTATTGCCAATTTTGTTTTATTTTCAATTGCTGAAGAATCAATTTTGCCGCCAAAAGCATTTTTTAGTTTTTCTTCATCCACTTTAACCAAATCTTCAAATGAGAAAGCATACTTGTTGTTTTCTTTATCAAAACGATTTCCGGAAAAAACATCAATTTCGGAATTTTTTAATTGTTTTTTTACAATATCGGTGTCTTTTGTTTGATTGATAATGTAATCTATTAAAGCATTAGTATAAACAACTCCTGGGTTAAGAGAAGAAGATGTCACGCCATCTTTTGCACTTACAACACCAACTATTTTTAATTTTGTTGCTTTTTCATATACTTTTTTCATGAATGATTCATCTTTAGACATATCTTCATACACATCATACTTTTTATTGTATTTATATGTATCAGTTGGAAGAACTAATCTTAAATCAACTCCCATTAGATCTTCATAAGAAAACTTTAATGGGTCATGTTTAATGTCAACTTCTTCGCCACTCATGATAGAATTAACCATCTTAGATAATTCACTTGTATCTCTTAAACCTAAAGAATACACTAACAAATCAGATATAGTATTTTTCTCTGATAAGACAATTACCATCTCGTTATATGCTGTTGGCCAATGTCCAGAGAGAACATCATAATCTTTGACAACCTCACTTATATCATCTACCATACTAGAATAAACACTTGCCATGGATGAATATGATGACATTAATGAGTTTCCTCCCATCATCGATGTAAATAAATTACTAGGATTCACTTTAGAAAGTTTTTTAGTTGCATCAATTGTATAAATATTAGGATCAACACTATAGGAATATTGAATGTTAGCAACGTCATCTTTTATTTCATTCATATTTTTTTCTAAATAGGATTTAAAGCTTTTTAAATCATTTGTGCTTACGCTTGATAACATATTTGTAATATATTGTTCTTCGATTACATCATCAGAACCATTGCTCTTTTTATCACCACTTCTCATCGATAAAAGAATGCTTGTAATATCAGATGATTCTTGCATAATAGTAAGTGGATATGAAGTTAAAGTATCTTCTTGTATAGAATCAACATAATTTTGAAATCCAGTAGACACAGCTAGAATTAGAGCAATACCGATTATACCGATTGAACCAGCAATGGATACAAGTATAGTTCTTCCTTTTTTAGTCATTAAGTTATTAAAAGAAAGTGTTAAAGCTGTAAGAAAAGACATTTTAGTTTTCTTTAATATTCGGTTATCCTTTTCCTCTTTTTTATAATCATAGGGATTTGTATCACTTAAAAGTTTACCATCTTTAATATTAATAATTCTACTTGAATAGTTCTGGGCTAAATCTGGATTATGAGTAACCATAATAACAAGTTTATCCTTAGAAATACTTTTTAGTAATTCCATTATTTGAACAGAAGTATCAGAATCAAGTGCTCCAGTTGGTTCATCAGCTAGAATAATATCTGGATTATTAACAAGTGCACGTGCTATAGCAACTCTTTGCATTTGACCACCGGATAATTGATTAGGTTTTTTATTAATATGTTTAGATAGCCCAACATCATCAAGCGCTTTAATAGCCTTTTCTCTTATAACTTTTTTTGATACACCAGATAAAGTTAAAGCAAGCTCAACATTTTTTAGAACTGTTTGATGAGTAATTAAATTATAGCTTTGAAAAACAAAACCAACTTTATGATTTCGATATGTATCCCAGTCACGATCATTATATTTTTTAGTACTAACACCATTTATAATTAAATCTCCTGATGTATACTTATCAAGACCTCCTATTATATTAAGAAGAGTTGTTTTACCGCTTCCACTTGGTCCTAAAATAGATACAAATTCAGATTTTCTAAAATTTATACTTACTTTATCTAAAGCTTTTTGTTCAAGACCATATGTCTTATAAATTTTTGTAATATTTTTTATTTCTAACATGAATCCACCAAATTTCTAAAATCAATATTATTATACACTTTTTTTGCATAATAAAGAATATGTTTTTTAAAATAAAAAAGACTTATGAAAGCCTTTCTTTAACAAGTGCTGATACTTTACTCATATCGGCATTACCATTTGTTTTTTCTTTTACTAAAGAAATTATTTTACCCATTGATTTGATATCTGGATTTTCAAAAGTTTCTATAACTTCGTCTATTATCTTTTCGACCTCTTCATCATTTAACATAGCTGGTAAATAAGATTCTAGTATTTCAACTTCATGCTTTAAATCTTGAACGGTATCTGTTTTACCAAATTTCTCATATTCTTGAATTGATGAATTTCTTTTCTTTACTTCTCTTCTAATGACTGTTAAAGTTTCTTCGTCAGTTAAATCATGGCCAATATTTATTTGTTCCATTTGAAGAGCACTTTTAAGCATTCTAAGAACTCCTAATTTAAATTTATCTTGTTCTTTCATACTTGCTAGCAAGTCACTTTTAACTTTATCAAACATGTTTTATTCTCCTTTAAATTAAAAAGAGGATTTATCCTCTTCTGTTTCTTTTACGTGAATTTTTAATCATTTCTTTTTTTGCTTCACGTTTTCTAACTCCTGGTTTGTCATAATGTTTATGTTTTTTAAGTTCAGAAGGGACACCACTCTTTGCCACTTTAAGTTTGAATCTTTTTAATGCTGAATTAATATCACCATTTTTAACATCAACCTTTGTCATTTGCTTCCCTCCTCTCAATTTCACTAGTATTATAATACACTTTTTAAATTAGTGCAATAAATTTTCTAAAAAATATCACGAATTTAGGTAAAAAAAAGATGAGTTAATTATTTATCGTCCTCATCTTTGTTTAATTCATATTGTTTTGTATTCATAAGATCATTTAATGCTTCATCGATGTCGATGGTTGCATCTTTATCTTTGGAAAAATTTTCACCGATTATTTCTTCTTCGATATTAGTTTCATCAACTATTTCGTCATTGTTTTCTTCCATTTCTTTACTTTCTTCTAATTCAGAGTTTTTATCATTTACTTCTTCTATATTTTTTGGTAATTTCGTTTTTTTCTTTCTAAATAATAAAATTCCAGAGATAGCAATAATTGCAAGACCAATTACTACAAGAACTATTATTAAAACTATTTTATTCTTTTTGGATTTGTCGTTCTTTTTATCTTCTACTATTTCATCATGTACTCTTTTACCATTATCATCAAATTTATATGTTCCATCTTCAATTTTTTTAGCTTCATCTGGATATTGTAATTCAAAATCAGTAAACGATAATGTAGTTTCAATACCATCTCCATTTGTAAATGTTACCTTATTATTTAAATATGCGGTTACATCAATATCATCATCACTTAATCTAGTAATAATTAATTTATATGTTTTAGCATCATCGCCTAAAACGTTTGTAACGACTAGATTTATAATATTTTCTCCAACTTTTAGTTCAGTTACATCATCTACAATTACTTTAGCATTTGAGTCAACTGGAGTAAATTCAATCAAACCAGCAGTTGAGGATATTTTATTTGGAACAGTTATTTTATACTCATAGTTATTAGCTACAAAAGCAGGTTCCATTGTATAAATTCCAACACTCAACTTAGAAAGATTTGGGCTGTTATAAGCGCTTTCACCACGTATTGTTTTAAAAGTATAAACATTTGTTGTTTTACCACTTTCACTTTTTACAGTAATTCGAATATCATTATCACCTTGATTTAAAGTGATAGTCGATGTTTTTCCCGTAGAAGAGCTTCTGCTTTTACCACCTTCATAAGATATTTCACAGGAACCGTCGTTACATTCTGCTGAAAATTTAATCGAATTTATTGTATCAGCTATATCAAATATTGTATATTCAAATACATCTTTATTAAATGTCGGATTCATACTTCCTTGTGAAATAGTTACACTTTTTAATGTAGCATCATCACTTTTTGGTTTTTTGCCATTTACAATATATACTTTAGAAAAAGTTTCTTGACTTCCATCGTTTATTTTATATGTTACAGTTACATTAACATTATCATACTTAACTTCACTTGAATTAGTTAATACTACATTACCAATTTGAGTGCTTGTATTTGTTGGAAATTTGGAAACGTTTTGATCGTTTGGATAACTGACCATCACACTTTTTCCACTTTTGTTGGAAGTTACACCAACACCGTTTATTTCAAAACCGCAATCAACCGCATCAACGTTTGTTTGGCAACTTAAAGTTACGGATTCTACAGCCTGAGAATCACTTTTAACACTTACTGGTATACGTGTTTCTGCTACTGTTGCTGAAGATGTGCCAAAATCTAAAGATGAAGCATGAGCAATCATTGGAAGTGTACTACCGATTATAAATCCTCCATAAATTACTCTTTTAAAAAATTTATTCATATTTTTCCCTACTTTTCTATTCTTAATTATTGTATTTTGATTATAGCAAATATAAATTGTTTTATCAATATCAAATAAGTTTGACTAAAATCTCATTCATAACATAAATCATATTTGGATTAACAAATAAATAGCCATTTTTATATATAAGTTCACCTTTGTTTATGAGTTCTTGTACTGGGTATGCATCTTGTATATTAACGTTATATTTATTGAAAAACTCATCAACATTTATACCTTCTAATTTTCTAAGCCCCAACATAATTTCGTTATCCATTTGATCTTTATGAGTAAGAAGATTTTCTTCTAAGCGATAATTCCCCTTAATATATTCGTGAATACTTCTAGTATTAGTATATCTAAATCCATCTTTATACCCACTAGCACCAAGACCAAAACCATAATATTCACCATTATTCCAATAGTTTAAATTGTGAATTGATTTATAACCAGGTTTTGCAAAATTGCTAACTTCATAGTGATCATATCCCGACTTTTTAAGTTGTTTGCATATTGTATTATACATTTTAAAATCTAATTCTTCGTTTATGTATTCTTCACCATTTATTTTCATTTTAGTATGTTCTTCAATTATTAAAGAATAAGTTGAAATATGTGTTGGGTTAAGCTTTAGCAGTTTATTTATGTCTTTTTTCAATACATTTAGTTTTTCTCCTGGTATTGCATACATTAAATCAAGATTGATATTTGTAAGTCCTCTAAGTTTCATCTTTTTTAATTTTTCCTCAATATCACTATATTCACATTCTCTTTCAAGTATGTTTAAGTTGTTAGAATCAAAAGATTCGATGCCAATACTTACACGATTTATTCCATATTCAATAATATCATCTAAAAACTCATCATCAATATCTCTTGGATTTACTTCAATTGTGTATTCACAGTCAGGATCTCGGTTAAATATTTCTAACGTTCTAAGCAATCTTATTCTTTCTTTTCTGGATAAACATGATGGAGTCCCTCCTCCGATGTATAAAGATTTTATTCTTTCTCCATCATAACTGCTTTCTATTTCTTTTCTTAAGGCTTCCAAATAATCGCTTACAAAAGAATCTATTTTTAATACTTTTGGAAAATCACAATAAGAACATATATGATTGCAAAAAGGAATATGTACATATACGGCTTCCATATCATCACCTACACTAAAATTTTATACTAAAACTCAATAAAAAACAAGAATATTGTATTATTCTTGTTGGTTTTTATTTCCAGATTCGTCGGTTAAATCTTTTTTCTTTGATAGAGTTCTTTGATATCCTAGTTCTTCAGCTTTATGCGCTACTGCTTTAGTGCTTCTATCAAGTGCATTGGCAATTTCGGAATAAGTCATGTTTTCGTAATTTTCACGTAAAAATTTTATTTCTTTTCCTTTCCAAAATTTTGCTAGTTCATAGCTGTGTCCATTGTCTCTTAAAGTTTCAGCAACTGCGCCTTCTGTTCGATTTAAAATTTCAGCGATTTCTGAATAATTTTTTCCTAATAGAAGTAAATATTCGGCTTTAGCTATTTCTTCGTCATTCCATTTACGATACCATATAGGATTTTCAAGGGCATCTCGTTTTCTTTTCTCAGCTAACCACCCTGATTCGGAACCTAACATATACATTTCAATATTTCTTGAATCCCATTCATTTTGATTGTCTTTTAAAAATTTAATTAAATCTTCCCAAATAACATAATAATAACTGGCGTTATCGGTTAACCTTTTCTTTTTTAGTTTTAATCCTAAATTTACCCATGTTGTCGTTATCCTATCACGACTAACATTTAAAAGTTCAACCATATCTGATATAGTTATTAATTCAGCATTGTTTTTTACCATTGAACCTAAACCCATTCTTACAGCTTTTACTTTTAGAGAAAACACTGTTCTTTTCATACTTTCGGCTATAGATTCTATTTTCATTGTTCCCCATAGTTCACTTAAGGTTTGTTCTTCTTCTTTTGTCCACTCTCTTCGGTCTTTTATTAAGGTTATGCCAAGTTTTTTTGCTTTTAAATATACTGCGTTTGGACTTTTTTTCATCTTTTCGGCAATTATTTCATAATGATATTTTCCAGATAAGTCTTTTAAAGTTTGAACCTCTTCTTTGGTCCAATTGTTGGATTTTGGTAACTCTAAGCCATTTTCTTCTGCAACTCTACATACTGCATTCCAAGAACAATTAAATTTTTTCTTCATGCTATGAGCAGATTCTTTCCCCCAATTATTAACTATATATTCAACTTCTTCTGGAGTGAATTCTCTTTTTTGCCCTTTCATAAAATTCTCCTAAAACTCATTATTTTTCAGTTTTTAAAACACTTAAGAAGGCCTCTGGTGGTATTTCAACATTTCCAACCATCTTCATTCTCTTCTTGCCTTCTTTTTGTTTTTCAAGAAGTTTTCTTTTACGGGAAATGTCTCCTCCATAACATTTTGCTAAAACGTTCTTCTTCATTTGACTGATATTTTCACGAGCAATTACTTTTGAACCAACGCTTGCTTGAATTGGGACTTGAAACAATTGACGAGGTATAAGTGTTTTTAAATTTTCAACGATTTTTCTACCTCTTGTATAAGCAAAGTCTTTATGAACAATTAGAGATAAAGCATCCACTATTTCTCCGTTTATTAAAATATCCATCTTCACTAAGTCACTTGCTTTATATCCAATAATGTCATAATCAAAAGATGCATAACCTTTAGTAGTGGATTTTAATCTATCATAGAAATCATACACTATTTCTGATAGAGGTATTTCATAATGTATGTTTACACGAGTATCATTTATATAATCCATTGATTTATAGATTCCTCTTTTATCTTGACATAACTCCATAATAGCTCCAATATATTCGCTTGGGACAAATATATTAGTTTCAATATAAGGTTCTTTAATTTCAGCAATTTTAACTCTTTCTGGCATTTTTGAAGGAGAATCAACAGAAATAACCTCACCATTAGTCAATTTTACTTCATAGATAACTGATGGTGATGTTGTGATAATATCTATTCCAAATTCCCTTTCAATACGTTCTTCGATTATCTCCATATGAAGAAGACCTAAAAAGCCACAACGGAAACCAAATCCTAAAGCTTCTGACGTTTCTGGTTCAAATTCTAAAGAGGCATCATTTAGTTTTAATTTTTCTAATGCTTCTTTTAATGGTTCAAACTTATTGGGTTCAATCGGAAAAAGTCCTGAATAAACCATTGGTTTCATTGGTTGATATCCTGGAAGTGGTGTTTTTGCTTCGTGAGACAAGGTTGTAATTGTATCTCCAACTTTAACAGTATCAATAGTTTTAATACTAGCATTAATCCAACCAACTTGACCACTTACTAATTCAGAAAGTTCTTTGGTTTTAGGTGTTGATACACCAAGTTCTACTACTTCATACATTGCTCCAGTCGACATCATTTTAATGGTATCGCTTTTCTTTATTTTTCCATCAAATACACGAACGGATGCAATAACACCTCGATATGGATCAAAATAAGAATCAAAAATCATTGCTTTAGTTTCGTGATCTATTGGCTCTTTTGGAGCTGGAATACGTTTAACTATAGCATTAAGTAATTCTTTAACTCCAACACCCGTTTTACCGCTGCATAAAAGGATTTCATCGCGATTAAAACCTAAGACATTAACAAGTTCATCTGTAACTTTTTCAACATCAGCGTTAGGTAAATCAATCTTATTTATTACTGGAATAATAGTTAAATCATTATTCATTGCAAGATAAAGATTAGCAAGAGTTTGAGCTTCTATTCCTTGAGCTGCATCAACTATTAAAATTGCACCTTCACAAGCAGCTAAACTACGTGATACTTCATATGAAAAATCAACATGTCCTGGAGTGTCAATTAAATGTAATATGTACTCTTCACCTTCATAATTATATTTAAGTTCCACCGCATTAAGTTTGATTGTAATGCCTCTTTCACGCTCAAGATCCATGCTATCTAGAAGTTGATCTTTCATATCATGGCTTGATACAGCACCAGTTATCTCCAAAATTCGATCAGCAAGTGTACTTTTGCCATGATCGATATGGGCAATAATACTAAAGTTTCTAATGTGATTTATATCCATTTTTCTTCACCTATGAAAAATTATATCAAAAAAGATAAGATTTCTCCATAAAAAAGAAAGTAGTTATCTACTTTCTAAGCAATTTCTTCAATACTCTTTTTTCTTTTTTTAATTGAAAATGTAATAATATTTTGTTTTTTGGTACTAATTCTTCAATTTTCTCAATATTATTTATTTCAAACTCTAAATATGGTTTATTATGTTTAAGTATTGGTCCATATGTTAAATCTATCTTTGAATATTTTTTGTTTCCACGAACAAATACTATATTGATATAATTCTTTTTATTATCTTGGAAATATTCTTCGTTTTTGATGAAAAATCCAAGTTTAGTTACATATTTTCTTAACATTGTATGATCATTATTGGACTGAATTATCAATTTATTAATATCCTTTAAATGGTCATTATTCAAAATACCCATAATGGTATTTGTTCCCATACCAGAAATTATTACAGTGTCTATGTTATCTTTATCAGTTAAAACGTTTAATCCATCACCTAAACGAGCACTTATTTTGTCACTTAAACCTTCATTTTCAATATTTTTAATTCCAGAATTCAAAGCTTGAACATTAATATCTGATGCAATGATGCTTTTTACTAAATCATTCTTTACTAGAAAAATATCAAGTAATGCATGGTCACAACCGATATCAATTATTTTATCATTATAATTAACAAATTTTGTAAGGGACGAAAGTCTTAAACTTAACATAAATACACCTCCTAAATATCTAATCAGTCATAAAATCTTTTAACTTTTTAGCACGAGAAGGATGTCTTAATTTTCTTAAAGCTTTTGCTTCTATTTGACGAATTCTTTCTCTTGTAACATTAAATCTTTTACCAACCTCTTCAAGAGTATAACTTGTTCCATCAATTAATCCAAAACGAAGTTCAAGGACTTGTTGTTCTCTTGGTTGAAGTGTGGCTAATACTGATTTTATTTCCTCTTTTAAGATTTCATTTGTTGCGTATTCTTCGGGACTTAAACTTGATTCGTCTTTAATAAAATCGCCTAAATGTGAGTCATCTTCTTCTCCAATTGGAGTTTCAAGTGAAACTGGATCTTGACTTATTTTAATAACTTCTCTTACTTTATCAACACTGATACCCATTTTTTTAGCAAGTTCTTCATCACTTGGTTCACGATTTAATTCAAGCGTCATTTGTCTTTGAATACGTGCCATTTTATTAATAGTTTCTACCATATGTACTGGTACACGGATTGTTCTTGCTTGGTCTGCAAGTGCACGAGTTATTGCTTGTCTAATCCACCAAGTAGCATAAGTTGAGAATTTGTAGCCTTTACCAAAGTCAAATTTTTCTACAGCTTTCATAAGACCTATATTTCCTTCTTGAATCAAATCAAGAAATAAAAGCCCACGACCTACATATCTTTTAGCAATTGAAACAACTAAACGTAAATTTGATTCTGCAAGAATATTTCTTGCTTCTTCATCACCATTAGCTACACGAACGGATAAATCCATTTCTTCTTCAGGAGTTAAAAGAGATATACGACCAATTTCTTTTAAATACATACGTACTGGATCGTTGATATTAACATCTTTTGTTAGGTCCTCATCATCTAGAACTATTACCTCTTCTTCTTTTTTTGCCCCGCCTTCTTCACTTGTTGCTTCTTCTTCAGTGATTACACTTATTCCAGCTTCTATAAAACTATTATATAATTGGTCAAGAGAATCAGCATCCATATCAAGACCTTGTAAAGATTTAGCTAGTTCTTCAAATGTAATAAATCCCTTTTTTTGACCTTCCTCAATTAGTTCTTTTTTTCTTTCATCAAAAGTTTTTATTTCTTCTACTTTTTTCATTTAACACACATCCTCTTTTTTAAATTCACTATTTCATCATTAATACGAAGTTTTTCGTTTATATCCGTTGTCGTTTTTAACTTTTCTTTCAGTTCTTTTATCTTTCTTTCATTCGCTAGATCCTTTACTTTATTTACAACATCTATAATCTCTTCATCGCTTAACGTATTTTGAATAAATTCGTCTATAACCCTAATTGCAAGTTCGTAAGCATCACTTTCAACCTCATATGATATAAAATCAGCAATACTTATATAATTATATTTTATATAGAAAGCTAATAAATCATTTGCAAGTGTATTATACTCATCATTTGGTAAATATGCAAGTTCTTGTTCATATAGCCTAATATATTTAGTATCATTCATCATGTAGTAACAAATTAAACCATATAGTTTCTCATCTTTTTTTAGTCTTTTTTTTGCTTCTACTTTGGTTACAGTTTCTGGTTTGTTTTCAACTTTAATGACTTTATTCATTAAAGTATTTTTATCGATTCCATAATCATTTGCTAGTTTATTAATCGTTAAGTCTACTAAAATATCATCTTTACATTTACTTAATTCTGAAAGTATGGAATTAACATATGCTGAAACATCATCAACTTTATCAAAATTTTTGTTTTTCTTTAATTGATTTAATTTGAAGTCAAAGAATGTTACGGCATGATCAACCGCGTCTATAAACTCACTGACATCATGACTAGTTAAATATTCATCTGGGTCCTTTGCTCCACTGATTCTTAAAACTAAAGTTTCAATTCCGGCTTCACTTAATTTTTCGCCATTTTTTATTGTAGCCATTTCACCAGCTGAGTCATTATCCATACATAAAACGACTTTAACATTTAATTTACTTAAAAGTTTAATATGTTCTTTTGTGAGTGCTGTACCCATAGTTGCAACAACATTTTTTACTCCACAGGAATAAACTCTTATCGCATCCATTTGACCTTCAACAATAATTAGTTTTTTCTTTAATCTTGCTTCACTTACGGCTCGATGATAATTAAATAATACTTCGCCTTTTTTAAATATAACTGTTTCTTTCGTGTTTACATATTTAGCATCGTCGCTTTGTTTATATATACGAGCACTTATTCCAACTGGTTTACCATTTGCATTATGTATTGGAAAAGTTATACGATTTTTAAATATATCATATATTTTATTACCATGGTTTATTAATCCAACATCAAGCAAAACATTTTCATCAAAACCTTTATTTAAAAGTAAATTTGATAAAGCATCATTATTGGGTGCTAAACCGATTTCAAATTCATCAATTACTTCTTCACTTAAAGCACGATTTTGCAAATATTTTTTAGCTTCAATTCCATCCTTACTTCTTAGATTGTTTTGATAAAACTTGATAGCTAAATTCATTGCTTCATAATGTTTATCATATTTACTTACAACATGAATTCCTTCGCTTAGAGATACACCTATTTTATCAGCAACAACTTTAACTGCTTCAATAAAACTTATGTTTTCAAAGTCTTGAACAAAGTTAAATACATTTCCAGTTTTGTGACAAACGAAGCAAGTAAATATTCCCTTTTCTTCACTTACTGACATTGATGGGTTATGGTCATCATGAAATGGACATATGCCAAAATAGTTACTGCCCTTTTTTTCAAGATTAATGTATGAGCTAATTATGTCTACAATATTAGCTTGTTTTTGAATTGAATTAATTTCTTCATTACTAATTGCAGCCATAATTTCACCTTCTAATTATATATTTTACCCTAAAAGTCTTAAATTTCTTCTTTTTTTTGACATTTTTTGAAAAAAACACAAAAAAAGAGGAATAATCCTCTAAAAAGCCAATTAATCTTGACTTATCAATGTTATTTTTGCATATCCGTTGCTGTTATTTCCAACAATAGTAGATAATCCATCATGAGAAGGCATTGATGTTTTTTTACCCTTTACTGTTGTCCAACTATAACCCTCACCATCTATCATTATCGTATTTTTAAAAATAATATTGCTGTAATGATATGAACAAGTTATATCTGTTGTTCCGTCCTTACATGTTGCTCCTTTACTATCACTTCTTGGTGTAGTACTGTTTTGTGATAAAATTGCAACGCAACCAGTATGACCAGAGATAAATGATGAGCCACCTCCAGCGCCAGATACAGCGTTATGTCCTCCTGCTCCTACCCAATCATAGAAGTTTCCCGACCAGTATCCATTTCCTCCAGGATTGTTGAAAAAATAGTTTCCTCCAGTGTTAAGTAATGGAACACTTCCAAAAGCATGCCCAGAAGTTTGAGTTGCTCCTTTGGCCCCTTTGTGTTCTGTAACATTACCAGAAATACAACTGCCACCTTGATAGCCAACTAATCCACCAGCCGATCCACCATATGGATTTCCTCCATCAGTTGGATTTAAACCTCCTTGAGATCCGCCACCTCCAGCAACCATTATTCTCGAAACAAGAGATGATAGACTATCCCAATTACCATTTACTAACCTTATATCAGTTGCTCCACCTCCAGTTTTAATATAATTTTGATAACCATAATTGAAAACATAATCTGTTGAAGAAGAATCTAATCCAGTTCTTCCAACATAAACATAAAATTTTTCGCCTTTTTTAATAACTAATTCACCACTTACATAACTTCCGTTTGCTGCTTGATAGTAAGCACCACCTTGTGCTCCCCAAAGTTCAAATTTGTAAGTTCCATTTATCGGAGCAGTAAAGACTTGTTCATTTCCAGTATAGTCATAAGTCCATTTTTTTTGACCGTCATAAGCTTTTTTGGTTCTAGATACTTTATTAAGTTTAAGCTTACATGTGACTGATTTTCCAGTTATATTATTTATAACTTGAGTGTCACTTTCTTGTGCTTTAATCGTTACTTTATCTGTTGCTACATTTGTAGGAGAAGATATTAAGGAAATACGTGCGTACCCATTACCAGATTTAGCACAAGCGGCTGTCGGTGTTGCATTTACACAAGTAGTTGAAATAGTTTTAGTTGATATTTCAGAAGATTCTTGACAGTTATAGCAATACATACTCTTTTCTGTTAGAAGTGAATTACCAATATAACTAGAGCCACTTCCAGTTATTCCGAAATTACTACTTCCTCCATAATAACCTCCACCTCCACCAGAAAATGATGAACTTCCTTGACCAAATGACCCAGTTGCTATTTCAGTAACATTATAAACAGAACTGCCTCCATAAGTTTGAGATGCAGGTCTTATATCTGTTAAATAAGCATTAGAAAAATCAGAAGAACATTTGATTTCAGTTCCTTCTACTCCACCTCCTGAGGCTCCAAAGCCATAATTATATGTTTCTTCAGAATTGTAGTTGAAATATTGAGCTCCGCTTCCTCCACTTGCAACTAACAATATTTTTTCTTTTTTACTTTCTAAATTGGAAAGCACCCCTGATATTAACGCTATATGTGACGCACCACCTCCAGAAACATTAAATTGTTTAGAATTTAACGAATCAGTCCAGTATTTAATGCCATTCCCGCCACCATTATAGCCACCAGCAGCCTTAATATTGCCATTTGTTGTTTTATCAACTACATTTGGGTACTCATAAATTTTTCCTGTTTCTCCAACATTAATATATAATTTATCGTTTTGACTTATTTTTATATTTCCAAACGAATAAGCACCATAGCCGCCATAATAAGTTTCGTTGATACTTCCACCTTGAGCTCCCCATGTCTCTAATTTATATGTCCCTGTTGTTGGAACTGTAAATGTTTGTTCTCCTCCTGTATAATCATAATTCCAAGACCTTCCTACATTTTCATCTTCTTTTACACAATCTAAATAAGCTTCTGTATCATATTCAGTCGAATCATTTACTATATCTACACTTATATCTCCATTTATATCATTTATTGTAAATTCATCTTTTGTATTATTTATTCCACTTACTTCTTTTCCGTTTACTTTTAAATTAGATAGATATACTTTAAAATCACTTAGGTTTTCTGCTAACTTTCCATTTCCA
>OBAI01000102.1_pt1 | contig 107174 bp, 91 predicted proteins | sample 1517461 | NCBI WGS metagenome assembly OBAI01 (sample SAMN04571696, study PRJEB22368) | human gut metagenome | biome: human gut; material: stool | host: Homo sapiens | place: Luxembourg | collected 2012-06-29
GGAATTGTCGACCAAAGGAGCGCGCAATGCAACATCGCCAACCTTGCAAAGTTTTACCGGAGAAAGCATTCCGCCGCCTTTGACATTATAATAAGTTATTACACCCTCGCGCGTCCCTACAAACATGTGGACAGTTCCGCTAGAATCGGAGTAAGAATCACCGCATGTATAGGAAATAACCTCCGAAGTAGAAGTTGTTGCGCGCTTGGGTTCTGATAAATTTTCGGAATCTATGGAATCCAGTTTTTGCACTTGCAAATACGAGCGGTATTCGCCCTTGCGCCAAATTAAACTGCCGTCGAACGGCACATAGCGCTGCCCGTTCCACGGATGTACCTCTTTTTTTTCAGGCTCCTTCAGAACCGTCTTTGCGCTGGTGTAAATATAGTAGGACCCGTCCGGATTTTCAACTATCGCGCAAAACTGCCCGCATTTAAGCAGTTTTCCAAAAAATGAAAATTTTCCTGAAATAGAATCAACTTTAGCGCGCAAAAGCCCCTGTGGAGTCGCAAAAAATGCGTATGTATTGCCGTCGCGAGATTTGAATATTCTTGTTCTGTTGTTGAAGCCGCATTCGGGAGAATCGAACCTAGCAGACTTTTTAAAAAGCGGGGCTCCGTCTTCAGCGCGTCCTATTTCCAGGTATGAATGAAAAATATTTTTATTCATCATACATCCCGACGAATAGCATAAAAGAAGTTTTTTGCCGTCTGAATCCAACGTCCCAACCGCGTTGTTTATAAGTCCCCCCGAACCAATCTGCCCGTACTTCTCGACCGGAATAGGCTCTCCGCATCTAAAATCCCCTGCGCTGCACTCCGCAGAAAGCGCAATTGCCAAGAAAATTTGAAAAAATCGAATATTCATACCCCCACCATTTATTATAAATACAACCTCTCCCGTGAATTTAATTAAATTCAAAATTCAATAGTCTCCGAAGGTTCTGGAATTATGACAGAAGTCTTGGGAGATATGTCCAATATTTGATCCATAAACCACTCGCGGGACTCGTAAGACCCGTGCGTAAGAATTACAGTTCTGGGGTCCTTTTCCAAAACGAAATTCAAAATTTCTTCGCGGTCCGCATGGGAAGTCAAATCAAACTTGTCTATTTTTGCGTTTACGTTTCCGACGAAAAACAAATCACGAAAAGCAAACTGTTCGCCGTTTGGAGTGCGGAGAAGCTTGTAGGCGGGAGTGTCAACGTCCGCATATCCCACAAAAAATATCGCATTGGCGCGGTTATCAATCATTGCGGCGGCGGCAAGATAGCTGGGGGTATGCTCCACAAGCATCCCGCTTCCCAAAATGTAAATTCCCTTCTCGTCAAAATCTTTTCCAGGCACAATTTCAGAACGGAGCACTTTTACGCCGTCCATTGCCTGTTTGTTAAAAGAGAATGTTGAAGCCGACGCCTTGACAAGATATTCGGCTATGTCCAAACCTAATCCGCCCACGTAAACAGGAACGTCGGGTATCTTCTTTTGGGACTTGGCTTTTTTTATTAGACAAAGTATTTCCTGCATCCGCCCCAATGCAAAAGCCGGTATCAAGACGCTGCCGCCGTCGCGCACTACGCGGGATATCGACATTACAAGCCTGTCAACCTCGCTTTCATATGAAGTTCCCGCCGGGCGCGAATATGAACCTCGAGTTGTTTCCACGACCAAAACATCCACTCTCCCCGCAGGCGGAACAGCTCCTTTGACTATGCTTGTCGAATGAAAAGATATATCGCCGGAAAACAGAACCTTTTGCTTTTTATGCTCGAACATCACCGACGATGCTCCTGGAATATGGCCGGAGGGATAAAATGAAACCGTCGCAATATCTCCGTCTATTTCGAATTTTCTTTCGTGGAAGAACTGCATCGGGAGAACCCGGTTTTTTAAAGAGTCTATTGCGGAGTTTTCAAATAGCGGATACTCTTTTATGTTAAACTCCTCCCGCTGTCTTGCCATTACGCTTCTCGAGTTGCGCATCATTCGGTAAAGAAGCTCATGCCCTTCGTTTGCGACGAGAATATGCGCGTGGTTTTGATTGCGGGCGACAACCGGAAGCGCGCCGCAATGGTCCAAATGGGCATGCGTGACAGCTATGAAATCCAAACTTTCCGGGATTATCTTTGACAAATTCGGCAAGGCGGAAATTCCCATGTGCTTGGGATGCATCCCGCAATCCACAAGCGCTTTAAACGGCCCAAATTCCAAAAAGTGGCCGCTTGAACCAACGTCGATTTCCGTATTTAAATCAGTATATACCATACCTTTATCCGCCCGCTACAATTTGCATTATTTCAAGAACGTCTCCATCCTTGAGGGATAAATTTTCAAAATCTGAAAACTTCATCGCCGCGCCATTTAATTCAACCACGCACCGCCGTGGATTAAACCCCTGCTCGGATATAAAATCGGAAATTTTAAGGTTTTCCCTTACTTCGAATATTTTTGAATTTGCGGTAATTTTCATTTGTCGTACACAAGCCTCACAGTTTGCGGCCGCGCAAACCGGACGTCCAGATATTTAAATAGTGTCCAATTTTTAACGATCTACAAGCCTTTAATTCACCAATCTGCAAGACTGAAATTTAGAATTTAAATGGTCGAATAAAAGCATGTCCCCACATTTGTAGCTCGCGGGATTTACGATGGCATCCAAGGCGGAAGAAGCAGCCAAAACGCCGCTTAAATGCGCTGCGGGAGGAAAAATTGAACGGCATTTCGCAGGCTCTTCAATGGCTTCGGGATCGGAAATTATATCGTCCAAGTAAAAATCGCCCCCAAAACAAATCCGCTGGGAAACATACCCTTCCGCGGACGCCATTACAAGCCGCATTTTCAGAGCCCGGCAAATGGAAGAAATCGAAAGGCGAGACTGAAATGAATCCGTGGCGTCTATGCAAAAATCGCATTCGGACAGCAAATTGGAAGACCTCGAATCCGAAGTAATTTTCATGTCGTATGCCTCTATTCGGACATCAGAATTGAGGCCGGAAAATTTCTCAGCAGACAAATGCGCTTTCTTCCTTCCGACTTCGGACTCTGAATAAACTGTCTGCCTATGAAGGTTGTGCAAGCTGACGATATCGCAGTCAAACACCATTATGCGCCCAACTCCTGCGCCTATCAAAAGCGGCAAAGCTGCGCACCCGACTCCACCGACTCCGACAAGCGCGACAACTCCGTTGGAAAGGCGCTCCTGCCCAACAGCCCCAAACCCATCCAATGAAACCTGACGCCGGTATTTATTTTGCATTTGCCTATCTTGAAATAAAACCCGCGCCGCTATCAAGTTTTAAAAATCGTTTAAAATTTCTTTTTACTAGAAACAAGAATGTTTGTATGCTAAACTAATTTATACCGTTATGACAAAATATATTGCTAAAGTTCTCTCTTTGACGCTTGCATTGGCAGCAGCCTCTAATATATCCGCAGCAGATTATGCAGACTTCGATTCTCCGGGCGCTTGGAAAGTGTCCAACCCAAGCAGCCAGCAGTCTATAGAATGGATAACAGACTATTCCCCGCGACTAAAAGTCGTAAAGGTCACCATGCTTCCGATAAAGCAATGGTATGCGGAAATATCGCCAAAAAATCTTCCGCAAATCGCAAAATCACCGGAAGACCTCAATTTGAAAGTATCTTGGGAGTTCCTTTGCGACACTCCTGAAATTATGACTCAGATTGCCGTTAGGATTGTGGATTCCACAGGAGAAGTATTTCAATTCCAGAAAAAAGTCTCCCCGCGCAGCGGTCAATGGCAAAAAGCGGAGTTATTGCTTACCCCGGATTCCGTGCGCAATTCTTGGGGAGGAAACAACGATAAAAAGTTGGACTACCCACTAAAATTCCAGTCTCTGATATTGGACGGGAATAAAAATGGAGTATCGGAAGTCTCGTATTATATACACAACCTTAAAGTGGAAAAAAACAAATAACCGCACCACCACACTAAAATAGCCATATGAAAAAAATACTTTTCGCGCTAATATGCCTAGCTTGCCTCGTCGTCGTGGCAACAACTTGCAAGACCGAAATTTTAAACGCCGTAAAGAAAACTTCCGCCCCCCAAGGCAAGCAGTCTGAAGAAATACAATCCGAGTCGATGTTAAAATACGAGAAATCAGGAATGCCAAAGTTTATAATGGGCGCCTGCACGCACTTTTGGCAAGGCAAAGGCATTCTCGAAAAGAATGTGGACATGCTCTTGCAGGCGGGATTCAACTCAATTCGGGACGAGGCGACATGGAGTTCGGTGGAAAAACAAAAAGGCGTATTATCAATGCCTCCACATGCCGAGAAATATCTGTCGTACGCCTCGTCAAAGAATCTGAATCCCCTTCTGATATTGGATTATGCAAACATATTTTACAACGGCGGCGGCTATCCTGAGACTCCCGAAGCAATAGACGGGTTTGCCAACTATGCTGGTTTTATGGCAAAAAACCTCAAAGGCAAAATCAGGCTCTACCAAGTATGGAACGAATGGGACGGAGGATGCGGTATGCCCGGCTTCAAGGGTAAAAGCACCGCACCGGGATATGCAAAACTATTGGAAAAAGTTTATGCCGCAATAAAAGCCGAAGATTCAGAAGCACTAGTCTTGCTGAATTCAATATGCAAGGGAGACTCCTTCTTTGAGGAATCTCTCGCCACAGGAGTCTTGAAAAACTGCGATGTCGCAACCCTGCACACCTACAATTACGGTGAACAAAGAACATTTAATACTGCCGAAGCCTGGTATGCCAGAATGCAAAACATAGAAAATATGTTAAAAAAATACAACGACGGCCAGTTAAAGCCGCTTATCATAACAGAAATGGGCTATCCCAATCAAACCTCGAACGCCGGCTCAACTTACGAAAGAACGGCAATACAAGCCGCAAAAATTTACTTGCTCGCGCGCACGCTCCCGTGGCTGAAAGGAATATATTGGTACGATTTCCAAGACGACGGATGGGACAGCGATTACAATGAAAACAATTTCGGCATAATCAAGGCGGATTTCACCCCCAAACCCGCGTATTACGCGCTAAAAAGCATTTCCGACATAGTCAAAAACGCCGATTTTGAGGGATTTGAAAAAACGCCGGTAAGTTCGCTTAAAATACTGAAATTCAAATTGCGCGGCAAAGATGTTTACGCCCTCTGGAATATAGACGAAAACACTGAAATACAGGTCACTTTAAAAAACTCAGCTGAAGTAAAAACTGACATCGAAGCTTTTACCGCGGGAGGAATTTCCCAAAAACGCCAATGGGGAAGGCGCGATTTTCTAAAAGACAGGAACGTTAAATCAGAAACCGACACAATAACTTTTTGCGTTGGAATGATGCCTCTCATATTAAAAGGAGACTTTTCAAACGTAAAAATACTCTCGACAAAACCGGTGGCCTACAACGCGCTACATACTCAAAAACAGCTTCCGCGAATAATGTATTCTGTCCCGCGCACGCCTTTTGAGTCGGACGCGCAGGATTTTTCATACAATACAATACTCCCCTGGCAACCGGTAAAAGAGGTCTTTAGCGGAAAAGACGATTTATCTGCAAATTTTAATGCCTCTTACCAACCCGACGCTCTTAATTTTACAATATCAGTTGTCGACCAGACGCATTTTGTAAATTCTAAAAAGCCTGAATTGAGCGACTATGCCCAGATATTTTTAAAGACCCCAGAACCCCATGCGCAAAGCTTGTCTGCAACGGTTCTTCTCGACAATGGCGAAGTTAAAATTCTTTGCGATTCAGACAAATTCTCCAGAGACAAATCTTTAATTAAATCCGAAGCTACCAGAGACCAAAACACAACCATCTACAAAATATCCTTAAGCCCCAAGCTATTCGGGCTGAAATCATTTGAGCGCGGAATGGCTATAGGCTGCGGAATACTTGTAAACGACAATGATAACGAAAACGAGCCTCTCTCAAATCAGCCTATGCTGAGATGGTCTAATGCTCCGGGCAGAAATTCAACTGACACCTCAAAGTTAAACGCATTAATTCTAGACTGACGCACTATAAATCGAATCCACAAAACGTTTATGAAAAAAAATATTTTTGCATCCCTGCTCTGCTGCATTCTGGCAATGTTCGCAAAGGCCGAAACGCCAACAAGCCCAACCGTAAATACGCCTAAGTTTTATATGGGCGTATGCACGCACTTTGCGCAATATAAAGGCGACCTAAAATTAAACCTCAAAATGATAAAAGACGCCGGCTTCAACTCTATACGCGACGACATATACTGGTCGCAAGTAGAGCGCGAAAAAGGCAAATACGACTATCCTAAAATGTTTTTGGAAGCTCCTTCAGAAGCCCAAAAAGCCGGGCTTGTCCAGCTTTCCGTATTGGCGTACGGGAACCCGCTTTACGACGGAGGCGCCTATCCCCAAACCAACGCCTCCGCCGAAGCATACTCCAACTTCGCAGCCGATGTCGCAAAAAAGCTGAAAGGCAAAAACGCTTTCTACCAAGTTTGGAACGAATGGGACGGAGGATGCGGTATGCCAAAATTTCGCGGAACCAGCACCCCAAAAGGATATGCCGAACTTCTGAAAAAGTCCTATGAAAAGATAAAAGCCGCGGATGCCGATGCAACCGTGGTCTTAAACAGCATATGCAAAGGTGACAAAGAATTTGAAGAATTGCTGAAAACCGGAGTAATACAAAACTGCGATGTTCTCAGCCTGCACACATACAACCACTCCGAAAGCCAGTTTAACCGCACGCCAGAAGCATGGTATAAGCGCATGTTGGGAGTCGGCGAAATCGTAAAGAAGTACAATTCCGGCAAGACAAAAGATTTGTTCATAACCGAAATGGGATTCAACAACAGAACCGGAAGAAACGGATACACCTACGCGCAAAGCGCAGATTACGCGGCCCGGCTTTATTTATTGGCCCGCACGATTCCTTGGATAAAAGGAATTTGGTGGTACGACTTCCAGGACGACGGAATTGATGAAAGCGAACTTGAAGACAATTTCGGCTTGGTGAAGTACGACTTGACTCCAAAACCCGCATACTACGCTCTCCAAAGCATTTCGCATATAATAAAGAACGGAGAGTTTGCCGGAAAGTTCAGCTCTAAAAATAAAAACCTTTATGTGCTGCGCTTCAAGGTAGATGAAAATGACGTTTTGGCAATATGGAACTCCGATCCAAAAAACCATGCTAAAATAACAATAAAAAACAAGTCTCCGAACCGCTCGAACTTCACTTTGTACCATGCGGGCTCCTCCCCTTTGAAATCGGGATGGGGAATGATAGACAAGTTGTCTCACGGCAATTTCATTCCAGACAGCATATCTTTCTCGGCAACCGAGCGGCCTCTCATACTGGAGGGAGACTTTTCAAATATAGAAATTTCTGAGGCGGAAATAATTTCATTTGACGAAACAAAGCGCCCGGATGAAACAAATCTATTCCTTCCGGAAAAGGTTTTAATCGTAAAAAATCCGAACACTCCTCCGGAAACTGTAAAAATTGACGAAACAAGGGACGGCCCCCTCCCTCAAGAATCCGATCTTTCCGCATCCGCCCAGTTCTCGTATACGCGCGATATTCTAAAAGTAAAGGTGTTTGTAAAAGACAACGGTTTCGATTTCACAAACGATATAAAAAAATACCGCAACTTTGACCATCTTGAACTATCGTTTAAAGTTGATGACAAAAACGCGCCTGGCGAATGCACCACATTTGCGGTCGCAGCGCACCAATCCCAAGGATTAAAATCCATACCCGTAAAAACTCAATTCGGGCAATCTGCCGCCGATATAGAAGGCAAATTTGAGATACCCACAGGCGGATACACATATGAGATAGATATTCCCGCTGCGGCTTTGGGGCTTGTCGCCTTTGAGAAAAACTTGTCCATAGGGGCATCCATAACCGTGGAAGATTTTGACGACCTGAAAAAAACGCATACTTTGCGCTGGGGTAAAGGCAATACATTCCCGGTTGAAATGCGCAACTTTAAGATGCTGTATTTCAACTAATGTACGCGAACAAAAAAGCGGAAAGTTCCCGACAGGCTTTCCGCTTTTTTATATAAGAAAATAAATATCCTCAAACTATCTTTATATTTTCTAAACGCTCAAAGTTAGAATAACGATTTTGTTTCCTGCTTTGCAATCTGTTTTTGGTCTTCCCAGACTTGGAGTCCATCGACATTAAGAGACATCTGAAAAGTGTACGTCACCTCCCTGTCGCGCCCGACGGACTCCCTGTCCTCTATTATTTTTCCTGAGAGAGTCACGTCGGCTGTGGGGAGAGTAGATTTTCCGCCCATGAAGCGTTTGTATTCGGCAAGCTCTGTTGAATATTTGTCTGTACTTTTTACTATCGCCTGGCCGGAATTATTCAATGTTATGGTAATACGCTTTGTCAGCAAATCCGTGTCGATTCTCTGGCTAGTGCGGTTTATTATGCGGCTTACTTGGAGGATGGCAGGTTTTTTCAACTTCTCAAACGCCGACGACGAAAGCATTGAATTTACAAGTGCGTCCGCCGCCTTATTCCAATCGGCTATATTTATTTTATCCGTTGATATTAGGGAACGGGAACCTCCCGCTTCCACATATTCTGCATTTGAACCGCATCCGGACGAAAGTATTGCGGCAGCTGCGCATAGAAACGACGAAATAATAACTAGTGTTTTTTTCATTTTCATATCAAGTTGAAATTAGTAGCCGCGCACATTTCCCAAGAGTTTCAAGCGGAAATCGCGCGCCTTGGCGCTGGGAGCAACGGCGGAAACATACTTGCTTTCCCCCGCATCTATCGACGATATAATCCATATCGGCTCGGGAGATGCAATCAGCATTCCGTCGCCGTCAAACCATTCAAAGCAATAGTTGAAATTGCGCGCTGATTCCGTGCGGTTTACAAGTTCCACCTGTATTTTTAGAAGTCCAGCAGAAGTGTTGGACTCGTTCACCCCTGCGATGTAAGCTATATCGTCAAGCCCATCGTCGGTGATTATGCGCTTATCCGAGACCATTTTAGCCCCCGATCCGAAATCTGCATTCTCAACCGTATTCACGCTAGAGCATCCAACAACGGCGGCAAAAAATAATCCGCAGCAAAAAACCTTTAAAATATTTTTCATCTTACCTTTATCTTAAATTTTATTTGAAAAGTGTCCAGACATAAAAACGTTCAGTGTTTGCCTATTGCAAAGCATCTAATCGAAATCTGCGAAAAAGCGGAAGGCTTGTTTACGCAAACGATATTTGCCCGAGCGGAAACATCAACTTTTACTTCGCGGCCGTCTATGAATATTTTTCCGTCTTTTGGGGTTGGCATGCGGGAAATTTTAATCTGTTTTGGAAGGGTGCTCCAAGTCCGCAAATCGGCGTCGTTCATAGAAACTTGATATATGGACCCAACTATCATGGCGGCAAGGAGCAGCGCGCTGTCTCCGTTAGAGGCGGCACGGACCGACTCCTGCAATCCATACTGAAGCGCCGCCTTTGTCCCGGCCGAAAGCAGAGTTTTGGCTATGACAAGCGGGAGTTCGTTGTTGAACTCCTCTGCGACTATTTTATCCATATCCGCAACGATAAGCGGAGGATATGATTTGCCGCCCGCCGAAACGCTTAAATTTGGAGAGTATTTCCCGACATAGCGCAGCCGCGGAAAATTTACGCCTACATAAGGCACATCGTTGGTCGCCAGAAACACCGGAATATCTATGCGAACCTGGTCGCGCAGCGGAGCGCATCCCGTCTCGTAAATAACATAAGTTGTGGCGGGCATTTTTTCTCCGTCTGCCACTTTTCCCGCCTGCCTTAAATCTTCGGCGACGTACTTGTTTTCAACCATTGAAGACAATATTCTGAAACTATCGACGGATCTTTGCCTGTCAGCAGAATCCTTTGCGCACGCCATAAAATACACCCCGTCAAGCCAATAGGCAAAAGGATTAACGTAATTGCCGCGAGACCCCTTAAAAACCGACGCTCCACTTCCATAAACCCCCGCCAAAGCATTCTGGAATCTAACATCCGACATTGCCCTGTTTGCGTCGTAAACGCGCTTGCCATCCACTGTGCTTCCGGATGTTCTTGCCGCGCTTTCCATTCCATAGCTTATTCTTTCGGCGTTCTTTCTCTCGGCATCCCGTTGAAAGTTTTCAACGCGTTTTAGCATCACTGCCGCCCCGTCTATATCACCGGTTTCCATGCAGTTTAAAGCTTGGTAAGTCCCCAGCATTATCCTGTCGTAATTGTATCCCGTATACGGAAGATATGAAAGATTTGTAAGCAAGGCTTTGGATTCGGCGGCCAAATTTATCTCCGGCTCGGAATCGAACTTTTGAACAAGATCATAAGCCTTATCAAAAGCCTTAATGCTTTGGGATATTTGCCCGGCTGCGCGGCTGGCGCTGCCTTCATCCAAGAGCCAAACGAGCTCGTCGGCTGAATCCTCGGCGCCTTCTGCCATTTCGGCAGCGGACAAAGCCGCTGCTTTGTAATCGCCTGATTCCCAATATGAACGCATCTGCCTTGTTTCATCCAAGTGGGTAGCGCACCCTGACAAGCAAAGTGCCGCCGCAGGCAAAAGCGATAGTATGAAATATATCCGCATTTTTGTGTTGCAAGACTCTAACGACCAGACTCTCCGGACGATTGCCGAGGAATTTCAGAGTCTTTTTTAACGGCGGTGGACGGCAGCACCTCGGAAATTTTACGCGCTGTCTGGCCGCGCTCAACGCCGTAATTTTCGCGCAAAATTCCCTTGGAGAATTTTGGGGTGACTTCTGTTATTACCGCCAATCCAACGTCTGCCTCTGCGCTGCCAAGATTCTCTCCGGTGTCTGGATCTATCATTGCTTCGCCCATAGCCATGATTCTATAAGTGTCTCCGACAGCAATTCCCGTGCCGTCGCCGCGGTTTATTATTATCTGGTTGCCGATTACCGATATTATCTTTGCGGGAAAAGCGACGTCTGATATTCTGGCTGCGATTTTCTTAGCCATTATTCTTGCCATATCGCCTATTAGAGCGTCGTTTAAGTTGCCTGTACGCGTAGAATAGGAAGGCAGCTCCGCTACATCGTCATTGGTCAAGACCAAATTTGCGGATTCGACCAGAGCTCCGGTTGTAGCGTCGTAAAGCTTGGCGACAGCGCCGTAGCGCAACACTCTCTTTTCGGCGGTTTTTCCAAGCGTGGGGAACGTCGCAATTTCAACATAGTCTTGGAAATCGTCTATTGTCGTTTCCAAGACGTATTTTGCCCCAAGCATCTTGCCGATTTTTGCCGCCGTTGCCGGATCCACGTTTCCCGACTGCCCGAAATCCTGCTCGCGCAGAATTGAACTCCAATCGCTGCGCGCTAAAACAGTAAATTTGCGCGTGTCTGCTATTGCGCTTGAAAGTTGGGAATCCATGGCCTGCGCAATGCGCTCCAAAGACTCCGCCCGCCCGTCGGCCTTTATTTTCTTTTCCAAAGCCGGAATGGCCTTTACACCGTAAATCGCCACAGAAGCCTTTGACGGAACCTTGCCTGCTTGCGCAAAAGCCAATATATGCGCAATGCAAACTGTAAAAATAATTGCTAACTTTTTCATGAAGAAGCTCCTACTCAAAAAATTTTCAACGAATCGCAGGCGGCAATACGCTTGAATTTTGTTGGATTGTTATTGGTTGGTCTGTATCGGTTTTATAGTCTATCTTAAATCCAGAATTTCTATATGTCTGAGCCATAGCCTTTATCCTTTCGACTTCCGCGTCGCTTAATTTTGAGTTGAGCTTGAGAGACTCAAAGAAGACTGAATCCGACTTCCACCGCTCTCTGGCGTCGTCTGTCATTTGCAAATATACTGAAAACATTTTCATATTGTCTGAGACGTTAACCATTCTGTCGAAAGGTTTAAGATCGGCGCGCTCAAACCGCATTTGATGGATGCCAGACGGCAAATTAAATACATTTAAAGACCCGCGCTCGTCGGTGACGGAGGACGCCGAAGATGCGTTTCCTATAACCGCCCCGTCAAGCATCACCGTCACACCTCCGGCCTCGGCTGGAATATAACCTTCACCAACGGTATATTCACCCTTTTGGTTCACAATTATATGCGGGAACCTCATGCCTTCTATGAAACAGTAAATTTGCACAGGATAAGACTTTTTTATCTTTGGAATAAAGCCGCCGGATTTGCGTTTATCCGCTGTTAGAGAGTCGGCTATTTGCTCGGCGATAGAATCCACAAGCTCGTTTGCCATATCAGCGTTTTCAACGGCTAGGTTTTTTGTCTGGCGTATTACGGTATCGCTCTTGACGCTTCCGCCTGCCGTTCCTGCGCCTATTCCGGCCTCATAAAGGCTGTAGGTGGCGCGCATTACAGTCCGGGTAGTCAATGTATTTGAATTTAGATCGGAATAGCTGCGAGTATCGGAAGCCAAAGATGATATTTGGGCGTCTAAAACATAGTCTGCGCCCAACATCTTTGCCACGTTTAGCATAGACGCCGAACTGTATATATCTTCAGAGCCGCCCGATTCTCCCTTAAGCACTTTTAACAGTTTCTCCGCAATCGCCGCTTCTGGAGAGGAATTCTTTGAATATTTTGAAAGTTCCGTTATAATGACGTTGCGGTTCATTGAGGAAAAACCGGCTTCATTTATTTTAGAGCATAATGCCCCCTCAAAGGCTCCGAGGCAAGCATCCACAGATTTGTCCGATCCTCCGTTCCGAACAAAAACCGCCACGGTTTCCCTGTTTGCATCCGCCCCTAAAAGCGAAGCCGATAAAAATGCGCAGAATGAAAACGCTAATGCTAATTTTTTCATGTAGTTCATTATAGTAAACGCGGTATTTTTGGTAAAGTTTTAAATTTTATCCCATGCGCCACTACCTATAATGCATATCCGCGCCCCCCAAAGCAGTCACGATACACACAATAATGATGAATTATTGGGTATTGCGCGCAAAAATTTAAAGCTCTAAGCTTTTACCCTAATCTAGCAACGGGCTATTTCTGCGAACAGTTTATAAGAGTAATCGGCTCCGTACAATCCGTTCCCATATGGCGCCCGCCGTAATCATGCATATAATATCCGTCGTCCATAACGTTAAGTTTGTTTTTTGACAGCCTTAAGTCCTGGACAGACGTTGCAAAAATCACGGGAAGCGACACATAAGATATCTTGTTGTTTAATATGGCGATATTTCTATGGGCTCCCGCAGGCCCAAATCCTTCCTTTAAGTTAACTTTTGGTGAATTTATTGTAATAGCTGGCCCCGCTCCGCATTTTATGACATTGTTTTTTATAACAAGATTTTCCGTATGCCCGCCTTCGAACCAAAACCATTCAGGCGCTATTTTTATGCTTTCCATCCACGCAGCCTCTATCGTTGCGCCTTCAATAACGCCATGTCCGCATTTTATAATCAATCCCCGTGAACGGTTATTTCCAAACTTGCCTCCTTTTATTTTAAATCCGTTTCCAATCATATTGGCGTTCAAAATCATACTGCGGCGAGGAACGTCGATTTCTCTGTCGAGCTCAACTTCAAATCCGCTTTTAAACGTCTTGTGCTCTTTAAAGCCGGGATAAATCGGCAGGCTATAAAGCCATTTTTCCTCTTCCTCCGTTATCTTCGCGGCCGGAAGCACGCTCTTTACCGTTGCATACTCGACAGAGCCGTCGGTTTTAAATATTTCAACCCTATCGCCTTCGTCGATATTTAGGGGATTGCGATTTGAAATAACCCTTAGCTTGTTGCCTTTTGACCCAATGACCAAATGGTACGTTCCGTTTATTGCAATGGAATCGTCTCCATTCCATCCGGTTTCGCAATTTAAATACGTTGGGCCTTTTTTAGCTATTTTAGAATGGAACCCGTCGGCATTTAGGCTGCGGACGCGCGGATTTGCGCGCTTGGCGATATCGCCGGTTTCCCGGCGCAGAACTCTGCAGGTATCATAAACAAGGCCTTCGCTGGCATAATCAAAGAACCCGAAAGAGCAAGAGGCATATAAATTAATGTCTTTGAGGGTTACGTCCTTTGAATAAGATATATATATAGCGTGCCCTCCCCGACCTTTTTCGCTTGAGCTTGCGGTCACAACAATGTCTCCGATCTCCTCGTTTTGGAATTTTCTATACATGCAATGTTTCGCCTTGTAGGCTTTAAACCGAGTCTTTGAAATAGGCTCTATCTTTTCCATTGAATACGTGTCGACTTTTAAACGGCGGGTATTTTGGTCGAATATTTCGTATTTATTTACGGATATGCGCGAAGTGTCAGGATAGCCGTCAAATATTTCTATTTCGTGGACCATTTTATCGTCGCTCATCGCTACGATTTTACCTTGCGTAAACGGCAATGGATCGTAGTCGACCCTCAACCCCTCTATCTTAAAGTTTTTGCATTCTACAATTAAAATTGCGCATGAAGTCTGCTTGCATACAAGATCGACATCGTAAGCCTTTATAGTCACTCCCTCGACGCCCCTGAAAACCAAATGCGCTCCACCTTTGTCCTCGACTTCATAGCGCCCGGCAGGAACTATAATCTCTTTTTTCCCCGCCGCTATTTCCGAATCCAGAAAGTCGCGCAGGTTTTCAATTTTCTTTTCCTGGGCGCATAAGGAAAAGAGAGCGGAAAACAAAACCGCTGACAGCGCCATTTTTTTGCATAAAATTTTCATAGATTTCCCCTGTTAGTCTTTTTGTTGGCAATTTATCAATTTTACAGGCTCGGGACATTCAACGCCCATGTGGGTAGGATTTACAAAGACATAAAAACCTTCGTCCATCAAATCAAACCTATTTTTGGACATTTTCAGCCCTTTTATGGATGTGGCGAACACAACTGGTGTGCTCACATACTTAAAAGTATTGTTGATTATCTTTATGTTGTTGTTGGCTCCCGCCTCCGAGAAGGTTTTCTCGTCGGCTGCTGGGGAGTTAATAGATATAGCCGGTCCCGCTCCGCACAAAATATTGCAGTTCTTTATTGTGAGGTTTTCGGTATGCCCGCCCTCAAACCAGAACCATTCAGGCGCTATCTTTATGCTTTCCATCCACGCAGCCTCTATTGTCACTCCGTCGATTACGCCGTTTCCGGTTTTTATGATAAGCCCCCTTGAACGGTTATTCCCGAATTTTCCTCCCTTTATTTTAAATCCGTTGCCCATTTTTGCTGTATTCATAATCATACTGCGGCGCGGTATCTCAATGGAGGCATCCAATGCTATTTCGTAGGCGTCTTGAAAAAAAGTTTTCCACTCTATAAAAGCCGGATAGACCTTTTGTGTCTTAAACCAATCCATTTCCTCCTCTGTGACCGGATGCGACTTCTTAATGGAAGTTATTTTCGCGTATTTAACAGACCCGTCCGGACGGTAGATTTCAACTCTATCCCCTACGGAAAATCCGAATTTATCCCCGCGCGCCGCAACTCTCAATGCAGAAGAATTTCCTCCATACACTAAATAATACAGGCCGTTTATCGCAATGGAATCGTCTCCATTCCATCCGGTTTCGCAATTTAAGAAAGCAGGACCTTTTATAGCTGCAGTAGAATGGAACCCGTCGGCATTTAGGCTTCTTATTCGGGGATTTGCGCGTTTTTTAAAGTCGCCGGTTTCGCGTCGCGTTATTTTTACGCTGTCGTAAATGTTTCCATCGCATTCGCCCTCCCAAAATCCGAATGCCGGTGCAGAATACATAGTAATATCCTTAAATACGACAGCCTTGCTGTCGGTGCAATACACCCCATGGCCTCCTGCGTGCTTGGACGACGGCATCGACAAGGCAACGATATCGCCGACTTCCTCGTTTTGAAACGGAATTTGGCGCGCCCAATCCGGTTTTACCAGCCTAAATTTCATATCTGAAATTTTCTCCAATTTATATCCCCCGTAAGTATTGACTTTTAAACGGCGGGTATTTTGGTCGAATATCTCAAGCCTGTTTCCCCATTCGACATTTTTTACGTCGCCATAGCCTTCAAATATTTCAACTTCAAAACTCATTTTATCGTCGGACATAGATACGATTTTACCCTGGGTGTAAGGCAGAGGATCATAGTCTATGACAAGGCCTTCTATCTTTAAATTCCGGCAGTTTTCAATGCGGATTGCTGCAATTGTCTGCGTGCATATAAGTTCAGCTCCGTACGCCTTGACAGTGACGTCTTCAAGATTTTTAAACTGCAAATGAGTTCCGTCTTTGGGTGTCGTATAATACCTCCCCGCGGGAACGACAATTTCTTTTTTGCCAGCGGCAAGTTCTCCGTCTATAAAAGTTCGCATATCAGCGATTTCTTCCCCGGCACAAAGCTGCGCCCCCCATATGGCGGCAGCAAACACAAACGATTTAAAAGCCAAACTTCTCATACAAAGGCATCGTAATGCAAAAACGGCACTCCGGACAAGAAAAATGTATGGCACATTAAACTGGACGGCATAAACCTGCTAAGTTAGGATTGGATAAAAATTGACGTTAGATTGCCGCAGCCTGCAAGTTTCCGCGCAAAAAACATCGCAAGGCATCTGAAACAAATGTCTGCATTCAAGCGCCGCCAAAGGACTGCTAATTGTAAAATTTGGAAACTTTAACAAAAATAAAGTAGAGCTTTCTTATATCCGATGCCCTACTAATTCCCGCCATTTACAATCTACAAATTAACGCTACTGGGCGTTTTTTAGCAACAAGTCCGGCTCCAATTTTTGCGGATCTAAACGCTCCGACTTAGGCAGCATATTTTCGGTGGCCTCAGGCCAATAGGCGTTTTTCCCGAAAATAAAAATTTCACCCCTTACGACCAGGCAATTTTTATCTTCATTATACCAAACTTCGCACTTGTATATTTTGCCCGTGTCAGGATCGACAACCTTCCCTGCAAACCTTTTGTTTGCCTTATTGTAAGTCAATCCCCAAATAAAATCTTTTCCGCACAGATAAGGATTTCCTGCTATAGCTTTTGCACGTTCGGCGGGTTTTGATATCGTGTCAATGATTTTTCCGCTATCCTCATCGTAAATAACCAACATTCTGCAATAATATTTCCCGCCATTTTCATACATCAGCACGGCGCTTTGAATCTTGCCGCCATTTTCGTCGTCGGGCACGAGCCAATAGCCCGCTATTTGAGAATTGGCAAACAGCTGAGAATAAAACATCCACGACAGCAAAACGCAAAAATACTTCGCATATTTGCCGGCAATAAAATTTTTCAGGCAATCCATAAATTTGTTTTTTGCGAATATAAAAGTAAGCCAACCCTATTTGAGAACGCTTAAAACCGCCTCCGCAACCGATTCCGGATAGGGGGAGTCAGCCTGTGCCGCGACTGCCATGCCGTATTTTTTAACAGCTTCCGCGGTGGTTGAACCTATAGCGACAATCTTCGGACGAACCGCTTTATCCCCAAGCAACAAGTTCACCGCATTTTTCGCGAAACTGTCTACCGCCGACGGGCTTGCAAAAACAACTGCGTCCGCGCCTTTTTTGCGAAATTCTTTGGCTTCGGGAGAATCTTTATCCAACTCTACGCGGCTCGTCTTGTAAACTTCGACAGAATCAACAAGCGCATGGTGCTCTTTCTCAAGAATCTCTATGTAGTCGCGCGCGGCGAGATTTCCATGGACGCACAATATTTTCAAGTTGTCCAAGGTCTCGTAATCGCCCATCTTCCGAATCATTTCAATTGCGTTGGACTCATCGGGAACTACATCCGCGCGGAGATAGAAGTTTGCCAACTCGCGGGCGGTAGCCTCGCCGACGCAAGCCAATCTTGCAATGCCTATTGCGCGGATATCCTGGGCTGATTTCAGAAACTGCTCGAAAAAATGGCGAACCCCATTGGCGCTGGAAAAAGTAATCCAATCATAGGTGCCCATTTCCTCCATTATGTCTGCAAAGTCGGCGTCCTCGACATTGCGCTCAATTTTTATCAAAGGCATTTCAACAACCTCTATGCCCCCCTTTGAGCGTAAAATCTCCGCAACCGCAGAGTTGTTTTCGCGCGTTAGAACAACGCGAAATTTTTTTGTGGCTTGCTTGTCCATTTTAGAATGTAAAATCGTCGTTATTCCTTAAAGATAAAGCAAAACTCTCCAAAAGTTTTACGCACGATTCGATATCATTTAAGTCTGCAACTTCTCCGGGAGTGTGCATATATCTCAAGGGAATCCCGACAAGGCCAGTAGCCACTCCCCCACGCGCCATTTGCATTATTCTTGCGTCCGTTCCGGTTGGGCGGCTCTCGGCGCTAATTTGGTAAGATATTTTTAAAGAATCGGCGCACGAGACAAGGCGCTCAAACACTTTAGGATTTATATTTGGGCCTCTAGATATTACAGGCCCCGCGCCAAGTTTTATAGAACCGAATCTACGTTTGTCGCAGCTGGGGAAATCGGTTGCGTGGTCTACATCGATTGCAATTCCGACATCCGGGTTTACCGCATAGGCGGCGGGCCACGCTCCGCGGGTTCCTATTTCCTCCTGGGTAGTAGCCACTGACACAACTTTGAATTCCGGTTTTGACGCCGACTTAGCAAGTCTGCGTATAACTTCAAAAGCGCAATAACATCCGGCTCTATCATCAAACGCCCTGGCAGTGCAGCGCGAGGATGAAAGCTTGCGCACCACCGTATCGTAAACGACAGGATCTCCGATGGAAACCAAAGCGCGCGCCTCGTCTGCGCTTGAAACTCCTATATCAATCCAAACTTGATGGGTTTCAGGCACTTCTTTTCTTTCTTTGGCGTCCATAAGATGGACGGCGCGCTTTCCTGTCACGCCGTAAACATAACCGTTTTTTGTCATTATGGCAACCCGCCTGCCAGAAAGCATTATGTTGTCGTGGCCTCCAAGCTGTTCAAAAAATATGAAACCGTCGTCGTCTATGTATGAGACTATAAATCCGATTTCGTCCATATGCCCCGCCAGCATAAGCGTGCGGTCGCCGCCGCCAAAAGCCGCGATTCTATTTCCCAAAACATCGCGGGAGACATCGGCGACTCCCCCGATATATTTTTCAACAATGTCTGCAGCCTCCCTTTCTGTCCCTGTGGGGGAACGCGAACGCAAGAGCTCCAAAAGAAATTCGTCCATTTCAAAATGATTCATAACCATATCAATATCGAAACAATTTTAGCTGTTTTAATTATTCTGCCTCCCCGCGCAGCTGCGTAATTGAAATTCCGGCCAATTTATATGATATCAACCCCAAGTCATATTCCGAACCGTGGAAGTGGAATGTCCTTTGAAGATGGAATTGGCTCTTGCCTGCGGCAAGTTCAAGAGCGGGTGAATATGTCGATATTTCATAAAACGGCGCAGCAACCATGGAAGTTCTGGCAAGAGGACCGTTGTTATAAAGGCTTATCGCATCGCCATCAAACATTTCCGAATTTCTGCGCCAAGAGTTTGCCAAATACCCGCGCAGTCCGGAAGGCTTAATGTACATTACCACTGTCAAAAGATTATTTGCGACATCGTAAGAGAGAATAATTCCCTCGCTGCGGCGAGGAGAAATTCCTATTCCGGAGCGGTTTTGCCCGTCGCATTTTAACTGGACATAATCCGGAGCAATGACAAGCCTGCCCGAAGTCTGGGTTCCAAGCGACTCAAAATAATTGTCGCGCACAATATCGCCAAGCTTTGAAGGCTCGCCCGGGCGGTAAGGCACAAAAACCCTCACGGTTTTATTTGCATTAAAACAGGATTGCACGCTTAAATTCAGCATTCCAGTTTTGTCGTTCCATTTTTCGCTGCCTAGATTCGTTATTTTATTGAAGGACTGAAAAGCCACAATCTCCAATGAATCTGGAATTTCTATTCCCAGAATTTCCCCTACATTTTGGCGCGTCAATACCGATATTTCGCGTTCTAAACGAACTTTAAACTTTGTTCCCGTTATGTTTTCAATATCGGCTACCTTTTCCAATTTTGCCTGATTTTTATTCCTTCCGACGAGAGTCCATGGCTCTGACGAAATTGCCTCCGGAATCCTCCAATTTTCCTGGTTCATAATGGAACCGTTTGGAAAGAATATGGAAAAATCTCCTCCTTGCGGGCCAAGCCATAGCCTATCTTCTCCGCCAAGGTCTGAAACCTGGCGGTCGGCATTCGTGTCCGTAATAAGGCGTTTGTTCATCCATCCTAGGCTTGGCGATTCAGCGCCGCCATAAGTCGAAGTCAACACCCTTCCCTGCAGCTGCGGGGAAACCGCAATTAAAGAATCTCCTTCGCCTAGCAGAATTGCATTAACCCCGTATTTGGAAAAAAACGACAAATCTTGCCCAAAAAGCGGCAATTTTGCGCTGTTGTCGTTTAGGGAAGATTCGTCTATAAGACCGCATGCCGAGATTAAGAAAGCGGAGGTTATGACAGCCGTTAACCTAAAAATTTTCATTTTTTTAATCTGCCAAATCCGTTTGCTGTCTTCAACTCTTTTTTATGAGGTTGCGCAAAAAAACTTTACCCTTCCGAATCCTAAAACCGTAGGCGGAGGCACTTTAATCGCACAGGAGGCTAAAAGCAATTTCCAAACTTTTTAGCTTTGGTATTACTTGAAGTGCCATCGATGCTAGCCTTAAATCAAGAAAGGCCGGTTTAATTTTACAAAACGTCCTCAAACGATTGAATAAAGCTTGACTTCTATATAAAAATTTCCAAACTTAGGCACAATTTCTCATAATCCCATAAAATATTCGGGCGTCCGACTTAAAAAATCGGACGCCCTCATTGTTTATTGCCCATAAATCCAACACAAAATCTGGGCAATCATACTAAAAAAGAAATCTTAAATCAAATTACATGCGCGTATTAAAATCTTGCGGCTTAAATTTTCCAAATAATTTGCCTAAACTGCGGAAATAAATTGCCCCCCCCGTTTAAATAAATTCAGGCAACAATTTTTATCTGTCTGAACCTATATGCGGGAATGTTTTTCAGTTTGACATGCTAAAAAATGAAAATTTTAAAAATTTTTCTTTACAGAAAATTAAATGAGTATTTCATAACAGACTTTCATTTCTAAAACATTAGAAAAATGCAAAAAACAAAGAAATCAATAGCTAAACGCTTCAAGATTACAGCTTCCGGCAAGGTTTTGCGCAGAAGCCCGGGCAAGCGCCACCTGCTTTCGGCAAAAACGATAAAGCAGAAACGCGCGGCGGGCCACGACAAGCCTGTGACTCCCGGAGTCGCGTCAAATGTGAAAAAGGCAATGCCTTTTGCTTAATTTTGAAGAGAAACAATAACAGCCAAAAGGGTGAAGGCGACCCCCAGGCAATAAATCAAATAGGAGAAAAAACATGCCAAAAGTAACAAGTTCAGTTGCCTCTCGCAAACGCAGGGCACGCACTTTAAAAGCGGCAAAAGGATATTTTGGAAACAAATCGCGCCTTTTCCGCTATGCAAAAGACGCTGTTCAACACGCAGGAAAATACGCATATAGAGACCGCAGGGTACGCAGGCGCGAATTCCGCAGACTCTGGATAGCCCGCATCAATGCGGCCTGCCGCGCAGCCGGATTGAAATACAGCTTATTTATGGCCGGACTTAAAGCCATGAATATAGAAATGGACAGAAAACAGCTTTCCGAACTGGCCATTAATGACGAAGCCGCATTTGCTGCTCTCGTAAAGAAAGTTATTGATACAATAAAAAAATAGTCTTTCTCAAATAAAAAAAAACGCCCGAATTTATTCGGGCGTTTTTTTTGTCCGGATTTTATCCAATATATTCCAAATTTCCAAAATGTGAATAAATTTGCGGCGGAGATGGCGGCAACGCACCGTTTGCTTGCTCGTTTGAATCAACTTTGCCGCGCGCGAACTCTTAGCACGCATTCATCTCACGCGCAAAAAAAACGCGCGTAAATTCCGGCGCGCAGATGCGCCTATTTGCAAAAGAAAAGAGCGCCTCCATTAAGAGGCGCTCTTTTTCGAAAAAGCGAACAACTTACGCCTACTCCTCCCATTCCTTTTTCAAGTTGGCAGGAGCCGACTCCTTTTCAACTTTAGCGCGATTTCCCTTATTCCACCAATAGAATACGGGACTTGCGATAAATATTGAAGAATACGTTCCAACGACAATTCCCAACATAAATACCAGCGAGAAGTCCACTATAATGCCCGTTCCAAACACGAACAAAGCCAATGCCGCGATAAATGTACTTAAACTTGTAAGCATTGTTCTCGAAAGCGTGCGGTTGATTGAATAATTGATAATGTCGCGCAACGACATTGTAGGCTTCAACACAAGCTCCTCTCGGATACGGTCAAACACAACGATTTTATCGTTTATTGAATATCCCATTACCGTCAAAATTGCGGCAACCATCGGGGCGGAAAATTGTCCGGACCCAACGCCGAACAGCCCCAATATGATATATAGGCCAATGGTCAAAATAACGTCGTGGAAAGTCGCGACAAGCGCTCCGATGCCGTAGCTAAATTCAAATCTCACTGCAATATACAAGAGTATGGAAAGCAGCGAAATTGCAAGGGCTATAAACGCGTCGCGAGTGATATCCTTGCTCACCGAAGCCCCTACGCTCTGCTGTCCAACAAGATACAAGCCGGCATCTGGAAATTTTTCCTTGATTTTCTCAAAGACCCGATCGCCCTTTTCGCTTTCGACTTGCAACACCAGACGTTCGACTTTAGATGCCAAATCCGTTTGATAGGAGGCCTGAATCTCTCCGATGCCCGTGTCGCTTGTTGACTCGCTAAGAGCGAGTATCTCTCCGATTGGCGGTTTCTTGTCTTCGTTAAATCCAATAGTCACAAGATCGCCTCCGGTAAAGTCGATGCTCAAAGTCTTGTCGCCGCGATAAATCATAGTGGCGACTCCCAATATTACAATCGTCCATGATATTGCAAAAGAGGCTTTTGCATACTTCATGAAGTTTATATTTAAATCGGCCGCCAATAAAGTCTTCGTCAAGGCTTTGCGAATTAAATTATGCCTGATTGTAAGCTCCAGCAGCGCCCTGCTGAGAATCAAGCAACAGAATAAAGTTGTGAGAATACCAACCGCAAGCGTAACTCCAAAACCTTTTACAGGTCCCGAACCGAACTTCCAAAGAATTATAGCGGAAATCAAGGTTGTTATGTTGGCGTCGACTATAGTTGAAAACGCCTTTTCATGTCCCATTTCAAGGGCGGTCCAAAGGCTTTTGCCCAAATGTGTTTCTTCGCGCATTCGTTCAAAAACCAAAATATTAGAGTCAACCGCCATGCCGAGAGTCAATACTAACGCCGCGATACCCGGCAATGTCATTGTTGCGCCAAAGCTTGCCAGCACCCCCACCAATATCAAAATATTTACTAGGACCGAGAATACCGCTATAATTCCCATGCTCCAGTACACAAAAATCATAAAGGCGATAGTCGCAATTGCGCCGATTGCCGACGCCATAAGAGAACTGTCCTTTGCATCCTCTGCTAAAGACGGCCCAACTTCATTTAAAGATGTGCGCTTTAATCCAACCGACAAAGGATTATTCAGCGCATTTGCCAACTCTATAGCCTCGCGGCGCGTAAAGTTTCCCGTTATTGATCCACGGCTGCTAATTACGCTTTGAATATTTGGCGCGCTCACCAGACGTCCGTCAAGAACAATAGCCAGAGGTTGTTTCACGCCAGTTTTACGGTCCTCTTCCAATATGGAACTAGTTATCTTTTCAAAAACTTTAGAACCCTCGGGAGTAAACTCCATGCTCACGCTAAACCTATTGGCGTCTTCCATTGCAGGATAAGCGTCTTTAATAATATTACCGTTAGCTTCGGGGCGGCGCTTTACATAAAACGGCTCTTCGATTACCTTCCCACCGCGCTCGCTTTCCATCAACAACACTTCATATCCAACCGGAATTTCTGACAGCGGCGGCTTTGCCGAAGAAGGCCTCAATGTGCGGTGGACCAAACGAAATTCAAGTTTTGCCGGCCTGGAAAGTTCTTCTATCGCCTCCGGGTTATCCTTTAACGAAACGCCAGGCATCTGAACTTCTATAGCGTTTCCGCCCATTATGCGGATAGTCGGCTCCGTCACGCCTAGACCGTTTATGCGGTTATTCATAACGGTCAAAACGTCTTCCAACTGACCAGAATGCAACTGCTCGTTCGATTTTAAATTGCTTTCGTCTATCTCAAGCGTGAAAGAAACGCCGCCTTGAAGGTCGAGCCCTTTCTTTAACGCGCCCTTGCTTTGGCGATATAATTCTTTAAGGAGTATGTCATTGCGCTTCTTTAGTATTTTTATATCGGAAACGTTTATATCTGGAAAATATTTTGACAAATCAACTTCATTTGCATTGGCATAATCGCGCAAGGCAATGTAAAGAGTCGGGGACTTGTCCGGATTCCCCTTATAGTTGACTTTGTCCACGCGGGCTTCCGCAGACTTTATTACGCCCGCAAACTCCTGCTGAAATGCAGTTGCGCGCGTTTTTATGTAATCTTCAAACGGAGTATCCGAAAATGGAACCATCGAGGATATCGCCCATGCGACAACCATCGCAGTTAAAACGAGCTTCCAGAATACACCGCCGTTTCCGTTATTAGTGCCTGACATATTTTGATGCTACTTTTAGTTAAAATAAGACTTTGGGCGCCCAACCTAAAAAGAACGCCTATATATGCATAATCCGCTACTTCGACTGGCTTGAATCAGAATCGGTTCCGGACAATTTTTCCTGTATCGCCGATTTTAAAAATTCCATTTTATTGTTGTCGCCAAAACGGATTATAAAGGTTTTTTCCTTAACGTTTGTTATCGTTCCGATTGCGCCGCCAATAGTAATAATCTCATCGCCCGTCTTGAGTTCGCTTATCATTTTCTGATGCTGTTTTTGGCGTTTGCGCTGGGGCGCAATCATTAGAAAATACATTGCGGCAAACATTAACACTAAAAATATCAGCATTGAAGTACCGCCGCCCTGTGGCTGGGCTGCCTCGGCTTGGGCAAACATAGCTAAAACATTATCCATAAAAAACTCGCTTTCTCTAATATATTAAAGTCAAATATTGAACTATCACTTAAGAATGCTTGCAAGCAAAAAAAGCGTCCCGCACTAAAAACTGCAACACCAGATATTTTCGGCTTTAATTTTCGCAATAAGCCACGCGGCAAAAAAAAAGAACCGCATAAAATATGCGGCTCTCTTAATGTTAATGAGACAAAATGCTTATTTGGAGGCCAATTTCTTCTTAGATTCCGCTACACTCATGAAATCTTTCGCAAGATTCTGCAATGTGTTGGCAATAAAATTGGAACGGTTTCTGTTATCGATTTCCGCCATTTTGTCTATTTGCTCAACCAAGTTCTGAGGTAAACTTATTGATATTTGGGTCATCCCGACCGTTTTTCCTGAACCTTTCTTTCTGGCCATATAATATTCTCTTTTATTATTTATGTTGTTGTAATGTTATCGGCAAAAAAAAATAAATTATAATATATTTATAATTTTCTACCGAATCATTTATGGTTTCGAAAAAAAATCGCACATAAACTTGTTATGCATATCATCCGCCAAATTTTATTTTGTCAATTATTTTTTTTTGTTTTTTTTTACATCTTCAAAAATATATTTTATACATTTTTTTTAACAACTTATTAAATAATTAGATTTTATTTATTATGAAAAGTTAAAAATTTACAAAAAAAATAGGAGTATTTCTATATAGAAATACTCCTACATTTTGCCTTCCGCGCCTAAGTTTAGGCCGGAAACAGCCCTTTATCTGGGCGCCATATACCTGAAAAATAACTTGCAGTATTTCTCAGAACCTATCGAGGCAAAAACGTAGTCGTAGGGAACAACCCCGAGTTCGGACGCATTCATCGCCGAACTTTTTGCAGCCGACCAATCAGTTGAATTCTGTACGATTTTCGCCCTTCCGACAGCTTTGTCCAGCGCCTGTTTATATGCACGCTCATAAGTTTTACCGAACCCAGAAACCATTTCTGTTTCCAGATACCAGGTTTCGGGAATTTCGTCGGTGAAATTTATGCGCAATGTGCATATTACGCGATTTGCGGCCTCGTAAATAAAGATTGAATCCTTTACAAGGTAGTCGTCCTTCGATCCAACAAGCTTGCGCGCAGCCTCATATGCAAGAGCTTCAGCAGCCTCGGCTGTCCTGCCCCATACTGCGACTTTTGCGTCAACAACTTGTTTGCGAATTTTTACTATCTTCTTAGGCTTCTTCTTTTCGGCCTTGGGTTTCTGCGAAACAAGACTATACGAAACAGCCTTAGCCGGGGCTTTCGCCGCGGCGACAGCCTGCTTCGGGGGTGTGGTAGTCTTGGCTGGGGTCTTTACTGCTTTGGCGGCTGCCGCCGTTGCTGCGGCCTTGGCTACAGCTGGCGCTGCAGTCGCGGCTTCGGCTATGGTAGCACCGCAAAGCGACAATGCGAGAGCGCTAAAAAAAACAATAGACAGCTTTCGCATTGCGTCTGATTTTATCATTATCCCCCCGGACATAATTTATCCTCCAACTGTCAGTTCAATATATTACCATTTAAATGTCAACCGTTTTGTAGAATTTTTTTTCATTTTTATTTGATGGTTAGATTATTTACCAAATATATTAAAGAATGTTTGGCATACCCAAACTCCCTATTTCGCAAAATGCAAAAAAACTTTGACGAAAGCCAAAAAGCGTGCGATTATATTTAACTTTATTTGCAACTGAGAATTTTCTTTTGAATAACCATGGCAACAAACAACGTCGACTACGACTTCACAGAAATTGAAAAATTCTGGCAACAGCGCTGGGACGAAGAAAATACCTTCCACGCTGAAAATTCCCCAAAAGACGGGCGAAAAAAATTCTATATTTTGGATATGTTCCCCTACCCGTCCGGCGCTGGGCTGCACATAGGGCATCCCGAAGGATACACGGCCTCGGATATTCTTGCGCGTTATAAGTGGGCAAACGGATACAATGTCCTCCACCCAATGGGTTGGGACGCATTCGGGCTTCCAGCGGAACAATACGCGGTAAAGACCGGAACGCACCCCGCAATCACGACTGCCGCAAATATCGACAATTTTAGGCGCCAAATAAAAAGTATAGGTTTCGCAATAGACTGGCAGCGTGAAATCAACACAACCGATCCAAAATATTTTAAGTGGACGCAATGGATTTTCCTGCAGCTATTTAGAATGGGACTGGCTTATGTCGACGAAAAGCCTGTGTGGTGGTGCCCGCAACTCGGAACTGTTCTTGCGAATGAAGAAGTAATTGACGGCAAAAGCGAAGTCGGAAAATTTCCGGTCGAACGCCGAAAGCTAAGGCAATGGGTTCTAAAAATAACCGCTTATGCAGACAAACTGTTGGAAGGGCTGAAAGATTTGGACTGGCCAGACTCGACAAAGCGCCTTCAAACCAACTGGATTGGGCGCTCAGAAGGAGCCGAAGTGGATTTTGAAATAGCCGATTCCAGCGCGAAAGGCAAAAAACTCCGCGTTTTTACAACCCGGCCTGACACGCTGTATGGGGCAACATACATGGTTATAGCACCCGAACACCCGCTAGTTTCAGAATTGACATCGCCAGAGAATAAGGAAGCTGTCGAGTCATATAAAAAGTCGATAGCCTCAAAGAGCGATCTCGACCGCACAGACCTTGCAAAAGACAAAACCGGAGTATTCACGGGAGCACACGCCATCAACCCCATAACCGGCAAGAAAATCCCAATTTGGATTGCTGACTATGTTCTTATGAGCTATGGGACGGGCGCAATTATGGCGGTTCCCGCGCATGACGAACGCGACTATGACTTCGCAAAAAAATACAATTTGCCAATAATTCGGGTAATAGAAAAGAAGGACGAAAACGGACGCGATGCCGACTTGCCGTTTTGCGACGTCGGGAAAATGGTAAATTCAGGGCCGTTTGACGGAATGAACTCCGCCGAAGTAAAAAAAGAAATAGTGGCAATGCTGGAAGGCAAATCGCTGGGGAAAAAGTCCGTAAACTATAAATTGCGCGATTGGCTATTTTCCAGGCAACGCTATTGGGGCGAACCGTTCCCTATTGTATGGGTTTCAAAAGAAGCTTACCAAAAGGCGAAAGAATCTCCCAAATTTGCAAAAAATATGCCGCAGGCCCCCGTTTGCTATACCGACTCAAACGGACAAATTCTATACGCCCTGCCAATCCCCGAAGACCAATTGCCGCTTGAACTCCCCGAAATTGAAAATTACAAACCATCGGGGACAGGAGAGAGCCCATTGGCAAACGCCTCAGACTGGCTCAATGTGAAAATAAATACCGCCACCGGGGAAATTTTACCCGCGTCGAACGCCTCAGCTAGCGGCGAAGGCTGGTTCCCCGGCAGGCGCGAGACAAATACAATGCCGCAATGGGCAGGCTCATGCTGGTATTATTTGCGCTATTGCGACCCATTCTGCGATACCGCTCCCATCTCAAAAGAGGCGGAAGAATACTGGCAATATCCGGACTTCTACATAGGGGGAGCTGAACATGCGGTTTTGCACCTTCTCTATGCGCGCTTCTGGCACAAAGTGCTGTTTGACTGCGGGATTGTAAGGAATCCGGAACCATTTAAAAAGCTGTTCCACCAGGGAATCATACTCGGACAGCTTGAATTTACCGGATACAAAAAAGACGGGAAATGGATTAGCGCGGACAAAGCAGACGAATCTTGCGAACAAATTAAATTATCCGACTCAGATGTGGAAAAATCGGGCGCCAAGTTCGTACTAAAATCCGACAAATCGGTTGCCGTAGACGCAAGATCTTTTAAAATGAGCAAAAGCCGCGGAAACGTCATAAATCCGGACGATATTATAAAAAAATACGGAGCCGATTCGCTTAGGCTGTATGAAATGTTCCTCGGCCCCCTTGAAGACCAAAAGCCTTGGAACACAAACGGCATAGAAGGCGTTTTCAGATTCCTCAAGAAGGTTTGGAGGGAATTCGTAGGCCCTGACGGTAAAATATCGGCAAAAATTTCAGGTTCCGAGGACTCCCAAGAACTCTTAAAATCATTAAACGAAACAATTAAAAAAGTCGGCGCGGATATAGAAACTTTGCGGTTTAACACCGCCATATCCCAAATGATGATTTTTATGAACGCCTTCCAGAAAGAGTCAAAAGTATCCAAGGAAAGCGCCGAAAAATTCATACAATTGCTCGCGCCATTTGCGCCGCATATGTGCGAAGAAATCTGGAACAGGCTCGGGAATGAAAGCTCTGTTTCAAAAGCCAAATGGCCTGTTGTCGACGAATCAAAACTTGTTGAATCTACAGTAAAAATAGCCGTCCAAGTAAACGGGAAACTCCGCGGGGAACTAGCCGTCGAAAAGGGCGAATCAAAAGAAAATATTTTGGCTGCGGCAAAACAAATAGAAAACGTTAAGAATTTCCTAAGCGGAAAAACAATCGTCAAGGAGATATTCGTACCGGGTAAAATTGTAAATATTGTGGCAAAGTGAAACCTATAATTTCCATATTGGCGGCGTTTTTTTCCGCCGCGCTCCTAAACGCGCAGACCTCCGGAGAATCCACGGACAAGCTTGCGCAGGGATATGTTTACATCCATACGCTCAGAAACGAGCCGTCCATCGAAAGAAATGGAGCCGAATTAAGATTGAAGCGGCGCGACATAGTCCCCGCAAACGGATTGACAATCGAAACGGTTAAAGGCCAATGCGCAATGCTTGTCCTATCAAATCGAACGGTCATTTTTGTGAAAGGAAACGCCAAGCTTACCATTGAAAACTTTGAGCAGGCAACCCCCTTTGATTTTCAACTTGACGACGAATACGAATCTACCCACTCCCAATTGAGAATAAGCCTCGATTACGGAGAAATATATATGGCGATGCTTTCGCCGCGCCCGACTAGCCGCACGATAATAAAAACGACATTCGGCGCAGTAGAACCCAAAACTACCGCCATGTACATTTCCTGCGACAAAAAGAACTCAAAGTTCGCAATATTCAACGGGCAGGCGGTGTTCTGCGGACTTGACAACAAGCGCGACTTTATACAGCAGGGACAAATCGGTATAGTGGAAGAGCTGGAAAGCAAAAAAATGTATCCCTTGAAAATAGAGCCGATGAGCTCGATCCAAGAGGACAGGCATGAAAAAGTCCTAGAACTCTGCAAACTGGCAATGCAATCGACTGAAATTAAGCTCTCCCGCGAAGGGAATTTCTCGGCTAGAAGACTGGTTCCTAAGGACTTTTTTTTGCGCAAACACAATATGAACTGACCTTTGCATGGATACGCCTATTTCAAAATTTCTGCCGCCCGATTTCGATAAATCCGCAAAAATCGCCATATTGGCCGGAAAGGGCGAATATCCTATTATGTTGAAAAAACGTTTGGATTCTTTCGGCATACCAAACGCGCTAATGGCATTTGAAGACGAAACACCTCCAGAACTTTTCAACGCCTACCCTTCAAGCGAACGCTATTCAAGCAATGTAGGCCAACTGGGAAAGCTCTTGAAAAACTTGAAGGCAAGCCGCGCAAAATACGCTATCATGGCCGGACAAATAACGCCTAAAAAACTTTTTAGGGGTATGAAACCCGATTTGAAAGCCATAATGATTTTGGCTTCCCTAAAACGAAAAAACGCCGAAACAATATTCGGGGCTATAGCCAAAGAAATGTCAGCAATAGGCGTTGAAATGTTGGACGCCCGCTCATTCTTCGACGATTCTGTCGCGCCCAAAGGATTTTTTGCCGGCAAAAGCTGGCCTATAAAACCGGAGCATATGGAACACGCCATGTCCATCGCCCGCGAATGCGCAAGGCTTGACATTGGACAAGGATGCGTGGCCGCGCGCGGAACTGTGCTTGCCGTGGAAGCCTTTGAAGGCACCGACAAAATGCTTGAGCGCGCAGGGCAATTTGAAGCCAAAGACGCGCTGTTCGCAAAAACGGTCAAGCCCAACCAAGACTACCGTTTCGACGTTCCAGTTATAGGCGAACGCACAATGCGCAAGCTCGCCGCAGCAAATATAAAAAATGTCGTGCTGGAATCAGACAAAGTTATAATACTGCAAAAAGAAAAAGTGTTGGCGCTCGCCGCCGAACATTCCATAAAAATTTTCGGAATATGAGCAACATAGTTGAAGACAGAAAAAACGCCGTGCGCGAAGAGTACGGTTATTTTAACGATCCCCAAGAACTATTTGAATACATAATAGCAAAAAACAAGTCCGCAAAAAACTTGGACGACCAATTTAAGCGCGAGGAGTTTCTTGTAAAAGGATGCGTTTCCAGCCTATGGCTGGTGCCCAATTTTGACAAATCCGCAAATAAATGCCATTTTAAAAGCGACGCAGACTCTATAATAACGCGCGGAGTGGCCGATCTAGTATGCGGTTTGTACGACGGCCTAACCCCAGACGAAGTTCTCAAATTAGACCCAAAATTTCTTGAAGAAATCGGAATAAGCTCCCACCTTTCTCCAAACCGCAGGAATGGATTGAGCCAGCTGTGCGGAAAAATTCACGATTTCGCCGCAGCCTGCAAAAACAGCCAATAACAGCAACTATACGCAGGAAAATTTTTCAACTTGCACAAAGCAAAAAAATGCCCAACGCCATATCGAAAACATTTACAATATTGAAAGAACAACCAATAGGATGTTTTTTCGCGGCACTGCTCTCTTTTCTGCTAATATCGACTGTACTGGCAGGGATGCTGTTTATTGCCGCCGCCATAATTTCCGTTCCGGTAATAAAAGACACGATATCAGCCCAAACCGGTTTCCACGCTTCCGTCGAAAGCGTTTTTTTAAACATATATACCGGAGAATGCAACCTGAACTATCTATCCTTGCAGAATCCCCAAGCATATAATATGTCAGAATATGCAACGGAATCGAATATGGAAATCCCGACGTTCGCAATAGCCAAAAGCGTAAAACTGCGGCTATCTCCGTCCGATCTTATTCTCAGGGGGCGCTTGGTTGTAAAATCAGCAGATATTGACATTGATGTCATAAACTGCGTAAGAATAAACAGTGCATCTTACAATCTTCCCGAATTTATTGAAAAAATATCAGAAATCTCGGAAATCGACAAAAGGGACGGGAACGCATATCTGGAAAAATTTTCTATAAAAATAAAGCGTGCCACTTACTGCGATATGACTATATCAAGCGACATAATGAAGTGGGACACTGCATTAAACTTTAAGTTTGAAAAATCTGGCATCAAAGACGCCCAGGACCTTATATCGTCATTAACAAACTCTTTGAATAAAGCAAACGCGCCGTTTATTGCGCGCGGCTTAACAAAATGAAAAAAATGAAAGCGGCCATACTATCGAGCGGAAAAGGTTCAAACGCCGACGCAATTTTTAACTGCGTTGAAAACGGCAAAATTAAAAACTTGGAAATAGTCGCGCTAATATCAGATATTCAAGATGCGCCTGCCCTCAACGTAGCCAAAAGGCACAATATTCCTTCAATATGGATTGATCCAATGCGCAAAGGCGCGCGCTTTACGCCTGAAAGCGCGCAAAACTACATAAAATTCCTGAAGGAGTCCGAAGTGGAGCTTGTGATACTGGCTGGATTTATGCGCATATTGCCTCCGGAATTCGTCAGTGAATTTTCAAACAGAGCCATAAATCTGCACCCTAGCCTGCTTCCGGCATTCAAAGGAAAAGACGCCATAAAACAAGCATTTGATGCAAAGGCAAAAAAATGCGGATGCACAGTGCACTTCGTGAGCGACGAGCTTGACGGAGGCAAAATAATATCCCAAAAAGAAGTAGAAATATTTCCCGGCGACACGCTTGAAACCTTGGAAGCCCGAGTCCACGAAGCCGAGCATATCCTTTTGCCTAGCGTAATAGCAGATATAGCCTCTGGGAAAATAAAACTGGGATAATGTTAAACGTAGGCAAATACCGGGGGCGGAATTTAAGCGGATTTAGGACGTTTAATACTGCAAAATACTTCGCAGAAATAACGTCCCCGCAAGACGCGGTTGAAGCTTTTGGGTTTGCTTGCGAAAAAAAATTGCAAGCTTTTGTATTGGGAGGCGGATCAAATGTTTTTTTTAAAAATACCCGCATAAAATCTTTTATCCTACGCAATAAGCTTCCGAAAGAAATTAAATATCTTGGCGGCGACAGGTTTGAAATATCATCGTCCGTATCAATGATTGAACTTTTAAAATACATGTATGCCCAATCGCGCGAATGCTGCTATTATCTTGCGTCCGCCCCATGCCAGGTGGGAGGAGCCATAGCCATGAACGCCGGGTCGGGCATAGCGGAAAACAGGACAATATCCGACTACATAGAAAGCGTGTCGTTCGTCGAAGGCGTAAGAGGCATTTTTTCAAAGAGAAAGCCTGAACTCGGTTTTTCATACAGAAAATCTTTTTTTTCAGACAGAAACGACGTTTTTATAACATCGGCCGTATTTAAATTTCCCAAAACCGAATTTGCTGAGAACCCTATCAGCGCCCGATTGGAATGGGCAAAAAAGAACCAGGATCTAACTGCCCCCAACTGCGGCTCGCTATGTAATTTATACGACGCAAGAATAATGTCTTTTACAAGGTCTATGTTTAGATGCATGCCTGCGGGAATTAGCAAAAAGAAATTAAATTGGGCTTATAATAATGCAAAAAATCCAATTGCTCTACGCATGTGCCTGGCCACTTTGACGATGCTGCACCGCATTTTCGGCAAAAAAATCAAATACGAAATAAAAATCATAGAGTAGCCTGTAAAACTGCCAGCGCGCGTTTCAAACACAATTTAGAATCCATAAAATAAAAATAAAATAAAAAAATGCTTGCCAACCGAAGCAAAATATCTATCTAAATAGTGCTTTAAAAATCGCTCAGGTGGTGGAATTGGTAGACACGTACGTTTGAGGGGCGTATGACGAAAGTCGTGTGGGTTCGAGTCCCGTTCTGAGCACCAAAAAAAAGTTAACGCAAACAGCGTTAACTTTTTTTGTTTATTAAATTTGCTCTTTCTAGAATGCGGCAATCGCCTATTAACTTTGGCATTTTTTGCATTCGATTCTTAGCGGCGGACAAATACCCCGCTTTGCATTCAAACCAACCTTGTTTTACCGAATTTTAAACCCGTAAACGGAAAACAGAAGCATTATAAATACTATAAAAGACGCAACAGCATAAAAAGCTCCGCCCAAGCCAAAGGCATTAGACATCAACAGGCACGCGGCAAAAAATGCAACCAGCATAAGCGCTACTCTCATGACATAGTATGCGTTGCCGACATTTTCTTTGCCGCCTTCAAAGTTCTTAAAAATTAAATTGTCGAGAGAAAACCTTCCGCCACCCGAGATTACAAGAAATAGATACATCCCCAAAAAGACAGTCGGCAAGGCTTTGACTGCGCAAAACGGATCAAAAAAATGAAATTTTAAAGCCACTGCCATGTTTGTAAACAGCATAAACGCCGCAAATCTAGACTGAATGCCCAACACCAACATAGCCGAGCAAAATATCTGCTGGAATATGCAAATTATAAGGCTTGTTTCATGCCCGATTCCAATCGGATCCCCAAAAAAATTCGCTTTTAGCGTTTCATAGCGCTCTATTTTTCCCCATCCGTATGGAATCATCATAAGCCCTGCAAATATGCGCAGAAACGCCAAAGCAAAGTTCATAACGTCCGCATTCGCGGGTGTATTCTTAAAGAACCAGTCGAAAACTTTTTTCATGCCAGCTAAAACAGATTATTTCTATCCACATTTGTTCAATATTGTCGCGCTAAAAATCCCCCCGCGGCAAATTAAAAATTCCGCATAAAAACCCGTAGCAACGCCAATCCTTATCCAATATTCAGAATGTATTGCGCGAATTTATGAAAATTGCCACTAAAAATGTGCGCATTAAAAAAAATTATATTTTCCATCCATGGGCGCGAAATACAACCTGATGCAATTCCAGGCTTTTATGCCATAACAAAAAAGCGGGCGCATTGCGCCCGCAAAATACATGCACCAAATATCACGGCCGCTTTATTTTACCCCGATACCGCAACCGGCGCAATTCATCTAGCATGCGCATTCTCCACCATAAACATCCGAGTCGGCAAAATCTACGCTTCTCTCTACCAAAGCTGAAACGTCCGGCCCGCGCGACATAAAGTTTTCGAAAGCTTTTTCCGGTGGAATTTCATTCCCTACCCTCAAAATTTTCTCCGCAAACTCGCGCCCTGTAGCAGAATTAAAGATTCCCTCGCGCTCAAACCGTGTGAATGCGTCGGCATCGAGAACCTCAGCCCACTTGTATGAATAATATCCCGCCGCATAGCCTACGCTGTCGCCGAACAAATGGGTAAAGCGCGGAAGGATAACCGGCGGAACGACGGAATATTTGTGCATATAGCCCTTGAGGACATCCAATGCGAGCCCGTTAATATCTTCTGCGGCGGCAAACTTTGCGGCCGACATATGCATTTCAAGGTCTATTTTTGCGAAAGACAACTGGCGCATTGCGGCATTTGCCCCCATAAATTTGAGGGATTTCTTAAACTTGGCGTATAAATCTTCGGGAATTTTCTCTCCTGTTTTCCAATGCCGGGCAAATAAGTCAAGCGCGGTTTTATCCCTGCACCAATTCTCCATAATTTGCGATGGGAGCTCTACAAAATCCCAAGCTACATTGCGCAAGCCAATCTCGCTGGAATCCATCGCAAAAAAATGAATTAAATGTCCAAATTCATGGAAGAGCGTTAGAACATCGTCATACGACAGCAATGCCGGCTTGCCGTCCAGCGGCTCCGACAGGTTTCCAGCTATTACCCCAAGAGCCGGTGTTTCAGCGTCGCGCGGCGACAATAGATTCATCCAAGCCCCTGCGCGCTTAGATTTCCTTGGGGTGAAATCCGTATAGAAATATCCCATTAAGCCGCCACTTTCCGACCTCATTTCAAACATCTCGACAGAACTATCCCACGCCAAGCAATCCAATTCAGACTTTGAAACCTTTATTCCAAACAGCCGCCTGCATATTTCAAACAATCCGTTTAAAACCGAATCCATGGGGAAATAATCGCGCAAGGATTCGGGATCAAAGTCATACTTGTTTTTGCGGAATTTTTCCGATACGTACGCTACCCGCCAAGGCGGAATCAATCCGTCGGAGTCGGCAAGGTTTTGCGACCGCGCAAAATTTAAAAGAGCTTTCCACTCGGCCTCAAACGGACGCTTAAATTTAGCGTGGAGATCCTCCACAAATTTCATAGCCGTCTTGCCGTCGCGCGCCATCCTGCGGCACAATACAACATCCGCAAAATTCGCTCGCGACAGGATCTCGGCCTTTTCCTGCCGCAAGCTAAGAATTTCCCTTATCAGATTCCAATTTGAAAATTCGCCGTCGGAAGCAAGCCGAGCCGAAGCCCGCCATAGGCGCTCACGCAATGCGTCGCTGTCCGCATACGTCATAAAAGGAACAAAGGACGGCTGCTCCAACGTAAACACCCAGCCGTCCAAATTTCGTTCTGCGGCTTTTTTTGCAGCCGTTTTTACAGCATTATCAGGAAGGCCAGACAATTCAGATTTATCTTTCAAATGCAGAAAAAACCTTTTTGTGTCGTCTAGAACATTTTCGGAAAATTTTTGGGTGGCTAGGGAAAGCCGCGTTTCTATTTGGCTTAAACGCTTTTTCTTGTCCGCTGACAATCCCGCACCGTTGAGCTCAAAATCCAATATAGTCTCGTCCAATAGCCTTCGCCCGCTTCCCTTCAAACTCAAAGCCTCGCCGGTTTTTGCATAATCCGCCACGCGTGCGTAAAGCCCGCTGTCGAGCGGTATTGACGAATAAAATTCGGAAACTAGCGGCATAGCAGCGTTTACGGCGCATCTTAACTCGTCTGTATCGGCGACGCTTTCCAAGTGATTCAAGTACGTCCAAACTCTGTTTAAATCCATCGTAGCCCTGTCAAGAGCCCTAATTGTATTTTCATATGTCGGCGTTTTTTGTGATTTTATGGATTCTATGTTCGATTTCGCTGTGGAAATTGCCTTTTTTACATCGTCCAGCGCGCAATCGGCTTTCATTAAACCCCAATTTGGCGGACATTCTCTTTGAAGAAATGGATTTTTCATATTCGTAAATGAATATCGACTTTTAAATAAGTCAAGTAAAGCCGATTTAACCGCACTCCTCTGCGCCGTCCAAAATATCGGGGCGCAAAAATCCCGCACCTACGCTGAGACCGCAATATTAATTGCCTGTCACGGCAAAAAAATCTCCGCGCACAATAATGTTGATTTTGAAATATAAATCAAAAATACTGCAAATATGAAAAGTATAGCGGCCATACATAAAGAATACGGCAAACCAACAGACGTTTTACATCCGGAGACAATAGAAGTCCCCAATCCTAAAAAAGGGCAAGCCTTGGTTAAGCTCGAAAGGGCTGTTATAAATCCGTCAGACTTGGGAATGATAGGCGGTTCGTATGGAAGGCTTCGCCCGCTTCCGGCAATAGCGGGACGGGAAGGCATAGGCGAAGTAGTCGCTCTAGGGCCCGAAACCGAATACCCCAAAATTGGGACTAGAGTGCGCCTGCCCTCTGAACCGGGCGCATGGACGCAATTTCAGGTATGCCAAGCCGACGACCTAATGTCCGTATCGTCAGACATTCCTGAAGATATGTGCGCAATGTCGTTTATAAATCCTCCGACGGCCTATTGCATACTAAATCAATTTGAAGACTTAAAAGAGGGAGACTGGGTAATTCAAAACGGAGCAGGCAGCGCGGTAGGATACTTTATGATCCAAATGTGCGCAGCAAGAGGCATCAATACTGTAAATATGCTCCGCTCGGCAAGCGCGAAGAAATCGGCGCTCGAATCTATCGGAGCTACCATCGTAGTTGACGAAACTGATTTCAATCCGAAAGAGATAAAAGCCGCGACTGGCGGAAAGCTCAAGCTTGGGTTAAATCAGATAGGCGGAGAAAGCGTATCGAACATGATAAAAGCTATGGGAGATTCAGCGACGGTAGTGACGATAGGAGGCATGGTTTCGGACCCAATCCGCTTCCCTACCCGCTTTCTGATTTTTAACGACCTGCGGCTGCGCGGGTTCTGGTGGGATAATTTCCAGCGCACCCATTCAAAATCCGAAATAAAAAAAATATTCGACGCAGTATTTGACATGGAGAGATCAGGCATATTGAAAGCTCCCGTAGATTCGGTTTATCCGATGTCGGAGTTGTCAGGGGCCATAGCGCGCGCATGCACAAATTCGCGTTCCGGCAAGGTAATGTTAAAATTTTAGCCCAACTACCATTAAAACCATGAAAAAAACCGAAAAAAAAGACTTGGCAGGCTTGACCCAGCTGGGCGCAGCCTATAAAGGCAAAAAGGCAAAGCCTGTCAGAAAGCTAGAGACATTCCCAAATAAAAGCAGGGGGAGAAATTATGTAGTCCGCCTTGAGACCGACGAATTTACATGCCTTTGCCCCGCAACGGGCCAACCGGATTTCGCCAAAATTAGAATTTCCTACATACCGCGTGATAAAATTGTGGAAAGCAAATCTCTAAAGCTTTACCTATGGTCTTTTAGAAACGAAGGCTGCTTTCACGAACATTTAACCAATATAATATTGGACGATCTTGTAAAAGCCCTCAATCCCGTATGGTGCAAAGTCGAGGGAGATTTTAATATACGCGGAGGCATCGGTATAAAAGTAGAGGCGCAAGAAGGTTCGCCAGATCCAAACATTGGGGAATAAAAAAACGGGTGTAAATAATGCCATCACTCCAAAGAACAACCCGCATGGTTTTCACCGCGCTTTGCGCGGCTATACTGTCGTTATCGGCAGCATCCTGCACAAGTTTTAGCCCAAATTCGGCACATGCAAACGCCGGATTCGACAATCTACTGGAAAGCGTCGTAAAAATCGACGTATGGGAGCGCTCTCAGGAAAACGGAGGCAACCACATTGTGCGTTCCGTGGGATCCGGAGTGATAATGAAGGATGACGGAACAATACTTACCAACGCCCATGTGGTAAATTCATATGCTTTTAAGATAATCGTCACGCTCCCGAATCTGGAACGCGTGCGGGCCAACTTTATAGGATGGGACCATTGGACCGACTTGGCTCTTATAAAGCTGGATGAAGAAGATCTTAAAGCGCGCTCCCTAAAGTTTAAAACCGCCCAATTCGGTGATTCCGACAAACTAAAGGCTGGAAACGTAGTGTACGCAGTGGGAACTCCGCACGGATTTGCGCGCACAGTGACGCGCGGAATCGTATCAAACACAAGCAGATTCTTCGAGGGCACAATCTTGGACAGCGGGTATGAAACCGGTAATTTCAATACGTGGATTCAAACCGATGCCGCAATAAATCCGGGCAATAGCGGAGGCCCGCTAGTGACGCCAGACGGGAAAGTCGTTGGAATAAATACGCGGGCGTACACAAATTCAAATAATCTAGGATTTTCAGTTCCGTCAAATGTGGCAAAGAAAATCATGGAAGGACTGTCAAAAGACAAAACAATTGTAAGAAGTTATATTGGCATCTCGCCTGCCCCGCTCCAAGACATGGAAAAATTCTTCGATGTCGACATGAATAAAGGAATGTTGGTTCGAAACGTCGACAAGGGATCTCCGGCTGCAAACGCCGGAATTTTACCAGGAGACATTGTGTTAAGCATAAACGGAACAGATGTAGACGGAAGATTTCCAGAACAGCTGCCTGCAATAATGAATATGCTGTCAGAAATAGAAATCGGCAAGCAAATAGAGCTTTTAATATCGCGTAACTCTAAGGTTTTTACAAAAAAATTGACATGCGAAAAGCTTGAAAGCAGAGTTGGGCTGGAATACACGCTGGATAAATGGGGAGTGGGAATGCGGGAAATAACAAAGGTCTTTGCGAGAGAGGCAAAGATAGACGCAGATTCAAACCTAATGGTCATAGGCGTCCGCGACGGATATCCCTTCGGAATGGCAAAGATTGAGCGCGGAGACATAATAACGGCGATAAACCGTAAAAAAATATCCAATACCCAAGAGCTGAAATCCGCATATGAGGAATATTTGAAGAATCCTAAAAAGACGCTTGTAGAGGTAAACCGAGACGGCGTAATATCTTTTCACATGCTGCCGGAATTAAAAAACTAACCGGCTAAAATATCCGGCGAATTAGTTTGAATTTTTCAAATATTTTGGTTTCTATGTCTGCATGAGCAGAACATTACCACATTCATTATTTTTGCGCGCGCTTGCGGTTGCCACCGCAACGGCGGCATTGTCCCCATTGGCCCACTCCAGAATAGGAGAGGCTAAAAATGCAATAGAATCTCGCCTAAACTCAAAAGTAAACGGAGCCTATCAATACTCGGCCATAGAGGACAAAATGCGCGAAGTAATGGAGCTGCCTTATAAAAAAATGTTTGTAATCTTTCCGTCAGATGTTCAAACATCGTTTTATTTTAAGCGCGCCGAAGCCACGCAAAGCGTAAACGCCGACACAATCCAGCAGCACGACCTCTTCGGATGGGAATTAAATTTAATTACCCAAGACAATAAATCCGTGCTAGAGTTTTATAGGCGGCATGGAGATCCCATGACAGTTGAAGAACTCAAAGGATTGATGAATTCAATAGCTTCAATGCGCGACGGCGCATATTGGAAGAAAAACGAGTACGTGCCTGTATCGCAGCAATGGGAGATAGGCGTTAAGAACGGGAAAATCGTACAAATGCTCAGGGATAAAGACGGGAAACTAACTCCAGCAGGAGAATTGAAAGACCTTGATGAAATTCTTCCGATGAGCAATACGCGTTTCATATATATAGACGTCCCCCCCGCGGTTCAGTCGCTAGTAAACTATAACCAGTCAATTCCTTTCAAATATATGGAACAGGAACAACGGGCGGCTTATGAAAAGTACCGCAACTACGTTGAGAAGCAGTCTGCGTATAGCGCAGCTAAAACAGCAGCCCCATCAAAGAGGAACTCAGCAAAAAAAGGCGACCAAAAAATTACTGTAAAACGCGTAAATCCTGCCGACGCTTATACGTTTAGGGGCATTGAAAGCACTTTTTGCGATATAGAATCAAGCCTAAAAGACGGCAACAAATTGTCCATAATAAAGTATTCCCTCCCGGATGTTCTATTTGGGGGGAAACCGATTGCAAAAATAGAAAAAGAAGTGCGTTTGACTGAAAATATTCCGCAGCAGCCCGACACGGCTTTTGGATACGATTACGAACTCTCTGATGGATCGGTAAGAGCAAAACTCTTCCGCAATGCCGTGCTATTTTTTGACGCCGGATTCGACAGGCAAATGCGCAACTACATGGAATCCCTCTACAAAGAGCAGCAAGCCGAACGCGAAAAAGAAGCCAAGACAAGCTTAAATCTATTTTAAGGCATCGCCAAACGGGCAATACTATGCAATTATAAAATCTTCCGCGCAAAACGGCGGAAGATTTTTATTTGAATCGGCGGCAATAAACGCCGCGTATTACTTGACTGACCCAAGTTATAATAATAACTTCTCTGGCTTATTTTATGAAAACATTGCAAAAAATAAGCTCTTTTCTATCCGGACAAACAGCTCTATTCGTTATTGCTGCAGCGGGACTGGCGTTCTTCCATCCCACGCTTTTCCTATGGGTTAAAGGCGACGTCCAAACGGCTATTTTAGGGTTTATTATGCTTACTATGGGAATGACGCTTTCGGCAAAAGACTTTGAGATTCTGGCGAAACATCCCGTCGATATTTTTATTGGAGCATGCGCCCAATATACTCTAATGCCGCTATTGGCCTTTGGGCTCGTGCATTTTTTCAATCTTCCCAAAGGCATTGCAGTTGGCCTGCTCCTTGTTGGAACGTGTCCGGGGGGAGTTTCCAGCAATATCATGAGCTATCTGGCAAAAGGAGATGTCGCGCTGAGCGTCGGAATGACAACGGCAAGCACTCTTTTGGCGCCGCTTATGACGCCAATGCTGATGCTTTGGCTAAGCGGGGAAATTGTTGAAGTCGACGCGGCGGGAATGTTTAAAAGCATTCTTATTGTGACAATCCTGCCGGTTTTAGGAGGCGCGTTAATGAATTTATTTTTCGGGAAAAATCCGTCGTACCTTGAAGCTATGAAAGCAATGCCCGCTTTCAGCGTTGCCGGACTTGCCCTCATAGTAGCCGGTGTGACCGCATACCACGGACAACATTTTCTCACGTCAGGGGTCGCGATAGTATTAGCCATAGCATTGCACAACGCTTTGGGATATTTGACAGGATATATGGTGGGAATTGCAACGCGCATGAATAAAGCCCAAAGGCGAACAATATCAATAGAAGTCGGATGCCAAAATGCCGGGCTAGGCACAAATTTAGCCTCAACCCATTTCCAAGCCCTTCCCGAAGCCGCTCTTGCTACTGCAGTGGCCTGCGTTTACCACAGCATAAGCGGAACAATATTGGCAAATATATTTTCCATGTGCGACTCAATTGAGTTAAGAAAACAATCGCGCGCAGAAATCGCTTCGGAAAATGCGGAAGATCCAGAACTTGAAAATTGAGCCTCCATACTAGGCTATTTGGATGACAGTCTTCTATCAAAGTCGGATTTTGATATTCCTGTAATCTTCTCAAAGATGGCATAATCAAAATTTGGCAACTCTATTGCCTTTCTAATTTCTTCAACGGGTTCCGTCTCAAATCTCTCTTTATAGTCGGGAAAATTTAGCCATTTAGGCAAAACTATCCTGCTTTGCGGCAAATCGGTTGGCTTATTGAACATATACGCGCATTGTTTAAGGGTATTAAAATAGCCCACGTTATAATCTCCTACATTCCAGGACCCAACATTTCTGTTTCCCTTGTTAAAACTGCCGCTATTGGCATTGCCTATATTGCGGGTGCCGCTATTAAAACTCCCTATGTTTCCGTTGCCGGTGTTTGAATGTCCGCGGTTATCGCACCCCACGTTTCCGCTGCCCCTGTTGCGGTCGCCAACATTGTCAATGCCTTCGTTTGAATCTCCAGTATTAAAATCCCCGGCGTTTAAATTTCCTGTATTTCGGCTGCCAGTATTGAAGTCTCCGGTATTGCAATTGCCTGTATTGCCAGTTCCCGTATTTAAATGTCCAGTATTGGAAGCACTCCCTGAAGAATCCGCAACATTTTTAGAGAGAATATCCGTGACGTCGCGCAACAGGCGCATACGCGAACAGCATATCTGCTTTTCAACTCCGCATGCGTCTGCACCGACAATCCCTTCGCATTCGACCTCAAATATTCTGTCTCCGGGCTTATACCACATATTCCAGTGCCTGCTTGCATAATATCCGTCTTTGGAAATGCGAGCTCCTTTAATTTCCGGCAGCCACTTTCCAAAAGACGAACTTGTCGGAAGATATGCCGAATAGTCGAATGAAGTTGACGGCGACTTAAAATCGCCGCTTAAAACTTTATAATATTTATTTGAATTTTCCATTAGCGGGAACCGCGCTCGACAATTTTTATTATTTTTCTATTTCCCCCCTTGTTTGATGCGCTTTTGGAGCTTTTAGCCAGAGACGCCGTGGTTTTTGAGGAATTTGAGGACGCATTTGAAGTCTTTTCAGACTTTGCTGCGGAATTTTCGCGTTTGCCATCGTTTGATGTGTTTGCGCTGTTGCCTGATGGCGGCTTGGCAACAGACGATCCGGATTGCGAATTTGAGGAGTTTTTGTCTTTTGACTGCGAGGAAGAATCCTCGGAATCTTCAGCGTAATATCCGCACAAGTAATATTCTCCGCTGCCGCGCTTTATTGTGACTTCAATTTTCAAGAGAGCCGGCTGGCACCCAACATGTTTTGACGGAACTTCGCTGGCGCCTCTATTAAGAGCTTCAGTTGAATTTTTTATCCATACAATGCCATCCTCTATGCTTCCAATTTTTCCTCTTATGGCGTCGTACAAGGCAGGGTCATAAGTTTTGCCGTCTATTACGAGCAGCATATTTAAAACCTGCGGAGAGGCAGAATTTAAATTTACTTTGTCGAAATCTTCAGCCGAAACTATCTCTGAAAAAGCCTTGTAATATTCGTTTGGAAATCCGTTTTCGTCAAAGAAGTAATCCCGCACGTTTTTAATATATTTTAGCTCGCTTAAGTTTCTTATTGCCCTGTTTGGCGGAAACGCCTCATCGTCGTCATAATCATCCCTCTCGGCTCCGTTTAGCCTCGCGCTGTCGTCGGAATCGCTCCAGTCCAATATGCATTCCGCGAGAGTCTGGGCTATGGATGTTGAAAACTGCATTTCCTCAAATATTGATACCAATTCTTCTGAAGTCAGCTTTGAAAGGGGAATTTTTGAGCTCTCATCTGTAATTTTGACCTGCATTTCGCCACCCCTTGGAAGTTCTACCCTGCCGTCGGCAAGCGGATATTCCCACCCTTGGGAGGCGGCGTATATTCCGCCGTCTATTTCGTAATATTCCTCCAAAACAGCAACGGCAGCGTTGAGGGCGCTATATGCATCCATCCGCAAGCTTCTTTCATACGCCGACGACGCGCGCGGTTTGAGTTCCGCTACGGAATACTCGATTAAATAAACTGAAAGAATCGACGCTATGAAAACGATTCCAAGCACAAACGCCAACGCGCTCGCCCGCCTATGTCCGCAAATCTTCATTTTGTAAGTTGAAAATCCACCATGCTTTCCAGGCAGATAAGCCTTTCTATTATTTCTTCCCCATTTTGGAATACAAGTTTTATATAAGTAGGCATGAGGCTAGAAGAAGCGGCGCTAGTGCGGATTTCGTTCTCCTCCTCCCATCCTGAAGTATCATCGTAATAGAAGTACGACATTGAAACTACCCAAGGCGAAATTTGGGTGCGGTAAATCGCCGGATCAGAATTTCTGTCCTCCGAAACCACAAAGCGCCAGACAATCCATAATCCGTCATCGTCAAGCTCCAGGAAGCAAATTTTGTCCGGAGAGAATTTAAACGGCGAAACATATATGGGATGTTCGTAATTAGCGCTAAAACAAAGGTAGTAATCGCCGAGAGAAGTCTCAGGATCGTGCGCCAAATAGATTGTTTTGGCGGAATTATTTGCGAGAGTTTCGCCTATTTCAGAAGTCTGAACGGCAGAGGAGTTCATAAAGCTAGACCGCAGAAATTTTTCGACACCGTCGGCGTGAGAGCGCAAGCTCCAGCCACGCTCAAAATATTCGACGACATTCACCATATCGAACATCATCGCGCAGCATCCAAAAAGTATTACCGCCGATATTGCAGTTGCCAGCACAACCTCCACAAGCGTGAACGCTCCGGAAGATGAACTTGCATTAGCTGCGCGGCGCAGCTTATTTTTTGGGAAGACTAAGCTCCCACGAGCCGTATTCATCATCTTCTGCCTCCCTTATTTCTTTTGCTTTGCGCAAGCGTTCATCTTCCAAAAAATCCGTGCGGTCGTCAAGCAAGGTTTCGCGGTCGTTGGAATTCTCGTACCACTTTGGGCGGATAACTAAAACGGCGTCTTCTATGTCGTCCTGCGATTCAGATTCTATTCTTATTTTTAATTCAAACAAGTCTATAATCTGGGTTGGGAAACACTCGCCGTAAACCCTGCAAGTCGAGCCGTCCAAAGAATCAACTTCTATGCCGTCGTCGAGAGCATCGTAATCGTCTACATCCAAAATGGCGGAAACCGCGCGCTCTATTGTAGCGTCGGAAATTCCATCCTTATCCTGCATGTCGAGAGGATATAGGCAATTATAACAAATTTGGCCTATCGCAAACGCGGCGAAAGAAAAAAGCGCCAATGCCAATACGCACTCCACCAAAGAAAAGCCCTTCTTCTGACGATGCGTAGAATTGGCGCGCAAAAAAAGAAAGCTACCTTTCATTTTCATCCCCCTTTGGAGCCGCGCAAAACGGGTCCATTTCAAACGACACCGCGTCTTCGTCGCCTACGACTACATGAATCCTAGAAGGAGTCATTGTGGAATCCGGATAAAAGCGCAACTCTTCTATATTAGGATCGGAAAAATTTACGCCCCCGCGGTCAATTAGCTCGGGATAGACAACTTCGAACACTACTTCGACTTCATTTGGGAAATCGTCCCAATCGATTTCCTCTCCTTTTTTTTCGGCCTCAGCAACAGCCCTTTCGAGTTTTTTTTCCAAATATATATGCGCTATTGGAACTGCAGTTTCAGAGTCGGAAATGAGAAAAAAACCTCGCCTATCGTAAAAAAGCGAGACCTCCCTGCCCCTTTCTATCGCCTCAAAGCGCGCGCGCTTTATCGCCGAAAGAGCCACGCGGTCGGGCGGGCGCGATTCCAAAGCGTCGGCATTCAACATTCCGGCTCCTGAAATGAGCCCACCCAAAAGACCGATCAGCGCAATGGCTAAAAGAATCTCGGCCAAAGTAAATGCGCTGTGAGAAGTGCGCGGCATTACTACCAATTGCCAATGTCGTCTTCCGTTTCGTTTTGTCCGTCAGGACCCATAGACCATACATCGTAGCCGTCCTTGCTCTTCTGCGCCGGATACCTGTATTGATATGGGTTGCCCCATGGATCTAACGGCAAGCTGCGCACATACGGACCTTTCCATCGATCCCCTGCAGATTCGGGGGCATTGAGAAGAGCGTTTAGCCCCTCCTCGGTGGAAGGATATTTCCCGATTGCAAGCTTATAGGACATAAGCGGAGTCGCCAATGAATTGTTTACAAAAGACTCCGTTATTTTCTCCTGGGAACTCGTCATAGTCTTATCGACGTTTATCACTACAATAAACGCTAAAAGAGAAATCATTGCTATTGCAAGCAGAACCTCCATCAGAGTAAAAGCTCTGCGCGCGCTTCTATTGGCGCCGACGTCCAATTTCGAATTTGCCTTCATTTAATTTTCCTTTTTAACTGCTATTAATATAAACGCCTTAAACCGGATTAAGTTTCCTATAAAAGCTAATTCTGCTTTATTTCCTCTATCGCGCAAGCAACATCGTACTTAAACGGAGGAGTGCGAAGCTTTAAAGAGGCGTTGGCGTCGCTCTTTATCACGCCGACGGCTATTTTATCCGCAGCGCGGGTATCCCACCATGTCACGCGGTATGAGGTGTCTGCCTTCATTTGAACGGAATACTCAAAAGGCTTGAGATCTGGAATATTGCGTTCGTATAGCTTATATTTTGCAAAGCTTGCAGTATCAGTGGCGGCTCTTTTAAACCAAATAAACGTTGATCCAGTTAGTTTATCGCGCACAGCAAAAGGCTTTACGCTCGCAATTCCCATATTGGAGCCTACTCCGTCCAGCCTGATGTTTGCCACTTCCATAGACGCATTTCCGTCGGAAACAAGCTGTATGTTTACCTTTTGATTGCCGCGCTCAAGCGGTATTTTTACTACCTTGTTCAAATATGCTCGGGCAATTCCGCCTTCTTTCCTGATTTTTTTGATTCCTTCGGACGAAATTTTTTCAGGTTTTATAGGATCGTCGTTCAGCATCATTTGAAGCTCAAAATTGTCCTCTTGGGGAATGCTTACAATTTCAAACGAGAGCGCGCACTTGTCGTTTGGTATTCCGTTTACTTCGATTGCAATTATAGCCTCTTTTCTCCAGATTCTTGGAAGCGTGTTTTTCAATATAGTGCCGTCCGGCTCCATAATGAGCTCAGCCGTATCGTTGGATGATTCCCTTGAAACAATGGTATCGCCAAAAGCCGGCTGCGTTATCACGCTGTTGCCGTCCGCTTTAGGCGCTGACAGAACCGCAACATCGTGAAGGGTTAAAAGCTCCAAATCAGCGGAAGCCAAATTAAAGTTCTTCTCAAATGCCGAAACGTTTCTTATTGCGTTAAATTCTGCGTCGGACGCGGCTTTGTTATGTTCGCCAAGGTTAGACAGAGGCAATAGCGGCGAAGGCGTAAACAATCCAGCCCAATAAGTATTGTGCATAAGAATAAAAGACGGCTCGGGCAGAACTAATGCGCCGGCAGTGTTTCCGAATTTGGACACAGCAACGGCTTTCTTGTATTTCTTTGAGAAAAATTTATTGTGCGAATTTACCGACAAAGCAAAATCTTTGACGTCAAATATATCGAAAGCCAAAACATCGCAGCTGTCACCAGACCAAATAAATTCCATTTCGCTTGAAGTTCCCGCGGAAAGCAGTATAGGGTGCCCAGATGTATCGGCGTCACGAAGCGTTACATTGGCGTTTGAAAGCCACATCATGCGAGCGTCCAAATCCTCGATATCCATACGGTCGATTCCGTCGATTACCTGCCACATAAGCAGGTCTTCCCTGCAGCCGAAACGCAAAGCGCAATACTGCAAAAGAGTATTGAACTTTTGTTGAGCCTTTAAATTTTTAAAGAAATCAGACGCGGAAGGAGCAAGCCCGCTTTTTGCGAAATATGAGCGTTGATATGCTGATTCCGAAAAAGAAAGAGGGCTGGCGAAACATAAAATAGTCTTAATTCCGAGATTATTAGCAGCATCCATAAGTTCTTCCACCTTATTAAATGCTGCAACATTTATCCATCCTGCTTTAGCTGTATCGGAATCTTCGGCGACAAAAGCCGTGCACGGTGCCTCTATAGATATTCTTATCGTATTTCCGCCAGATTTTGAAAGGCGCTCCAATAGGGCTTTTTGTGAATTTATATCCAGCTGTATCGGAAAATCTCCGCCAATGGCGCGCATTTTTTCACCGGCCTTGTTTTCAAAATGTGAAAAGCCTTTTTTATTTATATTGAATATTTTCGACGGGCCGCCGTCGGCAACGTTAAAGTCATATTCCAGCGAGAAATAATTCTTATTTTTTGCGCGAACGTTTATGGTATATTTGTACTTGCCGGCTTTGGGCAGCCTATACGACAATTTCCAAGTGGATTTTTCCGAGTTTCCTTTTTCAAAGAACAGCGGGGCATTTACGCTTATCCCGTTGGATTCTCCGTTCATGTACATTTCGACCATAATGTCTTTGGATTCAAACGGATTTTCGAACGGGACGTTTAAATCGACATAACCGGTAATCAAGCCTCCCGCCTTAAGATTGTCAGTGTTTATGCCTATTGACAAGAAATGGCTGTCTTGAACGGGAGCCGGGGGTTCGGCAACTTTTTCCTCCACTACCGGCTTGGGTTCTTCAACCTTTGGAGCTTCTGCTTTTTGTGCCGCCTGGACTTGTTCTTCTGCGGTTTCTTTTTCCTGTTTTTCCTGTTTTCCGCAAGCAGCTACGCAAAAAACAACGGCGACTGCAATGAATTTGTAAAATATATTCATTTTTGACATAATTTTTTCTAGGATGATGGGGGTTAAAAAATTTTCTTTAGAGGCTTTCTAAACGGTAGCAAACCTCGTCTATCAAAAAATCCGGAGTGGAAGCGCCCGCGGTGACGCCGACAACTTCATACTTCTTGATTTCGTCGAGATTTAATTCTTTTATTGTTTCAATATGGAAACACGGCAATCCTGTGCGGTTTGCCATTATGGCAAGTTTTACAGTATTTGCGGAATGTTTTCCGCCTATTACGACAATTGCCTGGGCGCCTTTTTCAGCCAGAGTTTTAACGTCTTTTTGGCGCTCTTTTGTAGCTCCGCAAATGGTGTCTATCACTTTTGTGTTGGGAAATCGTTTTTTAAAGTAGTCGGAAATTTCCCTATAATCGTCGGTGAACATAGTCGACTGGGACACCATGCAAATATCCCCCGTTATATCGGGGAGGGCGTCTATGTCTTCGCGTGTTTTTACAACATATCCCTTTTTGCCGGCATAGCCAAGCAGCCCTATAACCTCCGGATGATCCGGATCTCCGACTATCACGGATGTATAGCCTTTATTTGCGTGCATTTTTATTATGCCCGCAATTTTGCCAACGTCCGGACAGGTCGCATCTTTATACCGCAATCCCAAACTGCGCAAATATTCGCGGCGTTCCGGAGACACTCCGTGGGCGCGAAAAACCAATACGGAGTTTTCCTTGGTCTTTTGGTCTATTTCGGAATCAATATGGCCTTCGCTTTTGTAGTCGCCTATTTCCAAGATGCCTTTGTTGGTCAAGCGCTCCATCATCTGCCGGTTATGAATCAGCGGGCCGTCGGTATAAACCCTGCACTTTCCGCCTTCGGTGCAAGTGGTTGCTATGTCGATGGCCCTCTCAACTCCGAAGCAGAATCCAGCGCTTTTTGCTCTTATCACTTTCATCGTAAAATTCAGGTAAAAAATTGGATTTGGGAAAATCAAATCCGCCAGCTTGCCAATGGCAACACTTTTCTTTTACAATCTCTTATTTTGATTTCAAAAAATATCCGCGCTGCTTTTCGGAGATATCCATGCCTGCGCGTTCCATAACCGCCATCATATCCTCCCAAACCAGGCGTTTCATAGCCGCCGAAGCGTATTGTAGAAGAAAAGACGGATGGTAAGTTACCATCAAGTCCCTGCCTTCAAAAGAATGCCAATGCCCGCGGATTTTTCCCATCCTCCGCGATGGGTCAAAGCCCAAAAGCCCGTTTACGGCAGTCATTCCCAGCGCCACGACTATCTGCGGATTAACAATCTCTATTTGAGCCTTCAAATAAGGCAGGCAATAGCGCATTTCCTCCTCCGTGGGCGGCCTGTTGCCCTTGGGAACTTCCGGGCGCCAGTTCATTATGTTGCCGATGTATACATCCGAACGCGAAAGCCCCATCGCGGCGATAATTTTAGTAAGCAATTGCCCCGCCTTGCCCACAAATGGCTCGCCCTGAATTTCTTCGTCGGCTCCTGGGGCTTCGCCGCAAAAGAATATTTTTGCATTCAAATTTCCCACTCCAAAAACTATTTTTTTCCCAGGCTTTACATGTTGCGCGCATACCTTGTCGCCTAGAACTATCTCGCGCAAGGCGTTCCAACGCTCCGTCTTGCCTGCGTCTGGAAGATTAAATGCTTGGGGTTCTGGAATAGGCGCGACGCCGGAAAAATTTTGCTTTACCGTTATTTTTTCGCCCCGCGCGGATTTTTCCTTGTTGGGTTTCATTATAGATTCAGATAGGTCCGTATTAGATAGAAATTTGACTTCCTCCACATCGTCCACGAAATTTTTTTCCGCGTCACTGCGCAATACGCCGGGCGAACGCCCCGCCTTTGCAGAAGAAACGGAAACCGAAGACGCCATCCGCCTTAATATCGCAACCGATTCGTCGTCGAGAGGCACGCTGTCGTTTCCCTCAGCGGCAAGGCGGCGCAACTGATCTTCAATGGTTTCAAGGAACTCTCTCATAGCCAGATTCCCAAAATTTTGTTGGCAGCAGAAATTATTTTTTCAATGTCCGCAAGCCTTCCTCTGCCCTCCATGCCGCATGCGAGCATTCCTTCCTCGGGATCGACAAACTCCACGCCCGCGCTTCTGAGGGTTTCAATGTTTCTGCGGACTATCGCATTGCCGTACATTTTGCAATTCATTGCCGGCGCTATCAAAACCGGCGCGCTGGAAGCCAAAAAAACAGTTGTAAGCATGTCATGGGCGATTCCCGATGCGAAACATCCAATCACGTTAGCCGTAGCGGGGGCGACAAGAAGCAAATCCGCGGACTCCGCAAGCGATATATGTTCGGGATGCCAATCCTCCACATCCTCCCACATCGAAGTATAGACTTTGTTTTTTGAAAGCGTTTGAAATATGCGCGCCGACATAAGCCTGCACGCGTTCCTGGTCATAATAACTTTGACATTCGCGCCAGACTTAACCAGGCGCGAAGTTAAATCTGCGGCTTTGTATATGGCTATGGAGCTGGCGATTCCAAGCACAATCGTCTTTCCTTTCAAATTGTCAAAATTTTCATTTTGCATAAAAAAAATTTTTACAAATACGCCAAAAAGTGCAAGCTGATTTCTATGGCAGGTTTTAGGGCATATTGCGATTTTACATCCGGGACCAACTTCATCTCCCTAAAAAACGGCGCAGGCAAGCTTGAGCTTTCGCCTGAGGAAAGCCGCCATTTATGCGGCTCGCTTAGGGCTGTGAAAACCGACGCGGTGGAGGCGTTTGATTTGGACGGAAATATTTTCGCATGCGAGATTTCTGAAGCCTCGCAAAAACGCGCCGTATTGAATATTTTGTCCAAAGTAGAGAGGGCAAAATCCGACTCCCAAATATATATAGCGCAATGCCTTCCAAAATCTAAAGCCTTTGAAGAAATAATCCGCCAAAGCGTGGAAGTCGGCGCGGCAGGCATAATTCCGCTATTGTCGGAGCACACTCTTGTGAGATTTTCTGATAATATCGACGCTGAAAAAAAATTAAAAAAGTGGCGCGTCCATATAATAGAAGCCGTCAAGCAGTCGGCAAACTTCTCGAGCTTTGAACTGCCCCCTCCCCAAGGCTTTAAAGATTTCTTAGCCGATTCGGGAAAATTCGATATTTTAATTGCTGCAAGCCTTAGGCAAAACTCCAAACCCATATTGGAAACGCTTTCAGAAGCTTCAAAACATCTAATCCGCCCTTTCAAAGCCTGCATATTAATAGGCCCGGAGGGAGATTTAACCGAATCAGAGTACGACGCTGCGGAATCTGCAGGATTCAAGCCCGTGACACTCGGCGGCAATATCATGAAATGCGATACGGCAGCCTTGTGCGCGCTTTCGTGCGCGGTGAATTTTTTCATGGTAAAATAAAAAAAACGGCACTTTTCCCGCCTAAGAATGTCTATTTACGGCGGTGGAAAAATTGCGGAAACATTTGGAAATAATATTTGCGGCTCTTAGCGTTGTATTCGCGTTTATAGCCGCATTGAAATATTTCTTATCCCCTGGCGTGCAAAGCGAAGCCGCACCAGGATATTCCCAGAAATCAAAACAGCTCCAATGGGGATCACAACTGATTTCAGAAGCCCGAAAAACATCAAAATTGATTTTTTTCGAAACCGGAGCTGGAAACAAATCCGAATCTACCCATGAAATAACCCCGTTCTTAAAAAAATCGACAAAAACAGGCCGCATTCTGGAAAATTGCTATTTGACCGCAAAGCTTGACGGCAACTTATGGCCGGCGGATTACGCGGTATTGGAAAATCTTCTGTCTTCAAACGCCGGCAGAAAGCTGCCGCTCAAGACCGGAATATTGTCGCCGAGAATGCGCCCTATATATCTCGATTCGGAAATTGTAATAAAAGACACGCCGACACATCCATCCATAGCCACAATATTGATTGCCGCGGCAAACGAATATTATAGAAATAAGGACAAAATACTGGAATCCGCAAGGAACTCTGTCAGCCTTATTTACAATCCTCAAGACTTTAAGTCCATAACCATAGAATCTCCGTATATCCCGCGGATGAGCTTCCTAAATGCTGAAAGCCTAGCATTAATGGCGTTTTTTATAAACCCCAAAAACTCCGAAGCTCCCGCCGCGGTAATCACGGAAAATGCGAGGCTCGCAATGCGCATATATACCACCGACATGCGCCAATTGTCCGCAAAACGCGCCTCTGAATTGGCGGCGCGAACAATGTTGCAAAGGTTGAAAAATCCCGAAATTTCGCTTACCGAAAAACTCCTTATAATGCGCGGCATTTCGGAATACTATTTTGTAAAAAGTGACAGTGAAATAATCGGGGAAGTCTCGCAATTTTCGGATTTTCTAATAGAGAACCAATCTCCCGAAGGATTCATAGTCTTAAACGGCAAGTCAACCGTCCGCCACAACGCGCTTGCGGCTGGAGTATTGGCGCGCGCATACGCAATTACTGGCGATAAAAAATACGCCGATTCCGCAAGAAAATGCGCCGACAGGCTCGCAGAGCTGCAAGAGCCATTTGGGGAAATGCCAGCGGTTGCGGATAATTCGGCATCTTCGCAATCTTCGTCGATTGAATACGCCCTTACCGTCCAAGCATTCTGCGATATGCACTATTTCACTGGAGATGAAAAATATATAAATTATGCAAAGCGGACTATCGATGAATGGAACGACTTTTACATGACGCCGCTTGGGCTGTGGTCTATAAACTCCGAGAATTCTCTTCTTAGCAACTATGCCCGCCCCGTATTTTTGGAGGACAACCTATGCCCGTCATATATAGGCACCGCCGCGCAGACAATAGCGTATATAAAAAATCACGACCCAAATTTCAGGCTTCCAAACGAACAAAAAATAAGGCGCATGGCGGCTTCAGCATTTACATTTTCTCCATTTTCACGCATTTCAAACGCATCGTACAAATTGTCGTTTTTTGTTTTCGGCAATGTGCCTGCATCGCGATCAAAAGCGCCAGAAACACCAACCGGCAACGAGACCGAATCCGTCGAACCTGAAGAAGGGGAGCAGGATATCAGGGCAAGCCTTATAAAATTTAATATCCCAACATTCTGACGCGGCGCTGTTTTCTCGGGATGGAAACAGTGATTGTGGTTCCTTCGCCTTTTGCGCTTTTTACGTCGATTTTTCCGTCGTGCGCGCGAACTATGGCCTGGATAATTGTCATTCCCAAACCGTGTCCGTCGGGTTTTGTAGTGTAATGCGGCTGAAAGAGATTGGATATGCCCTCTTCGTCCATTCCGCAGCCGGTGTCAGAAAATTCCAATTTTACGAAATCGTCGTCGCTTGTGGCGGATATCGAAAGGCGCCCGCCATCGCTCATAGCCTCTATGGCATTTTTCAATATATTGAAATAAAGCTGTTTTAGCAGATTTTCGTCGCCGCATACAGTTGGAAGCGCAGTGTCGGTATTCACTAAAACCGTTATATTCAAGTTTAGCAACTCTCCATTTAAGACCTTTAAAGTTTCCGCCAGTGGCTTTAGAGGGTCGCATTCGTGCAAATCCGCGCGCATTGGGCGCATAGCTTTTAAAAAGTTCTCTATTATTGCATCCAAACGCGAAACTTCCGAAGAGCACACGCAAACTGAATCTTCTATCGCCGAAAGCAAATCCGCATCGATTTTATCCGATTTTTTCAATTTTGCCAATTTGCGCCTTACGAGCTGCAAATGTATATTGATTGAATTCAAGGGATTTCCAAGTTCATGCGCTATTCCCGAAGCCAGATTTATCACCGATGCAAGTTTTTCGCTCTCTATTTTTTCCTCCGTCGAGCGCTTTTCCTGAGTAATGTCGTTTAAAATAACCGCAAAAGTATTTCTTCCTCCGCCGAAGTCGAACGGAATAATCTGTGCAGAAAGCAGCCTATATTCTGGATAGGATATTTCAAACTCCCTGCGCATAAGGGCGTCGGAATCTTCCATTTCCGCAAACGCGCCGTCAATCCCGGGCAAAACTTTAAAAATAGACTGGGCCGAATTACCCAACCCCAATACACGCATTGCATAATTATTGGCAAACTGTATCGTCCCCAATTTATCTGTGACTACTATTGCCGACTGTATGGCGTTAAAAACAGTGTCTATGCGGGAAAGTTCCCGCGCCAAACGCTTGTTTGTGCGCAAGAGCTTTCCGAGCGCATCGCGGTCACCTATATCCGAGGCGTCCATTTCAGAACCTATTTTTTAAGCCGCTCCAACAGACTGTTTCCGTGGGCGTCCAAAGTTTCCATGGCCGAAAAAGCCGCCACGACATCCTTTGCCTTTGCTAGGGACTTCTTATCGTATTTAACAAATGAGCTCCTGCGCATAAAATCGACTAATTGAAGGCCCCCGGAGAATCTGCCGGTTCTTCCTGTAGGCAGAGTATGGCTCGGTCCGGCAGTGAAATCACCCAATACGGTGGGAGTGTCTTCTCCGACAAGTATCGCGCCGGCTGTTGTTATCTTGAGAGCAAGTTTTGCCGCGTCTTTTACGTGCAATTCCATATGTTCCGGCGCGATATAATTTGCAGTCTCAATTGCCGCCTTTATATTTGGAACGACTGCGACGTAGCACCCGTCCGAAATAATTTTCAAAAGTTTTTCCGCGCGCGACAAGGTCGGAGCCAATTCCGATATCTTCCCGCGGACGCTTTCAACGAGTTTTGCGGAAGTGGATACAAGAAAAATTTTTTCTTTGCCGCTTCCGTGCTCCGCCTGGGAAAGCAAATCGGCGGCTATGTATCGCGGATTTGCCGAAGAATCCGCAACGATTAAAACCTCGCTTGGACCAGGCAAAAGATCGCAGCCGACCTCTCCAAACAATTGGCGTTTTGCCTCTATCACAAAAGCGTTTCCTGGCCCGTAAAGTTTTTCCACCGCCGGGATAGTTTCAGTTCCGACACCCATCGCAGCTATTGCCTGGGCTCCTCCCGCCTTGTATATCTCTTTTATTCCGAGCATGGACAACACGCACAATATATAATCGTTTACCGTGCCGTCTTTTCTGGGGGGCGTGCAAACGCATATTTCCGGACATCCGGCTATTTTTGCCAAAGTTGCCGTCATAACGACCGTAGATACAAGCGGCGCGTTTCCTCCGGGAATATAAATCCCTACCCTTCTTATCGGATAAAAATTCTCTCCGACAACCGCTCCATGCGGATTTCTAGCCCGCCAATTTTTTGGCTTGGTATGGAGATGATATTCTTTTACGCAAGCTATGGCCTGCCGCATCATTTTTTTGTCGGAAGCGGGAACGTTTTTCTCGGCGCGTTTTATTTCTTTGTCGCTTACGCGCAAATCTTTCGTTTTTACGGAGGCTCCGTCAAATTTAAGGGTTAATTCCTCCAAGGCCGCATCCCCGCGTTCGCGTATGCTTTTTATCACGCCGGAAACTATCGCCGGAATTTCGTCGGACTTAGCCGCAGGCCTACATGCGTCGCCGATATCTTTCCAAAAATTCTTGTCCTTATAGTTTAATACTTTCATTCGTTTAAATAACACAATATTCGAACGACATTATCAAGTTTTTTCAATCGCGCGCAACTTATTGCGCTTTCCCCCAAGAAATAATTCGAAGTTTTTAATAACGCCGGCAGCAGCCGGCCAATAAAATGCGGCGCCTAAAAATCGCAGGCGCCCGCTTCCGTAAAAGACGCAAAAATTTCCCGTTTTGCCACACAAACTGGCTTACACCGAACTACTGGAAGATCAAAAGCGTATTTTGGCAATTTTCAGTTGCCCAAATGCGCAGAAAATTCCCTATTTTATTGGGGAATCCAGCAAGCTTTACTTCTAAAACAAAAACTGCGCAGCAAGACAGCCGGTAAAATCAGAGGGGATTGGACATTTCAATAAAATCGCACTCCAATCCGAACCGCTTTGCCAAAAGCTCGCCGAGCGCCATTATGCCGAAACATTCCGTTGCGTAATGCCCGCAAGGATATAAATTTAGGCGCAGTTCTTGCGCCATTGTGTAGTGGCGCTGCCTCAACTCTCCGCAAATTAAGGTGTCCACCCCGATTTCCGGCAATAGAGCCACGGCATCCCCGCAACTTCCGGAACATATCGCAATCTTTGAAGGAGTTATGCTGCCAAATTGTATTTGCTTGTAAGTCGAAGGAAAGAGAGATTTAAGCCGGCGCTCAAGTTCGGATATTCCGGCTTTCGGAGCCTCTGCAAGCACTCCAATCTGCTTGCCAGCGTGCTCGAAACATCCGCCAACAGGCGTTAAATTTAAAGCTTGCGCGATTAAAATGTTATTTCCGATTTGCGGGTGGGCGTCTAGCGGCAAATGAACCGCATAAACAGCCATATCGTTGTCTATTATATTCTTTATTTTTTCGTAATTATGGCGGACAAAAGGAATAGGAGGTGTCCAAAACATTCCGTGATGGGCTAAGAGCAAGTCCGCTCCAAGCAAAGCGGCAGCCTTTATTTCATTTATTCCTGCATCGACCGCCGTTGCGATGCGTGAAACCTTTCCGCTGTTTTCAAACTGCAAACCGTTGTACGAACCTTCAAAATCGGAATAGCCGGATATTGCGCAATATTTGTCCAGAAATTCCACGACGCTGTTTAAATCGGCATACTTTTTCATAGGCGTCCTTTTTGAGTTGGATCAATCGCAAAATTTTTTCCCGAGAACCGAGTAGGAATCCGCCCGCCTGTCTCTAAAAAAAGGCCATGTGCGGCGGAAATCCCTCACCAAATTAAAATCGACATCCGCAAATAAAATTTGTTCCTCGGATTTTGAAGCTTTTGAAACCACGTTTCCGTAAGGGTCTGAACAAAAGCTTCCACCCCAGAAATTTATCGACGAACCGTCTTTAGACTTCTCTATGCCGACTCTATTTGCAGCCGCAACATAGGCACCGTTTGCCACCGCATGCCCGCATTGAACCGTCTGCCAAGCGTTGTGGAAGTTTGAGACTTCCGCCTCGGATTCTCCATTCAAGCCCCCGATAGCAGTCGGATAAAATATTATTTCAGCGCCGTTTAACGATACCGCCCTAGCCGCCTCGGGATACCATTGGTCCCAACAAACTAAAACTCCCAATTTCCCGTATTTAGTTTCTACAGCTCCGTAGCCCAAATCGCCGGGAGTAAAATAATATTTTTCCTCGAAATGCGGATCGTGGGGAATGTGCATCTTGCGGTACTTTCCGGCTATTTTTCCGTCGGCGTCAATAGTCACGGCAGTATTGTGGTAAATTTCGTTTCCTCTGCTCTCAAAAAGCGACGCTATTATTACTATGTCCAATTTCTTTGCCAAGGAGCAGAGTGTGTCGGTCGTGGGCGACGGAATGCGTTCCGCGAGCCCAAACTTTCCGGCGTCCAAATCTATGCAAAAATATTTGCTCATAAAGAGCTCTTGCGTGCATACGATTTTTGCGCCATCCGATGCCGCAGAAGAAATCATTTCGGCCTGCTTTTTCAAATTATCCGCCGGATTCTCCGACGCCGCAAATTGTGTCAACGCGATTTTCATAAATTAAAATGACAGGATTATATTTCTTGAAACTTTCGCCAAATTGCCCGCATAGCGCAACTATATTATTTTAAAAGCGCTTCTTGGCGCTCAAGAAGCGTGGGATGGGAATAATAGAATGCGCTGTACAAAGGATGCGGCGTAAGATTGCCGAGGTTTTTCTTGTGGAGTTTGCGAAGCGCGCTTACAAGGCTTTCGCTGCCGCCGCAAATAGAAGTGGCGAATTTGTCGGCCTCATACTCGTTCTTGCGCGAAAAAATATTGAAAATAGGCGTAAGCCAAAACGTGAACGCGCCCGCAAAGAGCGAATACATCAATAGAACCGGCCCAAATCCGGAAGCCTCGCAAAATCCGAAGCCCAAATAGAACCACTCGCTGTTGGATAGATACCCCATTATCGCGAAAGTCAAAAATGTCATGGCAAAGCTCATCGCCATTATTTTTACGATGTGCCCCTTCTTGTAATGGCCTATTTCGTGCGCCAAAACCGCCTCCAACTCCGGGGTGTCCAGCTGCTCAATTAAAGTGTCGAACAAGACTATGCGGCGAAACTTTCCAAAGCCGGTAAAATAGGCGTTTGAATGGGAACTTCTCTTGCTGCCGTCTATCACTTGGATAGTTCTAGCCTTGAAGCCTCCCCTGTCGGCGAGATCAAACAGCCTTTCTTTAAGCTCTCCGTCGGGCAAGTCTTCAAGCTTGTTAAAGAGCGGTATTATAAAACGCGGATAAACTATTATCATCAAAATTTGGAAAATAGCCACCGCTATAAACCCCCATATCCACCATGTCTGTTTGAAAGATTCCGAAAACCACAGTAATAGCGTAAGAATTGGCGCGCCAAGAACGAGCCCCACGAGCAGGCTCTTGAATTTGTCGGCAATCCAAAGTTTTATAGTGCTATTGTTAAAACCGTACTCCTGCTCTATAACAAACTGCGAGTAAAGCTCAAACGGCAAATCGGGCAGCGACAATACAACTGCCATAGCAATCAGCGTGACGGCCTGTCCGAAAACTGAAACTCCGAACGCGTCCATGCCCAGGTCGAACATTTTAGGCAATATCCAAAGGGCCAAAACCAGTGAGAGAAAAATCAACCCGCAAAAACTTTCAAAGATTCCAAATTTAGTTTTGTCTAGAGTGTAAGAAATTCCCTTCCGGTATGTGTCAAAGTCCATGAAATCTTTAAAAGATTCCGGAATATCGCCTGAATGCGCCCTTACGGAACGCATGTTCAAAATATCCAAGCAAGTGGCTGCGATAAACTTCGCGGCCAGCATCACAAGTACGACTATAACCGGAATTGTCATTTGCTTATCAGCTTTTTCATTATATCCAAAACCATCGCGGGATTCGCCTTGCCCTTTGACGCTTTCATTACGGGGCCGATAAGCGCATTTATCGCCTTTTCGTTGCCGCCCTTAAACTGCTCCACAGCCTTTGGATTTGCGGCCATTGCGTCCAAACAAAACTTTTCAAGCTCTCCGCTGTCGCTGTTTTGCGCCAATCCTTTTTCAGCGACTATCTCATCCGCCGACTTGCCGGTTTTGAACATTTCAACAAAAACGTCTTTTGCCATCTGTTTGGAAATTACCCCGGAATCTATAATTTTCACAAGACCTGCGAGGGTTTCCGGCGTAATTTTGCATGCGGCCAAACGCTTTTTCGCAATGGCTGCCGAATCTCCGGCTTTGGAATCAGCCCGCCCAAAAATATCCTCCAATTCGGCTTCGGAATCCGGTTCCTCTGCTTCGACAGACGCAAGTTCGCGGAGCAAGTCGTTGTTGAGCATATTGGCAATAGCCTTCGGATTTTTGTCGTAAACTTTCACCGCGCGCTCAAAATATGAACACAAATCGTTGTCGTGGCACATTACAGAAGTCACCGAATACGGGAGGGAATAGTCGGACATATACCGGCGCTGGCGGTCGAAAGGCCTTTCAGGCAGATTTGCTTTTATGGATTCCAAAAGTTCGGCGGAAATTTTCACCGGCATCAAATCTGGATCGGGGAAATAGCGGTAGTCGTGTGCGTCCTCTTTGCTTCTCATCGACTGCGTAATGCCAAGCTGCGCATCCCAGCGGCGGGTTTCCTGAACTATTTGCACTCCTTTTTTTAGGCAGTCTATCTGGCGCTTTATTTCATAGTCTATGGAATTGCGCGCATTTGAAATGGAGTTGATATTTTTCATCTCGACTTTTACGCCGAACTCTTTCGAGCCTTTGGGGCGCACTGACACGTTTACGTCGCAGCGCATCTGACCTTTTTCCATATCGCAATCGGAGATTCCCGCGCACGAAATGGTGTTCTTTAGGGATGTCAAGTATGCGAATACCTCCTCGGAGGAATGCATATCCGGCTCGGAAACGATTTCCATAAGCGGCGTCCCCGCCCTGTTATAGTCCACCAAAGAATCCGAATTAAAGTGCGTGAGCTTGCCTACGTCCTCCTCCAAATGGATTCTCGTAAGGCGCACAATCCTGTGTTCTCCCATCTCCGAAGCATTTTTTGCAGGAAGCTCTATTTCGACCCCCCCGCCGAGGCACAAGGGCTGGTCGTATTGGGAAAGCTGGTAATTTTTGGGGCTGTCGGGATAAAAGTAATTTTTCCGGTCCCATTTTGTGATTTCGGGAATCTTGCATCCCAGCATTAAGCCCAATTCTATCGTGCGCTTTATAGCCTCAAAATTCAGCACCGGCAAAACTCCAGGGAAAGCCCATATAACAGGGTCGGTCAAAGTATTCGGGGGTTCCGCGAACTTGTGCTCAACCGACGTAAACATCTTCGTTTTTGTCCTGATTTGAACGTGGACTTCAAGACCTATTACCGCTTCGTATTCCATAAAAAATAACCCTTTCAAAAACTAGAGCTTGGGATGAACCTTGTGCCATTGGCAGGACTGCTCATAGGCGTATGCATAAGACAGCAGCGACGCCTCGTCGAAAGCCTTGCCTATCATTTGCAGCCCTACCGGCATATTGTCGGAAGTGAAGCCGCATGGCACAGAAACTCCGGGAAGCCCGGCGAGATTTACGTTGATTGTGCAAATATCGCTCAAATACATCGAGAGCGGATCGGACGTTTTCTCGCCGAATTTAAAGGCCTTCGTAGGAGAAGTCGGAGTCATAATGACATCAACGGATTCAAATGCCTTCTCGAAATCTCCGCGTATGAGCGTGCGGACTTTTTGGGCGCGCAAATAATAGGCGTCGTAGTATCCGGAACTCAGAACGTAGCTTCCCAAAATAATTCTGCGCTTGACTTCCTCTCCGAAGCCCTCGGCGCGGCTTTTGAAATAAACATCGACAATATCTTTTGCATCCGGGCTTCTGTGGGTATACCTGATGCCGTCGTAGCGGGCGAGATTTGATGAAGCCTCTGCGGTTGCGATAATGTAATACACCGGAATCGCCAAATCGGTATGCGGCAGGGAGATTTCAACTATCTCCCCCCCAAGCTCGGCGCAGCGGGATATGGCAGAGTTTACAAGCCCGCGGACTTCCGGGGAAATTCCGCTCCCAAAATATTCCTTCGGAACACCGATTTTCTTTCCTTTCAGCGATTCCATTGAAAGCCCCGCGCGGTAATCGGGTATTTTTACATTAAAGCTCGTGGAGTCCAAGCGGTCGTACCCGGCGACTGCCTCCAGCAAAATAGCCGCGTCTTCAACTGAGCGCGCAAACGGCCCTATCTGGTCGAGCGACGACGCAAATGCCGCCAAGCCGAAACGGCTCACCAACCCGTATGTGGGCTTCATTCCCACGATGCCGCAGAGGGACGCCGGCTGGCGGATAGATCCGCCAGTGTCGCTGCCCAGGCTGCAGGCGCATTCGCCCGCTGCCACAGCAGCTGCGGAACCGCCGCTGCTGCCGCCGGGTATGCATTCCAAATTCCACGGGTTGCGGGTCTTTACAAAAGCGCTAGTTTCGCAGGAAGACCCCATGGCAAACTCGTCCATATTTAGGCGGCCCCAAAAAACGGCTCCACTGCTTTCAAGCTTTGCCATGGCTGTGCCTGTATATGGGCTCACGTACTTTTCAAGCATTCTGCTGGCGCATGTCAACGGCTGGCCGCGAACCGCAAGCAAATCTTTAAGCCCTACGGGGATGCCGTCCAGGACGCCAAGCGACCCGCCTTTTGCCCGGCGAGCGTCCGATTTCTCCGCGGCGGACAAGGTCGATTTCTCGTCGCAGGAAATAAATGCCCCCACTTTATCGTCCACGGAGTTTTTGCGCTCAATAAAGGCTTTTGCAAGTTCCACCGCGGAAATTTCGCCGGACGCCAACATTTCTGAAAGTTCGACAACGCTCTTATAAAAAATATCTTCGCTCATCGTGTGTTGAAATGGTTTTGTTAAATTAAAAAATCTTTTTTTAAGCGTCGTCGACAACCTTTGGAACGGATATTTGGTTGTCGCGCTTTGCAGGGGCGTTCATTAGGGCGTCCTCAACCGGCATCGGCGCGCTCGGAATATCGTCCCGCCACACATTGTAGACAGCATGCGCATGCGCGCTCGGTTCGACTTTCGAAACGTCGATAGCGGACAGTTTTTCAAAATACTCCAAAATTTGCCCTAGCTGACTTGAAAATTTTTCTTTTTCGTCCGCGTTTAACTCTATGCGGGCGAGCTTGGCAACGTATTCTATATCTATTTTTCCCGTCTCTGACATTCGTTTAAACTCTCAAAACCGTTCCCCGCTTTCAAGTAAAAAAAACGGCATAAAAATTCTATTGCCCAAAACCAATATTGTGCAATATAGAAAATATTTTGTGTTAAAAGACGGATACATTCGCGCGCTATTTGCAGCCGGAGCGATTATTGCAGCCCTCCGGATTCTCGGCGCATGCGCGGCTTGCGCCAATCCCTCCACAACACTGAAACTTAACACTGGCGAAACCCTTATAGGCGAAGTTGTCGCGCGCGACGACGATTTTGTGGAAATACAGAATTCCTACGCAAATATAAAAGTTCCCACATGCATAATTGTGGACGAAACCACCGACGCGCCAGAAGAAGTCGCTGTGGTGCCTATAGACAGAAGCGGCGACCAATCTTCAGATTCAAACGATGCGAACAGCGAAGAATGGCGGCCGTTTTTTGGCGCTGAAAAATCAGTCATAGGCAGAAATAACCCAATATACAGAGGATTTAAGGAATTTACCGACGAATATAGGCAATTTTTGGAGCAAATTCTCCCCGAAGGCCTAGAGATGAAAATTACCGCAGGAATATCCAATGAAATTTCCACGCTTAGAAAAAACAGTTATTATTTCTCCGGCTATGCTACAAAAGAGTGGAAAACAATGAGTTTTTCCGCCAGCGGATTCTACAATTATGAATGGCAAAAAACCTTCGACGGCGTTGAGAGTGTAGTCACCGACAAGTACGGCGCAAACGCCTCATACAAATGGAATTTTCTAGATTCTCCAGAGAACAATTACAATTCCGGATGGTATTTTACCACTATGTCCTCTTACAGGCACGACTCCATAAAGGGAATAGAATTGCAAGTGGATTCCAGCATCGGCTTGGGATACGACTTTAAAATACCGTCGATAGGGTTGGAATGGTCAGTGTCCGCCGGCCCTGGAGGAAGATATTTGGACGCCGCCGACTACGACAGGCACTACATCCCAATGCTTTTTCTTTCAGAAAACCTCACCTGGGATATTACTGACCTATTGCGACTGGAACACCAGGGATATTTCGGCATGGATTTGGAAACCGCAAAAAGCGGAACTGCATATGTCATGGTGGGCTTGGTTTTCGCCCCCAAAGAAGTCGTCTCCATTGCGCTCAGGCTTACAAATGATTTCGACACGATTAACTCGTCTTTAGCCATTAAAAACGAACAAAAATTAATTTTGTCCATAGAAATACCTCTAGACGGCAAGAAATCGGATGCGTCAAGCGGCAATTAGAAAATCAAGCCTAGCGAAATATTTACCGGAAAAGAAATTAAGTTTCGCGCCGTTTAAATCCCTCAACGCGATAACTATCCAAATTTTAACCGCATAATCCAAAATTCTTTGCCAGCCCCCCCAAAAGCCACCGGCATGCGCAAGCTCCGTTTCAATGATATATAAAAGGGCTTTTCCGGCTATTAAAAAACTCCGGCAGGATTAAACAACGCAATGATTACCTAGACAGCATACCTCAAACATTCCGGCCGAGGCTTGGAAACGGCACCCGCCGGCACCCTGGGATATTAACAACACCACAATATAAAAATATCCGCCAACCGCGCGAGAATTCCTTAAAAATGTCTGCATCGGCTGGCGGATATGAAAAAATCTAGGGCAATAATATTTAATCGAGCTTCTTTATTATATTATCCTCCTGCCACTTGAAATATTTTTCATCGAGTTCCATGGCGTCAACGGGCGTTTTATAATCGTAATCGGCAGGAATTATTCCACACTTTTGCAGTACTTTTATGTAGCCTTTTGTGGGAAAGAAGTTTTTCTCTGTTTGGAATGGCGAAGTCTTTTTCATATGTTCCGAAACTTCGCGTATGCCGGAAAGCATCTTCTTATATTCGTAGTCGTTTTTATCTCTAAACACAATTGGATGCGATTTTTTTTCGACCCCCTCAGCCAAACCTCCGTGTTCCTTTGCCAGCGGAACTAGCAATACCACCGATTCCTCCGGTGTAGTTAAATTATAAAGCACGTCGCGGATATACTTGCTATCGGTAAAACCGCCTTTGCCATCTGGCTTGCGCAGCTTTTGATATGGATTCCACCAAAATGCCGCTGGTTTTGAATTTGGCTCTTTGTGGCATTTTCCGCAAATGGCATACACCACATCGTTTATTTTGCGGACTGAATCTGGAATATCCGCCTCAACAACCCACGAACCGCCTTCATAGTCGTTGTGCAAGAATCCGGTTCCCGCCATGGCGTATGTGCCCACTTGGAACGAACCTGTATCCAGCCAAGCGCGCAAAAGGTTCAAATCTTTCTGCTCAAATTTTTCGTTGTGGTGGCCTCCCTCCGCTTTCCTCATCAATTTGCTTCCGCCAGAGCCGAAAGTGTAGGGAGACTGGTTGCCCCATTTGTTAAATCCGGTATTGAGCTGGCCGTACACCGCAAGGACAAAACGCGACTGGATATAATGCGGGCTTAAGTCTCCGGTCATGATTACTCCGGCGTTGGCGTTGCGCGGATTATGGCATTTGACGCAATACTTGTCGAAAAGCGGCTGGATGTGGCGCATATAGTCTATCATTTGCGGCACGCCGTCGATTTTTTCTATTTTTGAAAGCTTGCCATACGCCATTGGATTTGCCTGTTTGCGAATAGGCGCTTCGGTTCTTCGCTCGTGGCAGCCTATGCAGCTTGTGGAAGTTCCAGGTGCGAAGCCAGTGAAACTTTGCATGCGCTTTACGGCATTTCCGTTTTCGTCGAGAGCCACAAACGCCAAAGCCTTGCTTGCTGGAACCTCAAAGAACGCTGATCCGTCCGGATAGACGGGAACAGTTCCCAAAACCTTTTCAAGCGCAAATCCGCCTTGAAAATTTATGGGGTGGAATCCGCCGTGGTAATGCACGGGCTCTGGCAGCATCTGGGTTATCATTAATTTTTTTATTGTACCCCTTTTTACATCCGCCATTTTGCGCCCATGATAGACATCCTGCATAAACACGGTAGCTGTCTTTTGCGAGAAATCAGCCATATCGGGACGCATTTGCGGAGCTTTCCGCGGCGCCAGAGGCTGCGGGTTGCGAATTAAAACTTTACATTTTGGGACCCTTCCCTGCTTGTTCTGAACCACGGTATAATACGTCTCTACGTCGGTCTTCAATAAGTCTTCGGGAAGCGGGAAAGAATCGTAAAACTGCCCGCCCTCGCTCATGACGACAATTTTTTCTCCGTCGGTGGCGAGGGTTAAATTTCCCTTTAGCGGATACGGGTCGTAATAGCGCGGATGGTATTCGCCGCTGACAAATTCAAACGCATGCGGATCGCTCGGGTCAAACGGCGCGACAGCGCGGGCTATATTGCCGCAATGGTCCTTCATGCCGTGCCCAGGAGCGAGAGTAAACAATATGCCATCCTTGTCAGGAAGCGGCTTTGCGGCTATATAAAGGCCTCCGGGCTTTTCATTTCCCAAGTAAATCATGTCGCCGTAGCCGTCTGGGCCGATGGTCCAAAGGTTGTGGTATCCAAGCTGCGTGCGGTGGTTATAGTCCCAGCGCATGTATATTATTCTGCCGTCGGGCATAATTTCTGGGCGGTTGTCAACGTCGGGATTGACCGTTATGCATGCGATAAAATTCTCCTCTCTAAACCATCTGTGCAGATTGGATACTGGAACGTAGAAGCACTGTACGGTTTTGTTGAGGCGGTCCGACGTATAAAGAATATCGCCGTTGGGCATGTAGCAAGGCTCTATATCGTTCCAATTTCCGGCAAACGGCAACTTTGTCAAATTCTTTCCATCGACCCCTATTTCGTAAATATGGAACAAATCGTCGTCGCCCTTGCGGTATGAAAAAATTATCTTTTTACCGTCGTATGAAACTTGGGGATCGCGAACGCACCCTTTAGGGTCGTCAATCAAATAGCGTATTTTCCCAGTTTTTAGGTTATAGACGGCAAGTTTGCCGCCCAATCGGCTGAATAGCTCCTGGTTAAAATGCCTGTCGATTTGCGGAATGCCCGTATCGGAACACACGCTCTTGCCGTAGTTTGCGTACCAATGCCAATCCCTGCCGTTGCCGCGCGTGCAGAATACGATTTCCTCTGTTCCCATTGCCTCTATAGCCTTTGCGGGAAGTTCGGCGCGCCTGTCGGGAATCTTGGGCATATCAGGATTGTCGGATAATTCCAGCCAATCGTATGTTGCCCAAATTTTCATCCTAGTTTTACGGTTGAAATCCGGAGTTATCTCCAAGACGTTTTTTGTGCCGTCTTTCTTCAGAAGTTCGGCGGGAATTTTTATAGGTTCGACCGAGCTTGGCACACCCCAAGTCAGCGGGAAAGATAAAAGGTTTGCGCCCGCAGGGGCGTAGAAACCGCCGTTTCGCCATCCGAATTTATATATGCCGCCCCGCGCCCCGACGGGCTTGCCGTTTAGGGAAACTTTCATGGAAAAGCCTACGGTAGGGGCGGAATCCGTAAAGCCCATTTTAAAGTAATACCCAGACTTGGAAATGTTCTTCGGCGTATCGAACTCTATTTTAAAAGATTTAGGCTCCACACCTACTCCCGCCCATTCGCAGTTTGCAACCGGATGCACAAAAGGCCAGTCTCTGTCATTAGACTTGCCGGCAGTATATACTACCGGTTTTGAAAAGAATTTTTTAGCTCCGTCTATATCCCTAAAACTGCGGTGCTCCTCGTCGTATCCCGACTCGTAGCGGTGGCGGTCGTCGCCTAAATTTCTAAAAAGCCTAAATTCCGAAGAATAGCCGTCGGGATTGCCTATCTTAAAAACAGAAGCCGATTGAACGGCAAGAGGCGCCGCTAGAAACGCAAAAAAAAGGAACTTCTCCACCATATATTTCATAAAATGCCAGCGTTTTGATTTTTACATAGTTTTTTCGATAAGAAATTTTCCCTTAGGGGCAGTTCCGCGCCACAAACCGCCGCCTAGGCTCTCGAAGGAAGTCGAACCGCTAGCAGGCCTGCCATCGGCTAGGTATATTACAAACTCTCCACCGTCGCGTATTTCAAGTTCGCAAGCGGATTTCCCACACTTTACAAAATCAACTGCCGCAGGAGAGAGAAATTTTTCCGAAGCCCCGAATACCGCCCATCCGTTTGATATAGGAGCCATAAGCAAAAGCTTCCCCTCAAGCGGACGCTCAAGCACAAACTTTATTTCCCGGTCCAGCTTTCCGCCTTTTTTGGCGTACCAATCGTAATATGCAAGCCCTTCTTGCGGAATTTCAAAATTGGTCTCTTCGGGCATCATTGAACCGGCGTAAATATAATCCGCCGGGGAAATTTGGGAATTTTGGGGAATCGGGGAATCCGAATTAACCTGGAGTTCCGGAGTTGTCAGGCTCATGCCGTTTGAAAACTTCGGGTTTTTGTCTGGATATTGGCAGAGATTGTGCAGCATTACCGCGGCGCATCCGTTTTTTAGGGGCGCTATCACACGGTATGAATGTTTCCTGTTTGAAAGCGGCTTTGAAAATATGCTGTCGGGCAGCGGGACGGCGGGCGCAAGGGGGCGCAGTATCTCTCCGTCTTCAAAACAAAGGCGCATTATAAGCTCTTTCACAAAATCTTCGGGAGCGTCGGACAAATAGACAGGGGCGGCAGATAGAGCCTTCGATATTGCCATGTCGCGCGCGGATGCCGCATCGCTGGAGTGGAACATGTCATGGTCTGGATAAAAAACGTGGGACAGCCATATTGAATTTTGATAGGACTGGTACAAGTGCGACTTCGCAGTGTTCGGCTTTCCTTTAAAATAGTCCACAGAACATCTTATGACAGCACTCTCCGACGAATTAAAAAATGTGGCTCCGTTGTGCGCCATACAGTTTATTATTCCGTCAAGACGCTCCCCGCAGGCATCTTCGAGCGCGCGAGAGCACCAAGTGTTGGCGCGCACGGCATTTGGCTGGTTTTTAAAATGGCGGATAAACCCCGTTTGCACGTCTATCTTAACGAAGTCGAATCCAGAGTCTGCAACCGACCCGATGAAGGCGCCGTAAAAAGCTTCTGCGTCATCAGCCGACTTTCCCGGCATCAAAACACCGTCTGAAATTTTTACAAGCGACTTGTTCAAGCCTCCCAAATCGTTCTCCGGCGATATTCCATTCCACAAGCCGTAGTAGCAGTGCCAGAGCCCAAACCATTTTACTCCGTCGGGATTGCGCTTTTTTATAAGAGGCTCCCATCCGTCGGGAAATTTTTTTGGATCTGGAGAAAAACTTTTCAAGCGGAGCTTTTCCTGGGTTTGAAACCCGTCGTCAACAAGCACCCACCTTATGGGGACGCCGCTCGAATGGATCTTGTCAACTGCCTCGCACAACAGGTTTGAATCTATGTCCTTATGGTATTGTTCCCAGCTGCACCACCCTAGATATTTGAAAGGCTCTGGATATTCCTTTTGGGAAACCAGTTTCATTTTTCCCTTCAGATCCGGCATATTTGCCGCTATTTCCCACGCGCGCCGCACAGCTCTGTAAGGATTCTTATCGCGCGCCCAAACCAAAAGAGGAAAATCTCCGCAAAGTTTTTCAGTGCCGAAATTGGAAGCTTTTATCCGCAGAATATTGTCCTTGTCCGCATACAGCCAAGCCATCGATTCCCCGGCTGTAATCGGGAGCAAAGCAAGATACCCGCCGCCGGAAAGTTTTAATAGCGCGTACTGTCCGTTGCGACCCGCGCCTTGATATACAGCGTCCTGCGACGGAGACTTGTCGAATTCGGCAGAAAAATCCGAGTCCACAATCCACGGATTAAGCCTGTTTGCGGTATAAGGGAACGCCTCCGAATACATTGAATCCGCCGCCGCAAACCACATTTTATCAAACTTAGGAATTTCCAACTTTGCGCTGTAATCAACCTTTTCCCCCGGCTTCTTATCCGACTTGAAATCCTTTACTTTTGCGTACCCCCCGCAAGACGACGCTATTTTCACAGTCCCTGGGACGGACAATACTTCCGCCGACCTGTCCATTTCTTCGCCACCGAAGAATCCCGCACATGCCGACAATGCCCAAATAGAGCCAACGCCCAATACTGAAATTGAAAAATGAAAAAAATTCCCCTTTGTGCATTTCATATAAATAACCCTATGCGCCGAAAAAACGGGGTTTATATGCATACATCTTAATCACATACAGGGGGAATTGTCAACAAGCTTATATCTGGTCGTAAAACTTTTTAGCCTCCAGATATATTTGGGAATTTTTATCTTTTGCGCGGCGGAAGTACTCAACCAGAGTCGCGTTGGCGTCGCGGCGAAGCTTCAGCGAATATAGCGCCCGGGCGTCGTAATAATATGCTCTAGAGCCCCAGTACTCAAACTTGAAATATCCCACGAAAACCCTCTGAAAGTATGCGTGGGCCTTTCCCCATTCGCCCTGTTCGTACCAGCAAAGACCAATCTTGTAAAGCGACTCCGCCTGGGGTTCCCCCCTGCACTCCTTGCTCATGGCGATTTTCAAATAAAGATGGCAGGCGTCGTCATATTTTTTTTGAAGGCGCAACGCGTCGGCGCGCAACATTACAACCGGATAGACCAGCCCTATGTCCGGAGGCGCCAGCATTTGGGCGTCTTTGGCGTAAACTTCCGCTGAGGCGTAATTCTTATTTTTATACTCTATTTTTGCCAACTCGAACGCCGCGCGCCACGCAAACGGAGACGTTCTAAACTCTTTTGCGGCGGACTTCAAAAGTTCAGCGTCTATTTTGCCGCCCTGAGCAGCAAGCTCCGCCTGAGCCAATAAGCTTATTTCCGACTGCGGCTGCGACACCGTCCTTCCGGAAGCTATTTCCACGCGCGCCTTAGCCGCTGGAGACGACGCCGCAAGCTTTGACAAATCCAGCGACTTTGCAAGAGGCATGCCTCTTGCAAAGGAATCTGCGAACATATCCGCGCCGATTGAATCTTTTTTTTCAAAGCCATCAGCCAGCATTTTTTCAAGCGCCTTTTTGGCGCCGTCTTTATTGCCCGACTCGTAAAGCGCGTCGGCGTAAAGATAGGCAAGCTGCGAGTCTCCGTCCGCAATTTTAGGATTCGCCTCCACCTCCGAAATTGCCCCTTTCCAATCGGCGTTGGCAATCGCAAATTTTACGTACTGCAAAAGCGCGGATTTTTTTATTTCTTCGGGCGCGGATTTTATCGCGGCGGCGAAATATTTATAAGCTGCATCGTCTCCGCTGTTGGCTGCAATCGCGCCCAAATAGTACGCAGACGCCCCCAATGTTTGCGGATCTGCGTCCTTGACATTTATAAACATCTGCCGCGCCGAGTCATAGTCTCCGCGCAGAAAAAACTCCACACCCTTTTTCATAAACTCCTGCGCGCTCTCGGCACACGCAAAAAGCGGGAAAATCAACAAAAGAATCACTGCTGAACGTATTCGCATAAAAGCTTCCTTAATTCGTCGATGGAATTTACAGTTTTCAACCCGGCGCGCAACCTTTTAAATCCTTCGGCATTTTTTAAAAAACGCATAATCTGGCTTCTTGCGTGGGTCAAATTTTCGGAAGATATCCCGGAATAATTTCCCGAAGCCACAAGTTCCGCATATCGCAAAGCCAGCCTTGCGCGCTCTGAGGCCGAAGGCTCTTCCGGAACGGCGCCAGGATTTTTCAAGCGCGATTTCATTTGCGAAAATATCCAAGGATTGCCGAGAGCCGCCCGCCCTATCATAAAACCCAAGCAAGGCGATTCCGCAAGCCTCTCTGAAGAAAGCTTCTCAACAGACCCGTTCCCTATTACCGGAATTTCCAGAGAGCGCGCCGTAAGCTCTATTAAATCCCAGTCCGCTTCCCCCTCGTACCCTTGAGCTTTTGTTCTGCCGTGCACCGTCAACATCCGCACGCCAGAATCTTGAAGCATTTTTGCGGCGTCGGGCAAGACGATAGAATCGGCGCTCCATCCCGTCCTTATTTTTGCGGTCAGCGGCAAATCTCCAAGCGCGTCCGCCATTGCGCGCGCAATTCTTGCCATCTGCGGAGGATTCTTTAAAAGGGCGCTTCCTGCACCGGACTTTACGGCATTGGGCGCCGGGCATCCGAAATTTATGTCGATAAAATCCGGATGCAACAAATCTTTCACTGCGACAGCGGCTTCTGCCATCTCGCTGGGGTCGGAGCCAAAAATTTGAATTCCCACAGGGCGCTCGCAATCTTCGATTCTGAGCTTTTCCAAAACCCTTTCCGCGCCGCTTAATACGGCGCGGCTGTAAACGAATTCGCTGACGACCCCGTCGGCGCCATACTCCCTAAATATCTTCCTGCACGCCCCGTTGGTATATCCCGCCATAGGCGCCAAAAAAAGAAAATTCTTTTTGAGGAAATTCATCAGGCTATAAAACCCTGCGCCAATTTTACCAGATACACTCCAACATTATAAGTTGCGTGCGCTATTATGCACGGCAATAGGGAGCGGTTTGAGTTTTGCGGCATAAACCTCAAAAGGTAAAATAAAACAGAACATTCAAAAATGGAAACTGTGCTCATCACAGGCTGTGCGGAAAAATCCCAAACCCATACTCCGTCGAGAAGCGAGGCTCCTTCAGGGATTTCATAGTTCCATACAAATGGATGCGCCAATGCGAACAATAACGAAAAAAACAGCATGCTTGCCCCAAGCGCAAGCTTTATTTTGAACCACAAGATACCCTCGAAAAATCAACTCCTCCACAAATGCAGCCGCAATCCATGAAAATATAGCCCAATGTGAAAACGAAGTCTGTTCAGAAACTACCCCCAAAGAATATTCAGTCCATACGTGGAGAGCCAACAACCCAACTGCGGCAACCGCCCCCCATAAGCAGTATTTTGCCGGCACCGGCGCAGCGCCGGCAAACGCCCCGCGGCGAACTTTGCCGCCGCTCTTTTTGAAATAGCGCAAGTCGTCCCACCACATATAAAAAAGGTAGGCCGAAACCGCGAACATAAATACGGAGAAAATTTGGTCGTCCTGGAACATTTTCTTGGATAAATTAAAAAATTTCGGAATAAAATATTATTACAAACTGCAAAGCGAAAAAAATTGCGACAAGAGCGTAAACAAACATTACAAACCTGTCTTTGCGGAACTTTGCCTGCCTCGGCATATTATTGTCTTTTAAGTCTTTCATAAAAATTCGGTTTTGTTTTTAACAGAAAATCTCTGTTAGTGCAACCAGTATTGTAGCGATTTTTAACTATGCCAGCCTAAAAAAATTAGCGATGAATAAATATAAAGCCGCGCTCCTCCCCCAGCAAAAAATGCGCCGGCAAACCTGCGGGCACTCTAAATATATGCCCAAAATTCTAATGCGCTACTTTCTTGGTTCATCCAGTGTCAAAATCCAGGCTTTTGCGAATTGGCAATGCTTTTGCGCACGTATAAATAGAGCTATCTGTACAAAAACGTAATAAATTATAAAAATTTCTAAAAAAAGTGTTGCAAGAGACAAACTGCTTGAAATAATCGAAGGTAATTTTTAATTAACCTAAATAGTAATAGAAAGAAATAACAATGGCAATCAAAGTAGGCATTAACGGTTTTGGCCGTATTGGCCGCATGGTTTTCCGCGCTGCTGTGGAAAACTTTGCAAACGATATTGAGATCGTCGGCATCAACGACCTCCTCGATCCCGATTATTTGGCATATATGCTCAAATACGACTCCGTACACGGAAGATTCGCAGGCGACGTGTCGGTTGAAGGCAGCAATCTCGTCGTAAACGGCAAAAAAATCCGCATTACGGCCGAAAAAGACCCCGCTAATTTGAAGTGGGACGAAGTAGACGCCGATGTAGTTGTTGAATCAACCGGTTTCTTCCTTACAGAAGAATTGGCTTCCGCGCACCTCAAAGCCGGCGCAAAGAAAGTCATCATGTCTGCTCCCTCAAAGGACGGCACACCGATGTTCGTATACGGCGTAAATGACAAAACTTATGCAGGCCAGAAAATTATTTCCAACGCTTCCTGCACAACGAACTGCTTGGCTCCCATTTCCAAGGTTCTCAATGACAAGTTCGGCATCAAGCGCGGTTTGATGACAACCGTTCACGCGACAACCGCAACCCAGAAGACTGTTGACGGTCCTTCAAAGAAAGACTGGCGCGGCGGACGCGGAATTCTTGAAAACATAATTCCGTCTTCTACAGGAGCTGCAAAGGCGGTCGGCAAGGTTCTCCCCGAACTCAACGGCAAACTCACTGGTATGTCGATGCGCGTTCCAACCTCCGACGTTTCTGTCGTAGACCTCACCGTCGAGCTCAACAAGGAATGCACCTACGAAGAAATCTGCGCGGCTATGAAAGAAGCTTCCGAAGGCGAACTCAAGGGAATCCTCGGATACACGGAAGACGCAGTAGTTTCCACTGACTTCCGCAACTGCCCGAAGACCTCCATCTTCGACGCCAAGGCCGGCATCCAGCTCGACCCGACTTTCGTCAAGGTCGTTTCCTGGTACGACAACGAATGGGGCTACTCCAACAAAGTCTTGGAAATGGCCCGCGTAATCGCCAAGTAAGGGCGGAACGCATTAACGCAGGAATGCTCCGCGCATTCCTGCGCAAAAACGGGCGCGCTTTCACGGCGCGCCTTTTTTTTGCGCCCACGCCGCATAGAGCCTGCAAAACCGCCGGTTTACCCGCATTCGATAAAGCAAAAAAATCCCATGAATTCCCCGCGATAAAGTCGCGGCCATGCAGAACGGGCGCGCGTTTGCGGCGCATTCTATCCTGCGCGGCCGCCTATTGGCGGTACGCAATAAAATTTCATTAAAAAGAAAAATTCCCCGGCCTCGCCAAGCCAGGGGAAATAAAAAAACGGGGCGCTTTTGCCCCTTATTTTCCATTTTCCCGGGCGGTATTCGGGCGCCGAATAAATTAACTGTTTACCGTTTTTTGCCGGAATTGCCTCTTGAAAGCTTTTGCAAATGCCTTTAATTGTTTTTCCATGAAAAAAATCGCATTTGCATTGCTCGCCGCCCATCTCGCCGCGCTTGCGGCTAACGCCGAAATAAAAATCCCAAAAAGCGCGGAGGAGGACTCCAGCAAAGTGATGTCCCAAAAGTATTGGGATCTGTGGAATCCCGAGGTCCAGAAGAAAATAGACGCCGACATCGAGGCCAACCGCAAGGCTGACGCCTCATTCAAAGTCGGGGAAATCGAAAAGGGCTCAAAAGTCCGCGTCGAGCAGATTTCCCACGAATTTTTCTTCGGGGCGCACATATTCAATTTCGACCAGCTCGGCGATAAAACGCTCAACGCCAAATACAGGTCGCTCTTCGGCACGCTCTTCAACTCCGCCACCGTCGCGTTTTACTGGGACAAATTTGAGATGCAGGACGGCCGCCCCCGCTACCGCGGCGAGTATTGGGATTCTCAGGAATTTTGGGAAAAGTGCGGGGACCCCAAAGAGCAAATCCATTGGCGCCGCCCTCCGACTGACCCCGTAATCGATTTCCTGAAAGCCAGGGGCGTGCGCGTCCACGGGCACACGCTCGTCTGGGGCAACCGCTCGTACAGCATTCCCGCATGGCTCTTCGACAAATGCGCCGAGGGCGGCGAGAAGGAAAAGCTCGCAAAGATACTGAAATCGCCAATCAGGCGCGACGTAAAAAACGTCCCCGAACAATACACCGATTTCTACCGCAAGATGACCTCAGAAGAGTTCGACAAATACATGCCGAATTTCGGGCGCAATTTTGAAAAGGCGTTCGCCAAGCGCATCGCGGAACTCGCGGAATACTACGGCGGCAGAGTCGACAGCTGGGACGTCGTAAACGAGAGCCTCCAGGAATTTGCCGAGGGAAGCATGAACGCCGGCGGGGTATTCTGCAAAAACCCCCGCTACGGCTTTATGCCCGCCGACTACACGTTCAAGGGCTTCCGTGAAGCGCAAAAGCGCTTTCCCGAAAGCGTAAAACTCAACATAAACGAAAATCCCTACGGGCCGTTTTACCTCGACAAATACGGCGAACAAATAAAAGACCTCGTCTCGCGCGGGTGCAAAATCGACATAGTAGGCTGGCAGATGCACATTTTCGACCCCGCGATAATCGGCGCCATCGCAAACGGAGACGAGCCCAAAAACGCCTCCTACGAAATGCACATGCGCAAAGTCACCCCGAAGCAAATCTGGGAGGATTTCCAAAAGATAGGCGCCGCCGGCAAGCCGATACATATGAGCGAAATCACCATCTCCGCCCCCGACGACACCGAGCGCGGGCGCATGGTACAGGCGATAGTCGCCAGAAACCTCTATAGAATCTGGTTCAGCCAAAAGCCCTCAATGGGCATTACGTGGTGGAATGTGCTCGACGACTGCGGCGCCCCGAAAGAACCCGCCATATCGGGGCTTTTCACGCGCGGAATGAACCCCAAGCCCGCCTTTTTCGCCCTCGACGAGCTAATCAACAAGGAGTGGAAAACGAGCCTCGACGCCCTTCCCGACGCTAACGGCGACATAAAATTCCGCGGATTCAGGGGGAAGTACAGAATATCGTGGAAATCTCCGGACGGCTCGGAAAAATTCGCATACTATAATTTGAAATAGCTTTTTTGCCGCGCGCGCCCGCCAAAAATTTTCCGAACCCGACCGCGGCGGAGGAAAAATTTTGGCGGGACAAATTTTCGGGGCGAAAAACGCCGCCCCGAGCCCGCAAACGGCAAATTGCCGGACGCGCGCCGGAACATTTGCGGCGGTCACCGCGGCGGAATTTCATTGACGCTGCTATTGGAAGTTCATGAAAAAGCTGATTTGTCCGCCCGCTATCCTGTTTTTTGCCTCCGCCGCCTTTTGCGGCGGCGTTTCCGAAATCGTCGGCGACGTCTCAATGCCGCCGCCGGACGACATATCCCAAAAATTTCCCTACGGCATAACGGCGAAAACCCCTCCATACCTGTAAAAAATCATAAACAAAAAAGGAAGGGCGCCGTACCGCATCAATCTGCGCATATTCCAGGGCTGCCCCACGATAGAGGTCTCCGACGGCGGAAGGCTTTGGGCGGCGTATTTCGGCAGCAACGAGCAAATTGAGGGCGGCGAAAGATTTTCCCCGAAAGACAAAATATTCGCCCACCAGCCCAACGAGACAATACACGCCGCGCAATTCGCGGTGGTTTCGACGAGCTCCGACGGGGGAAAGTCATGGAAGGAAGTGTTCGTGTTCGACCCCTCGAAGGTTCTCAACGGCTCGTCGAGCGACCCGCTGCTCTGGAAGGACGCCGACGGAAAGATACGCTTTACGGTCGTCAGAAACATGAGCGTGGGCGACAGGCAAATCGGCCCGACCGCGACTTGGGAATTTGTGATGCTTGATCAGGAAAGCGAAAATACCGGCTGGTCGGCTCCGAGGCTAGTAAGCAAAAGCAATGTATCAGTAATGAAGCCTCTCGTATTCCCAGACGGGTCGGTCTTGCGTCCCGGAGACAATTACTCCGGATGGGGAAATCCAAAGAAAGCGTTTTTTATAAAGGAATCGCGCGACGGAAAAGTGGAATTTGCCGCCCCCATAAACAATCCAAAATTAAGTTTTGCCGAACAATCGGTAATACGCCGTAAAGATGGATCGCTTTTTACGACTTTGAGGCGCCAAGCCTTCAATCCCATAACCGGATACGAATCGCGCGACGGCGGAAAAACTTGGAAGGAAGTCGGCTTTCCAGAAAAAGTTTCAGTAGATACAAAAGCCGTACTGTTTAAAGCGAAATCCGGAAACGTAATACTAGTGGCAAACGACGCGCAAATTCTAAAAATTGAGAACGGCAAGCCCACCTTTAAAGAAGTTCGCGATATTGACGGTAAAATCGTGGCTCCAAACGGGACTAGAACATGTATGACAGCCTTTATCAGCTACGACGACGGCAAAACATTCCCAAAGAAAATTCTGCTAGACGAACGTTCCACAAGCTATCCGTCTGTATGCGAGTACGAAGGATTCTTATACATAGCCTACGATCATTCGCGCTCTGAATACAAGAAACAGGAAATTCTGCTGGCAAAAATAACCGAAGCCGACATAGAAGCCGGGAAACTTGTCACTCCCGGATCGGAATTGAAGATGGAAATATCATCTCCGTCAAAACACGGCGGAGGAGTCAGAAAAGACGACACCCTCCTGTAAAATCCAGCCAATTGAATCGAAATGAGATATCCGCAAAAAATGCGGATATTTTTTTTGCGGGCAGCCAAGGCTTTAATTTTTATTTCCATGCAAATTATTTCCTTACGCAATCGCTTGAAAAAACTTTATGTAAAGCCCCCCCAAAAAAAGCCGAGACGCATTTGTGCGAACAGAGAAACAACTCTTTTTTATCATATTTTTTAAAAAACTTGCAATCCGTCAAGCGCCGTACATTATTATCCGATATTTTTATAGAACTCTAACAGCAAAAATTATGTCACAAATAAAAACTATCAAGGACGTCGATCTCAAAGGCAAAAAAGTCTTTGTGCGCGTTGATTTCAACGTTCCGTTCGACTCAAAAGGCGAAATTAGCGACGATACCCGCATTGTTGCGGCATTGCCCACTATAAACTATCTCATTGACGAAGGCGCGAAAGTCGTATTGACAAGCCATCTTGGAAGGCCGAAGAGCAAAGCTGACACCCAGTTCTCACTCGCTCCCGTGGCAAAAGCCTTGTCCGAAAAGTTGGGGAAAACCGTAACATTTGTGGACGACTGCATCGGAGACAAAGTAAAATCCGCATGCGAAAAAATGAATCCTGGAGACGTAGTTTTGCTTGAAAACTCGCGCTTCTATCCGGAAGAAAAGAAAAACGACCCTGAATTTGCAAAGAAGCTTGTCGAAGATACCGGAGCCGAAGCTTATGTAAACGATGCCTTCGGGACTGCCCACCGCGCCCACGCGACTACTGCCGGAGTGGCGGCCTACGTTCCGGTAAAAGTTGCAGGCCTCCTAATTGAGAGAGAATTGGAATACTTGGGCTCTAAAACAGAAAATCCGGAGCGCCCCTTCACCGTCATTCTCGGCGGCTCAAAAGTATCCGATAAAATAACGGTAATAGACGCCCTTTTGGACAAGTGCGACGCAATGCTTATAGGCGGCGCCATGGCTTACACGTTTGCGTTGGCTCTCGGCAAAAAGACCGGAAACAGCCTGGTTGAAGCCGACAAGGTAGACCTCGCCAAGACAGCCCTTGAAAAAGCCCAGAAAAAGGGCGTAAAGTTCCTTTTGCCAATTGACAACCTCGTTGCCGATACAATCGACTTCGCAAACGGCTCTGTGGGAACCACGAAAGTTATGAAAGACATCGAAGACGGATGGACCGGCGTAGATATTGGGCCTGAAACAATTGAGCTTTACAGCAACCAGATTAAGAACAGCAAAACAATTCTCTGGAACGGCCCAATGGGAATATTTGAAATCAAGGCGTGCGCTGAAGGAACATTCGCAATAGCCAAGGCAATAGCAGAACAAAAAGGCGCCATAAGCATAATCGGCGGTGGAGATTCTGTAAAAGCCGTTAAGAAAAGCGGATATGCAAAGGATGTTTCCTTTATATCCACTGGCGGCGGAGCTTCGCTCGAATTCCTCGAAGGGAAAGAACTACCCGGAGTCGCCGTTCTGGACAAAAAGTGCTAGCGCCAAATAACGCACTGGCTCAAAACTAAAAAACAATAGAAAGTATTAAAATGGCACGTAAATATTTTATTGCTGGAAACTGGAAAATGAACAATACGGCAGCCGCAGCTGAAGCCCTCATAAAGGGAATTGTGGCTAAAATCGGCTCGCAAACTAAAGTAGATGTGGCAGTATGCCCGACATTTACCGCGCTAGACGCAGCAAGCAAGGCTTTGAAAGGTTCTACGGTAAAGCTCGGCGCCCAAAATATGTATACCAAAGCCAGCGGCGCCTACACGGGAGAAATCGCCGCCGACATGCTTAAAGAGTTCGATTGTTCTTACGTGATACTCGGGCACAGCGAGCGCCGCGAGTATTTCAAGGAATCCGACGAATTCATAAATGAAAAAGTCAAGGCCGTTTTGGCTGCTGGAATGAAGCCAATCCTTTGCGTAGGAGAAAAGCTCGAAGAACGCGAGGCGGGCAAGACAATATCTCTTGTCAGCGGACAAACAGAAAAAGGCCTGGCGGGAATTTCAAAAGAAGACGCCGAAAAAGTCGTAATCGCCTATGAACCCGTATGGGCGATAGGAACCGGCAAAACTGCGACCCCCGAGATGGCGCAGGAAGTTCATGCGGAAATCCGCAAAGTTCTCTCAAAACTTTTTGGAGAGGACACGGCTGAAAATATGCAAATTCTTTATGGAGGCTCCATGAAACCTGAAAATGCCGACGCCCTCCTAAAGGAAAAAGATATAGACGGAGGTCTTATCGGCGGAGCATCGCTAAAAGCCGACAGCTTTGCAGCGCTCGTTGAAAGCGCAGAAAAGCTTAGCTAGACGAATTAAAATTAAAAAAAAGAGGCAACGGATTTTTCCCGCTGCCTCTTTTTTTTTGGGTAGATTTTATGTCTTTTTGCCTGAAAAATGCATGCCTATATAAATAACGCTGAAGCTAGACAGAATTTCCCAAATTCCCGGAAGACGCCTTGCCCAAATAATCTCTATTTTACAAAGCGCAGCTCCAATATAAATCAAATTGTTCCCGCATAAGCAAAAGGCCTCCATGCGCGGCATTTTAAACAGCAGCCCAAAATAGCGGAAAATAGAAAATAAATGGGCGAAAAAGCTTGCAAGGCAGAGTATTTTTTGAGGTTATATAAACAAGGTCGGGCCCCATGCAATTGAGGACGCGCAAACCCCGCCAGATCCGGAAGGAAGCAACGGTAGCGACGATCCCAATGTGCCGTGGGTCGCCTGGCCCCCTGCCAAGGGGCTAAGCCATCTATGGCTTGTATGTGAAAATTTCTATGCCGCAATGAACGATATCGATAAATCCGCCAATCTTCCCAACCATGTGGCGATTATTATGGACGGAAACGGAAGATGGGCAAAGGAGCGTGGCAAGCCGCGCATAGACGGCCACATAGAAGGCTCTAAAAGAATAAGCGATGTTTTGTCGGCAGCCTCTGAATGCGGCGTGAAATATCTGACGCTCTACGCATTTTCATCCGAGAATTGGAATCGGCCAAAAGACGAGGTGGAGGCTCTAATGGATTTGCTAAAAAGCACCATAAAAGAACACGGCAAAGATTTTTTGCAAAATAAGATCCGTTTTCGAACAATCGGGAACATAAGCCAATTGCCTAAAGATTGCGCGGAATTGATAGATGATTTGGCTGAAAGAACAAAAAACTTCGATTCAGCAACTTTGATTTTAGCGTTAAACTACGGCTCCCGCGACGAAATATGCAGGGCAGTAAAAAATATAGTTAAGGACGCCTCAAACAAAAAGATATCAGAGCAAGATATAGATTGGACATCTGTATCGTCATATCTCGACACCGCAGGGATTCCCGATCCGGATCTTATGATACGCACATCCGGAGAGATGCGCCTCAGCAATTACCTAATGATGCAGGCCGCCTACGCCGAATTATATTTTACAAAAACCTATTGGCCGGATTTCGGCAAAGAAGAATTTATAAAGGCCGTTAAGGAATACCAGCGCCGCGAACGCCGCTACGGACTCACAACAGACCAATTGAAAAAATAACCATGTTTGCGCGCATTTTCAGCACTCTCGTTCTATGGACGATAACGGTTTTGGCGATAATATACCTTAAATCCCTCGGATGGGCCGCCATAATATGCGTTCTTTCGGCGGGCGCACTTTTTGAAACCTGCAAAATTTTAGATAAAATGGGAGTGTCAACGCTGTTAAAAACGGCTCAATTTTTAAATATAGGCATATTCACTGCCGCATGGGGGCTTTCGTATTTCGGACTTTTCCCTTTTGCAGGAGGAGCTGTTATGTACGCATTATGCTGCGGATTTCTAGCCGTTTCCATATTGCGACAACCATTCGGGGATTACGCCCGGAAATCGGTGTTCCCGACAATTCTTACGCTCACGGCAATTTCTTTCCCATTGCAATGGCTTGTCATATTAGGCGCCGAAATGCGCTCGGATATTTCGGAATATACAGGCATTGTGCTGGCAGTCTGGATATTAGCAGCCGCAAAATTCTCGGATGTGGGCGCGTATGTGATTGGAGCTGCGTTTGGAAGGCATAAAATGGCCGAGTCCATAAGCCCCAAAAAAACAATCGAAGGAGCTGTTGGGGGGCTGATTTCCTCGGCTGCGGTATCTATCCTGTTCGCATGCGGATTTGCGCACATTCTTCCTGAGCAGTTTACGCCTCTGGTGGCGGCAATTGGAGGCGCAATAATAGGGGCGGCAGCGATATTTTCAGACCTGCTTGAATCGGTTTTAAAGCGCACCGCAAAAGTCAAGGATTCCGGAAATTTCATTCCCGGAATTGGCGGCGCGCTCGATTTGGCTGACTCTCTTTTGCTAACAGCGCCAATAGGAACTTTGATAATTTCAATTCTTGTTTAAATTCGATGAAACAAAAAAAATTGGTAGTTTTAGGGGCGACGGGCTCTATCGGAGACAACACCATTCAAGTGGTTAGAGGCAATCCCGAGAGGCTGAAAATAATAGGCATAGCGGGGAAAAAGAATTTTGAAAAACTCGCAAAAATCGCGCGCGAATTTGATGTAAAAAACGTCGCCATTTACGACGAAGACGCTTTCAAAAGCGCAATGGAATCGGGGCTTTTCGCGCCCGATGTAAAGCTGTACTGCGGTTTTGAAGGGCTAATGGAAATTTCGGTTTTGCCTGAATGCGATATGCTTGTGGCTGCAGTTGTCGGAACGCAGGCGCTAAAACCGACGCTAGCCGCTATAAGCGCCGGCAAGGACATAGCCCTCGCTAACAAGGAGCTGCTTGTGATGGCCGGAAAATTCGTAATGGGATCTGCCCGCGAAAAAGGAGTGCAAATACTGCCGCTTGACAGCGAGCACAACGCTATTTTCCAATGCCTTTGCAGAGAAAGAAAATCAGATGTTGCAAAGCTTTTAATAACCGCAAGCGGCGGAATGTTCCGGGACTACACGCGCGAACAAATGCTTGCTATTACGCCCGCACAGGCCCTTAAGCATCCGAACTGGAACATGGGCCCCAAAGTTACGATAGACTCGTCGACCTTGGCAAACAAAGGCCTTGAAATAATAGAGGCAAAATGGCTGTTCGGCGTATCGCCCGACCAAATACAAGTGGTAGTGCAGAAACAAAGCCTGGTACACTCAATGGTTCAGTTTGTGGACGGTTCAATTTTAGCGCATATGTCGCCACCTTCCATGACTTTCGCTATATCACACAGCCTGCTCTTTCCAGAGCGCGGCAATTGCGTCTTTGCCCCATTAGACTTTACAAAACCAATATCAATAGACTTTCAACCGCCGGATACAAAACGCTTTCCATGCCTAGAGCACGCGTATGGAGCGCTTCGCGCGGGAGGAACTGCCACTACAACTTTTAACGCCTCAAATGAAGTAGCCGTCGCCGAATTTATCGCGGGAAGACTTCCTTGGATAAAAATCGCCGACGTAGTAGGAAAAACCCTTGAAAAATCGGAATTTTTCGATCCGCAAACTCTCGACGACGTCTTGTCGGCTGATTCCCATGCGCGCGCAGTGGCGCTTGAGATTGCCAAGAAAATGGAATAGCTAATATGGTTTCATATTCGGAAATATTTTCAAACACGTGGGCAATTATTTTGGTGCTGCTGTTCTTTGGCGGCTCTATATTTGTCCACGAGTTGGGGCATTTTCTTGCGGCAAAAGCACGCGGATTGAAAGTGCTGAGATTTTCGATAGGATTTGGCCCAAAACTTTTGGCATGGAAAGGCCGGGACGGATGCAAATATATGGTATCCCTCCTGCCCTTCGGAGGCTATGTGGCGCTTCCGCAACTGGCGGATATGGGCGCTCTCGAGGGAGGCGACGACTCTGAAGGAGACATGGAAATAATAAGAAAGCTTCCCAAAGCTTCTGTTTCCGACAAGATAATTGTAAGCGCCGCAGGGGCTTTTTTCAACATATTGTTTGCAGCAGCTTTGGCGGCTGTCGTATGGGCGGCAGGCATTCCCGAATCGCAAGCTTACAAAACAACCACAATAGGGTATGTTCCTGAAAAAATCACAGACGCTGGCGGCGTGGAATTAAAATCCCCCGCTTTCGAGTCCGGAATAAAAGCCGGGGATAAAATCGTTTCGATAGACGGAGTAAAAGTCGATAACTTCATGCAAATAATCGAACGCATTGCAATAGGCTCCGGGCGCGATAAGAACGGCAACCCATCAGCCGACGTAAAAATCGAACGCGACGGCAAAATAATGGATTTTAAACTGTCGCCGGTCTTAATAAAAACAAATACAGCCACTGGCGATAGCATAAGAATGATAGGAGTTTCGCCCGCAATGCAAATGAAGGTGGGCCAAGTAATGAAAAATTCCCCGGCCGAAAAATCCGGAGTAAAAAAAGGTGACGAAGTAATCGCCATAAACAACCAAAAGCTATATTCAAACCAGCAGCTCTCTGAAATTCTAGAAAAGCTCGAAGCCGGCAGCCAGGCTACTCTTAAAGTTTTGCGGTCAGGAAAAGAAACCGACCTAAAAATATTTCCCCAACCGGTAAAATTGACACACAGCCTGTGCCTCATAGAACTTCCGAAAAAAGAAGGGAGTATATCTGTGATAGCAACCCCTGCAAACCCGGCAAGCAAAACTTCGAACGCCTTTAATTTAAGGGTATTCGAGGTAAAAACTGAAAATGAAGCCCTGAAAAACATTCTCCCCGGATCGCTTCTCTACGAGATGGACGATAAACCCGTAAAATCGCTGTCCGACATAAACACAATCGTAAACGCGGTCTCGCCTAAGGGCCATGTAAAACTGTCAGTCGTAAAAGACGGGATATTTAAGGACTACTGGCTGCCGCGCGATTCGTCGTCGCGCATAATTCCGCCTAAAACAAAAATGATGCTAGGATACATGCTTGAAAATGTGGTGGTTGTAAGCCATCCCAATATTCTGGAGCAATTTTCCGACAGTATCGAGCGCACTTACAACGCGTTGTCTAGCCTCCTAAACCCCAAAAGCGACATAGGAATAAGCAGTTTGGCGGGTCCTGTGGACATTGGCAGGGTAATCTATAAACTCTCGCTCTCAGACTTCTCTTTGGTTTTGTCTTTTGCGGTGCTGCTAAATATAAACTTGGCGTTTCTAAACATGCTGCCGATTCCCGTTCTCGACGGGGGGCATATAATTTTTGCACTGCTAGAAAAATTGCGCGGAAAACCGTTGCCGCCAAATTTTTTCGCCGCAATTCAGGGAGGATTTTCGCTGTTGTTCATATCGCTAATGGTTTACGTCGTATATATAGGATTCGCCAGGTGGAAGGGCGACAGCGATATGGCGGCAGCCGATGAAATACAATCTGCGTACTACATAAAAGACATTTCTTTCAAAAGCCATGAATAACAACTATTGCCAATCAAGATTCAACTGCATAAAAAACCCAACATCCCAAATAGACGTCGGCGGGGTAAAAATAGGCGGAGACGCCCATATCGTAGTCCAGTCAATGACCAATACAAAGACACAGGATGTAGAGGCATCTGTAAAGCAGTGCATACAGCTGGCCGAAGCGGGATGCGAAATAATAAGGCTAACAGCCCAGAATCTTGATGCCGCGCGCGCGCTTAAAGACATTTCAAAGAAATTTAGGGCGGCCGGATTTGGCACGCCGCTTGTAGCCGATATACATTTTTTGCCCGCAACAGCAATGGAAGCCGTAGAGCACGTGGAAAAAATCCGCGTCAACCCCGGCAACTTCACAGATAAAAAACTTGACGGCAAACCCGACTATACTGACGCCGAATACGAAGCCGAACTCGACAAAGTCCGACAAAAGTTTACCCCGCTTGTCCTCCGCTGCAAAGAACTCGGAAGAGCTTTGCGCATAGGTACAAACCACGGCTCGCTTTCCGACAGAATCATACGCAGATACGGAGACACCTCCTACGGAATGGTAGAAGCCGCATTTGAGTTCGCGCGGATATGCCGCGACCTAAACTTCCATAACTTCTGCTTCTCTTTCAAAGCCAGCAACACCAGGATTATGACGCAAACATATAGGCTGGCTGTGAAAATGATGAAAGAGGAAGGTTTTTCCTATCCCCTGCACCTCGGAGTGACAGAGGCTGGATTTGGCACAGACGCGCGCATAAAAAGTTCAATGGGGATAGGAGGGTTGCTATTTGACGGAATCGGAGACACCATAAGAGTGTCGCTTACAGAGGATCCGGTTGAAGAAATACCGGTTGCAAAAGATCTCGCGCGCCTTGCAGAAAGCGTGCGCGCAAAAAAAGCAGCTGAACAATTTGACGAAAAAATAGATTTTTACTCCTACAACCGCCGGGAAAGCATTTGCATCGACTGCGGAACCGCAAAAATTGGCAAAGACAATGTTCCCGCCGTAGCGTCTTTCGGCAAAAGCCAAAAGGCGGACATACAACTAGACGGATCGCAGTCAGACAAAATAAAAATCAAGTCGTACGAGGCCTCGGAATCCGCAAAGCTTGCGCAGGACTTGAAAGAGTCTGTTATAGCGGCGCAAATAAAGACCAGAGACTTGGATAAATTTTCCGGTTCCCTAAACTCCGAAAACTTAATTTTAATAGCGCCCGCTCCAGAAGAAGGGCGCCACGCCGTTGGCGAAGCAAGAGCATTGGCTGCAAGACTAAAAGAGCTCTCCTCAAAAGCCCCGATCTGGCTTAAATTCGATTCATCCAAACTTGTAAATAAAGATTCCGATGAACTATCAAAACTTAACGAAGCCTCTATTTATATAGGTTCGATGCTGGCGGACGGAATAGGAGACATAGTATCTGTAGAAATTTCAGACGCGCCTGAAAAGAATGTCGCATACGCCCTTGGCATACTACAAGGCGCACGCGCGCGCAAGAGCAAAGCAGAATACATAGCCTGCCCAAGCTGCGGAAGGACCTTGTACAATATTCAAGAAGCCGTGGCAAAAATCGAAAAAGCAACATCGCATTTAAAAGACGTCACAATCGCCGTAATGGGATGCATCGTCAACGGACCTGGAGAAATGGCCGATGCAGACTTCGGATATGTCGGCGGCGCCCCGGGTAAAATAAACCTCTATAAAGGCAAAAAATGCATAGAGGTAAACATACCGCAGGAACAGTCTATCGAGCGCCTGGTTGAATTCATAAAAGCCGAAGGCAAATGGGTTGAACCCGACAAATAATGCAAAGCTCTAGAATTATTAACCGCCGACGGAAGCCGGCGGTTTTTGTTCATATTCCAGACAAAAATTCAACCAATTTTTTTGCCTAAAGACATTATATTTTAGCCCGCCAATCCATTAAAAAATAAGGCATCTAAATATTGTTCTGAGGCAAAAAAAACGCCTTTTTTAAACATTTAATTGTTGCAAGATTCCAATATATGAAATACTCTCTTTACAGAGTTGCGCGAAAATGGAATTCCGCCGGTTTTGCACAATAAAATCATTTGGATTCCGGATGGCAAAAAGGCGCTCTTTTATAAAAATTCCGGCCCCAAACGCCGGAAGTTTTTTCAATTTAACAAATAAATAACATATCCACACAACATGGCAGAAGACATAAAACCAAAAGACAATTACGATGCGTCAAAAATCCAGAAGCTAGAAGGCTTGGAGGGCGTCAGGAAACGCCCCGACATGTACATCGGAGACACTAACGAAAGAGGATTGCACCACTGCGTATTTGAAATCGTTGACAACTCAATCGACGAAGCCTTAGCCGGGTATTGCTCTCTTATAAAAGTGACAGTGCATCCCAATGGCGCATGCTCAATAGAGGATAATGGCCGAGGAATTCCTGTTGACATCCACCCAAAATACAAAATTCCGGCACTAGAGCTTGTAATGACAAATCTGCATGCAGGCGGAAAATTCGGCAAGGGCGCATACCAAGTTTCTGGGGGCCTCCACGGAGTAGGCGCAAAATGCGTAAACGCCGTAAGCGAATATTTCGAAGTTGAAGTGCGCAAAGGAGGAAAAATTTACAAGATGGAGTTCTCGCGCGGGAAGACGACAATGCCAATGACTGTCATAGGCAACACAAAAGGAACCGGCACAAAAATCACCTTCATTCCCGACCCCGAAATCTTTACCCTCACGCGCGAATTCAAATATGAGATTCTATCAAAACGCCTGCGCGAATTGGCGTTTCTCAATCCCGGAATAACGATTCACCTCGACGACGAACGCACCAATAAGCATGAAGAGTTCCGCTTTAAGAACGGAATATCCGAATACGTAACGTTCCTCAATAAAAATAAAAACACCATCCACGACAAAGTAATAGCCTTTTCAGGGGAATTTCCAGCAGCTGAAGGCAGCTCTGCAATGATTGTTGCCGATATCGCCATGCAGTACAACGACAGCTACAATGAGCAGGTTTACGCATACGCGAACTCCATCTTTAACGTTGAAGGCGGCACGCACCTAAGCGGATTTCGAACGGCTCTGACGCGCGTAATAAACAACTACGCAAAATCAAACAACCTTCTGAAAGACAAAGATCCCGCAATATCCGGGGATGACTGCCGTGAAGGGCTTACTGCGGTAATATCTGTAAAAGTGCCTGAGCCTAGGTTTGAAGGCCAGACAAAAACAAAGCTTTCCAACGGGGAAGTCGACGGAATAGTCCAAAAAATTGTAGGAGAAAAACTAAAATACGCATTTGAAACCCAGCCGAACGTCGCCAAGAAAATCATTGAAAAATGCATCATGGCTGCCCGCGCCCGCGATGCAGCAAGAAAAGCCCGCGAAACCGTTCGCAAAACTGTAATGACGTCCGGGGGATTGCCCGGAAAACTCGCCGACTGTTCAGAAAAGGACCCCGCCCTTTGCGAGCTTTACATCGTGGAAGGCGACTCCGCCGGCGGTTCGGCAAAAATGGGCAGGGACAGAAAATACCAGGCTATCCTCCCTATCAAAGGCAAAATATTGAATGTTGAGAAAGCCCGCTTGGACAAAGTCCTAAACAACCAGGAAATTAGAACCATCATTACCGCATGCGGAACCGGCATAGGGGAATCTGGAGAGGGTGCGTTCGACGGAGACAAGGCGCGCTACCATAAAGTCGTAATCATGACCGACGCCGATGTCGACGGCTCGCACATCAGGACGCTTCTCTTGACTTTCTTCTTCCGCCAAATGCGCGGGCTAATTGAACGGGGCTACGTTTACATAGCCCAGCCTCCGCTTTACCGCATCAAGCGCAAGAAGCGCGAACAGTACGTAATGAACGACGCAGAACTAAACAAGATACTTTTGGAGCTTGGATCGGAAGACGTGGTTTTGAAGCGGACGCGGGACGGATTTGAATTTCCCGCCCAAAAGATGGACAAGCTCGTCGAACTGCTCGCAAGAATGGAGACTCTCGGGCACGGCATTACCCGCTACGCATGTGATTTGTCCACATACCTCGACACAAATAAAGACGGAAAGCTTCCGAAATTTATCGCGCGCGTCCGCACGGGGAACAAAGAGGAGTTTAAGTTCCTGTTCAGCGAAGACGAACGCTCAAGCTTTTACATCCAATACGGCAATCCGGAAGACATATTTGAAGGCAACACAGTAAGGGAAGTTGTCGACGAAAACGGCGTAAAAGTCCAACAGCGCATAAACGTTTACGAAATATACGAAGCCCAACAGCTAGAAAAAATCTTGGCTGAAATTGCAAAAATGGGGCTTGTCGTAAAGTCGTACACGCCGACAGAAGAAGCGCGCTACACGCTCTCAGAAGGGGCTGACGCATCAGGCAAAAAAAGCGTAATAGAGCTTCATTCAATTCTGGAGCTGGTGGGCAAAATACGCGAGCTTGGCAAGCGCGGTCTTACAATACAACGGTATAAAGGGCTAGGCGAAATGAACGCAAAACAGCTCTTTGAGACGACGATGGATCCAAATAAACGCTCTTTCCTAAAAGTAAGCATAGAGGACGCAGCAGCGGCCGACGCAACTTTCTCGATGCTTATGGGAGAAGACGTTCCGATTCGCCGCGCATTCATAGAAGACAATGCGCTTAACGCATCATACCTAGACATATAAAAAAAGGATTTTTCAAATGTACACTGAAAACGAAAAAATAATAGATTCTAGCATAACGCAGATCATGCAAAGCGCGTACATCGACTATTCGATGTCGGTAATAGTATCGCGCGCCCTTCCCGACGTGCGCGACGGATTAAAGCCGGTACAGCGCCGCGTGCTATATGCTATGCTGCGCGAAGGGCTTTTGCACAACAGGGCTTTCGACAAATGCGCCGGCGTAATAGGTGAAGTTCTAAAGAATTACCACCCACACGGAGACTCGTCGGTCTACGACACACTTACGCGGCTCGCCCAAGACTGGGTAATGCGCTATCCTTTGGTCATTCCGCAAGGCAACTTCGGGTCGATAGAAGGAGACTCACCTGCAGCATACCGCTATACCGAATGCAAACTTGCGGAAATAGCTGAAGACCTTTTAACGGACATAGACAGCGACACAGTCGACTTCATGCCCAACTATAAAGAAACAACTTCAGAGCCTACAGTTCTTCCATCAGCCCTGCCCACTTTGCTGATGAACGGCTCAACGGGTATTGCAGTCGGCATGACGACAAATATACCCCCGCATAACCTCAACGAACTCATAGACGGAATATGCATGCTTATAGACAATCCCGCAGTTCCGCTTTCGGAGTTGATGGAGGTAATAAAGGGGCCGGACTTCCCGACCGGGGGCGTAATCGTCGGCAAAAGCGGCATAGAAAGCTACATGCGCACCGGCCGAGGCATAGTAAAAACGCGCGGGGTGGCGTCGGTTGAAGACTTAAAGAATGGCAAAGAACAGATTGTAATTACGGAAATTCCGTACAATGTAAACCGAAACAGCCTAGTAGAAAACATAGCCCAATTGGTTTCGGATAAAGTGTTAACCGAAGTCAGCGACATCCGCAACGAGTCCGACGAGAACACCCGCATTGTAATTGAACTCAAACGCGGAGAGGCTCCGCGCGTGGTAATGAACAAGCTGTTCAAGCACACCCAGCTTGAGTCGTCGTTCGGGGTAATTCTGTTGGCTTTGGACAAGCGCAAGCCGAAGCAGATGAACATAAAGGAAATGCTCGAATGCTACATAGAGCACCGCCGCGAGGTCGTTTACCGCCGCACGTGCTTCTTGCTGCGCAAAGCCGAAGACCGGGCGCATATTCTTGAAGGATACAAAATAGCCTTAAATAATCTGGACGATTTTATAAAGATTATCCGCGCGTCAAAAGACCGCGAAGAAGCAAGGATTGCATTGATGGCGAAATATCCATTGAGCGAACGCCAGGCAAACGCAATACTTGATTTGCGCCTCCACCAGTTGACAGGATTGGAGCGCGAAAAAATCGAGCAGGAATATATGGAACTGATGAGGCTCATTGAAGAGTACCGCTCCATCCTTGAAAACGAAAGAAAACTTCTGTCGGTCATAAAGAAGGAACTTAAAGAAATGCGGGAAAAATATCCGTCCGAACGCCGCACTCAGATTATAGCTGCTGAGGGCGAGTTTAGGATGGAGGATGTAATAGCCAATGAAGGCTGCATTATTAGCGTCTCGCACAACGGCTTTATAAAGCGCACGGGCGTCAGCGCATACCGTTCCCAGAAACGCGGGGGGAAAGGAGTCATCGGAAGCGGACAATACGACGAGGATTTTATAGAGCATATATTTACAGCATCCACCCACGACAGCATTATGTTCTGCATGAACAACGGCAGGGTTTACGTTCAAAAAGTATATGAAATCCCCGAAGGCTCCAGAACCTCAAAGGGCCGCTCAATAAAGAATGTTTTAGACCTTAAAAACGACGAAAAAGTCGCCGCCATGATTTGCGTAAAGACGCTCGACGACGACAAGCACGCCCTTATAATGGCGACAAAAAAGGGAGTCGTAAAAAAGACAATGCTCTCCGAATACAAGAATTGCCGCAAAGGCGGAATTATCGGCATAAACCTTGACGAAGGCGACGACCTAATCGGAGTCGTCTTGACAGAGCCTGAATCAAATGTGGTTCTTGTCACGCATGAAGGCATGTCGATACGTTTCAACGAAAGCGATCTGAGGGCGCAAGGCAGGTCAACTAGGGGAGTCCGCGGAGTAACGCTAAAGAAAGACAACGACTGCGTAAAGGCCATTGTTGTCGTAGACCCTGCTTCAACACTCCTGATTGCCGGAGAAATGGGGCAAGGCAAACGCTCAAGCTATGACGAATACCGCGTACAAAATAGGGGTGGCAGCGGTGTAATTGCCATAAAAACCCACGGCGTAGCCGGCGCCCTTTCCGTGAGGGATGACGACGAAATCATGATGTTCACCCAAGCCGGACAAGCCATACGCTCCCCCGTAAAGGGAATTAGAGTAATAGGCAGAACCACACAAGGAGTGCGCCTTATAAATCTCGCGGAAGGCGACAAACTTATAGGAATCTGCAAAATAGTTGATACGCACGACGGCGACGACTCGTCCGATTCGGAAAACGCTTCTGAAAGCGCGGCTCCTACGGCATAAACAAAAAGAGCATAGAGAATAAAATTCCAAAAAGCGGGGCTTGCAATAATGCTCCGTTTTTTTTAATATCCTTAACAAAAAAACACCATGCCGCAGAATTACTTTAAATACGTAGATTTGAAATCCGATTTATTCGAGGAAGCAAAAATTTTCCTCCAGACATTTACGCCGCGACGCACTGAAATAATGTGCAAAGCCATAGAACAGGCAGCCGGCGGGAACGGAAAGATGCTAAAAGCGATAAGGGATTTTCGGGCTATTCCATGCAAGCCAATAGAATATGTGGAAACGCGCGACATAACCATACCTTCAGAAGATGGGGGCATTCAAGCCAGAGTTTATTCAAAAAAGACCGAATCTTCAACCGAGAAACCTATATTTTTGTATCTTCATGGAGGCGGCTGGACAATAGGCGACATAAACTCGTGCGCCGACTTTTGCCAGAATATAGCCGCAAGCGGAATGGCAACAGTTGTTGCAATTAATTACCGCAGGGCTCCGGAAAATCCGCACCCGGCAGCATTGGATGATTGTATTTGCGCTTACAAATGGCTGCTTCAAAACGCGGGTTCCCAAGGATTGGGAACTAGGAATGTTTTTGTATCCGGAGACAGTGCCGGAGGGCATCTTGCAATAGCCCTCGCCGACGCCGCCATATCCTTAAAGCTGCAGAATCCGCAAGGACTGGCATTGTTCTATCCTGTCACGACTTTTGAAGACAGGCATTCCGACGAAAGCTATAAGAAGTACGGAAAAAATTACGCGCTTGACGCAAAGCTTATGGATACATTTAACAACGTATATATCCCGGAAAAAGACTCCCGCAAAGACGCATCTCCGTTAAATTTTAAAACCCTTTCAAAATTCCCTCCCACACTAATACTCTCATCCGGTTGCGACATACTCTTAAACCAAGACGAGGATTTCGCAAATCTTCTATTTAAACTGAACGTAAAAACCAGGCACGTGTGCATCCGCGGAGCCACGCATATATATCTCACAATGCCCGGCATGCCCCAAAGCTTTTCTATGGCGCTTCAGGAAACGCTGGACTTCATAAAAAAAACCAGTTCTTAAAACAGGGCAGCAACTTCTAGGCTATTTTGAACCGGACACGCCTTCTATCAATCTTTGCAAAATTTCTTTTCCTTGGTTGCTATCGGCCGTCAGGAATTGGCACATTCCGCTTTTGTCGCTTTTAAAAAGCGTGGAGCCTTTCGGAGTCACCTCTACATTCCCGCGCTCGGAAATTCCGAATGAACCAGGAGAAACCACGTATAAAACGCTGGTTAAATCCCAGCTTTCCCTATTGTTGTTTTTGCTTTTCCCGCCCGTAACGCTTAGGGAATGCAATTGGTACGCTGCAACTATGGGATTTTCCTTCGAGAGGTTTCTATAAAGGGCTTCGGATGGAAACCTTATATCGCGCCCGATTTCAAACCCGCTAAAAACAACAGGCACAGGCGGATTTTCAAACACGTATTTTGCGGCGGGAATATCGCAAGTAATGTTGTACTCGCAGTGGGGATTAGCCGAATTTTTTTTGATATGCTCAAAATCTCCGGCCATAACCGACAAATACTTTACTTTTTTCCGAAACAACTCCCTCCCGGAAAGAGGAGAAAAAGAGTCGCCTTCCGATTTAAGCAAACGCTCTATGTTGGTTGAAAAGCCAACTGAAATGTAAACAATTTCCCCGTCATCGGATTCGGAAAGAATTTTCCGCAAAAGCTTTACGGAATCGGGAAATTCCTCCGGCTTTAATCCCATATCCCTGCATACTTTTCCGATAAACGGCCCTTCTTTTTTTGTAGCTCCGTTCCGAATAAATCCCACAGGAATATCGCTTCGCGAATAATAATCGTTTATCGCTTTTACAAACAAAGGAGAATATGGATTGTCCTTATTTACAACAATAGCCCTTATCTTTACTTTGCCGGATTTCTCGTAGTTTAGAAGCATTGCCTGGGCTAAGGCGTCGTCGATATCGTTTCCCATATCGGTGTCAAAAATTACCGCTTGCGGAGCGGCTGCGCTATAAACGGCAAAGGAAAATGCAAAAAAAATTGAATATAGGATTTTTTTCATGATACCGCTTTTAATTACATATAGCAATTTCCAAGTCAATAGCAAAAGAGCAGAAAATTATAGCCTAAAATCATCCATAATTAAGCCGTAGCGAAGATTGCGGAAAGTATGCACAAAAGAATCGGCTCCCAAAAATTCCAACAGCCCGATGACACAGGCAAACGCCGCAGGCACGATTTCCGCGCGGCTTTGGCTAATGCCAAACTTTAAAGCAACATCTTTTGCCTGCATATTCAAAAGCAAATCCAGCATGTATTTAAACTCCGCCAAACTTAAAATATTCTCCGGAGATGTAAAATTCATGGAGCGCTTCATAATGCGGGCAGCAGCCACAGCCCCTCCCGCGCCCACTAAAGAATCTATTCGTGCAATTTTCAGCTTTTTTTCAAATTCGCCCAATGCGAATTTTTTTATTTCAGCCAAATTCGCATTGCTAATTCCCGAAGCAAGAAACTTGCGCGTCATGCGCACCGCGCCAATCTTAAAACTCTCCGATGAAACTACCCTGCCATTCTCCCCACAAACGACCTCCATGCTTCCGCCGCCCAGATCGAAAAACAAATTCGATAAATTGCCGTTTACAGCAGGATCGCTCATAGCGCCACGATATGACAACTCCGCCTCCTCTTTTCCGCTCAATATCCTTATTTTTATGGAAGTAGCGTCAAAAACTTTGCCGCATATTTCGGAAGAATTCGCCGCATCCCGCAGCGCAGACGTTGCGACTGCGTCCACGGAAAATTCGGGAAACAATTTTGAGCTATCGCTCAAAAAACAACGCAAAGCCCCTATTATTAAATCGGCCGCATTGCCCACTAAAACATTTCCGCCTGATATGCGCGATTCTAGCGATTTTTCATAAAATGTTTCGACTTTTCCGCCGCGAAATTCCCCCAAGAGGCATTTTATCGTGTTTGAGCCTATGTCTATTGCCAATTTCATTTAAAAAACAAATCCTTTCGGAGCGACGAGTACGACAAACTCGCCCTTGGTTGAGCTTTTCTTTATTTCGTCGGAGACATCGGAAAGTTTGCCCACAAAAAAGCGCTCGTGTATTTTGCTTATCTCCTTGGCTATGCAAACTACGCGGTCCGGGCCAAATACATCCAAAGCCTCGTCTATAAATTTCAGAATTCTATATGGAGACTCGTAAAAGATTAAAGTATGCCCAAAATCGGCGTGCTTTTCAAAAAAATTCCGGCGCGCCGAAGTTTTTGCCGGAAGGAACCCGGCAAACAAGAAAGAATCGCTTGGAAGCCCTGAAGCGCTTAAAGCCGCGGCAAACGCGCAAGGACCGGGAACTGGCACAACTTTGATTCCCGACGCCCTGCATGCGCGTATTATCCTAAACCCCGGATCGCTTACACACGGAGTCCCGGCATCGCTAACCAAAGCCACATTAAAACCCGATTTCAATTTTTCCAAGAGAATCGGGGCCACCGCCCTCTCGCGCGAATCCTCGTTTACGAACATTTCCTTTGAAATTCCAAAATGCCTCAAAAGCGAACCGGTTAGGCGGGTGTCTTCGCAAGCGACGATATCGCAATCGCGCAATGTCTGCAAAGCGCGTTCGGATATGTCCGAAAGGTTCCCAATAGGGGTAGCCACGACGTAAAGTGTTGCAGTTTGTCTTTCCATTTTATTTAAAATGCGGAAAACGGCGGATAAAGGCGAGACATTGTTTTTAATAATTTCTTTTGCTCCGAAAAAAATCCGCTGTCGAAAAAGCCCGCATCTAGCAGGTCCAATAGCGGAGTGACTACAAAATCCCGCTCGCGCCAACGCTTGTGAGGGATGCAAAGATCTTCGTCTGAATAGGATTCTCCACCGTAAAAAATTATATCCAAGTCAATTTCCCTTGGTCCATTTTCAATAGTTTTTACCCTTCCCATCCTGCGCTCCACGTCCTTGCAATAATCCAGAAGTTCCAACGGTCCGCATGCGGTTTCGATTCCTATTGCGGCGTTAAGAAAGTAGCGCTGTTGGGAATATCCCCACGGGGCAGTCTCGTAAATTTTAGATTTTGCAACTACGCGCGCAATATCGTCCAATTCCGATACAGCCCGCACGAGAAACTCCCGCCTGTTGCCAACATTTGAACCTAAAGCCAATACCACGTAAGCCATAATCTACTCCTTTATGTAATCTGATCGCCGGCGAAAAACGCGGGCGGAAATTTTTTCAAACTTGAATCCCACGTCAACGCCAAGCTTTGCGACTTCCACATCCGCCTCCCTTAAAATAGGGAAACGTATAAAAAGTCTTTCTGCTATCATATCGGCAAGTTTTTCTATCAGCCTAACGCTTTCTCCTGCCAACACGCCTTCCGCCACAGCCATCGCCGAAGGATAATCCACCGTATCGGAGAGATCGTCGGTCTTCGCCGCCCGTTCGAAAGGCAGGCGCAGGCGCATTGAGACTTCGAAATCGCGGAGTTCATCGCGCTCGGCGGCAAAGCAGCCGTGTTTCCCGCGAAGTTTTATTTTTTCTATTATTATTTCGTCCATATCAAAACATAAGTTTTCCGGCAATTTTTACGGCGTTTAAGTTTTTGCGGACATCGTGCACCCGCAATATGTCCGCCGACTTGGAAAGAGCCGCAAAGGCGCTTATTATGGATGTTGCGTCGTCCCTGGAGGACATATCGCACCCAACGGCCTCCGCAAGCGAAGATTTGCGCGAAACTCCCAAAAGCACAGCGCACCCAAATTCGCGCAATTCTCCAAGCCTTCTTACAAGCTCGAAATTTTGCGAGCTGGTTTTCCCGAATCCGAATCCGGGATCCAGCACTATTTGATTCTTTTTTAACCCTGCCTCAAGCGCCTTCTGCAAGAGATCAGAAATCCCGCGCATAAAAAATTCAAAAAAATCACCTTCTATGCTCTTGCCCCTGCAATTGTGCGTAATAATCAGCGGGCAATTTTTATCCGCCGCAACGCGAGCCATCGGATATTCACCGCCAATAATATTTGCGCAAACATCGTTTATTATATCGGCCCCCAAATCAACGGCTATGCGCGCCACTTCCGGCTTATATGTATCTACAGAAATCGGAGTGTCTGGCATTTCCGCCCGCAAGGCGTTTAACGCAGGGACAAGACGCGCAATTTCGGCATCCGCCGGGAGCAAAGCCGCGTTTGGTCTTGTCGATTCCGCGCCTATGTCGATTATATCTGCGCCGTCTTGCAACATGAGTTTTGCGTGGGAAAGGGCTGCGGCAACATCAGAATATTTTCCGCCGTCGGAAAAAGAATCGTCGGAGACATTCAATATTCCCATTATAAGAGGGCTTCCTTGTGTGGCCGATGGAAGGCGCCTATTGTGAGGGCTTGTCCAGTTCATTTAGATGCTTTATATATATTTCTATTTCGTCCGATTTTTTTAGGGACTGTATTTTTTTTGCAGTTTTTAAAGCCTGCCTAAAATCCGACATGGACACGGCAACCCGCATTTTCCCGTATAGGGAGGCGAGCGCGTATTTGGAATCTTCCGAAGCCGCGTCGAAATGCGCGCCAGCCTGGATGGCATCTCCAGACTCTAAAAGAAGTCCCGCATATTCAAAATGTGCTTTTGCATCACGGCCGCCAGAATCAAAGTATGCGCCATATTCGGCAATAGCCTCGCTCTTTTTACCCTCCGCCGCAAGAGCCTGCGCCGAAACCATCTTTGCATCCGGAAGTCCCAGTTTTGGAGCGAGTTTCTTTGCATCGGAATATTTGCCGCAGGCTATCAGTGCCAATAGGGCGTTCTTTAAAGATTTTTTTAAGTCTCCCGTGCCGGCGTTCGCCGCATACTCCTTTGCGGCTTCGGAATATAGTCCGGCGCTAAAATACAGATCGCCAATCTTAAGCGTCTGGGAATCCTCCGCCCCAAGAGCCCTCGCTATTTCCGCCGCCGAAACGGCTCCGCCATAATCGCCAGCCTTTGCCCTGCAAGCTGTTAAAGTTTCTAATGCATCAAAATTTCTTAAATCTTTAGACAGCAGCGACAAACAAACGCTGCGGCATTCTTCCAACATGTTTAGCTTCAAAAGCAATCGCGCTTTCACAAGCCTTGCCCGGGCGTTTTGATAGTCATACACTAAAGCCTGGTTGCAACAAAACAAAGCTTCCGAATAATCCCCGCCCTCCATATGGTGCGACGCCATCCAAAGGAGTATGTCTGGATCCGAACCTCCCGAAAGAGCCAACGCTTTCTTCATCTCGGGGAAAGCCTCTGACTTGCCCGAACTTTCAGAGAGAACAATTGCAAGATTCTTTTGCGCCATAAAAAACGACGGCAGTTTCTCCAGCGCCAGCCTGTAATTTGCCTCGGCTTTTTCCAAGTTCCCGGAATTTGCATAAAGATTTGCGAGATTGAAGAATATGGCGCTCCCTGCCCATTCGCTCTTTGCCGCACTTTCAAGAACGCCTATAGCAGCATCCGTTTCGGATTTTTGCGCTTCTGAAATGGCTTGCGCCTCCTTCCTTGAGACCGAAGGCACAGCACCAAACACCGAACCTCCGCCCGAAGCGCTTGCTATGCATAGGGAAAAAATAAATATTACTGCTATGGCAAAAATTTTCATTTCTGTATTTTAAACGGAATAGGAAGAATAAATTTTGCGCGAACCCCCAAACCGTTTTTTTTAGGAATTTCATATTTTAGATTTCGCGCGGCCTCTATTGCGGAAGCCTCGAAAGCGGCATTAGTAGATTCAGCAACGGATTCGACTTCAAGAGAGCCGGTCTGGTCTATGGTCACATTTAATCGCACTAAACCCTCTATGCCGCGGCGAAGCATTTCCGGCGGATACTTAACCCGCACCTTGCTAATGCGCCGGGGAATTGAGTCCAATTCAGAAACGTCGAAAACTTCCACTTTAAAATCGCCCTTAGGCGGGGCAAACCCCGTTATTTCAAAATTTTTCCCGGTGCCGAAAGAAAGACGCGGTATGGGAAGTTCGCATCCAGCATAGTCGATAGAAAATTCAGGCCCGCTTTTAGGGGATTCATGCGATGGAACCGAAACTTTTTCGGGAGAGGAAGACACGTCTTTCGGCTCAGGGGCAGCGGATTTCAAAACGGATTCACTTACGCTATAAATGCGCGTCAACTCCAAGCTTTCGGACTTTTTCAAATCTGCAGATATAGAAAGGGGAAGAATCGCGTAAACGCAGAAAAACAGAGCTGCCGCGCACAAGAAACTCTTTCCAAAATGCGATGTCCTTTCAAATGTGTATTTTCTTGTAGTCATTGCTTTTTTTGTGCGGCAACAAAAATCTCCCCCGCGCCGTTTTCCTTTGCGCAGTCCATGACTGCCACGAGCGCGCTGACCGAAACTTTTTCATCGGCACGCAAAATAACCGATCCTTTCGGAGCCAGCCTTCCCCTCAATACGGACGGCAGTGCCGCAAGGGTGTACCTTTTACCGTCCACGTAAAGGGAAGAATCAGATGATATCGACACGGTCACCGAATCGGCTTTTACTTCGGAAACGTTTGCGGCCGATGGAATATCCAAATCCATTGCGCTGCCGTCGGCAAAAACCATGGTGACTATGAAAAAAATCAGCAGGATGAAAATCACGTCGATAAGCGGGGATATATTTATCGCCTGCGCCGGCTGCTCGTCTTCAAACCTGGGACGCCTCAAACTCATTTTCCCTCCCTTTTTATCATGGCGGACTCTCTGCGCGCCAAGTTAATTAAAAGTTTTTGCGTCTGGGACGTTGCGAACATCGCTATTATCCATGCGGGAATTGCGGCGACAAGCCCGGCTTGGGTTGTAATTAGGGCGGTCGAGATTCCGTCAGCCACGCTAACCGAATCAGCCGCGGAAGATATGCAAATCATCATTCCCGCGACAGTCCCCAGCAACCCTATAAGCGGGGCAACCCCGGAAAGGATTTTTAGGGAAAGCAGCCTGCGTTCAACTCCCGACATAAGAACAAGGCGCAAATGGGCAAAGACCTTGCCGATATCCGCGCCGTTTTTCGAGTCCGGAAATTCATCGTTTAAAAATACTGCGTACGCTTCGCCGAATAATTCGCCGCTTGAACATATTTTATTCCAACGCGCCATCCTAAAGCATATTTCAAACCCGCTAAAATAGAGATAGAAAGCCAATAAAGCCAGGGGATACATCAAAAATCCCCCCGCCCTAAAAACCTCTGCATATGTGGATAAAAATTCCTGCATTTTACGAATTTGAACTTAAAAAGCTTGAAGCCATTTTTTCCATATCGGACAAAACCGCCTTTGCCCTGCGGGAAAACAGAGCGTGGGCAACAAATGCGGGAATGGCAACAATAAGCCCGTATTCGGTGGTTATAAGCGCCTCGCTTATTCCCTCGCTTATAAGCTGAGCCTGAGCAGACCCCCGGAAGGAAAGATCGCCGAAAGTCTTTATTATTCCCGTAACCGTTCCCAACAATCCAAAAAGAGGCGCCACCGCCGCAGTCACGGAAAGAACCGAAAGCCATGAAAAAAGCTTCTCTCCGGCCGACAGCATGGATTCGTATGAGATTTCTTCCAATTTTGATACAGGAAGATTTTTGGACTCCAATAAAGCCGACATCAATTCGGCGTAAGGATAACCTGCGGATTTTGCTATTTTTAGCGCCCCTTCCCCGTCTCCGGAATTTAGCTTCGCAAAGATTTGAGAAACAAGGTTTGATGGAGCTCTGCGCACCTTAAATACCGAAACAAGCTTTAAAGCGCAAACTCCCAAAGACGCTATCCCGAAAAACAATATCGGATACATCCATACTCCGCCCAAAGCTATTTCTTGCGCTATCGTGCGGGAATTTTTTTCCGAACGCAACATGGCTCCCCCCGACGCGTCTGCGGGAATCAAATCGCTCCTGCCTTCGGCAAAAAGCCTTACGGCGGCGGAATGCGACTCCCCGTAAAGCCTCCCGTCATCGGATAAAAATCCAGCCCTGCCAGGAGACACAAAATACTTGAAGCCGCCAACTCTGAATTTTTTTCCTGAAATCTTTTCTCCACCAGCTACCGATACCGCTTCAGCGTCAACCATTTCCAGTGGATTGAAAATTTCGCGCTCTGCAGCCCCGATTGCTGCGCGCGCGCAATCCGCTGCGGCGGACATTGATTTATCGAAACCGAATTCCGGCGGGAACTCCAAACCGGAGTTGGAAAATTCCATTGCCACAGACCTAATTTCTCCGGCAACCGAATCCATAAAATCCGATTTTTCCGCAAGACCCGATGAAACTTCGCGCGCATGCCTTAATCTCTCCAGTTTTGACGAAAGTTCGCCAACCGCCTCCCGCAATTCTTTCAATTCCGCGTTTATGCGCACGCGTTCAAGGTTTATTTTTTCACGGGAATCCAGATATTCGTCGCGAGATTTTTCAAAAGAACTCTTTGCCCAGCTGTCCAAATCAACTTCCGAGGCAAGAAGAAATAGGGGGAAAGCTAGAGCAAACAACAACAATAAACGCTTCATTTTTTTGCTCCCCTCTCAACTTTCAAACTTGCCGTTCCAGCGTTATCGGTGACTCTGCCGCGAGCTCTAACAAAAATTCCGCTTGATATCGCAGACTCCGATTTGTCTATTTGAAAATCTTCCGCCTTTATTGCCTTTAATATAGCACATACGGCGGAGAGTTTTTCCGAAACACTTTTTTCGGCAAACTTCTGGCGGTCGCCCAGGCCGATTTTTGACAAGACCTCCGCTATGCGGGGGGTCCCTATCCAAGCTTCGTATTTTTCAGAAAGAAATGCGTCCAGGTCGCGCATTGCAGACTCGTCTTTGGAAAGCTTCCTCCTTATTATTTCAGTTTGTTTATTGGCTTCGGCTATCTCGGACTCCATTCGCGATATTTTCTCCAACAATGCACCCCGCATCTCTTTCAGAGCAGAAAGCTCCGCAAGCATCTCCGACTTCTCTGAATTCCACGCTCGTTGTTCGGCTGCAGCTTTAGAGCGCAACTTTACGGACTCCGTAGACAAAGCGTCTATATCTTCAAATCCAGATACTGCAGCCTCCAGATTTGAAAATGCCGCAAATATTAGCATCGCTATAAATATGCGTAAGGTTTCCATCATCAATCCAATTTTACCCTTATTACTTTTGTTTCGCTAAAATCTTCGGCTAAAATTACTATTTCTTTCGCAGATTTGTCGGACTCAAGCTTGTCCAATATATCGACTGCCTCGGCGTACGATCTGACAGGAACGGAATTTATTTCCTTAATCAGGTCGTCTTGTTTTAAAGCTGCCGGAACTGCGGAACTTGCCGGACTATTCGGCTTCACAAACTGGACTACTGCGATGTCGTCTCCGCGCCTAAAAGTTTTGCGCGCTATCGAGTCGTCGACAAGAAATTCTCTCACAGAAAATCCGAGTCTTTTAAAATATTTAAACTTGCTCTGCCTGAACGATTTAGGCGAAGAATCCAATACGACTTCCAATTCTCTAGGCGAAGAATTCCCGCTTATGACCTCAAAGCTTACTTTTTCCCCGGGTTTATTTTTCGCCAAAGTAATCCAAAAATTTGAAAGCGTTGCCAGGTCGTTGCGCAAACGCTCTATCGGCTTTCCGTTATACCCGGTTATAATATCGCCTTTTTTAATGCCAAACTTTTCAGCGGGAGAATCTTTCACGATTTCGCTGACTACAAAAGCGCTCTTGTTTTCCAATCCCAAATATTTTGCGACATCGCTCTTCAATATTTGCAAATCTATCAACCCGACCCACCCGGATGCGTCGCCGGCGGGATTCTCGGGAATGCGCTCCAAAAGCTCGTCCACAACTTCCGGCATAAACATAACCGACGCCCTATTTGGGTCTAAAAGTTTTACCTCGCCGCTCTTGTCGCCTGCATAAAGAATATAGTCGTTTTCGTCATACGAGGCCGCCCAACCCGCAAAATTCCCTGATTTGTCGAAAACCGGCGCGCTGTTTGAAGCAACCGGAGATGAAAAACATCCTATGTACAGCGGATATTTTCCGCGCCGGATTAAAGTTGCCTCATCCATCATAGGCTCAAAATCTGCAGATTCGGAATCCAAGACTACCCCCCAAAGCGAATCTCCCATATAGCAATTTGCGCGGGGGAAAGAATTAAAAGGACGCATTCCGGCTTTTAGCCCACCCCTTATCTTTATAAAATGAGTACCGGTTATGCGGTCCGCCCCCAAGTAGTCCGCTGGATATCCCTCAGGCTCTCCCCCGAAAATCCTCACTTTAAAGTCTTTCAACGATTCAAGCCTCAATATACCCGGAATTTCCGCCGAATTTACAATCACAAGCCCGTCGTCGCCGGCGACCATTCCCACGCATTGTCGTTTGCTTCTGCTCTCTTCAAGCTCCACCACATATTGAACTGCCACCGCGCATTTTGAACGCGGCTCGAATATTTTTTCGAACTCCGCCCCCGCATTGGCAAAAATCGGAACTGCAAAAAGCCAAAACACTGCTATCAGCCTAAACATATTTCAACAGTATCTGACGCAAACAAAAATTTGGCAACCATTTTCAGCCTAAAAATAACCGCGCGCCGCGCAAACGCCACAAAGGCGCTATTCCAATATCCAACGATAATGGTATTCAGAAAGCAGCCTCGCGCGCGATTTCTCTACGGCGACATTATCCTCTATTCTGCACCCGCCCAACCCGCGATAATACAGTCCCGGTTCGACAGTGACGACATTCCCCGCCTTCAATTTTACTTCCCGCGTTCCAAGCGAAGGCGACTCGTGGACTTCCAGCCCCAATCCGTGCCCAGTGGAATGGAAAAAGCCTCCCCAGACGCCCCGCCTACACTCCGTCTTATATCCGCAGCCTTCGAATACTTCGCACACTTTTGAATGCACATCGGATCCGCTTACTCCGGCTTTTATGGCGAGAATGGCTTTTGACTGGGCCTTTAAAACAGCGCTTACAAGCCTGTATTGGGCCTCGGATGGAAATCCTTTCAAGAATGTGCGAGTCATGTCTCCGAAATACCCCGTATCGCGAAGCCGCGGAAAAATATCGATTACTATAAGCGAATTTGCCGGAATGGCCCCATGCCCAACCTCGTGAGGATTGCAAGCTTGGTTGCCGGCGGCCACAATTGTATGCATAGCGTCAGCTCCCAATGAAAGGCAAAGTTTTTCTATTTCGGCGCGCAATATCTCGGAAGTCAGGACATAGCCGCGCCAAAACAAGATTCCCCTGTCTATCTTTGAGTTTCTTAAAATTTCCTCAGAATATTCAAACGCCGCTTCCGCCACAGAATTTGCCCGTTTTATCTGCGCAATTTCCGCGCGCGACTTAACCTCACGCGAGGGAAATATTTCCGAATCCAGAACCTTTAAATCAAAACCGTCCGCACGCAGCCGCTCCAAATGATACGATGGAAAATTTTTAGGCACGTAAAAATTCTTTATTTTATTCTTTTTCAAAATGGCCCCCAAAACGGAAATATCATCGCGCCTTTCGGAATCGGGAAGCGTCTTCAACTCGGACGACAAATCAAATACTCTGTCCAATTTGGAATTAGACCTAAGCCTGCCCACCTCAAGAGACCCTATTAGGGCGCATTTCTTTCCGCCCATAGTAAAGGAAAAGAACGGGTCGGGTACGAATACGCCCGTAAAATAGAGGATGTCCGCATTGGACTGGCTGTCGCCGTATAGAAGGATTTCGCGCTTCATTGCAAATCTTAATTTTCACAACACTGCATTTATTATTGCGCTTTCTCCAGAGATGTACAGACTAAACGCAATGATTTTTTTCAAAGAATTAATTGCTTTTATTTTATCTGCAATCGCCGGAGCAGCGCTTTGCGGCTGCGCAAAACCTGGCGATCAGCCACAAGCAGGATTCGACACCTACTTTCCAATGAAACTTTCCGAAAAAGAGTTCCAAGCCCAACTTGCTATAGAACCCGCGGAAAAAGCCAGGGGTCTTATGTTTAGGGAAAGCCTTCCGGAAGACGGCGGAATGCTGTTTGCCTACGATATTCCGCAAAAGGCGTCGTTTTGGATGAAAAATACCCTTATCGATTTGGACATAGGATTTTTTACGGCAGACGGGACTCTGACGCAAGTAAAGCGCATGTATGCAAACAATTTGGATTCCGTCTCTTCAGCGCGAAGCGATATCGCCTATTGCTTGGAAATGAAAGCCGGATGGTTTGAACGCAACGGAATAACCCCTCCCGCAAAACTAGATATGCCGCTTTTAAAAAAAGCCGTAGATGCCCGCAAGAAAAAATGAATGTTCCGTTAAAGCGCCACTCAAAAAGAGCGAAAATTGCATTAATTGCCGTTTCGGCTCTAGCCGGAACTTTGGCATATTTCGCGGCATATGCCCGCTTTGAATCCAAGCTTACCGATTGGCAAAAATCCAGAGAAATCGACATTCAAAAAAACACAGGATCCACAAAATTTAAAGCCCATATTGACGCTCTTACCATCGGCGGACTAGCTTTTTGCGCTACCTCCGGAATAATAATAATTGCCGCCCGTACAAGGACAATGTTTTTAGCAAAGAAAAGAGACGGGGAAAAACATCTATGAGTTCCACAATAGCAGCCCTTTCAACACCTAACGGAGAGTCCGCAATAGCTTTAGTTAGACTAAGCGGCGGAGAATGCCTTCGCCTTTCCGAAGATATATTTAAAAAGGGCGTCCCCGTTCCCAGAAAATCGAACCGGGCAAGCTATAAAAGCTTGAACGGAGAAATACTGGACGACTGCGTATTTACGTTTTTTAAGGGCCCTGCATCATACACCGGCGAAGACATGCTAGAAATAGCCACGCACGGAAACCCTTTTATTGTCCAATGCGTCCTTGAGGACCTGTTTGAGCGCGGATGCGTTCCGGCCGAACCGGGAGAATTTACAAGGAGGGCTTTTATGAACGATAAAATGGACCTGTCCCAGGCCGAAGGCGTAGCTCTTTTAATAAGCGCAAGAAGCCAAAGATCCTTAAACGCCGCCCGAAGACAGCTTATGGGAGCACTGGGAGAGCGCGTAAGAAATTTCTGCGACCGCCTTATGGATATATCCGCGCTAATAGAAGCCTATATAGATTTTCCGGAAGACGACCTTCCGCCGGAAGACAAGTCGCGCGTAGCATCCGAAGCAGAAAAGCTATCCTGCGAAATTCAGGCTCTCATAGATTCGTCG